>OQVR01000422.1_pt1 | contig 18618 bp, 23 predicted proteins | sample 1691521 | NCBI WGS metagenome assembly OQVR01 (sample SAMN03418256, study PRJEB22391) | human gut metagenome | biome: human-gut; feature: organic feature; material: feces | host: Homo sapiens | place: Tanzania | collected 2013-01
TGCCGCTCTTGTAATGGGGGTAACTTGCACCTCTTTTTCATAGCCCGCCAGTCGGAAAACAACCGCCGCATACTCATCCGCTGTTTCATAAACGATTCTCAATGGATTCAATTCCGATGTCAAGAATGCTACCTCATTTAGATCTGCTGCAAAAGCCGGAGACAATACACCGGTTGGTTCCCCATCTTTTCCTAAGCATACTCGGAATGTGTGTGTTATTAACCCGTTAGAATATACAGGGAAGTAATAAATGTCGGAATCCATATTGCAAAATGAAAACGGGTTACCCAAATAGGGATTCAAAATATTATAACTTCCTAACAATGAACCGACCGTTTCATTTGCGTAGTCAACATATTCTTGCGGACACTGCTTAGACAAAATATAGAGATCTGTGGTATCGTCCTCTGCTTGAGCCACAACGACAAATGGAGACGCTGCAAATAGAAGTAGTGTTGCTAGTATGATTGAAAATATTTTCTTCATTTTTAGCATAATTACCCTCCTGTCCTCAGTCAACAATAATTTTTCAAGTACAACATGTGGCTATCCTCTCTTTCTCTCTTTTTCTTTAGACAATTCAATGCGCCTATCTGCTGGAGCCGTTCAATTTCTAGAATCTTACATAGACCCCCATCCATCTTTTTTCAGATATCCACATGCCCGCTCGCGTAATTCAGGATAAAACTCACTTTTTAACCTACCAGTATCTTCCATTATAAATAAAAAACCGAACCAGCACCCCAAACAACGCAACAATACTAAATTATCTAAATTTATATCAAAATAATCTTTCACATTACTTGTAATAAAATTAGTTGCGAATTTGTCACAATCTTTTTCTTGTACTCGGCTTTTAGATGCTTCAAATTCCTGTAATGGATGGTTGTTTATACAGTGATTAATCTCATGTAATAACACATATGACAATGCAAATAAGGCTAACTTTATCCTGGCATCATTTGAATGTTCATAAATCTTATCTGGTGCTGGAATATCGCTAGGCCAGAAATTTGGATATTGTTGTTTAAACTTATTTAAATCGGCTTCTATTCTACTTATATTGTCTTCATAATATTCCAAAAAAGAGGGACTTTTTACTATTTCTTTTTTATCAGACGTATCTGATAAAATATCATATACTTCCCTTTGGATCTCGGATGGATAATCCTTCATATCTCTAATGCCATAACAATTGTGTATAGTAAATAAACGTAATTTTTGCTTCTCTGATAAAGTTTCACATTTTATTGCAGACATAATACCAGAGTACCGTTCGTCAAACAACAGGTTGCCATATTCATAAGAAGTTAACCAAAGTAATTTTCTACCTTCTTCAGTAAACTTAATCTTATGTGAGCTATCCGGCGTCTGAGAGGGCACAGATGAGAAACTGTAGCCATTATTATCACTATTACTATATAAGAAATAAAAGTTTATATTGTTTATAAGATTAACAAATTCGTCATATTTTTCTGGGATTGTACCTTTAAATAAATTTTTAATAATTTGGTTATTATCCATGTATTTTAGACCTTCTTATAAAGATAATCATACAATACATATACAACGTTTTCAATCCCATTGACTCCACAAAATTGGGCATTGTATATGTTTCGGTATGTTATGGATGAATTTGCGTATGTTGCCGGAATACCGGAGTCAATGCATTCCGCGAATGCCCGCAGTGGGCGGCGGAGACACGAAAAAAGTCGCAACTGTGTGCGACCTTTCTAATTACTGGTCGGGGCGAAAGGATTCGAACCTTCGACATCTTGCTCCCAAAGCAAGCACTCTACCAGACTGAGCTACGCCCCGAAACGACACAGATTATAACAGTATTTTTTTGAATTGCAAATGTTTATATTATTTTGTGCTTGAACGTAAGGGGAAAAAATTTATATCATGAGATGTATGAGTAGGTTGGTCCGATTTTTTGCCACGTTTATTATTCTTGCAGGGGGCGCAGGGGCTGGTCTTTGCGCAACAGGGCGCGTGCCAACTGGGACTGCTGCGTCTGATTACGTCAGTGCGAATACATATAATAATCTGTACCCGTATATGAACAATAAAATGCGCACCAATTTAAATCCAGGGACGACACCGTCCCAATCAACAAACCATATTGATGTTTTAACGCGGACTATGCCTGGCAATACTGCGACGACGCGTCGTGTTGTGTCGCGGGGGACGTCTGGGGCGGCGCGTGCGGCAGTGGCGCAATCTGGGAATGTTCAACCGGCCACATCGGTAACAAATGCAGGAGATGTAAATACACGTCGTGTTGTCGCACGGCGGACATCTGTGCGCAGTGCAATAAATTCGGCAACGGGGCCAGCGACAGGAAATGTATCGCGCGGTGTATCAGCGCGTAATGTTGTTGCGCGTAGTGGGCGTGGTAACACTGTAACGGTGGACCGTGCCGATACGAATGCGGCCAATACAGTTACGACTGATGGCGGTGCAATATCGTCGGTGCGATGCCTGGCTGATTATACAGAATGTATGAACGGATATTGTCTGCGTGAAAATACTGCGTATAATCGTTGTTATTGCAGTGCACGCCTGGCGCAAATCGATTCGCAATACCAGACGGATATAGACGCACTGATAAAACGAATATTGTCTATGCGAACCACGAAACACTGGACAGACGCAGAAATGAGCCAGTATTGGATGGACGCGATTGGAAAATATTCGGGTGAAAATTCATGGGAAAAGCTAGACAATGCGTTGAATATTGACTGGGCCGGAACCGAGAGCAGGGTGCGTGGTCAAAATGCGTTTGTCACTGGTCATGATTATTGTGTGCAGCATTTACGTGGGTGCTTTTATATGGCAGCAAATTTGCGTGATGTGTATCGTTCAGAGATTGCGCGTGATTGTGCAACGTATGAAAAATCGCTGCAAAAAATAAAAAATGCTGCCCAAAGTATAGTGGAATCTTATAAGTGAAATCTTTATTTGGTATTGAATACGGTCGTGGCGCGACCGCAAATCTGGCACCAGAACGCCCCTAAACACATTTGGCACGGTCATGTGTACCGGCGTTGCGGCCTGAAAATATGTTTTACCTGGGGGGCGCGTTCATATGAGCCGGCTGAAATTGAATGTGTGAACCAGAATAATATATTTATGCGCACAGTGCGGAAATCGTTCGCGAATTGGTTGGTATTGCGCTGGCAGACTAAATTTCGTCACACATCAGATTGTGTCTGTAAATATTTCGGGCCAAATCGTCGCTTATTTTGTCCCAATCATTTGCGTGTCCATATATCGGGATACATGGTGTGCATATGTTATTCGGCAATGGTGTATTTTTCGCGCAAGATGCGACGAATATCACGCATACCAGTGTGCATAGTTTTCTCATTTATTTTTACCTGGTGTTGAATGTTGTGTTTTTGTTGTGTTGTTGTGATGCGTGATACGTCACGTTCGCATCTCAATGTGCCGATGTGCGTCCCAGCGCAAAACGCAAATAAAATAAATGCGGCCATCGCCGCAATCAGATACATTTTCATTGTGTTATTTCCAAACAAAAACGGGGCAATGCCCCGTTCGTTATTGATTCATAGAGCCGAAAAAGTCTGCGTTTGTTTTTGTCAAGCGCAACTTGTCCAGCAAGAATTCCATTGCTTCCAGCGTGCCCATTGGGTTGATGATACGGCGCAGAACATACATTTTTGACAATGTTTCTTTGCCGACCAACAGGTCTTCTTTGCGGGTGCCGGATTTTGTGATGTCAATCGCCGGATATACGCGTTTGTCGGACAGTTTACGATCCAGAATGATTTCGCTGTTACCGGTTCCCTTGAACTCTTCAAAAATGACCTCGTCCATTTTTGAACCGGTGTCAACCAGTGCGGTCGCAATGATGGTAAGGCTGCCGCCACCTTCGATATTACGGGCGGCACCAAAGAAACGTTTGGGGCGTTGCAACGCGTATGCGTCAACACCACCGGTCAAAACCTTGCCGCTAGATGGAACACATGTGTTATATGCGCGTCCCAGACGGGTGATGGAATCCAGCAAGATGACAACGTCTTGGCCGGCTTCGACCAAACGTTTGGCTTTCTCGATAACCATTTCGGCAACCTGGATATGGCGGGCGGCTGGTTCATCAAATGTGGACGAAATCACTTCGCCTTTGACGCTGCGCTGCATATCAGTAACTTCTTCGGGACGTTCGTCAATCAACAATACAATCAGTTTTACGTCTGGGTAATTTGTTGCGATGGAATGTGCGATGTTCTGCAACATAACCGTTTTACCAGTGCGCGGTGGCGCGACAATCAGACTGCGCTGACCCTTGCCGGTTGGGGAAATCAGGTCGATTACGCGTGCGGACAAACTGCGTCCCTTGTCCTTGTCATCTGTTACTTCCATTCGCAGCATTTCGTCTGGATACAGTGGTGTCATGTCGTCAAATGATACGCGGTGACGTAATTTGTCGGGGGTATCGCCGTTGACGCGTTCGATTGTTTCCAGCGCAAAATAGCGTTCTGATTCATTCTGTGGGGCCTGGATTTGGCCTTCTATATAATCACCGGTTTTCAGACCGTATTTTTTAATCAGATTTGGCGACACGTATAAATCGTCTGGGCCGGCCAGGTAATTGCTTTCCGGTGCACGCAAGAAACCAAAGCCGTCCTGCATACGTTCCAAAACACCGTCACCAATTAATGTTATTTTCTTGTCGGCGGCAAACACGCGCATCACAGCAAAGCGCAATTGTTGTACATTTAATTGTGATGGGTTTTCAATGCCCATATCCTCGGCCATTTTCAGCAGTTGCTGGGGCGATTTCGCCTTTAGCTCGTTCACATGCATAAATAAATCCTTTTGTGGGGGCGGGTATGCAAGAATTTGCACCCTTATGTTTATCTCTTAGTTCTTGCATTATACGCTTTTTGTGCATAAAAGTCAAGATTTGTTATTTTTACTTGATTTTTAGACGTGTAATTGCTTTCATTAACCATATAATAAAACAAAGGAAGTAGAAACATGGCAGGTAGTATAAATAAAGTGATATTGGTTGGCAATGTTGGCCAAGATCCCCAGGTTCGCACAATGCAGAGTGGACAAAAGGTTGTCAGTTTTTCTTTGGCGACGTCGGACAGATGGCGCGACCGTGCGACCGGTGAACAAAAGGAACAGACAGAATGGCATCGCGTTGTGATTTTCAATCCGAACTTGGTTGATGTTGCGGAACGCATGTTGCAAAAAGGCACAAAATTGTATTTAGAGGGGGCCTTGCGCACACGCAAGTGGCAAAATCAACAGGGCGCAGATGTTTTCACGACCGAGGTTGTATTAAATCAATTTGCCGGCCAAATGGTTATCCTGTCAGGTGCAAAAAGTCTGGACGCGCAAAATACAAATGATGCGCCTGCGGCGGCCCCGCGCGAAGAAATTTCAGTTGCTGACATTGGTGACGATATTCCGTTTTAATGGGGAAAAACCGCGCGGTTGGCGCGGTTTTTATAAAGCAGAGTGCAATGAATGTGTCCGCCGATGGCGGACTTTTTTCATACGCGTCATTCTGGGGTCTGTCCGGGGGGCGCAAAAACTACAAAAAATCGTGCCGAATAAAAGGGTCTGAATCCCGCAGGAATCCGGGCAAAAATACCAAAAAAAACGCGCCGAAAAAAAACGGTGGTTTAGATTAGCGATCCCCTGGCACAAATAATACCCGGAAATCCGGGGCCAAGTCAAACAAAATCATGATGAAAATAAACCACCGTTTTTTTTCGGTGTGTCAAAGGAGAGGACTATGGTGGCCCCTGTAATACACATTGGCGACGCGACTATCCAAACAACGGTCGAACAGAAAACATACCCATCATTACATATTATGGATCACACTGGTGCGGTGTATCATGTTGCTGTTCGTGCCCAGGACGAGCAACTGGCCACAGGCACAGAAACGTTGGTGTATGAACAGAGTGCGATAAACACGTGTGAAACAGTTACCCTGGACGCGGGGCTGTATCGCGCAGAACTGCGTGGGGGCAGTGGCGGATTGCCCAGTAAATGTACCAGTTCAGTTGATAAAACGCCAATGTTGGGATTTATAAATACATCTGTATTTAAACTGGATGTATCAACAACGATATCGGTGTTTCGGGGTGGCGATGGAAATAATTCGGGGACGGTGGCATCGTCGCAATTGCCGGGTGGTGGCGCGTCGGGTGTAGACAGTTTAATCGTCCTGCCCACGCGAACAATCCGTGCGACCGGTGGTGTGGGCGTTCGTTGCACCAAGGATAATACGCGAAATCCGGCCGGTGGCGGTCAGGCGTATGAGTCATATTGTACGGGTGGCGGTGCCGGGACCAATGGGTTTGTGAGCTGGGGGGCTAATGAAACTGTTGCATGTGCCGGTGGTGGTGGCGGTGCACCAAACGGCACGGGTGGCGCAGCGGCAACAAATACCACCGCGGGTTCAAATGCGACAAGTGCGGGTGGTGGTGATGGTGGTAATGCGACCAATCCAATCGGTGATTCAAAAACATCAAACATTGGTTACGGTGGCCGTGGTGGTGCAAATGTAACCTGGACCTGTGGCGGCCAGACAATTACCAGTTACGGTGGTGGTGGCGGTGGTGGAATGTGCGCGATGTATTCTGCAGGAGAATGTGCGGCGCATGGTGGCACACCTGGTGGCAGTGGCGTCGCGTGCTACGCCGACTGTGCGGACGGCGGCGATGGTGGTTCTGGCAGCACCGGAACATCAACCGACAGTTATGTAAAAATATACAGAATAGGATAGGGGGCGGAATATATGATAGCGGCATTATTGGCAACATTACACATAATGACACACAACGGTGCGATATATGACGTTGTTGAAGACATTCCGGCTGGTTCATGCATAATTGGTGGCACAGAAACCCTGGTATACGAAGCCAGCACATTCAACACATGCCAGGAAATAAGATTAAAGCCTGGGTGTTATCGTGTTGAAATGATGGGCGGTTTGGGCGGTAAAAATGAAATATGCAAAGATTGGGCGGAACAAATGATAACGGACCCGTTATCAGGCATGTTCACATTAGATACAGAAACCACGGTATACGCATTCCGTGGTGGTGATGGTATGCCGGGGACGGTGAACAAATCGGGTTCGTATTACGGGTCATTTGGCGGTGGTGCGTCTGGTGCGGACAGTATCTTGGTTGTTGGCGACCGCGTGTTCCGCGCACGGGGTGCAAATGGCCAGAGTTGCCGTGGTATGTTCGGTTGGGGACTATGCATCAATGGCGAAAGCAGTAGCCTGTATCAAGGGATGGGACGTGGTGCGGGTTGGGTGGAGACTGGGGCCACCGCCAACAACCAACGATTTTGCGTGAATACCAAGCATACCGTCCATCAGAAATACTACATAAGACAGGTCGGCGGCGGTGGGGGCGGTGCGCCAAATGGCACGGGCGGCACCACGTGGCAGTATAATGTGAACTGTCCGTCGGACACGGTTGTTAGCGCTGGTGCGGATGCGACGACCGCCGGTGGTGGTAATGGTGGTGACATTACAAACGCGTATTATAACCCCGACGATACAACGCCAAAAAATGCCACTGGTGGTCGCGGTGGTGCAAATGTGACATGGCAATGCGGTGGTCAGACGATTACCGTCTATGGCGGTGGTGGCGGTGGTGCATGTATAAATGGCTCATACGCCATCAGCATCAATGGTGGCGATGGTGGCAGCGGCAGCACTGGCACATCAAATACCAGTTATCTGAGAATATACAAGATGTAGGAAAAGTGAGCAAGTGATATGGTTGCCTGTTCTAAAACCCTATCACTAAATCACTCTATCTCTTACGCACTAAAAAACGCGCTGGGCGCGTTTTTTATTTGGCACGTGCGGCGTGTAATGATTTTTGAATATATTTCATATATGCACGCAGCACAGAATTATACACATTCTGGATATTATAACGTGCCTGGGCATCGCGCCCAATCGAGTAAGAGCAAACAACAACCCACTGTTTATCGGTGGTCTGGTATGGACGGTGCACTTTTAATAATTTATAGTGTGTGTTCATTTTTGTGTCCTTTGGTATAGATTTTTTTCCCGGTCAATTTTTTACAATATATTCGCCCCAGGTCAAGGCTTTTTTTGTGCCAATTATGAATTTTTGCCCGTCGCGGGGGCTTGAATAGTCGTGCTGTTTGCGTTACAATATGTGTATCACGTAAATATCAAAAAAGGGATTGTTATGCCAAAGAAAGAATCAACTAAGAAAGCCAAGCCGGTTCGCGCAACCCGTGTGCAACATGCACCCTCAGATTCCGTTGCCGCAGCGGTCCAGCGTATGTATGATAAATCAGCACCATTGCTGGTATGCGAAGGGTTGTTGTTCGGTATCGCTGCAATACTGATGGCGTTCAAGCCGATGGCGGTGCTGACTGCGTTTATGTTTATTATTGGTATCGGATTGGGATTGTTTGGACTGTATCGCACTATCGTTGGGTTTATCGCGTCGCGCAATGTTGGCGGCGGGTGGTTTGATGTGCTGTTCGGACTGATAAACGTGGTGTTGGGTGTGTTGTTCTGTATATATCCAACAGGGTCAATCCGCGTGATGACGGTGATATTTGTCGCGCTGTTCTTGTTCAAGGCACTGCGTGCGTTGATATTTGCAATCAATATGGCACGTGCGCGGTTCGGACATTGGGGTTTTGACCTGGTAATGGCGATAGCGTTGGTTGCGTTGGCGGTGGCATTGCTGTTCTGGCCAATGGCGGCACCAATCGCAGTGGTGTATTACCTGGCAATAACATTGTTGCTGTATGCGGCATCTGATATCTATATGTATATAGAATTGCTGAAATTAAAACGTAATGTAATTGGATAACAAATCTATGATAAACCACCGCCCGTTTGGGCGGTGTTTTTTGTGAAACAACAGGGCGGGTTATGTTATAATATAAATTATGAGCAAGATAATGTATATCATAGCCGGTCCAAATGGCAGTGGCAAAACAACACTGGCCAAAGAAATAGTCAGGGAAGAAGATATTACCTTTCTAAATGCAGACGAGATAGCCAAGAACCTGAATGATAAAATAGGCATTCGGTCTGGTAAAATATTATTATCCCAGATGGACGAATTGTTTCGCGATGGTGGTTCTTTTGTTTTGGAATCAACAATTTCAGGACTGTATCATTTGCGTGCCATAGAACGGGCCAAACAGGAACATTACGACATTGTTTTTATTTATGTTTTTTTGGAATCTGCCAAACAAAACATCGCCAGAATTAAAATGCGTGTGAAATTGGGTGGACATAATGTGCCAACGGTTGATGTAAAACGTCGGTATAACCGCAGTTTGAATAATTTTTGGAAAACGATACCTAATGTTAAATATTGGGAATTGTATTATAATGGCGGTGAACGTTTTGAGTTGGTTGCACGTAGTGATTCAAAACGACTTGAAATTGTAAATGAACAAGCTTATAATAAATTCAAAGGTATAAAAAATGACTAAGAGTCGTCGTGTTTTATCAGAAAAAATACAACGTTTGGCAAGACGTGGGGTGCGCAGTGCACGTCATGCCGCCAAGAAAGCCGGCGTGCCAGTCCCGTATGTTGTAAATGGTAAATTGACCGAGGTTAGGTTATAAATAAGAATCTATGATAAAACACCGCCCGTTTGGGCGGTGTTTTTTATGGTTTATGCAAAACTTGAAATTTGCCGAAATATAGTATAGAATAGGGGGTGTGCGCCCTTAGCCCAGCTGGATAGAGCATCGGATTTCTAATCCGCAGGTCGCAGGTTCGAATCCTGCAGGGCGCGCCAAGATAAATGCGCAGCCACGGGAATTATACGTTGCAGGGGGAATTTGAACCTGCGACGGGGAGCGGTTCGACCCGACGCAAAAAGGCGGAAACGCGCCGGTCCACCGTAGTTTTAACGGAGGTGGATTTTGCAAGGGCGGCGTCAGCCAATCCTGCAGGGCGCGCCAAGATAAATGCGCGGCTGTATAAACAGGTCTTGCGCGAATACCAGGCAAAAACAGGTGTGCGTATTGACCGGCGGCGCATTCGTGAATTGGCGTTGGTGGAATTTTTGTGGGCAAAGCGGTGGTATGTTGATGGCACGTTTGTGCCACTGAAAGCGCATTTCTTGCGCCGTAATGTCGGGCTGGTCCTGATGTATTTCTGGCACGTGCCTGAATTTATGAAGCCGATTGTTCGTTTGATGATAAATATTTGTGAATGCATTATGCGATAAAATAAACTGCCATTTTGGCGGTGTTTTTTTGTGAAATCGTTCCTGTGGTGTCGTTGTGGTGCGTTATCGTATAATTCTATCGCCCAAAGTTCAAGAAAGGAGAGAGATAATATGAAAGTCGTCTTGGAATTTATTCTGACTATGGTGTTGTCGTTTGTCCCAGGCATAGTCGGCGTTTTATTTTCGCCAAATGGCGCATCTGATTTATGGTATAACGCGCTGAATAAATCTGCGCTGACCCCAGACGGCTGGGTGTTTTCCGTGGTGTGGCCGTTGTTGTATGCGTTGCTGGGGGTGGCGTTATTCCTGGTCGTGCGTAATGCCAAGACGCGTCAGTCCAAAGCACCTGCGTATTCACTGTTTGTGGCCCAGATGGCGTTAAACGCGTTGTGGTCATATATGTTCTTTGGTTTGCACATGATGGGTGCGGCGTTGATTGCGCTGGTTGTGTTAGTTATCGTTTCTGGGTATATGATGCGCGAATTTCGGTCGTTTAATCGGTGGGCCGGGTATTTGATTTGGCCGTATATTTTATGGCTGATTTTTGCGATGTATTTGAACATAATAATTGTATGGTTGAATTAAAAAAACTATCCCCGTAAAACGGGGATTTTTATATCTTTAAAATCTTGAATTTTGCGTCGCCGATATTCAGGTATTTTAACCCCAGTTCTTCGACATAATCTGGACTGTAAGATTGCAACAGATCAATATGACGGTTTAGTGCGTCCAGTTTTGCCTGTTCCGTGGTCAGTTGTGCTTGTTCGTTGTTCAATCGCCAGATGTTTATAACGAAATTCTGGACGTTGACCGCCCCCCAGAAAATGCGAACAAACATAAACAATGCGAACGCAGTCGCCAAAATACCAGCCTTGCCACGCCAACTGGCACCCCAGGCGCGGCCGATGAAACCAAATAAATTTTTGATTTTTTCCTTCATAGATGTCATTATATCATAAATGTTTAACGATAATCAAATTTTTGCTGCGCCACTGGCGGGAATTACAGATAAACCATTTCGGCGCGTCTTGCGTATATTCGCGCCAGATTCGCCATTGGTAACAGAAATGATTTCATGTCATTCGTTGGTGGGGGCGTATAAAAACTGTTTGCGTAATTTTGATTCTTATACAGACGAAGGGTGCGTTGGTGCCCAGATTTTTGGCGCAGATGTGTCGCTGATGGCAGATGCGGCACGTATATTACAGGATAATGGCGCACGGTGGATTGATATAAATATGGGCTGTCCTGTGCCAAAGGTTGCAACGCGTGCCGGTGCCGGGGCGTTTTTGATGCGGGATCATGTGCTGGCTGGGAAAATAATGTCGGCGGTGGTGCGTGCGGTGGATATTCCGGTGTCAATTAAAACACGCCTGGGGTGGGACGACGCACATCGCAACTGGTGTGAACTGGTGCGAATTGCCGCGGATTCTGGCGTGCGTTTTGCAACCCTGCACGGACGAACACGCGCCCAGTTATATGTCGGACCGGCGGTGCATCCAGATGTGTCAGACGCGCCAATCCCGATTATTGCAAACGGTGATATTGCCACCGCCCAAGATGCCCAGAATATGGAAAATCTGGGCTATGCGGGGGTAATGGTTGGTCGTGCAATATTGGGGCGTCCGTGGGTTTTGGGGCAAATTGCAGGGTGCAATTGCGTGCCAAAAAATGTGGGCGAGATAGTGCTGAAACATTTGCAATATGCGATTGAATATTATGGCGCGTCGGTTGCGGTGCCAATGTTTCGCAAGCACGCGGCGTGGTATTCATCGGGTTTGCCAAATTCGTCTGAATTTCGCATTCGCGTCAATCAAATCACAGATGCAGATGCATTGCATGATGCGATTAGTGAATTTTGGGGTTGCGGGTCGCAAAATATAGGTTTATGATAGCAAGGTGCAACAAGGGATAAAGAAATATGATCGAAAATAATACAGAACCACAAGTTGAAGTTACGGTTGGCGAAATACTGCGTAATGCACGAACAACCGGTCGTCGCAAGCGTGAAATTCAAACAATTTCTAAATTGTTGTGTATTCGCGAAGAATTCTTGCAGGCACTGGAAAATGGCAATTACGACGCGTTGCCAGAACCGGTATATATTCTGGGGTTTGCGCGTAATTACGCGATGGAATTGGGGCTGAATCCTGATGAAATTGTGGCGAAATTAAAACGTGAAATGGGGCTGGGCGATGAATGCCAGGCACATTCGGACAAGGACGATGCCGTTGATGATTCTGCGACATGCAATGTTGCACATGCCTGTCCGACGTTTGGTGGCGCGTTGCGTCGCGCAATGCAGTTCGTGCGTGCCCATTGGTTGTGGTTCGCGGGCGCGGTTGCGACGATAGTCTTGGTGATTGTAGTGGTCGCGACTGTGATGGGTGGAAAATCAAATGATGATGCGACCATGATGGCGGATGCTCCTGTGGTTGCGGCGGTGATTGAGCCAAGTTATGCGGTCGCTGTGCGTGAACGCTTTGGCGTTGATAATCGTGACAAGGCTGCCGTTATTTTACAGGCGATTGATGAATCCTGGGTCAAAGTCGAAGATGGTCGCGGAAATACTGTGTTCAGTCGTGTCTTGGTTCCGGGTGATGTATATTATGTTCCATCTGGGACCAGCACCAAGGCAACATTTGGCAATGCCGGTGGCGTAGATATTTGGGTAAATGGTAAATTGGCACCCAAGGCTGGTGCGGATCATACCCGTAAATCTGGGATTGATTTAAGTCCTGAAAAACTGATGCCGGCAACCACCGCCAGTGCCGAGTAATTATGCGGAATAAATACACACGTTCGGGGCGAAAGAAATTTCGCCCCGTCTATTGCAATTTTTAATATTTTTTCTATATTTAAGGTTATGAGTGGAATCATAAAAATTCGCGGTGCACGCGAAAATAATCTTAAAAATATTGATCTGGACATACCAAAGAATAAATTGGTGGTCTTGACTGGTGTGTCGGGGTCAGGTAAATCGTCGCTGGCATTTAATACCATTTATGCCGAGGGGCAACGTCGTTATGTTGAATCGCTGTCATCGTATGCGCGCCAGTTCTTGGATATGCAGAAAAAGCCAGATGTTGATTTAATAGAAGGTCTGGCCCCGGCGATTTCCATTGAACAGAAGACCACGTCAAAAAATCCACGTTCAACTGTTGGAACAGTGACCGAAATTTACGATTATCTGCGTTTGTTGTGGGCGCGTGTCGGTGTGCCGCATTCGCCGGTAACAGGTCTGCCAATTAAATCCCAGACGATTGCTGAAATGGTTGATTGGACAATGAAAATCCCGGCTGCAACGCGTATTTATATCCTGGCTCCGCTGGTGCGGTCGCGCAAGGGTGAATATAAAAAAGAAATCGCATTTTTAATAAAGCAGGGTTACCAGCGTGCGATAGTTGACGGTGAGTTATATGATTTATCATCTGTGCCGCCATTGGACAAGAATAAAAAGCACGACATATTTGTGATTGTAGACCGTCTGGCCATGCCGGCGGCGGACGCCGACAGCAATGCGATTGATGAATTCCGCAGTCGTATGTATGCGTCGTTCGAGGGGGCATTGCGTCTGGTGCCGGGGTCGGTGCTGGTGCGTCGTCTGGACACGAACGAAGACACTTTGTATTCGCAAAACTATGCGTGCCCGGTCAGTGGTTTTACCGTGCCGAAAATTGAACCGCGCCTGTTTTCATTTAATGCGCCATTGGGGGCATGTCCGGCGTGCGATGGATTAGGTATGCAATTGAATATGTCGCCAGATTTGGTAATACCAGACCCGTCAAAGTCAATTTTAGACGGGGCGATTGCACCGTGGTCGCGTGGCGGAATGCTAAGCCAGTTTGAACATCTGTTGGACGCGTTACATAAAAAATACAAGATTCCGTTGTCAAAGCCGTGGCATACATTAACCGCCGAACAAAAGAATCTGATTCTGTATGGCAGTGGCGATGACCCGATTAAAATCAATTGGAACGGGTTTGTTTATGAAAAACCGTATGAGGGCGTAATCCCAAATATTGAACGTCGTTGGCGCGAATCGGAATCCGATGCGATGAAGGCTGAACTGGCGAAATACCTGTCTGAAAAGCCGTGCCCAATGTGTCACGGCAAACGCTTGAATATCCAGGCGTTGTGTGTAAAAATCAATGGGTTTGATATTATGGACGCATGCGATTTGTCGGTGGACGATTCGCTGGCCTGGTTTACGGATTTGCCAAATCATTTAACACACAAGGAAAACGATATTGCGCGTATAATTTTGCGTGAAATCACGTCGCGTCTGCAATTTTTGCAGAACGTTGGTCTGGGGTATTTGACGTTGTCGCGTATGGCTGGGACCCTGTCCGGGGGCGAGGCGCAACGCATTCGTCTGGCGTCCCAGATTGGCAGTGGTCTGTCTGGTGTTTTGTATGTTTTGGACGAACCATCAATCGGCCTGCACCAGAGTGACAATGATAAATTACTTGATACATTAAAAATGCTGCGCGACAAGGATAATACAGTCATCGTTGTTGAACATGACGAAGACGCTATGCGGGCGGCAGATTACCTGGTTGATATTGGCCGTGGTGCAGGGGTAAATGGCGGTAATGTCGTTGTTGCCGGAACACCACAACAGGTGATGAAGTGTAAAGATTCACTGACTGCGCAGTATCTGACCGGCAAGCGCAAGATAGAGGTTCCAAAAAAACGTCGTGCCGGCAATGGCAAATCAATCACGATTACCGGGGCGCACGAAAACAACCTGAAAAATATAGACGTTGAATTTCCGCTGGGTAAATTTATTGCACTGACGGGTGTATCAGGGTCGGGTAAATCGACACTGTTGTTAGATACGCTGTATCCAGGCTTGATGCGTGCGCTGTATAATTCAAAGATTGCAATGGGGGCGCACGATATTATCCGTGGTATGGAAAACGTGGACAAGGTCGTTGATATTGACCAGTCGCCCATCGGGCGCAGCCCGCGCAGTAATCCTGCAACATATACTGGTGTATTTTCAAATATCCGTGATTTCTTTGCTGGTCTGCCCGAGGCCAAGGCTCGTGGATACACGTCTGGACGTTTTTCATTTAATGTCAAGGGTGGTCGGTGCGAGGCGTGTCAAGGCGACGGCCAGATAAAGATTGAAATGAATTTTTTGGCAGATGTGTATGTCGAGTGTGATAAATGCCATGGTGCGCGTTATAACGAAGAAACGTTGGCAGTCAAATACAAGGGCAAATCAATCGCAGATGTCTTGAACATGACTGTTGACGAGGCATATCATCTGTTCATCAATGTGCCCCAGATTTCACGCAAACTGGAATTATTGAAACGCGTCGGTTTAGATTATATAAAATTGGGTCAAAGTTCGCTGGACCTGTCCGGGGGCGAAGCGCAACGTATCAAACTGTCCAAAGAATTGGCCGCGCGCAGCACGGGCCAGACGATGTATATCTTGGACGAGCCAACAACTGGTCTGCATTTCGAAGATATAAAATTGTTGCTGTCGGTGCTGCACGAATTGGTTGATTCAGGAAACACGGTTATTGTGATTGAACATAATCTGGACGTGATTAAAACTGCAGACTGGGTAATTGACCTGGGGCCGACCGGTGGGGCAGGTGGTGGCCGCGTGATTGCCGCTGGCACGCCAGAGCAGGTTGCCGCGGTTCCAGAATCGTTGACTGGAAAATATTTGCGTCGGTATCTGGACAAAACGCAAATTGGCAAATAATATATAAATAAAACATAAGGAGTGAAAAATGTTCGGCTTTGGCAAAAAGAAACAAGAAACAGTTAAAACAGACAACGCCACACTTAGCGAGAAAGAATTAAAACAGATGGAAGAAAAAATGCCATCTGGAATGAAGGAAACTGCCCAGCGTATGATGTCGGGTCAGTTTGACATGAACGACATGTTGGCCCAGTTAAAACAGATTAAAAAGATGAGCAATTTCAGTGGACTGTTAAAAATGGTGCCAGGTATGTCTGGTGCAGTTGCTGCGATGAAGGAAAAAATTAAAGATGGCAGTGTTGAAGCCCAGATTAAAATACTGGAAGCGATGACCCCCGCCGAACGCGCAGAACCAGATAAAGTGTTTGCCAATGCCAAGGCCCGCATTGCCGAAACCGCGGGCTGCACAGTGCGTGATGTTGAACATATTATCAAACAATATAACAAAATGCGCCAACAGATGGCGATGGTGCAACGCATGGGCGGAATGGAAGCCATTATGGAACGCATGAAAAAACAAGGTAACTAAGGCAATGAAAGTAAAACTGACAAAACTGTTTAATTGGGATATTAAAAACGTATATCCTGTCCGTGTCACGATGAAAGATGGCGCGATTGATGCGTATACAGTCACTGTTGAATATGTATATCATGGACGGCGTGATATCGTGATACGACCGTCAGATGCGGGGTCTTATCGTCTGTATCCTGATGCGCGGGCGGCCGCAGCGGCTGTGTATTCTGATTACTGGGAATTGATGCGTCGCCAGCGTACGTCCCACCAACAGTAACTAAATGAAAATACTGGATAAAAATTCTGCACTCGCCATATGACTGTTGCTGGCGCAACACGCACAGGCTCTGCGGAATGACAATAAAATGAAAATACTGAATAAAAAAATTGCAGCACATAAATCATCGGTCGCGTGGTTGCAACGCCAGGCAGCGGATCCATATGTTGCGCGTGCCCATCGTGATGGCTATCGTGCGCGGGCAGCGTATAAATTGATTGAAATGGACGAAAAATTTCATTTCTTGAAAAATGGTCAGATTGTTGTTGACTTGGGGGCGGCACCGGGCTCGTGGACACAATACGTGGTGCGTCAGTATCCGCGTTCGCGTGTGTTTGCAATGGATTTACTGGAAATAGCACCGATTCCAGGTGTTGAATTTTATCAGGGCGATTTTACAACCGATGCTGCGCTGGGGTGGCTGGTGGACAAGTTGAATTTACCAGATGATGCAGTGGGTCACGGCACTGTTGACGTTGTATTATCTGATATGGCACCGAACACTGTGGGGCATAAAAAGACCGACCATTTGCGCCAGATGGTGTTGCTGGAATACGCATTTGATTTTGCGTTGCGTGCATTAAAACCGGGTGGGACATTTGTCGCCAAATCGTTCACTGGTGGCACAACCGGCGAATTGATAAAACAGATAAAGGCTAAATTTGATACGGTGCATCATATAAAACCGCCTGCCTCGCGCAAGGACAGCGTTGAAATGTTCATTGTTGCAACCGGTTATCATGGTTAAGAAAACGCCCGCATGGGGCGTTTTTTATAAGGGTTATTTTAAGTTTTTGCGCCGCATCAGTCGGCAAATCTAATTTCTGAACCAGCCAATCCAGCGCAGCATCTGTTGTAAAATCCCCCTGATAAAATTCCACACCATTGATTGGCGTAATTTCCAACAAGTCCATTGCAAACACACGCGACCGCGGGTATGTACGCATCACATATTGCGACCACGACCCTGGGGCCGCACCCAAATCGACGACAACCTGACCATTTTTCAGGAAATGAAACCGTTCGTCCATTTCAATCAGTTTGTACGCCGCACGCGCGCGATAACCATCACGATGGGCGCGCGCAACATAAGGGTCAGACGCCTGACGTTGCAGCCACGCGACCGATGATTTATGTGCAGCAATTTTTTTGTTAAGTATTTTCATATTATAACTTAGCGCATTCTTGCGGCCTTGCGTGCACGCTGACGCATCATTGCATCAATGTACGTTTTCTGGACAGCATTGGCGGCCAAAACAGGATTACCGTACGCTGTGTACAAATGTTCATCATTACCATCAAACACAAACTTGCGCTGGCCATGATGAACATAGTTCACACAAAACGATAATGAACGAATCGAGCCCCCATGACGAACGCCATTTTTATCACACCACATTGGTTCTACGCGACAATCCATATACGAGACACTTTGAATGTCCCAGTTAAAAATTTTCTTCCAATTTATTTTCATTTTTTAATTTCCTTGTTTTTTCATTTTTTCCATGATGGCTTCCATTCCCCCCATACGCTGTACCAACGCCATCTGTTGACGCATTTTTGTATATTGTTTGATGATGTGTTCAACATCGCGCACCGTGCAACCCGCGGTTTCAGCAATGCGCGCCTTGGCATTGGCAAAAACCTTGTCTGGTTCGCTGCGTTCGGCGGGTGTCATTGCTTCCAGAATTTTAATCTGTGCATCAACACTGCCGTCCTTTATCTTTTCTTTCATTGCACTGACTGCGCCCGACATCCCTGGCACCATTTTCAGCAGACCGCTGAAATTGCTCATCTTTTTAATCTGCTTTAATTGTGCCAACATGTCGTTCATGTCAAACTGACCCGACATCA
>OQVR01000424.1_pt1 | contig 18599 bp, 11 predicted proteins | sample 1691521 | NCBI WGS metagenome assembly OQVR01 (sample SAMN03418256, study PRJEB22391) | human gut metagenome | biome: human-gut; feature: organic feature; material: feces | host: Homo sapiens | place: Tanzania | collected 2013-01
TTATCTTTGCATAAGATAAGCTTCGGCTCGGCATAACATTCAAGTAAGCTTGATGGTTTTGCTTTCGCCTTGCATTATCTTTGCATAAGATAAGCTTCGGCTCGGCATAACATTCAAGTAAGCTTGATGCTTTTGCTTTCGCCTTGCATTATCTTTGAAACGGCAATGGTTCAGTATATGATTAATAGGGAAGCAGGTGAAAATCCTGTGCAGTCCCGCTGCTGTAATCCGTCTTTATATGAATGTAACATTTAGCCACTGTGTTGATGGGAAGGCGTTACATTTGGATGGGAAGCCAGAAAACCTGCCTTGCTGTATGTTTCTTGTTTACCCGTGGGATGGTAACAGAATATAAATATATCTATGAAAAATTATATATTAATTTGTTGTCTGCTTTTATTGAGTTTGTCTTGCTTAGGACAAGGAAAACTTACTAATTATAATGATACAGTCTTCACTCTATCATCGGTGACGTGTGTCGGTGAGCGTCCTCATTATCTTACCCCAAGTCAAACAATTTCTGGTGAGACTTTGCATAACTTGTCAACTACATCTGTTGCTGATGCTTTGAAGTATTTTTCGGGTGTTCAGATAAAGGACTATGGTGGTTTGGGAGGTCTTAAGACTGTAAATGTTCGCTCTCTTGGCTCTCAACATGTTGGTGTATACCTTGACGGTATTCGAATTACCAATGCACAAAACGGTCAGGTAGACTTAGGTAAATATTCTTTATCCAATATGGAGTCAGTATCTTTGTATAATGCAAACAAGAACGAACGTTTACAGTCAGCTTCGGAATATGCATCAGCTGCTACAGTCTATATGCAGACAAAGAGACCAGATAAAACAACACTGAATGTTGAGTATGGTAATGGGTCTTTTGGCTTGAATAAGGTTAAAGGATATTTTTCATTGAAAAATTATTTTTTTGTCGATGCCGAATACCAACATACAGATGGAGATTATAAATTCAAGTTTAAGTCTGCATCCGAGGATACTATAGGTAGACGCCATAATTCAGATATTTCCTTTTATCGTTTAGAGGCTGCTGGTTTCTATAAAGGTTTTACAACTCATATTTATTATTATAATTCAGAAAGAGGGTTGCCTGGTCCGGTTATACGTCGCCTTACAGACCAATGGGACTCTACTGACCGTCAATGGGACCAGAACTTTTTTGTTCAGACAACGTATAAGAAGCTTTGGGAGAAATTTGGTTTGCGAGCCAATTTGAAATATTCGTTTGATTATCTTCATTATCTGCAGGATCCTTCTACCAATGCTTCTGCAATGTATTGTAATAACCATTATACGCAGCAGGATGTTTATGGTTCCGTTTCAGGTTCTTATAACTGGCGATGGCTTTCTTTGACGGTGAGTACAGATTTGCGTTGGACAGATTTGAACTGCGACGTTTACAAGTTTAATTATGTTTACCGTATAGACTCAAAGAGTTTGCTTTCAGCGATAGCTTCCTATAAAGGACTTGAGTTTAATGTTGCGTTATTGTATACTCATGTTCAGGACCACACAAAAGGGCAGGCCTCTCCATTAAAGAGACTTACCCCAATGTTTCTTGCCTCATATAAAAAGAATGCTTGGGTGTTCAGGGCATTTCATAAAAGAATATTCAGGGCTCCCACATTGAATGACTTGTATTACACACTTGTCGGCAGTACAGGTTTGAAGCCAGAATATACATCCCAGTGGGATGCAGGAGTCGACTATCGTGGTAAGGCACTTCATTTTGCTATTGACGGTTATTATAATGAGATTGAGGATAAGATTGTTGCAATACCGATGAAATGTCAGTTCCGATGGTCGATGGTAAACTTCGGAATGGTAAAGTCATTAGGATTGTCTCTTTCTGGAGGTTATGATCGTGAGTGGGGAAAATTCTCACTTGTCACGAATGCTAATTACACATGTCAGAGTGACCGTGACTATAGTATGCCATCTGATCCTGAATATAAGCATTATGTGCCCTATTCTCCGTTGCATTCAGGTTCGTTGATTGTCGACCTTGGTTATGACTCATACTCTCTGTGTACTTCATTCTTGTATACAGGCGAGCGCTTTGCTTTGGTGTCGAATAACTGTGATGATTTGCTTAGTGATTGGTATACCGTGGATTTGAAGCTCAACAAACGCTTTCTGTTGAAGAATGGCATTGTTTTGCAAGGCACAGTGGAGTGTAACAATGTTACAGATTCAAGGCATGAGGTCGTCAAACGCTATCCTATGCCTGGTCGAAATTGGAAATTCACAATAAAACTTGAATTGTAGAAGAAAATGAGCAAAAGATTTCTTATATCAATATTTACTGTTATTGTTTCTCTGTTTGTTTCGTGCTCGATGGATCCCGCCGATGATACAGACATGCCTACTGAAAGTGGCAGTGGCGACAGACTCCTTGTCTTGTGTGAAGGACTTTGGGGATTGGACAACTCAACCATATCTTATGTAGACAATGGAGTACTAACCAATGGATGGTTCAAACAACAGAATCCAGGTATGCACCTTGGAGATACAGGCAACGATATAATTCAGGTTAATGATACACTGATTGCCGTGTCTGTCAATTGGTCGAATATCATACAGTATATGTATCCCGACGGTAAGGCCATTGCTGCGACAGAAGATATTCCGAACAACCGTCGGCTTGCCACGGATGGAGAGCGTTATCTGTTTTGTACCTCATATGCGAATAAAGGATATGTTGCAAAGGTAGACCTTGTCACCAAGCAGATTGTTTCCACTTGCAAGGTAGGATATGAGCCAGAAGGAATAGCTTATTATGACGGAAAACTCTTCATCGCCAATACCGGAGGTTATTCATTCCAGGAGAAAGACCATCAATATGAGTCTACAATATCCGTTGTTGATGCAGAGTCAATGCAAGAGCTTCGTCGTATAGATGTAGGCTGTATAAACCTCTATGGCACCATGTCGCAGTGTGGACAGTTTGTATGTATTAATTCAGCAGGTGATTATTATGATATAAAGCCCAAAACTGTTGTTCTTGATATGTCAACAGAGGAATTTAGAGTATACGATTTTCCTGCCACCTATAATTGCGTTTATGAAAACCGTTTTTATGTAATCGGTTCTGAGTTCTCTTATTCAAGTGGTTCAGATGTTGACAATAAATATAGTGTCCATTCGATAGACCTTCCGTCGATGAAAGAATATGAAGGCTTTGGAAAATACAATTTTGCCGTTGAAACAATAATGCAGATGCAATCGCCATACTGCATCTATATAAGTCCATATTCGGGACATTTATATGTAACCGATGCTCGTAGCTATGCCACAAACGGCTATCTTTATGAATTTGATCCTGAGAAGGTGGAATTTACAAAGTTAAAGTTACAGGGACTCAATCCTGGACATGTTGTTGCTTTAAGCAGAACATCATATACTCCAGGCAAATAATTATGACAAGGCATTTCAAGTGGAGCAAGTATTTATACATACATAACGGTAAGAAAGTAGTTTTTTGAGATGTTTTGTTTTCTGTTTATAAATAGATTTCTTAAATTTGCCGAGCATAACAGTTTAATATAATCGAGAAAAAATATACACAATGAGAAAATTATTGCTTCCCCTATTTGCCGCAACCTTACTGGCAGACAATGCCGTCGCACAGACGCAAAAGGTAGAAGTCTTGGAGTATTGTCCTGCGCCCGGACAGTTTGTGAACGTTCTTCCCGAAGTGGAGGAGGGCATGACCCGGTCGCAAGTGCTGAAAGCTTGTGAGGAAGTACTGTCACAGAATGGCTACCTTGTACACCTTGGTACCTACGGAGGGTATATAACAGTCAGGTTCGACCATCCGGTAGAGAACAAGCGTGGTTCCGACATTCTGATTAAGGGCAACGGCATGTACTCCGTTTCCGACCCTGTCTATGGCAAGAATACCATCGGCGGCTCCATAGAACCCGGCATCGTGTATGTCGGAGTGGGCGATGATGTGAATACAGCCCAGTGGTACGAACTTGCCGGTTCGGAGTATTATACCACCCAGTGCCACGACTTTTCGATAACCTATCATAAGCCTACAGCCGAGAAAGGCGACCATAGCATGGCAGGCTCCATATATGACGAATACATAAAGTACGAATGTTCATGGACCGACAAGAACGGCACTCCCCGCGACTCCACCGGCTATCATCCCAAACTCTCTGCCCACCGCCAGACCTATTGGCCTATGTGGGAGACGGCAGACAGGCTGACGTTCAGTGGAGGATTGCTTCCACGCAATGCCGTAAAGTATGATGTCGACGGCAAAGACTACTGGGTGCAGTACCGCTATTCGGAAGATGCCTACGGTTATGTCGATGCCTGTCCAGCCAATGATCTGCTGTATTCATCGTTCGATATAGACTGGGCGGTAGACAGGAACGGCAAGCATGTAGCGCTCGACCATATTGATTTCATCCGTGTAGCAACTGGAGTGTTCCAGTATTGTGGACTTATCGGCGAAACATCCACCGAGATAGACAAGTTTGAGGATTTGCATCTTGTGGAGGGCTACGACGACAATCCTTATATTATAACTCCGCGTCCCAATCCGGATGACCCTACAGGCATAACAATACCAGTCGTGAAGAACAATGGCGGCGAGGATAATTCCTATTATAATCTGTTTGGACAGAAAGTAGGAAGCCTTGTGCGCGGACAGATTTATATACATAAAGGTAAGAAGACAGTATATTAAAAACTGTTTCCCATTATTAAATTGTTTACAAAATGGGCAGGTTTTCGTTTGAAAGCTTGCCCATGTCAATTATTATTACTATCTTTGCACCCGAATTAAGAAAAACGGCATAACTGCTTACGTTTTGTTCAAGCTCGTTTTGCCATAGTATTTAACTGGTATCCAGGTTTTCAACAGTTTTTTCTCTTATTCAAGTTGATTTCCGTGGGATTAATGTTCAGATAATGTTCAATGTATTAGTCTGAGTTTTTGTATTACCCGACTATTACTGCCCAGATGCCAAAAACAAACAATTATGAAGTTTTTAGAAAAGAGTAAATTTGTATTAGTCGTATTATTAATGTGTCTGCCTTTCGCAGTGTTTGCGGCTGGCGACGAACCAACAACAAATGGAACTTTTGATTGGGAGCCTGTGATGAACGCCATCATTCAGGTGGAGAGCGGAGGCAATCCTAATGCCGTAAGCGGAAATTCATGCGGAGCGATGCAGATTACACCGATTTGTGTAGCGCAGTGCAATATAATACTGAAGGCTCGCAAGAGCAAGAAGCGTTATTCATTGAAAGACCGTTTCAATATCGCAAAGTCAAAGGAGATGTTCCTTCTTCTCCAGTCGTATTATAATCTTGAAAATAATATTGAGAAGGCAATCCGTTCATGGAATGGGGGTATGAAATATACAGTCCGCGGAACTCAGAAGTATTATAACAAGGTTATGTCGTATCTCAGATGAGAGTAATGCTCTCCGATGGCAGAAGGCTTGTCCTTTCCTGCCGGACAAAATCTCACGAGTTTTGGAAAATTATAAATAAGTAAGTCGCCAAGTTCCGACCCTTTACAGGGCTCGGCTTGGCGACTTTTCTGTATTTTCCCTTTCCCTTTTTCCTTGTTGCTTCTTCCTTGTCGTTCATCAGAACTGCTCCAGTATCCTGATTCTCTCCTCTGTGTCGGGGTGTGTAGAGAATAGTGATGCGAAGAAGCTCCATCCCTTCTTGCCCTTCAGTCCCTGTGGATGTATTATGAACAGCTGCGCCACGTCGTCGCGTTTCACCTTGTCCAGTCCAGGCTTTTCACTAATTTTGCGCAGTGCCGAGGCGAGTGCTCTTGGGTTGCCGCAGAGTTCCGCACCGCCGGCATCCGCCATATATTCGCGTTTGCGGCTTATGGCGAAGCGTGTCATTATGGCAAAGACATAGGCTATGAGGCATAGTATTATGGCAATGAGGAATGCCAGTAACACACCTCCTTTGTTATCGTCATCATCGCTGCTGCTACTCGAATCGTCGCTTGTTATCCAATATAGCGACCTTATGCATACGTTCATAACCGTTGTTATGATACCTACGAAGATGATGCTTGTTATGAGCAGTCGTGTGTCGCGGTTTCGTATGTGCGTCAGCTCATGTGCTATCACCCCTTCCAGCTCTTCGTCGTTCAGCACATTCAGCAGTCCTTTCGTCACGGTCACGGTGTACGACTTCCTGTCTATTCCGCTTGCAAAGGCATTCAGCTGCGGGTCATCCACGATGTTTATCTTCGGCATGTCCATTCCTGCCGTCATTGTCAGGTTCTCCACGATGTTATACACTCTGGGGTTTTCGCGTCGCTCCAGCGGTTTTGCGCCAGTAGCCTTCTTCACCATCCATGCATTGAAGAAGTAAGCTATTATGAACCATACGCCAACGATGCCTACCACCCAAGGCAGTGAACATAGAAAGTCTTTGTTCACCGATGCCCAGTTCACGTCGCTTCCCACATCTACATATTTGCTGTTGTCTTCTATGCCGCAATAGCTCAGCAACACAAGATATAGCCATACCATGCTGAGCAAGAGTATAGGGAACATCAGCAGCAAGAAGAATGTCAGTCTGTTGTTGCGGCTGACTTGTGTATACATTCCTACGTATTTCATAAGCAAAGATAAAATTCTCCCCATGCTGCTGGTTGTGCGACATGGGTAATGTTCAGTTAGAATTGTATTTCCGGAGCCTTTTCCGCAGCAGCGCGGTTTTCCTGTGGAATCTCGAACATAGGCTGTCGTGAGAATCCGAACATCTTTGCGAAGATGTTGCTTGGGAATGTCTCCACGGCATTGTTGAGTTCACGCGTAGCCGAGTTGAAGAAGCGGCGCACGGCAGCGAGTTTGTTCTCTATGTCGGCAATTTCCTCTTGCAGCTGTATGAAGTTCTGGTTAGCCTTCAGGTCCGGATACGCCTCAAGTTGTATTTTCAGTCCTGCAAGCGCACTTGTCATCATGTTGTCCGCCTGAATCTTGTCATTTATTGTCTGTGCTCCCATCGATGCCGCACGTGCATCAGTAACGCGTTGTAGAGTCTCTTTCTCGTGAGTGGCATACCCCTTCACTGTAGCCACGAGTTGCGGAATAAGGTCGCAACGCTGCTTCAGCTGTACATCGATGTTTGCGAAAGCGTTTTCACGGTTGTTACGCAGTTTTACAAGTCTGTTGTAGATTACCACGAGCCATATCGCCAGTATTGCGACGATGATAATGATTACGAGTGTTGTTGTCATAATAATAAGGTGTTTTTAGTGCCGTTCCTTGTCGTTTCGTTTTCGATGATGGGGTAGGCAATGTTAATAATATGTTTTTTCAGTCTCTTTTCTGCTCTTGTGATATGTGTTTTGCAAAGACAATGCAAAGATAGGCATTGAATGCAGAAAACTAAATGGCAATTTCTTCCAAAAAACTTGCAAATCTTCTCAAAATCTTGCATTTTCTTTCAAAAACCACAAAAAAAACTTGTTCCCCTTGTCTTACAGTCGTAAAAGGGTTATATTCGCCATTGTCTGATGATAAAGCGAAGCTTTCCCAAAGAACGAGAAAATACTGGAAAAGTATAATTGCTTTTTATATTTAAATCCCTTTAACGAAAAATAGGGCCTATGTTAATAAAATAACGGTAAAAATAACATTTTCTTATAATCATAAAAAGGAGGTAAAAAGAAGTCGATAGACTTTCAATAAGAAAGTACGTCAATTTCTATGAGAAAGTCGGTAACTTTCTATGAGAAAGTCCGTAACTTTCTAAAAACGGTCAAATCAAGGCTTCTTGCTGCTTTTCTGCGTTATGTGTTTTCTTATGTGTATAAATTTCTTAAAAGCAGATGCTTTTTAGGAGCTTTAGAGAGCTGTTGACTAAGAATGACAATACAGAGACATCTTGTCTTAATTTCTGAATTTTACTTAAAAAGCAGTGGCGGAATAAAATTTTGGTAGTATATTTGTAGTGTATTTAGTACGTACAACGTATTAGATATAGATAACATTATTAATCAGTCGCCGTTGAAAGCCATGTGCAGATGCGACGGCATAAAAAAAAGAAGAATTATGTCAACAACAGTAATTGTGATTTTAGTAGTGGTGGCAGTGCTCGTGATATGGGCAGTTTGTATTTATAACAACCTTGTGAAGCTGCGCAACAACCGCGAGAATGCTTTTGCAAACATCGATGTACAGCTCAAACAGCGTTGCGACCTCATTCCGCAGCTTGTGGCTACGGTAAAGGGTTATGCCACACATGAGCGTGAAGTGCTGCAGAGAGTAACGGAAGCCCGTACTGCTGCTATGGGTGCCCAGACCATAAATGATAAGATACAGGCAGACAACATGATGACCAGTGCGCTTGCAGGACTGAAGGTGTCTCTTGAGGCTTATCCGGACCTGAAGGCAAACCAGAACTTCATTCAGCTGCAAGGTGAGATAGCCGATATCGAGAACAAGCTTGCAGCCGTTCGCCGCTTCTTCAACTCTGCTACCCGTGAACTCAACAACGCCGTGGAGACCTTCCCGAGCAATATCTTCGCCAAGATGTTCGGATTCTCACGCCAACCTATGTTTGAGGTTCCACAGGAGAGTCGAGCAGCAATGGAGAAGGCACCGGAGATTAAGTTCTAATACTACATTTTAATATATGAGATATGTAGGAATGCAAACCCAGATCAGTCGCAACAACAGGATGACCCTGTTGTTGCTGCTGATGTTTCCGTTGATAATTCTCGGTGTGGTATGGGCATTCTTTGCCCTGCTGAATTATTTCGGAAACGGGTATTATGACCAATATGGAGAGCTGGTGCATCAGTTTAATGCTGAAACGGTGAATGCTTATTTCGTAAATGCCGTGCCGTGGGTCATTGGCGTAGTAGGAATATGGTTTCTGATAGCCTATTTCTTTAATGCCTCGATGGTGCGTGCTGCCACAGGAGCCCGTCCGCTTAGCAGGAAGGAGAATCCGAGAGTATATAATATCGTGGAGAACCTGACCATGGCGGCAGGCATGGATATGCCGAAGATAAACATCGTTGATGACCCGCAGCTCAACGCCTTTGCCAGCGGAATAGACAGAAAGTCATACACCGTGACGGTGACCACCGGACTTCTCAGACTGCTTGATGATGAGGAGCTTGCCGGTGTGCTGGGCCATGAGCTGACCCATATCCGCAACCACGACACCAAGCTCTTGATTACAAGCATCGTGTTTGTAGGAATAGTCTCCACGGTGATGAGCATCATTGTGCAGATGATTTACAACATGATGTGGTTTGGCGGCGGCGGTCATGTGGTGAGCAGCGACGATGATAACGACAATCGCGGCAGCGGAATCGCCGTCGTCCTGGTATTGATTATCGGTTATGTGCTTTGTGCCATAGCTTATCTGTTCACAGCCCTTACCCGCTTTGCCATCAGTCGCAAGCGCGAGTATATGGCAGATGCCGGTGGAGCCGAGTTGTGTGGCAATCCGCTTGCACTCGCCTCAGCCCTTAGGAAGATAAGCGGCGACCCGGGTCTGCAGGGCGTAAAGCGTGATGATGTGGCACAGCTGTTCATCATCCATCCGCAGAAGCTGTCTGCCGGTGGTGCTATGAGTATGCTTTCATCGCTGTTCAGTACCCATCCGGACACGAAGAAGAGAATAGAGATACTTGAGCAATTCTGATAAGCGGCAAGTGATTAACGAATGGCGGTTAGCGGGATGTAATGCAGGTTGGGGCTTGCAGATACATCCTTCCCTAATCCCCGTTCCTTAATCATTTGTCGTTGTTTTATACCTTATATTGTGCCCGTTTGGTTAATATAAGGCGTTGTATTGTGCTTTTTCCCCTTAAACTATAGCTATTAAGGAATAAAATTCTTATATTTGCCCTGATTTACATATATGCTCAATGGGTAAATATTAGGCATGACATGAAAAGAAGTTTGAAAACAACCATAAAATGGGGTGGGGTGGCTTTGGCAGCACCTTTCGTCCTCTTTATAATATTATCCGTACTCTTGTATGTTCCGCCGGTACAGAACTGGGCGGTGAAGACCGTTGCCGGCTATGCTTCAGAGAAGACCGGCAAGCAGATTGCCGTGGAAAATGTCTGTCTGTCATTCCCTCTCGATCTCAGCATCGATGGCTTCAAGATGATTCAGCGCAACGATTCCCTGCCGCAGGTGAGAGACACCGTGGCGGATGTGGGCAATCTTACGGTGAGCGTCAGGCTCTTGCCGCTGTTCCGTCAGCAGGTAGATATTGACCGGCTTGACTTCACCCGTGTGAAGATGAACACTGCCGACTTTATCCATGAGGCACGTGTGAAAGGCACTATCGGCAGACTCTCCGTGAAGAGCCATGGCATAGATTGGGGCAAGGAGACGGTAAACGTTGACGATGCTCTGCTCAAGGATGCCAACGTAAAGGTGGAACTCAGCGACACTGTGCCGCCTGATACCTCAAAGACACCAACCTATTGGAAGATAAAGGTGGAGAAACTGAATGTGGAAAACACCACTGCCGACATACACATGCCCGGCGACACCCTTGCCGTAAAGGCTTTTCTCGGCAAGGCGGAAGCCCGTAACGGCTACTTCGACCTCTTCCGTAACTCCTACGACGTGGAGCATTTCGCCCTTACGGATGGAAACATAGCCTACAACAACAATTTCGAACCGCATAGGAAAGGCTTCATCGACCCTAACCATATCCTTCTTGAGAAAGTGGCGATAGGCATAGACTCCCTGCACTTTATGGCTCCACAACTGTCGCTAACGTTGCGCAACTGTGCCTTTAGGGAAAGCAAAGGAATAGAGATTCGCAATGCCTCCGGTCTTGTTCTTATGGATTCTCTGCGGCTGTCATTGCCTAAGTTCGTTCTCCATACGCCCGACTCCAGGCTGAAGGCAAGGCTCGACATGGATATGAATGCCTTCAGCGACTCCTGTCCGGGCAAGCTAAAGCTTACGGCAGACGCTTCGTTTGCCAAGCGAGACATCATGCGCTTCATGGACGGAATGCCGAAGCAGTTTCGCAATGCGTGGCCCGACAAACCGATGATGGTAAATACCGTGCTGAGCGGAAACATGAAACGCATGGATTTCCGCCTGCTCAACATTGTACTTCCATCAGCCATGAAGGTGAATGCCAGCGGCTATGCAGCAAACTTTACAGATACAAAACGCCTGAAGGCAGACATCAACTTCAAGGCGACGGCATATAATACAGGATTCATTACGGCTCTTGCCGGCAAGGATGCCCTTGGCCCTGCACGTATACCATCCGGAATAGCCCTTGGCGGAAACGTGAAGACAGACGGCAACCAGGTATATGTTGCCGACCTTACGATGCGTGATGGCGGTGGTTCTGTAAAGGCAAAAGGCAGCTTCAACATGCCAAAGATGGCATACACAGCCAAGATTACGGCACGAGGGCTGCAACTTCAGCATTTCCTTCCGTCTATGGGTATGAGGGACTTCAGCGGAGACCTCACCGTAAGCGGCAGAGGCACCGACCCTATGTCGAAAGGCATGACGGTGGATGCAAGTGCCGACGTGCAGAAGTTTATCTACGACAACTATCATCTCTCAGGCATAAATGCCAAGGCAAAGCTGACTGACGGCATACTGCATGCCTCGCTGAACAGCAGTAACGACCTGCTTGACGGCCTCGTCAGCGTAGATGGTCTTATCAACAGCAAGAAGGTGGATGCCACCCTGTCTGCCGACATCAACCGTGCCGACCTGTACAAGCTCGGACTCGTCAAGGGACCTCTCAAGGCTTCTTTCTGTTGTCACTTCGATGTTGCCACGGATATGAAGGAACGCTATATGCTGCGTGGAGGTACGAGCGACGTCACTATCATTGACTCCGCAAAAACATACCGTCCGTTGAACATAACGTTCGACATCCTCACCGACCGCGACACCACCCGTGCTCTTGTAGACTGTGGCGACTTCTATCTGAACATGAATGCCGGCGGAGGATACAGAAGTCTGCTTTCGAAGCTTGACAGCTTCACAGGCATCCTTTCCAAGAACTTGAGCGAGCGGCGTATCGACTATGTCGCTCTGCGACAGTCGCTGCCCGAAGCCGACATAAGACTTACGTCGGGCAAGGAGAACGTGTTCAGCCGTTTCCTGAAATACTCCGGCTACACCTTCAAGAGCATTAATATGGATATGCACACGTCCGCCCTTTCGGGAGTGAACGGTACAATGGAACTTGACGAACTTACGGCGGCAGACGTGCGTCTCGACACTATACGCTTAAACATAGTGTCGGATTCGCTGAACTGTACCTACAACGGACAGGTTCGCAACGCCCGCAACAATCCGCAGTATGTCTTCAACGCCCTCTTCGAAGGCTATCTCTTTGACCGCGGAGCTGGTCTTGATGTCAGCGTATACGATGCCAAGGAGCGTCTGGGAGTCAAGCTCGGTGCTACGGCATCGCTCGAAGAGAACGGCGCCCGACTGCATCTGCTGACCGATGATATAGTGCTTGGCTACAAGAAGTTCTCTGCCAACGACGATAACTATCTCTTCTTGTCTGACGACAGCAGAGTGTCGGCAAAGCTAAACCTGCGTGCTCCCGACGGTACGGGATTGCAGGTGTATACCGACGATGACAATCAGGAGGCGTTGCAGGATGTTACCGTCAGTCTCAACGACTTCGACCTCTCCAAGATAACCTCCGTATTGCCGTATCTGCCGAGGATTACGGGAAAGATGAACGGTGACTTCCATGCCATACAGACGGAAAGTCAGATTACTGTATCTTCAAACCTCTCAGTAGACAAGATGACCTACGAGGGATGTGCGATGGGTGATGTAAGCACCGAATTCGTTTATATGCCGAAAGACGACGGCACACACTATATCGATGCCATGCTATTCAGCAACGATACAAAGGTGGCAACGCTCATCGGCACGTATCATCCTGCCGGAAAGGGCGTTATAGATGCCGAACTGAATACCGACCATCTGCCCCTCTCGCTCGTAAACGGATTCATACCACAACAGCTCTTCGGTTTTGAAGGCGATGCCGACGGCAAGATTTCAATCAGAGGGTCGCTCGACAAGCCGGTTGTCAACGGAGAAATGTATCTCGACTCCACATCTCTCGTAAGTGTTCCATACGGTGTGACGCTCAGATTCAGCAACGACCCCGTGAGGGTGGTTGACAGCAAGCTGCTTTTCGAGAACTTCGAGGTTTACGGCCACAACGACAACCCTCTTAATATATATGGTGACATAGACTTTGCCGACCTCAACAACATAATGATGGACGTGAGAATGAGGGCAAAGAACTACCAGCTTATCAACTCGAAGGAGAACTACCGAAGCGTGGCGTTCGGTAAGGCGTACATTGACTTCTTCGGCTTCGTAAGAGGACGTCTCGACAATCTGAAGATGCGAGGCAGACTCAATGTGCTTGGCTCTACCGACGTGGCATATATCCTCAGGGACTCGCCTCTTACTACGGATAATCAGATGGAAGGACTCGTGAAGTTTGTGAGCCTGAATGATTCTACGCAGCAGAGCGTGGTACATCCGCCGCTGACGGGTCTTGATATGGACGTATCTGTAAATGTAGACCAAGGGGCACATGTCATGTGTTACCTCAATGCCGACCATTCAAACTACATCGACCTTATGGGAGGCGGTGACTTGCGTATGACATACGACCCACTCAACGAGCTGCGACTCAGCGGAAAGTATACCCTCAACAACGGTCAGATGAAATACGCCCTGCCGGTAATACCGCTGAAGACGTTCACCATAGAGAACGGCAGCTATATAGAGTTTACCGGCGACATAATGAATCCTAAACTAAATATCACCGCCACGGAGGAGACAAAAGCCACTGTTGGCACCGATGGAAAGCAGGGCAGAAGCGTACTCTTCAAGTGTGGAGTGGTTATCACCAGGACTCTCAATGATATGGGTCTTGAGTTTACTCTCGATGCTCCGGAGGATATGTCGCTGCACAATGAGCTGCAGGCCATGAGCGTGGAGCAGAGAGGAAAGCTCGCCGTCACGATGCTTACCACGGGAATGTATCTTGCTGATGGCAATACCGGTGGATTCTCCATGAACAGCGCCCTCAGCTCATTCCTGCAGAGCGAGATAAACAGTATTACGGGTAACGCTCTGCGTACGCTCGACCTGAGTTTCGGCATAGACAACTCTACGGATGCTTCAGGAAATATGCACACCGACTATTCCTTCAAGTTTGCAAAACGCTTCTGGAACAACAGGCTGAAGATTATTGTGGGAGGAAAAGTATCATCGGGAGCTGAAGACCCCAACCAGAGCGAGTCGTTCTTCGACAACGTTACCTTTGAGTATCGTCTCGGCGACACGTCAAACAAATACCTGCGTCTCTTCTACGACAACAACTCCTATGACTGGCTCGAAGGTACCACACAGGAGTTCGGCGTAGGCTTTACATGGAGAAAGACTATGCAGCACTTCCGCCACCTGCTAAGAAAGGAAAGGGTGACACAGCCGCAGCAGCCGCAGCAGAATAATATGCCGCAGCAGGGGACTGTCCAACAGTCTGACAAGTCACAGCAGACAGGACAGCCACAACCGTCGGGACAAGGCGCACAGCCACTGTTGCAATACCAGCCGCAGTCGCCTAAAGGCTCGCAACAACCTCAGTCGTCACATAACAATAAAACAAAGCAGCAATGAAATATATCTCACAGATAATACCCCTTCTGCTTGCCGTCCTCATTGTCGGCTCCTGCTCCTCAACGAGTAGTGTGCCGGAGGGCGACCAGCTATATATAGGCTTGAAGCCCATAGAATATAAGGAATACGAGAAGAACGACCATTTCTATACCGTGCAGGAAGAAGTGGAGGCTGCCCTTGCCACCGCACCCAACGGTGCCTTCTTCGGCAGCTCATACCACCGCACCATACCATATAAGCTATGGATATGGAACAACTTCTCCAATTCGGAAACCAAACTCGGCAAGTGGATAGCCAAGACTTTCGGTAGTGCTCCCGTTCTGATGAGCTGGGTGAATCCGGAACTGAGAACGTCCGTTGCGCAGTCTGTACTCCGAAACCACGGTTATCTCGGAGGTACCGTAAGCTATATGGTGGAACAGCAGAAGAATCCCAAGAAGGCAAAGATAGCATATACCGTGAACATGAACGAGCTGTCTACTGTAGACACGCTGGAATATGTTAACTTTCCGTCGCTTTCCGACAGTCTGATAAGACAGCATGCCGACGAAGCTCGCATAAAGCCTGGCGACCCCTTCGATGTGTCTGCCCTCGATGCTGAGCGCAGCCGCCTATCAACTCTCTTCCGCAACAACGGATTCTATTATTACCAACCGTCATACGCCTCGTATCTTGCCGACACTCTTGCCGTTCCCGGTAAGGTGCATCTGCGTCTGCAGCTTGCCGACAACATACCAGCGGCTGCCAACCACAAGTGGTATATAGGCAAGATGAATGTGAACATAATGAAGCAGTCGATGGAGCAGCTGAGGGATACATTCACTTACCGCCGCCTCACTCTTGCCTTCAACGGCAGGAAACCGCCTATCCGCGCTCGTCTGCTTTTGCGCCATCTGCGCCTGCTGCCTAAGCAGCAGTTCAGCTATGACGCATACATGGAGAGTGCCGACAGGCTCAGCAACTCCGGACAGTACAGCTCTGTGCAGTTTGCTTTCACGCCGCAGGATACGACAGCCCTCTGCGATACGCTCGACATGACGGTGAGCTGCGTGCTCAACAAACCGTACGAGGCATACGTGGAGACCAACTATAGTAATAAGATAAACGGTAGGACGGGTCCGGAAATTGTGGTCGGATTCAAGAAGAAGAATGCTTTCCGAGGCGGTGAGGTGATTGACCTCAACCTGCATGGAGCCTATGAATGGCAGACAAACGGACAGGGCAGCGACTATAACTCGTATGAATACGGAACAGACCTCTCGGTCTCCTTCCCGCGAATGATAGTGCCTTTCCTGAAGCCTTACCGCTATTATAATACGCCAACCACAACGGTTCGCGCTTCGACAAACGTGGTAAACCGCCCTGGCTACTTCAAAATGCACACCGCTTCGGGAGACTGGACATATAAGTGGCAGCCCACGGACAGGAAGAAGCATGAGTTCAGTCCGCTTACCATTAAGTATCAGCATCTTACTTATGCCACGCATAAGTTCGACTCCATCATGTATGCCAACCCGTATCTCTATGCCACCATGCAGGACATCTTCATTCCGAAGATGATATACTCCTTCACGTATACCAGTCCGAAGAAATACCGTAATCCTATATATTGGAACATTACCGCTTCCGAGGCTGGCAACATCCTCTCGCTCGGCTATATGGCGGCAGGAAAGAAATGGGGAGACGAAGGAAAGGAGATGTTCAAGAATGCCTATGCACAGTTCTTCAAGATTGAGAGCGACTTCACGAAGACATGGGCTACAGGACTGAAGTCGCAGCTCGTAGGTCACATCAATGTCGGACTTGTGTATTCCTATGGCAATATGAAGGCTACGCCATACAGCGAACAGTTCTATGTGGGTGGTGCCAACAGCATACGTGCCTTTCCGGTACGTAGCGTCGGTCCCGGCAGCTACTATACTGATGTGGCACGCCTGTCGTATCTCGATCAGACTGGTGATATGAAGTTTCTTGCAAACCTTGAGTATCGCTTTAATCTGTTTGGCAATCTGTATGGAGCAGCCTTCATTGATGCCGGAAACGTATGGGGACTGAAGGACGACGGTTATCGTTCCGGCGCAAGGTTCAAACTAAAGAACATAGCCAAGGAGATGGCTCTTGGCACAGGTGTCGGTGTGCGTTACGACCTCGAGTTCCTCATTCTCCGTCTCGACTGGGGTGTTGGTCTCCACATGCCATACGATACGGGAAAGGGCGGCTACTACAACATCCGCAGGTTTAAGGACAGTCATAGTCTTCACCTTGCAGTAGGTTATCCATTCTAAACCATTTGCTTTTATACCGTAATACATATAGAAAAGTTTGAATATAGTCTTTATTCAATAAAATAAAAGCTTTATTTATTTAAATGCAGTCTTTGTTTAAATAAATAAAGCCTTTATTTTAATTTTAATCAGTGGTTTCTGATTTTTTTTGCCTTTGGATATGAGTTTTTCTGCCTTTGGAATAATCGTTTATCCCAAGTCTGTCATTAGGGCTTGTTTGTATTTTGAGTTTTTAGAAGAGTGGATTTTCTATGCGTGAGCGTATCTCGTCGGTGATTTTTCTTATGTCTTTTTCTTCCGTCATTTGGCTTGTCTTTTTATTGATTAGTGAGCATTATCCATAAAAGGTAAACACGAATTTTGTTCTTTTTTGCTTGCAAAATTACAAAATCATTGTCTATATCGCCAATATTGTTGCGTTTGCAAGCTTGCAAACGCAACAATTATTTGTACGGTAAATAGAATACTGTAAATTTGCCGGCATGAAAGTATAACTAAAACATTTGTTTCCGTAGGTAGGGTATAACAATAATGCCTCAACACGGGAATATATCACCAATAAACAAAAAACATGTAGAAATGGATTATACAATTATAACCAAACATTCTGAAACAATAAAGTTTTTAAAAGTGTTCCAGGATAAAAAAAGCGGAAAAGTAATTGAATCAAGGAAAATATTGAGAGACAGCTTCTATTTTTTACGGCGGAAAGACATGTTATTGGTGCTCAAAGCCTTTCTATACGGAAGCAAGGCAGATATGGATTGGGTGTCTTTGAGAATGCAAAAACTATGGTTTCCGGAACTTATGCCACTTCTCAAAAAAAGATGGCTATCTGTTCAGGCAAAAGAAGTGGCCCTTTTCATCATACATAATACAAACAGGGATTATGTGTTGTCGCAAAAGCATTTGCTCATAAAGACATTGGGCTATTATCAATATCTTGCCGAAACAGCTCCTTGGGGAGAGGACAAGATTGTTTCTCCTTCTCTCGACCTTCCAGATTACGCACTTTCAAGAGCTGAATATTGTAGGGCCTGTTTTCTTTATGGAATACCGACAGACAAAAATGAAATTCTCAAGTCCTTTTTTCAGAACATAATAGAATCTCTTGGCTATGAAGACAGTCCTGATTGGGGGCGTTGTTATAGCCAGCCACATGATATAAATATGGCATGGGTACAGGATTGGAGAACGGAATTCAGTCCGGTTTTATACCTTGATTTCTTGTTGAAGCGAGCAAATGTGGAATTGATAATCCAGACAATGAGGGATTTGAACATGAAAAAGGAAATGGAAATCCTTTGGGAGTGGAAAGAAAAAATGATTGACTCATTTCAATGCTATTCCTCATTTGAGGACATTGAATGTTTCTGCAAATACATTGTAATTAAAGTGAGGGAGAATTTCCCGCCTCAATTTTCCTACATGCTTCCGAAACGAGAGGAAGCCCCCACTGATGGCAACAAACAAAAGGAATAAGAATCCATAAAACAGATAACCCAAATAAACATCCGAAGATGAAAACACTAAAACTATTTGTTGCCATCCGCGCTTGTTATCCTTGGGATGAAGTGAAAAGTATTTTATTCAGAAAAGAAAATTTATACAGATATGA
>OQVR01000427.1_pt1 | contig 18566 bp, 10 predicted proteins | sample 1691521 | NCBI WGS metagenome assembly OQVR01 (sample SAMN03418256, study PRJEB22391) | human gut metagenome | biome: human-gut; feature: organic feature; material: feces | host: Homo sapiens | place: Tanzania | collected 2013-01
CAACCAGCGGCAACTCCGAACGCACTGGCACTATCAGCGAGAACGCGCAGGTGGTAGGCTTACACATCCCATTTGCACGCATTGCCGACAAAGCCCCCGGCGCTGTCGAAGGGCTGACTGTCACTCCAGCTGCAGAGGGCGCGCTGAGCGCAACACTTTCGTGGAAAAACCCCTCACTCACCTACGATAAGAAAAACAACACAACAATAACCCGCGTCGACATCTTTCGCGACAATGCATTGGTGGAATCTGTTAACAGCCCCACTCCAGGAGCACAATCCACATGGACCGACGCAAATGTTCCAACAAGCGGACGACACGAATACAAAGTGCTCGCCGTAAACGACGAAGGTGATGGTGAACCCTCCGAACAGACAGCATATATCGGACACGACACACCTAAGGCTCCAACTGGGGCTATCGTGTCGAAAATCAACGAAACCACACTTAAAGTGGACTGGACAGCACCAACTGACGGACAAAACGGCGGTTGGGTTGACCAGGCTTCGCTGCGCTACCGCGTGAAGCGTCTGACCGACAACACTATGGTTGCCGAAAACCTGGCCTCGACAACATATACCGACATCGTCGACAAACTGAACACTTATTCCTACGAAATTGAGGCTTACACTGCCGACGGAAATGGAGGAAAGGCGACAACCAACCAAGTGGCTGCCGGACCAGCCATCACAGTCCCATACACCTGCTCGTTTGCGACTGATGGCGATTTCGGACTGTGGACAGTAATCGACGCCAACAACGACGACTATACCTGGACGCGCGAAACCACTCTTGCAGCCGCCAAGTATTATGCCAACGAGGACTATGAGACTTCTGCCGACGACTGGCTGATTTCTTCGCCTATCGCCTTGAACGCCGGTGTGCAATATCGCCTGCGCTTCAAAGCTAAATCCTACGACGAGTCATATCCCGAACATGTGGCGGTGCATCTCGGAAAGGGTAAAACGGTCGAAGCCATGACAACCAAGCTCAACGATTTCAAGGTGGGAACCTACGAGATGCAGCAATATGAGGTAACGTTACCTTTAATTGCCGACGATGGCAACTACAACATCGGTTTCCACTGCCACTCGCAGGCTCCCAACGGATTTATTCTCTATATCACTGATGTGGAACTCTCGATGATGACAACTGGAAACTTCAAAGGCACGGTGACCGACGGCATCACCCCCGTAGAGAATGCTAAGATATACATCGACAAGTTGCAACGCTCTACCACAACCAAGGCCGACGGCACATTCGACTTCGGAGACATTGATGCTGGCGAATACGAAGTTCGCATTCAAGCCGAAGGCTATGCCTCAAAAACCATAAAGGTTAATATTGAAGCCGGCAAGATGAACAACGTGTCAATTAATATTCAGAAATTGCGCCATATCGACATCAGCGGACGCCTCGTGAGCGAGGATGGCAACCCGATTGAAGGAGGCGTTGTCACAGCCGAAGGTTACACCATCACTAAGACAATATCAGCCACCGACGGCACATTCTCATTACAGCAACTGCCTGTTATCGACAAAGTGTCTGTCAACATCCACCGCTATATGACCGACGACGTGGTGAAAAAAATAGACTTGACCGAAGCAAACACTATCGCTCTGGGCGATGTTGAGATGAAAGCAAAACGTCTGTCACCGGCTAAAGTAACCGTGACGTCAACCAACGATGTGGCTAACGTGGCTTGGGAAACACCTGCCGATTTCACGGAATATCGCCACGACAGTGGCATCTACGACGGACGACTCGGCAACATCAACGGTACAAAAAACAGCGTTTATGGAGCCGTCTACCGCACTCCGGCTATCCTGTCGGCTATGTCATGGTTTACCGACAAATACCTGCAGGAGCACAAAACTGTAAACATCTTCGTGTTCGACCTCGACTCCAATGGTAATCCCACTTCCACTGTGCTGTTCAGCCGAGAGAATGTTGCCAACATCGACAATGAGTGGAACACGTTTGAGTTTCCAACCGAACTGACAGCTCCACGCGGATATATGCTTGCAATTAGTGCAGATGGACATGCCGGACTTGGTATAGCTAAAGCCTCCGACGAATATCCGTTCGCTGAAAGGGAAAACTGCTATAGCGACGACTATAAGTCGGGCAATTTCACATATATCGAGGAACACAACATCAACCGTCCACTGATGATCCGCGCCACAGGTGTGGATGTTGCCGACGCCAAGTTGCCACTGGTGACCACCCCAAAATATGAGGTGTTCCGCTGTGCTGAAGCGGATACCGACGACCCGACTAAATGGGTTAAACTCACCGCTGCGCCACAGCAAGAGCGCACCATTGCCGACACACAATGGGCCACACTCCCGTATGGTGGCTATCGCTATGGGGTGAAAGCTGTGTATGCCCAAAACGACGCTTCCGACGCACGCCTTTCGGCAGTGGCGTACTGCAACATGACGTTACCACTTGAAGCTGCCATAAGCACTTCCACCCCTGTCAACGAGGCCGACGGAGCAACTGTGGCTTTGAAGGGTCAGATGTTTGGAAATGAATATAACGGAACTGTTGATGCCGACGGCAAATTGTCGATTAGCGAGATTTGGCGCGACGTGTACAGCGTTATGGTCAGCAAGGCTGGATTTGTGACATCTTCCACCAACTACGACGCTACGACAGGCGAGACAGCCACCATCAACATCGTACTCAACGAATATCGCGTAGACCCGTTCGGTCTCGAAGTGTCGACTACAAACACGGCAGGGGAGCGTAAGTTTGTGTGGAACACGCCAAACTATCTGTTCGACGACTTTGAAGATCATGAGGCATTTGCTATCAACTCGCCTGGATCAATTGGATGGTCCTATATCGACAACAGCAACACTGCTACAATCCCTATCGATGGCGTGAATTATCCAAATTCCGGCGCAAAAATGGCATTTCAGGTGTTCAATCCTTATGAGACCGACCCTGTACTCGCCATAACCAACGAGGGTTTACGTCCGCACAGCGGAAAGCAGTTCATCGCATCATTTGCAAAGGAAAACAGCAGCATCTACAACAACGACTTTATCATTTCTCCAGAACTGTCGTTTGCAAACGATTTCACTTTCAAATTCTTCGCGAAAAGCTTCAACGAGGACTATGGTCGCGAAAAAATGAACGTGGGCTACTCAACAACTGGCAAAGAGGCCGGCAATTTCACATGGCTTAATGGCGAAAACCCTGTGGAACTCCCCATGGGCAAATGGACCGAATATCGCTACACCGTGCCAGCTAAGGCTAAATATTTGGCTATCAACTGCGTTTCCGACTATCTGCTCTTTATGATGGTAGATGATGTATTCATAGGTTATGAACTTCCCGATGGAGTCGACCCCGACAACATTCGTGGCGACCTTAAGTTTGAGGTTTTCCTCGACGGCAACAAGGTGGCAGAACAGGCAGAACATTCGTTTGTCTTCAAAAATTTACAAAATGGCAGACACCGCGCTGGTGTGAAGGCTCTATTCCACACGGATCCTTCCCCATTGGTTGAAACGGAATTCGAAGTGACCGACGCCACAGGAATTAGCGATGTGGCAAATGCTACCAACCGAGTGTATCCTAACCCAACAAAGGGTATTCTCAATATCGACGGAACATACGACCGTGTCGACGTGTACAATCTGGCAGGAACCTTAGTGGCACGCTTCGACAATGGCACCACAGCCGACATCACAGGAAATCCCGATGGTGTGTACATCGTGCGCGTGGTTTCTGAAGGCAATGTTACGACTGCCAAAGTGATTTTGAAAAAATAAACACACTTATCATCTACGAAAGGGCTGTTTACTTCAACTACTGGGTTCGGCCCTTTCGTATATCCACTCCCCACTAATGAGTAAAAAAAATGGCTAAAAGGAATTCCCCTTTAGCCATTTTTTGTATGGATGGATTATGGATTTAGAATTCGATAAGGAGGGTGCCGTGGGTGGGGATTGGAATGTCGGTGGTGAGGTTGATTTTCTCGCCTGTGAGCACATTGCTTGCCTCGGCGGTGGTGCCAATCAGTTCGGCGTAGCGCTTCACGTCCACTTTGTTTTCCTTATCCAGTCCGTTGAGCATGAGCATAACGGTTTTGCCTTCGTGGCGGCGTGCAATCACATACACGCCATTGTGGGGGCAGAATTGTGTTTGGGTGCCATTCACTATCACGTCGTTGCCCTTGCGCCAATGCAGCAGACGGCTGAGCCATCCGAACATCTCGTTTTCCGCGGCGGTGCGTCCGTCGGCGGTAAAACAGTTGCGCTCATCGCCAGGGAATCCACCCATAAAGTCTTTGCGCACATTGCCGTCGGTCACCTTCTTCACACCATTCATCAGCACCTCGGTGCCGTAGTAGAGTTGTGGAATACGCTTGATGGTGAGCAGCAGCGCAAGTCCTTGTTTCAGGCGATTCACATCCTTACCCTCGCCCAAAAAGCGGTCGGTGTCGTGGTTCTCGATGAATGCCATCACATGGTTCACATCGGTGTAGAGGTAGTCGTACACAAACGTGTTGTACACACGGTTGAAGCCACGCCACCAGTCGTCGGTGGTTTCGTGTTTGCACGAGTCCATTGCCTCATAGAAAGCGAAGTCCATCACCGTTTTCAGATTGCTGTTTTGCTTCGCCAAGCGCGAATCCTTTTGCCAAGCGGCGGTGTAAGCAGGCTGAGTAACCCAAGTTTCGCCCACGGTGTTGAAGTTGGGGTATTCCTCGTTCAGTTGCTTCATCCAGCGCGCCATAGGGGCTGCGTAGGCGTAGGGATAAGTGTCCATACGAATGCCGTTGATGCCCACGGTTTCCACCCACCAGATGCTATTTTGAATCAGATAAGTGGCAACGTGCGGATTGTTTTGGTTAAGGTCGGGCATTGATGACGCAAACCACCCTTCCTCCGTTTCGCGCTTGTCGATTTCACTGGCATAGGGGTCAACACATGGGGTGAGTTTGAAACTGGTCTGCAAACCGTAGTTGGGTTGGTTAAACCAGTCGGATGCCGGTGGATTGATTTGCCATGGATGGCTCGAACCACAGTGGTTGAAAATCATATCCATCACCACTTTCAAGCCCTTCTGGTGTGCCTCGTCAACCAAACGGCGGTAATCTTCGTTGGTGCCGAAGCGTGGGTCCACTTTGTAGTAGTTGGTAGTGGCATAGCCGTGGTAGCTGCTGTGGCCGCCACCGCTTGGCATATCATTTTCAAGCACAGGGGTAAACCACAGCGCAGTCACGCCCAGTTCGTTGAAGTAGTCGAGGTGCTGGCAAATGCCCTCCAAGTCGCCACCGTGACGGAGTGATGGCTGCGTGCGGTCGCAAAACTGGTCGAGCATACCCTTCACCACATTGTTTTTCACATTGCCGTCGGCAAAGCGGTCGGGCATGAGCATATACAGCACATCGGCATTGGTGAATCCCTGTCGTGCCTCACCTGGCATGTCGCGGCGCTTGATTTCATAGTTCACCTGTTTTTTCTTGCCTCCTTGCTCGAAATTGAGTTTCATGGTGCCTGGTTGAGCACCTTGCAGATTGAGATACACGAGCAGATAGTCGGGGCTGTCGAGGCGCACCACGCTATCCACCTTCACACCGGCATAGTCGGTGCTTACGTTGGCTTGCTTGATGCCCTTGCCATACACCATCAACTGGAGCGATGGATTTTTCATACCGGCATACCAGTTGGTGGGTTCCACACGGTCGATATTCACCGCCGCATGTGCTGCGAATGTCGCAAGCAGTGATAATGCTAAAGTTTTCAGTTTCATATCGCTTTTTTTCCTTGATTAGTTGTGTACAATCAGTGCCGATTGTGCTGGCACTTCGAGTTTTGATGTGGTGGTGCTGCGAATACCGTCAAGGTTCACCTTTCCGGCTGCCACCACAGAGGTGTAGGCATCTTCTGGCACATCTACCATGCAGGCATATTTATTGGCGTTGAGCACCACATAGATGTCGCGCCAAGCGTCGCCACCGGCATTGTCTTTCAGGCGGAATGCCACCAAACCCTCTCCCACTGGCAAAAATTCGAGGTGCTTGCGCACAAGCTCGGCGCTGCCCAAGCGGAATGCAGGGTGAGCCTTGCGCAAGGCAATCAAACCTTGATAATAGGCAAACACCTGTGGATATTTCTGCATGTTGTCCCATGGGAGTTGGTTGATGCTGTCGGGTGATTTGTAACTGTTGTGCACTCCTTTCTTGTCGCGCAGCATTTCCTCGCCGCTGAGCATGAATGGCACGCCCTGCGAGGTGAACACAGCGGTTTGCGCAAGCAAATCGAGGCGAATCAGTTCATCGGTGCCGATGCCTGGAATACTAGCTTTCAGACGGTCGACCAAGCACAGGTCGTCGTGACAACTCACATACGCCATCATTTGTGTAGGTTCGATAGCCCAAGGCTTTTTGCTGTAATTCACCTTTGAGTAGTCAACCTGTGGGTGCTCGATGCAGCCCACAATGCCCGCCTTGATGCTTTCCTGATGTCCGGGCTTGGCGGCAAGGAATGCGCTCTGGTGGTCGTCGCTGAACGGGCCACGGATAGCATCGCGCATCTCGTCGCTGAATGCTGCGATACCTGGCATCTGATAGACGTTGGCTTTCATCGCCAGTTTTTCCACAGGATAAGCGCATGAGCCTGCACTCCAGCCTTCGCCGTAGATGAGCACATTCTTGGGAAGTGCCTCACGAATGAGATTCATGGTGGCAATGTCGTGAACGCCCATCAAATCTACACGGAAACCGTCGAGGTGGTATTCATCTGCCCAATATTTGAAGCTCTCAATCATGTATTGGCGCATCAATGGGTGTTCGCTGGCTGTTTCGTTGCCACAGCCTGAGCCGTCGCTGTATTCGCCCTTGTCGTTTTTGCGGTAGAACACATCGGGGTTGGTGCGCTGGAAATTGCTGTTATGAATATCCATGGTGTGGTTATACACCACGTCGAGAATCACGGCGATACCGGCGTCGTGCAGTGCCTTCACCATTTGCTTAAACTCCTTCACACGCACCTCTGGTTTGAATGGATTGGTGGAGTAAGAGCCTTCTGGCACATTATAGTTCAGTGGGTCGTAGCCCCAGTTGAATTGTGGACGGTCGAGGTGTTCCTCATCTACCGATGCGTAGTCGAACGAGGGGAGCAGGTGAATGGCTGTAACGCCCAAACTCTTCAGGTGCTCGATAGCCCAAGGCTCGGTGAGCGCCATAAACTTGCCGGGATAGCGTGCTTCCTTACGGCTAACCGAGAAATCGCGGTTGTGCGATTCATACACGATAAAGTCGGTGGGGGCATAGCCGAGGGCGCGGTCGCTCTCCCAGCCTTCGGGATTGGTGGCAGCCATGTCGATGATGGCACCACGCTTGCCGTTCACACCCACTGCCTTGGCAAAGAGTCCGGGAGTCTCGCCCAGCATCTTGCCATCTTGCTTCACATTGAAGGTGTAGAAGCGGCCTTTCAAATCGCCCTTCACCTCGGCTTTCCACACGCCTTTCTCGCCTTTGCGCATTGCCACAGTCTTCACCGGCTTGCCGCCTGTGCCTTCAGCATAAATGTTGAGGTTCACCGACTGCGCTTTCTGCGCCACCAGGGCAAAGGTGGTGCCACGCTTGGTGTAGGTGATTTCATTGTTAAATAGCCCTGCATTCATTCCAAGTGTCGCAATCGCTGCCATTATTGTCAAGATTAAGAATCTTTTCATACTTGTGTCTTATAGATAAAAAAGGGCGAATCGGGATAGTCCGATTTCGCCCAAGAGTGATTATAAACTGATTATTTTGCAATTACCGACATCACGAAACCGCCACCAGGAGCCTCAACCATCTTGATTTTGTCGCCTTGTTTCACGGTTTTCTTTGTAATGACGTATGCCTTTGGATTGGTTTCGTAGTGAGCGTCCTTGGCATCGGCATAAATAGTACATTCGTATTTACGACCTTTTTCAAGGAAGTCGAAGTTCACGGTCACCTTGTGGCCGTTTTCGTTGCACTTGCCACCCACAAACCAGTTGTCGGTGCCTTTTGCCTTACGAGCCACGGTGATGTATGCGCCCGGCTCTGCATCGATGTAGCGAGAGTCGTCCCAGTCGATGGCCATGTCGCGGATAAACTGCATGGCATCGTCGTACTTGGCGTAGTTTTCTGGGAGGTCGGCAGCCATTTGCAGTGGTCCCCACATCACCATATACACTGCGAGCTGCCCCACGAGTGTGGTGTGAACCTTATGAGGATTGTCACTCCATGTGCTGAGGTCGGTCTCGAAGATACCAGGGGTGTAGTCCATTGGACCACCTTGCAGGCGTGTGAATGGCAATACCACGGTGTGGTCGGGCTTGCTGCCACTGAATGCCTCATATTCGGTGCCGCGTGCGCTTTCATTGCCCACGAGGTTAGGATAGGTGCGAGCCAAGCCGGTAGGGCGTGTGGCTTCGTGCGCATTAACCATGATGCGGTGCTTGGCAGCCTCGGTCACGCAGCGCAAGTAGTGGTTGTTCATATATTGGCCGTAGTGGTGCTCGCCACGTGGAATAATGTCGCCCACATAGCCGCTCTTCACTGCGTCGTAGCCATATTTGTTCATCAATGAGTAAGCGTCTTCCATGTAGCGCTCGTAGTTGGTGACCGATGAACTGGTTTCGTGGTGCATCATCAGTCGCACGCCCTTGCTGTGCGCATATTCGTTGAGTGCCTTGATGTCGAAGTCGGGGTAAGGGGTCTGGAAGTCGAACACGTCGTATTTCCAACGGTTTGCCCAGTCTTCCCAACCGATGTTCCATCCTTCCACCAGCACCTCGTCGAGGTTATTGGCAGCGGCAAAGTCGATGTAGCGCATCACGTCTTTGGTGTTTGCCAAGTGGCGACCGTTAGGTTTGCACTTGGTGAAGTCGGTTTCGCCCAAGCGCACTGATGGCAGCTCGTCGGTGTAGTTCCAACTGCTGCGGCCCACAATCATTTCCCACCACACGCCATTGTACTTGGTGGGGTGAATCCATGAAGTGTCTTCAATCTTGCAAGGCTCGTTGAGGTTGTAGATGAGGTACGATGAGAGCATAGTGCGCGCGTCGTCGCTCACCATCACGGTACGCCAAGGGGTGTTGCATGGGGTTTGCATATAGCACATGTTGCCCACAGCGTCGGGAGTGAGCCATGATTCAAACACCATGTTCTTGTCGTCGAGATTGAGGTGCATGGTAGCGTAGTTGATACATGCAGCCTCGTGGATATTGATGTAGAGTCCGTCATCGGTCTTCATCTGGAGCGAGGTCTGAACGCCAGTTTCCGAGAATATGGATGTTGACGAGTTGCCAGTCACTGCATCGAGCATACCATTGCTCTTCACGCCTTTGGGACGGTTGAGGCACTTGCTCATGGTGCCGCGAATTTCTGAAAGGCGGGTGGTTTGACCGGGATTCTCCTGGGTGTCGTAGTCGCCCGCAATCCACCATGCCATGTGGTCGCCCGTCATGGCAAACTGGCTGTTTTCCTGCTTGATGATGAAGTAGTTGAGTTTTTCTTGCTGTGGAAATTCGTAGCGGAAGCCCATACCTTCGTCATACACACGGAATCGAATCACCATTTTGCGATTCATCTTGGTTTGGTCGAGTGTAACCGCCATTTCGTTGTAGTGGTTACGCACGGTCTTGTATTGTCCCCAAACAGGTGTCCACGTTTCGTCGAAAGTGGAGGTTTGGGTGTCGGCAATGGTGAAGCCGTCGAGCAGGTCTTGTTCTTTCTTGCCATTGCTCGCATGCTTGTCTTTTGCCAATGTAAGGCCCAAGTGGCTGGGCTTGCACACTGTCTTGCCCTTGTAGGTGAGGGTGTAGGTGGGTTTGCTATTGTCGAGGTAAAACTTCACCACCACATTGCCGTCAGGCGATTTCACTTCCTGAGCCACAGCACCGAATGGAGCCAGTGCCACAGCCAGCAGAAGCATTAATGATGCAATTTTTTTCATTTTCGTCCGCTATTAGTAATTAATTTGGTCATTTTCTCGTTGAATTCCTTGCATGCCATGAGTTGGCTAATGGTCATGTGCATACGGTAGCGCCAGTAGTGGCGTGGATTGGCAGGAATGTTGATGCGCTCGGCATCAGGATCGGCCAAGCGTATGGTCTCGTCGATGGAGAGCCAGTCTTGGAGCGAGAGCATGCACAGCATAGATGGGCTGTTGAGGTGGTTCACCACCACTTGCTCTGCCACGTCGCCGGGCAGTGGGTGTGGAGCGGGTCCTTGCTTCCAGAGCACGGCGTTGTAGTATTCCTGCGTGAGGTCGCGGTCTTCGTCCCACCATTGGCGAAGGGTGGGCATATCGTGGGTGAATATGGTGCTTACGGAGCGATATGGGTTCTTGGCAAGTACGCCAAACTTCACGTTCACATCTTTAGGCATCGTCTGGATTTCGAGGCTGAGAATGCGAAGCTGATTGATGACCCAGGGCACACAATCGGGCACCATGCCGAGGTCTTCGGCACACACGAGCATACGGGTGGCTTCCACAAGGCGTGGGAGCTTCTTCATCGCCTCGCCATACCAGAAGTCGTTGTTGCGACGATAGAAGTAGTCGTTGTAGAGGCGGTTGAAGGCTTCCTTATCTGATTGCCAGAGGGCTTCGTAAATGAAGTCGTGCTGCACGGAGATGCGTGGGTGGAACTTGTTGGCGTCTTTGCGGTCGCGCAGGAAGAGCACATTGCTCACCAGCGACATCAGTGCCTCTGCCACGTTCTTGCCGTCTTGGTCGGCATCTTTAAATGCCGCCTCAATCTTGCGTTGGGTGTCGTATTCGGGTTTGAGGCGATACATGTCGTCGTGGGTGTGGAGCAGATATTTCTCGCGGATTTCCGATGCACGCTCTCCGAATGTGCGTTCAAGCACCCAGTCGGTGATGAAGGGTTCGAGCATGTAGTCTTGGAAGTTGAAGCCGTAGCCTGCAATTTCCTCGCGTGTCATGCCGAGGGCTGGCGAGAACTGGCCGAGTATGCCATACACGGCATCAATCGGAATTTCCCAAATGCGGAAGAAGCCCAACACGTGGTCGATGCGGTAGGCGTCGAAATACTGCGCCATCTTGCTGAAGCGCTTTTCCCACCACAAGCAGCCGTCGGCTATCATCTCTTCCCAGTTGTAGGTGGGGAATCCCCAGTTCTGACCGTTGGCGGAGAACGCATCGGGTGGTGCGCCGGCTTGGCCGTTGAGGTTGAAATAGCGTGGCTCTACCCATGCCTCCACACCGTCGCGGCTGACGCCGATTGGAATGTCGCCTTTGAGGATTACGCCTTTCTTGCGTGCATATTCGTGCGCACCTCGCATTTGCTGGTCGAGGATAAACTGCACGAAGTACCAGAACGCCACTTTCTTGTATTCGCTTGTGCGGCTGTTTGCCATCGCCTCACGCTCGCTTTCTTCGAAGGTGTGGTGGTCGGGCCAGTCGCCGAATGTGGCTGTGCCGTAAAGGTCGCGGTAGTGGCAGAATGCAGCATAAGGCACGAGCCAGTCTTTATTGTCGTCGAAGAATGTCTTAAACGCCTTGGTGCGCATCATCTTTGCGCCGTCTTGCTCAAAGAGTTCGCGCAAATAGCCTCGCTTGGCGGCATTCACACGCTCGTAGTCGATTTGAGGAAGCGCGTTGAGTTCGTGTTGGAGTGCGCCGTAGTAGCGTGCGCGCTCTTTGTCCTCAAGTTGTGGCAACTGGCGAATGTCGGCGAACATTGGGTGCAGCGCATAGATGCTGATGCTCTTGTAGGGATAGGAGTCCAACCATGTGCTGGTGATGGTTGTGTCGTTGATAGGGAGCACTTGAAGCGCACGCTGACCGGTGGAAACCACCCAATCGACCATCTCTTTGAGGTCGCCGAAGTCACCCACACCAAAACTGCCTTCGCTGCGGAGCGAGAAAACAGGCACCACGGTGCCAGCCACACGCCAGTCGGGCAAGTCGAATTTCGCTTCGTTGAGTTCGTAAACCACAGCGTCGCCCTTCTTCAACTCTGGCAACACCACGGTGCGGTTGTCGCCTTCTTCCCACACCACATTGGTGGTGTCGGACTTGTCCACGGCCACAAACTTAAACTCCAGCACGCGCGAACTGAGCGTGGCGGCATCGATTGAAGCCACCCACTCGTTGTGGGCGTGTTCCACCATCGCGGTGGCTTTGTTCGCAGCCCAGTTGCCGAGCGCATCGCCATTGCCCACCACGGCAAGCCTTTGGTTGGAGCCGAGTTGGGGCGCACGCACCTTCAGCATCACGGTGTAGCCGTAGGTGGTGGCAGGAGCCACAAGCAACTCACGGTGCGCACCACATTCGGTGTACGCCGAACTGTAGAGATAACTGTTTTCGGGATTGTCGATCCAGTGGTCGAAAGTGGTGATTTTAGCCGACTTAGTGGCAGAGAGGTCGAGGCGGTGTGCCTGTACGAGCCACTCACGACGCACCACATCGCCAGCACGCTCCACGCTGTAGTAGTAGTCGAGCGCATTAGTCGAATCGGTGGCGGTAGTGATTTCGCAACTCCAGTTACGACCATCTACGGTGCCCATGGAATATCGCTTCGCAGTGCCGTCGGAGAGCACATTGAGCACGATTTCTTCACCAAAAATCGTTTGATATTCAATTACGAATGTCAATTTCATTTTATATGAGGTTTTTTATTTGATTTCCAAGTATCTTACAAGTATCGTTAATATCTTACAAGTATTGTTAAGCCCTGTGTATTTAAGCTTTTTTCTCTGCGTAAAATTACTAAATCAAACTTTTATCACCACCTCCCCACATTAAATATAGCAAATTTATTTATGCAATCGTTTGCATCCCATCCCACAACCCCCACACCAATCCCCCACCCCACAAAAATCACGCACCACAATTCACGCCACGCCCCCCAAAAAAGGGCGGAACTATCGTCTATACCTACGCCCTTTCTATCCAAAAATCAATAGAAAGGGCGCAACTATCGCCTATACCCACGCCCTTTCTACCCAAAAAAACGCAGAAAGGGCGCAACTATCGCCTATACCTACGCCCTTTCTACACAAAAATCCATAGAAAGGGCGCAACTATCGGAACATGGAACAATAATTCGTGAAAATTTGTGCTAATTCGTGGCTAAAAACAACGAACACGGACAGCACGAATCACACAGATTCTTTGTTGAATCCTTTGAAAATACGATAATATTTGTGTAACTTTGCTATGGCATAAAATATGCAGCATAAATTATGCTACACAATTTATGCTATAACGAAATTTGTATGATTATGAAACACGAAAACTATCCGTATAACCCTTTTCTGCTGTCGGGCTATGTGTCGCCTGAATATTTCTGCGACCGTGTGGAAGAAACCCAAAAACTCATCTCCGCCCTGAGAAATGGGCGAAATGTGACGCTTATCAGTCCCCGACGCATGGGCAAAACGGGGCTTCTGCGCCATGCTTTCCACGAAATCCAAAACGCAAAGGCTGGCAACTGCTACTATGTGGACCTGTACCAAACCGATAGCCTGTCGTCGCTGGTGAAGAAGTTGGGCGAGGCCGTGCTCGGCACTTTAGACACTTCGGAAACAAAGGTGGTGAAGCATATCAGCAAATTTTTCGCATCGCTACGCCCCGTATTCAGTTTCGACGCTATCAGTGGCGAGCCCAACATTATGCTTGATGTGCAACCAGTGAACGCCGAAAAATCGCTCTCCGAAATTTTCGCCTATATGGAAGATTCGGGGAAGCAGTGCTATGTGGCGTTCGATGAGTTTCAGGTGGTGGACGGCTATGCCGACAAGCAAGTGGAGGCACTGCTTCGCGCCCACATTCAGCACCTGAACAATGTGCGGTTCGTGTTCTCTGGAAGCCAACGCCATGTGCTTGAAAATATGTTTGTCTCTGCCAACCGCCCATTTTTCCAAAGCACGCAAATCATGAATCTTGGATGCATCAACGAAGCGGCATACTACGAATTTGCCCACAAAAAACTGGAGCAGAATGGTCAAATCCTAAACAGCACCACCTTCAATCATCTTTACAGTTCTTTGTTTGGCCACACCTGGTATGTGCAGATGATTCTCAACCGCTTATTCGAAACCGCACAAAAGAATATCACCGAAGAATTTATCGATGCCACTATCGCAAATGTGATTGCCGAAAACGAGGCTACATATCAAACATTCGTCCGCCTTATCACGCCAGCCCAACGCAAACTGCTCCATGCAGTGGCAAGCGAAGGCACGGCCAGAGAAATCACAGGGAAAAACTTTGTGGCGAAATATCAACTTGGGGCCATCAGCACCATACGCCTCAGCACAAAAACCCTCGTAGAGAAAGAACTCCTACTGGACCAAAACAACCACTACGAAGTTTACGACCGCTTCTTCGGCATCTGGCTAAAATAATCGCCTATACCCACGCCCTTTCCACCCCAAAATCCATAGAAAGGGCGCAACTATCGGAACATGGAAAAATAATTCGTGATAATTTGTGCTAATTTGTGGATAAAAACAACGAACACGGGCAGCACGAATCACACAGTTTTTTTTGTTGAATCCGTGTGAGCCCAAATCCCACACACAAAGCGAAATCCGTGTGAGCCTAAAATGCCCACCAACCTCCGTGAGATTTCCCACCATCAAAAAAATCAGTGAGATCAGTGGGATCTGTGTGAGCCCCAAAAACACCCACAAAAACGAGATCCGCGTGAGTCAAGTCGCCCACGCTCAGCCTCGCCCACAAAGCGAGATTCGTGTGAAGAAAAAGGCTCCGAGGATGGGTGGGTACCACTTCCTTCGGAGCCTTTCCTTGAAAAAAACTATTGCTATTTCTTATGATTTCTTTGTTTTGATGAAGAACACACAGGCGGCGGCTATCACAAGGTAAACACCTGCCAAAGTGAGCATATTAGGCTGTGAGCTGCCCACAAGGTGCATCACGAAGCCACCAGTGGCAGCAGCCGCAATCTGTGGCAAACAGATGGTGCAGTTAAACAAGCCAAGCACGGTGCCCATGCGTGAACTGCCCTCAAATGCGTTGGTCACGAATGTGAACGGCATGGCGAGCATCGCTGCCCATGCGCAACCAATCAGGAAGTAAGGCACAAACAGCATATACTGGTTGGTGCAGTATGGCACAAGGGCGAAGCCCACAGCGCCAATCACCAAACTGATCGCGTAAGCCAGTTTTGGGCTCTTGAACATAGGAAGCACCACTGCCCAAATCACGCTGCCCACTGCCTGAACGGCGAAAATCACGCCCACCCAGTTGCCGGCTGCCTGATAGGCATGGCTTGCGGTATCGCTGGTCTGCCATACGGTCTCGGCGATGGAGCCGTTGGTGTAGGTCCACATGTAGAGGAACGCTGCCCAGCAGAAGAATTGCACCACACCCACTTGGAAGAACACCTTCCATGCGCCTTCTGGCTCTTTCTTCGAAGCCTTGCCATCGGCGGCTTCCTCGTTCTTAATCTGATACTGCGCAAATTCTTCGGGTGGCATTTCACGCACATTCATCATGGTGTAAACCACACAGAGAATGAGGATTGCGGCACCGATATAGAACGACCAAATCACCGATGGTGGCACTTGGCCCTTTGGTGCAATATTTGAAATGCCGATGGCGGTAAACAGCAGCGGGAACACATAGCCCACGATAGAGCCGGCGTTGCACAAAAACGACTGAATGCTATACGCCTTGGTTTTCTGCTTTTCGTTCACGAGGTCGCCCACCATCATCTTGAAGGGCTGCATCGCCATGTTGATGCTGGTGTCGAGGAACATGAGGGCTATCAAGCCAAACACCATCGCTCCGCTCACTGCCAAGCCAAACGAGCCGGCGTTGGGGAGCAAACACATCACGAGCACAGCCACAAACGCTCCCACAAACAGGTAAGGAATGCGGCGGCCGAAGCGACACCATGTCTTATCACTGAAATAGCCCACGAGAGGCTGAACGAGCATACCCATGAGTGGTGGAAGAATCCAGAAGAAACTCAAATCGTGTGGGTCGGCTCCGAGGGTGGCGAAGATGCGGCTGATGTTGGCACTCTGAAGTGCATACGCAATCTGCACCCCGAAAAATCCGAAACTGATGTTAAACAGTTTCGCAAAACTCAAATCAGGTTTTGTTTTAAGCATATATCTTTATGGTTTTGAAGTTACTTAGTTGAGAATCTGTACACAATGCTTTGGGCATATTGCTCACCCTTGTCGAGCACTTGGCTGGGGAAATTGGCGTGGTTGGGCGCATCGGGCATACCCTGGCACTCGATAGCCACACCGTCGTAGTCGAGGTAGGTGCGGTTGCCGCTCTTGGTGGCAGGGCAGCCATTCAGCCAGTTGCCGGTGTAGATTTGCACCGCTGGCTGTGTGGTGAGCACTTCAAGCGTGCGGCCGCTCACCTCGTCGGTCAGCACGGCGGCAAGCGTCATCTCGCCCTTTTTGTAGCCGTCAATCACATAGCAGTTGTCGTAACCCTTGCCGAAAGCCAGCGCGTCAAACGGCTTGCGAATATCCTCGCCCAGCGACTTTGCCTTGGTGAAGTCCATCGGCGTGCCAGCCACAGGAGCCATTTCGCCAGTGGGCGTAAGGTTTTCGTCGGTCACCAGATATTTCGAGCAGTTGAGTTGCAGTTGCTCATCAAGCACCGAGCCCGATGCCTCGCCACGGAGGTTGAAATAAGTGTGATTGGTGAGGTTGATTACGGTCTTGCGGTCGGTGGTGGCACTGATGCACAGGCGAAGCTCGCAATCGTCGCTCCAAGTGTATTCAGCCCTCACCGTGAGCGTGCCGGGATAACCAGCGTCGCCGTCAGGGCTCACCAGCGTAAACACCACGCCTTGCGCCGTAGCTTCACTGTTCCAAATCTTATTGTAGAAGCCCTCGCTACCGCCGTGCAGCGCGTTAGGGCCATTGTTGATTTCAAGTTGATATTCCACGCCATCGAGAGTGAACTTACCGCCAGCAATGCGGTTGGCGTAGCGACCGGGGATTTTGCCCATGCAAGGGCCGTCGCTGATATATTGCGCGGCATCGGCATAACCCAGAGCCACATCAGCCATATTCCCCTCGCGGTCAGGCACCACGATAGAGAGAATGCCAGCGCCGAGAGCCGATAGTTTCACCGAAGCCCCAGCAGCGTTGGTAAGTGTATAGATGGCTATTTCGCCCCTTTCCGAGGCAGCCACACATTGAGTAATCTTCATGCGTTTATGTAGTTTTAGAAGCTAATTTACTGACCACAAATATACAAACAAATCCCCACCGCCTCCAACACTCCCTCCCCCCTACCCCCAAAAAAATCAATGCAAACGATTGCACCCCCACCCTTCACACAGATTCAACCGATTCAACAAAAAATCCTCACAAAACATTCGCATTTCAAAAAAATTATTACTACCTTTGAGGGAAACTTAAAAAAACATACCAACCATGAGTATAATATCACACATCAACCCCAAAGAAAATTGGGCTATCCAATCCAATGAAGACCATTCAAACGGAGTGGCAAAACTATGCTCTAAATTCGCAAGCGAATTTGGAATGGGGACTTTTGGTAAAATTGCAGGGCTTCTTCACGACAAAGGAAAGGAGAAGAAAGCATTTCAACAGCACATCAAACGTGAAAGTGGATTAGAACCACATATCAAAGTGGACGGAGATTACAGCCACGCCTATGTGGGTGCGCTAATTGCCAAACAACTATATCCCCAAATTTACCCATTCCTATCAACACAAATCATTGGGCATCATAGAGGTCTTTATAATTATACTGCTTTTGAATGCGAGATGTCGAAACACGAAATCCTTGCCTTCCATAGATATGATGACAGTTCCTCCACTCTTTTGGTTCTCACCAATATTTTTAAAGATACGCTCGTACAATATATTCAACAGATTGTATGAAAGCTGTTTTTCCGATAAAGTTTTTTCCTTCTCTTTTTTTTCCACATTATATATACACTTACCCAAATAGTGTAAATGAACAAACTGAGGTATAAGCGACTGTATTCCGCTTGAACTGTTCATCAATTCAAGAACTCTATTATTTACAATAATGGAATCCACATCTTTACTTTCATCATACTCATACGAAATTCCTGTGCCAAGAATATTATTCTCCTTTTTTATATATTTCTTAGCGATATCGAAGTCAACTTTAAAGTCAAGGATATTATCATAGTTCGTTTCCAATCTGTCCCAATTGGAGATAAGGGAAATCATGTTCCTCTCAGCAGGTACATACGATACCTTTGGACGCTTGTAACTCCACCGCTTTGCCTTCCATTTATGAGTGAATTGAGACCTTGAATTGTCATATTCGAAACTCATATAAGGAGAACTATATGCTATGTATGTGTTAGGCTGAACATACCCTTTGATATTCTTTATGTTCTTTATTTCCCATAACAACTGACATAATTCCAGCTTTTTCAACTGATTTTTCTCCATTAATCCATATTGCTTCTCTGTTTCCAACTTCTCCAACTAAACTTTCTACTATATCTGAACAATAATTTACTGCCTTTGGAATATCTTGATTTGAAAATGCCTCTATTACAGGCTGTAAAAAATTATATTTAGAACTTTTTAATGGTGT
>OQVR01000430.1_pt1 | contig 18551 bp, 14 predicted proteins | sample 1691521 | NCBI WGS metagenome assembly OQVR01 (sample SAMN03418256, study PRJEB22391) | human gut metagenome | biome: human-gut; feature: organic feature; material: feces | host: Homo sapiens | place: Tanzania | collected 2013-01
GATCCGACGTCCATATAAAGCAGAGCGACATCTTGCGACGGCTGTCCGCCGCCTCGTCCGCTGCAAGCGCATCGAGGAGGCTTGAGAATATAAAGTAAGCATAATACTTATATATAACAAGCCTACCGATAAGAAAATGAACAAAACATTCTCCCTTTCACTGGACGAACGCATCAAGAGCAAGAAGCAGATTGACCGCCTCTTCAAGGGTGGCGGGCAGGGTCTCAAGACCCAGTCCTTCGGCTTCGGCGGCGTCGAACAGGTTGCGGTTCACCGGCGGTGGCAGCACCATGCGCTTTTCAATGCCGTCCAGTCCGGCAGCAAGGATCAGGCCAATGGCCAGATACGGGTTGCAGGCGGGGGCCGGGCTGCGCAGCTCCATGCGGCAGCTGTCGCCCTTGACCATGGGGATGCGCACCAGCTGGCTGCGGTTCTGGCGGCTCCAGCTCACATAGCGGGGCGCTTCGTCACAGCCAAAGCGCTGGTAGCTGTTGGGCAGGGGATTGGTGAACACGGTCAGTTCCCGGCTGTGTGCCAGCACACCTGCCATAAAGCTGCCTGCTACGCTGTCCGGGGCAATATCGCCCTCAAACAGGTTTTTGCCGTCCATGTAAAGCGAGAGGTTGATGTGCAGCCCACTGCCGGCCTGCTGGGGCAGGGGCTTGGGCAGAAAGCTGGCGTGCAGGCCGTTGCGCATGGCAATGGCACGGACGATCTGCTTAAAGGTCATCACGTTGTCGGCGGTTTTCAGCGGCCCTGCGTAGCGGCAGTCGATCTCGTTCTGGCCGTTGCCGCTCTCGTGGTGGCTGTGCTGGGGTGCCATGCCCATCTGCTCCATGGTCAGGCAGATATCCCGGCGCAGGTTTTCGCCCGCATCCAGCGGCGCAACGTCAAAATATCCGCCAAAGTCAATGGGGATGCAGGTGGGGCGGCCCCGGTCGTCCTTTTCAAACAGATAAAACTCGCACTCGGTACCCACGTTGCAGGTAAGCCCCAGCTTTTTGAACTTGCGGTTCACATCCCGCAAAAAGCCCCGGCAGTTGCCGCCAAAGGATGCGCCGTCCGGCTTTTCCACATCGCAAAAGAACTGCATCACCCGCCCCTCGGTGGGACGCCACGGCAGGATGGTCACGGTGGAAAGATCCGGCCGCAGCACAAGGTCGCTTTCCTCAACGTGCATAAAGCCCGCAATGGAACTGCCGTCAAAGCACACGCCCTCTTCCAGCGCCTTGGACAGGTTGCTGGCCAGCACGGCAATGTTCTTCTGGGTGCCAAAGATATCGCAGAAGGCAAAGCGCACAAATTTGACGTTGTTGTCCTCCACAAAATCCAGAATATCCTGTTGGGTGGAATAGCTCATAAATAACCCCCTTACAAAAACTGCATTTCAAATAAAACGCCCAAAGGCCTGCCCTCAAAAAGGGAGCAGGTCTTTGGGCTGGTGTAAGAAATAGGAAAAGGAGAATGGCTAATTGATCCGGCAGCCGGCGGATGCTTATTCTTTACGCTGTCAGGAGACTATCAGACGTAGTAAAGCATCTTGCTGTAGCTGGGCAGAGGCCAGTAATCCTCGCCGCAGATGGTCTCGGCATCGTCGGCAGCGGCGCGCAGGGCGTCCATCACCGGGAGAACGTTATCGTGGAAGGCAACGGCCTTCTCGCTCTCGGTGGGCAGTGCCTTGGCGGCATTCACGGCATCCTGCAGGGTGTCGATGGCATCGCTCATGGCATCGGCGTCAGAAGAAAGCTTTTCCAAAGTCTTGGTCTCGCTGCGCACGCTGATATGCTCGCTGACAGCCAGCTTGGAGGCGGCGGTGTTGGCAACCTCGCTCATGTAGGCGTTGATGGCGGGCAGCAGCTGCTTGCGGGCCATCTCCAGCATGGTCAGAGCCTCGATGTTGATGATCTTGGAGTAGTGCTCCATCTCCACCTCGTAGCGGCTCTCCATCTCCACCTTGGTCAGCACGCCGAACTCCTCCATCAGGGCGATGTTCTTGGGCTCGACCAGTGCGGGCAGAGCAGCGGGGGTATTCTTCTTGTTGGGCAGGCCGCGCTTGGCTGCTTCGGCTTCCCACTCGGCGGTGTAGCCGTTGCCGTTGAAGATGACGCGGCGATGGTCGCGGATGGTGCGCTTGACCAGAGCGATGGCTGCGCTGGTAAAGTCCTCAGCGCCCTCCAGCTCGTCGGCGTAGCCCTTCAGCTCCTTGGCGACAGCGGTGTTCAGGATGGTGTTGCAGTCGCTCAGGTTCTCGGCAGAGCCGGGCATACGGAACTCGAACTTGTTGCCGGTGAAGGCGAAGGGAGAAGTACGGTTGCGGTCGGTGGTGTCCTTGCTGAACTTGGGCAGAACGTCCACGCCCAGATCCATCTTCATCTTGACGGGGCCGGCATAGGGAGAATCGGATGCGATAGCATCAATGACGGCTTCCAGCTCCTCGCCCACGAAGATAGAGATGATAGCCGGAGGTGCTTCGTTGGCGCCCAGACGGTGATCGTTGCCCGGGGTAGCCACAGAGGTGCGCAGCAGATCGGCGTACTCATCCACAGCCTTGATGACAGCGGCCAGGAAAATCAGGAACTGCAGGTTTTCCATGGGAGTGTCGCCGGGATCCAGCAGGTTCTCGTGGGTGGTGCTCATGGACCAGTTGTTGTGCTTGCCGCTGCCGTTCACGCCTTCAAAGGGCTTCTCGTGCTGCAGGCAGACCAGACCGTACTTAGGTGCGATCTTCTTCATCATCTCCATGGTCAGCAGGTTGTGGTCGATGGCTACGTTGGTGGTATCGAAGATAGGAGCAAGCTCGTGCTGGCAGGGAGCCACCTCGTTGTGCTTGGTCTTGGCGGGCACGCCCAGCTTCCACAGCTCCTCGTCCAGTTCCTTCATGAACTCAGAAACCTCGGGACGGATGACGCCGAAGTAGTGCTCCTCCAGCTCCTGACCCTTTGCAGAGGGAGCGCCGAACAGGGTGCGGCCGGTGAGGATCAGATCCTGACGTGCCTCGTAGTCCTCCTTCTTAACAAGGAAGTACTCCTGCTCGGGGCCGACGGTGGTGGAGACGTAGTCCACATCCTTGCCGAACAGCTTCAGGATGCGGATAGCCTGACCGGACAGTGCGTTCATGGAACGCAGCAGGGGAGTCTTTTTATCCAGAGCTTCGCCGGTGTAGCTGACGAATGCAGTGGGGATGCACAGCACGTCATCCTTCACAAAGGCGTAGCTGGTGGGGTCCCATGCGGTGTAGCCGCGTGCTTCGCAGGTAGCGCGCAGACCGCCGGAGGGGAAGGAGGAAGCATCGGGCTCGCCGCGTACCAGCTCCTTGCCGGAGAACTCCATGATGGCGGTGCCATCGCCCACAGGGCTGACGAAGCCATCATGCTTCTCGCTGGTGATGCCGGTCAGGGGCTGGAACCAGTGGGTGTAATGGGTAGCACCCAGCTCCATAGCCCAGCGCTTCATCACGCTGGCGACAACGTTTGCCACCTCAATATCCAGCGGAGCACCCTTGTGCAGGGTGTTCTTCAGGCTCTTGTAAGTAGCGCTGGGCAGGCGCTCCTTCATAACGTGCTCATTAAAGACCTTGCTGCCGTAGATCTCCATAACATTTGCTGCCATAAATCCTACTCCTTACTTGATCTTACATTTTTCTTTCGCCTTGGGTCTGCCGCAATGCAGAAGCCCAAAGCTTGCTTACATCTTAACAAAAACGGCGCTGCGAGTCAGGAGGTGACCCACAGCGCCGTTGCTGTCTATGGCTAAGATTATAGTCGTTGCAGGCAAAAAAGGCAATTGACAAAACTGACGATTCTGTACAAACACGATCCCGTATTTTTGGAACAACCGCGATTGGTATGACTTTTACGGGAGAAAAGCCCCTTTCAGGACAGCCTTTTCCGGCCGGAATGTGCGCAGAACGCTGTAATTGTCCTTTATTATAAAAGCGTCAGATGACCTGAAACAGGAAAAACTTGAGGTAGTTCGTCTCCGGCACGCCCCACAAAATGGGATGATCCGGCGCCTGCTGCTTTACCTCGATCTGCCGCAGCTGCCGGTGGGCGTCCTTGGCGGCAGCGCGCAGCATTTTGATGAACAGCTCTTCGGTGGCAAAGTGGGAGCAGCTGGCAGTGGCCAGATACCCGCCCCGGGGCAGCAGCTTCATGGCACGGTAGTTGATCTCCTTGTAGCCGCGCATGGCATTCTCCACCGTGCGGCGTGCCTTGGTGAAAGCCGGGGGATCCAGAATGATAAAGTCGTAGGGGCTGCCCTCCTTTTCCAGCCGGGGCAGCAGCTCGAAGGTATCCTCGCAGAGGAAGTCCATGTTGTCGAGGTTGTTGCGGTCGGCGTTGCGCTTTGCCATGGCAATGGCTTCGGCGCTGATGTCGGCGGCAGTCACCCGGGCAGCCCCACCCTTGGCAGCATTCAGGGCAAAGCTGCCGGTGTGGGTAAAGCAGTCCAGCACGGTGTGCCCGGCGGCAAGGCGTGCCACAGCCCGGCGGTTGTATTTCTGGTCAAGGAAAAAGCCGGTCTTCTGCCCGTTTTCAAAGTCCACGTGGTAGTAGACGCCGTTTTCGCAGATCTCGGTCTGGGTGGTTTCCGGGTGGCTCTCGCCGGGCAGGGCAAACCAGCCCTTGTTCTGCGCAAGGCCTTCCTTGGCGCGCAGGGCTTCATCGTTGCGCTCGTAGATGCCGTCAATGGTCTGTCCGTCTGCCCGCAGCACCTCGGCCAGCAGGGGGAAGAGCACCGGCTTCAGCTTTTCCATGCCTACGCTCAAAGTCTGGGTGACCAGAACGTTGTTGAACCGGTCCACCGTCAGGCCGGGGAACTGGTCTGCCTCGCCAAAGATGAACCGGCAGGCAGAAAGGTCGGCAGGCTCCAGCACGGTTTTGCGGTAAGCCCATGCGTACTCCACCCGGCGGCGCCAGAAGGCGGCGTCAAAGGTATCGTTAGCGTTGCGAGAGATCAGCCGCACCCGAATCTTGCTTTTCAATGAGAGAAAACCGGTGCCGAGATAAGCGCCCTTGGGACTGACCACATCCACCAGCGTGCCGTTTTCCGGCTCGGTGCCGGGTGCTTCCAGAATATCGTTCTCGTACACCCATGGATGTCCGCCCACCAAAAGACCCTCGGCGTGCTTGTTGACTTTATATACAGGATAAGTGCGTTCGCTTTTCATAAAATGCTCCTTCAACTAAGAATGCGCAAAATGATGCTTGTTCTGCTCTTTATCATAACATAAAAATATGGTAGAATAAATACAAAATTTTGCGGAAGGAAGAGAACGCTATGGAAATCGAACGCAAATGGATGGTGACCGGCTGGCCGGAGGGGCTGCCCCTTGAGGAGGAGTTCACCATGCAGCAGGGCTATATCAGCGTGCAGCCCACGGTGCGCATCCGGGAGGAAGCACTGACCGGCGGCAGCACCGACTATATCCTCTGCTTCAAGTCCGCAGGGGGCTTGGCACGGGAGGAGATCGAGCGCAGCATCGACAAAGACCTGTTTGCGCAGCTGGAAGAGAAGATCATCGGTAAACCTCTGATCAAAAAGGTGCGCCGGAGCTACCGCCTGCCGGATGGTGCGGTGCTGGAAGTGAACCATGTGGACGAGGGCCTGCCTACAGCATTCTGGTACGCCGAGGTAGAGTATCCCACGGTGGAAGCCGCGCTCAGCTGGCAGCCTGCGGCCTGCGGCCTTGCGGCATACCTCAACGATGAAGTAACGAACCAGCCCGGTCAGAGCATGGGCGCATACTGGGTACAAACCAGAGGGTAACGCCAACAACACTGTGAAGGGAATGACTGTTTACGAAAAAGAGCAAGCTGAAATTGGAGCTCCAATATAATTCGCCGGTGATCCTTACCTTTTTTCTGCTGTCCATGCTGGTGCTGCTGGCAGACGGCTGGACGAACGGCTGGAGCACCATGAATCTGTTCTGCGTGTACCGCTCGTCTTGGCGGGACCCGCTGGGCTACATCCGGCTGTTCGGCCATGTGCTGGGCCATGCAAACTGGGAGCATTTTCTCAACAATATGCTGCTGCTGTTGGTGGTGGGCCCGCCCATGGAGGAAAAATACGGCAGCATCCCGCTGCTCAAGGGCATTTTGTTTACCGCGCTGGTCACCGGCGTGCTGCAATGCATTCTGTTCCCCCACACGGGGCTGCTGGGTGCGTCCGGCATCGTGTTCATGCTCATCATGCTCTCCTCGCTGGCGGGCTTTTCCGGCGGCATCCCGGTCACCATGCTGCTGGTAGCGGCGCTGTATTTCGGCCAGCAGGTGTATGATATCATCTTTGTGCACGATAACGTGGCAAACTTTATGCACATCGTGGGCGGTTTGTGCGGTACGGCCTTCGGCTATTACTGCGCCCTCCACCGCCGCCCGGCGCGCAGCCGCAGGTAAATGAAAAACAGCTCTATCATTGGCTCTTTGCGTTCCCTCTGTTAACTCTTGTTATACAACACCAAAGATTGCTTAGACAAATCGTAATCAAAAATACAGTCAGGGTCCAGACCACGGGCTGCACCGTAAGGCTAAGCTTATCTGCAAACCACTCCATATACCGGATCAGTACCTGATGGATCAGAAAGCCGTAAGGGGAGAGCTCTGCCAGCCACAAAAACGGCTTTGCGGAAAGCAGCCGGGAAATGTACCCTTTGCCCACGGCGAGCAGCCAGACAAGCAGCACCGCAGAGGGCGTGAACAGCACGTTGTACCGGAAGGCCACCGCGCCCAGAACCCCCACCTGCTTGGCGGCGATAAAAAGGCTACCGCCCGCAAGCAGTACAGCGGCAAGCTCCAGCAGGGAGAAAGCACCGCCCGGCAGGGAACTCTTCTGCTTGCGGCTGCGGTAAAGACAGCCCGCGCAGCAGCTGATAGTAAAATCGCCCGCCCGGAACAGCGGGCACAGATAGGTCAGGTAAAAGGCGGCCTTTCCGCTGAGCCCGGCTTTCCAAATTGCAAAGGAGAAAAGGCACTGTGCGCAGAAGATTGTTGCGGCAATGCAGCGCAGTCTGCGGGCATCGGTCTTTTTCAGCACGGCGAGAAGCAGAGGAAAGATGGCATACAGAAAAGCCTGTAACGAAAGATACCACGCCACCCCGTTCAGGCAGAACCAGAAACGGCTGGACGGGATCCATGTTTGCAGCAGGAAAATGCTTACCACAAGCTGCGCCGCACAGGAGAGCGCCCCGCGTGCAGAGGGCTGCGTCAGAAGTCCTTTCAGCACAAATAACAGGGCAGCAGCCATCATAATAAGGTGCAGCGGATACAGCTTGCGTATTTTTTGCAGGGAGAAAGCTATGGCAGACCGCAGCCCCGGTGCTGTGCGCGGCCGGTCGTAATAGTTGCAGGTCATCAGAAAACCGGACAGCGCCACAAATACTGAAATCGCCCACGGCCCTAGCCACGGGGCCCCGCAATGGGAGAGGACCACGCACAAAAATGCAACTGCCCGCAGTCCCTGTAAAGATGAGATCAGCTTTTTGTCTGTCACGGTATCCTCCGTTCTGCCGCAAAGTGCGGCAGCTGTGTTTTTGCAATGCGCTATAAGTATAAAAAAGGCGGCGCGTCCTGTCAAGGATGCGCCGCTTTTTTGCGTGGCTGGGTGCGATTTTGTGGTGTCATAAATTCTTAATCTACACCAATTACTATACCAATTTTGGGAAAAGTACACCAAGATATGCGAAGATATGCCACACCATGCGATACGTGAGAGATTTTCAAACCTAAATAATTGACGAATTGGTGTAATAAAATGTTGATATGTTAAAAAACTGAAAACTTTCTCGTAAAAATTGCAAAACCCCTTGATTTTTCAGAGCAAGATGAGTACAATACACTTAGCACTCAGAGAAAAGGAGTGCTAAATCACTGCGGGGCACACACGAAGCCCCCGCAGGACGCAACAAAGTTTCAAATAAATTCAATATAATTGGAGGGCAAGAATTATGAAGATCATTCCTCTTGCAGACCGTGTTGTCATTAAGACTGTTGAAGTTGAGGAGACCACCAAGGGTGGCTTGATCCTGACCGGCAGCGCAAAAGAGAAGCCGCAGGTCGCACAGGTCATTGCTGTCGGCCCCGGCGGCGTCGTGGACGGTAAGGAAGTCAAGATGACCGTCAAAGTCGGCGACAAGGTCCTCACCAGCAAGTACTCCGGCACTGAGGTCAAGGTGGACGGCGAAGAGTGCACCATCGTGCGCCAGAGCGACATTCTGGCTGTTGTGGAAGACTGAAACTGAATTTTCCCTTTTTAATTGAGCTTGTATTATAAAGGAGCGATGTATTATGGCAAAGCAGATCAAGCAGGGCGAGGACGCTCGCAAGGCACTGTGTGCCGGTATTGATACCCTGGCTAACACCGTTAAGATCACCCTCGGCCCCAAGGGCCGCAACGTGGTGCTGGGCAAAAAGTTCGGCGCACCGGTCATCACCAACGATGGTGTGACCATCGCAAAGGAGATCGAACTGAAGGACGAGTTCGAGAACATGGGCGCACAGCTGGTGCGTGAGGTTGCAACCAAGACCAACGATGCCGCAGGCGATGGCACCACCACCGCTACCGTGCTGGCACAGGCTATGGTCAACGAGGGCATGAAGAACGTTACCGCCGGTGCAAATCCCATGGATATCCGCCGCGGCATGAGCAAGGCTGTTACTACCGCTGTGGAGACCATCAAGGCACACAGCCAGAAGGTGAAGGACAGCAACGATATCGCCCGCGTCGGCACTATCTCTGCCGGCGACCCCGAGATCGGCCGTCTGATCGCCGAGGCTATGGAGAAGGTCACCTCTGACGGCGTTATCACCATCGAGGAGAACAAGACCACCGCCGAGACCTACAACGAGATCGTGGAAGGTATGCAGTTCGACCGCGGCTACCTGACCCCCTATATGGTCACCGATACCGACAAGATGGTGGCCGATCTGGACAACGCTGCAATTCTGATCACCGATAAGAAGATCAGCGTCATTCAGGATCTGGTTCCCCTGCTGGAGCAGGTGATGCAGAACGGCATGAAGCTGCTGATCGTAGCTGAGGATATCGAGGGCGAGGCTCTGTCCACCCTGATCGTCAACCGTCTGCGCGGCACCCTGAACGTTGTCTGCGTCAAGGCTCCCGGCTTCGGCGATCGCCGCAAGGAGATGCTGCAGGATATCGCCGTGCTGACCGGCGGCCAGGTCGTCAGCGAGGAGTTCGGTCTGGCTCTGAAGGACACCACCATTGATATGCTGGGCCGCGCCCGCCAGATCAAGGTCACCAAGGAGAACACCACCATCGTCGACGGTGCCGGCGACAAGCAGGCCATCGCTGACCGCGTGGCGCAGATCCGCGCCCAGATCGGCGTGACCACCAGCGAATACGACAAGGAGAAGCTGCAGGAGCGCCTTGCCAAGCTCGCCGGCGGCGTGGCCGTCATCAAGGTCGGCGCTGCGACCGAGGTCGAGATGAAGGACAAGAAGCTGCGCATCGAGGATGCCTTGAATGCTACCAAGGCAGCCGTGCAGGAGGGCGTTGTGGCCGGCGGCGGTACCGCTCCTATCAACGCTATCCCCGCTGTGCGCGCTCTGTGCGACACGCTGGAAGGCGACGAGCGCACTGGTGCTAAGATCGTGCTGAAGGCTCTGGAGGCTCCTCTGCGCCAGATCGCTAAGAACGCCGGTCTGGAGGGCAGCGTTATCATCGACAAGATCATCTCTGCCAACAAGCCCAACTACGGCTTCGATGCCCAGAACGAGGTCTTTGTCGAGGATATGATCGCCGCAGGCATCGTGGACCCGACCAAGGTCACCCGTTCCGCTCTGGAGAACGCAGCATCCGTCGCCGAGATGGTGCTGACCACCGAGAGCCTTGTGGCTGACCTGCCGGAACCCCCGGCTCCCGCCGCACCTGCCGGCGGTGACATGGGCGGCATGTACTAATAATAGCCCAAAAACCGCATGAATCCTTGATTTTTGGAGCGTGCAAAAGCGGATTTACGCCAAACTTACGCCACTTACGCCAAAAATCAAAGCGCATTATAGGGTAATAGAAACGGCACCTGCTGAAAAGCGGGTGCCGTTTTTGCGTTAGAGGGATTTGGAAAAGAATGTGAAGTACTTGGACAGAGCTTTTTGGCGCGCTCCGGCGTTGTGCTATGCCGCCCTTTTTATGAAAATTCTGCATAAGAGACAGAAAAATCTTTTGTTGGAATTGCTGATGTATCAAATCTGTGCTATACTATTGGGTGTATCACCATGAAAGCGAGGAATAAAGCATTGCTGCATTATGATGCGATCCTATTTGATGTGGACGGGACGCTGATCGATTCAGCCCCCGGTATCATTCATACATTGCAAGAGGTTTTCTGCACCATGGGTGTGGATGTATCCGGCATAAACCTGCGCCGGTATCTGGGACCGCCCCTGCGCAAAAGCTTCGGCGAGCACTTTACCGACCCGGCACTGATCGAAAAGGCTACCGACCTTTACCGTGCGAGCTACGCGGTGAAGGGCAGCCACGAGTGTGCCGTGTTCTCGGGCGTTCCGCAGATGCTGCAAGCCCTGAAGGACGCGGGTTTTATCCTGTGTACCGCTACCTCCAAGCCCACTAATGTAGTCACGCCCATTCTGGAAGAGCAGGGGTTGGCACAGTGTTTTGACTTTATCGGCGGTGCCTCCATGGACGAAAGCCGGGACACCAAGACCGAGGTCGTCCGTTATGTGCTCAGCCAGCCCGCTTTGCAGGGCAAGCGGGTGCTGATGGTGGGCGACCGCAACGATGATATGCGGGGCGCTGCCGACTGTGGTCTGGATGCTGCCGGTGTGCTGTACGGTTACGGCAGCCGGGAAGAGCTGGAGCCCTTCCATCCGGTGCTGCTGGCTGAAAGCTGTGCCGACCTTACCGACCGGCTACTGGCTGTCCGGGTATGACGGGAAGTTTCATTCCTTCGGAAGGAGAATGGTTAGAATATGAGAAGCAATAACCAAAAGGAGAATCAGGCACTGACCCCGATGCAGAAGCAGGCGGTGCTGGTGTGCATCGTGTGTGCACTGGCGGCGCTGCTGACCATCGGCATCACCCTTACCATGCTCAAGCGGGGCAAGAACCCGACGGAGCAGCCGGGGGATTCTTCCATTGTTACCCCTGCGCCCGCCCCGGAAGGGGAGGAGGATATCTCCGACCACTACCAGATCAACCAGACCTCCAGCGCACTGCTCACCGGGACCGCCGATGCAGGCAATGCCTATCAGGAGCAGACCCTTTTTATTGGCGATTCCAACACGGTGCGCCTGTACGCCAACGGTCTGATCTCGCTGCAGCAGTTCTGCGCGAAAGAAGGCATTGGCACCAGTGCCGCCCTGAACGAGGGCATCGTCACCTTCAAGAGGGACGATAACCGCTATACCATCGCGCAAGCAGTAGCAAAAATGAAGCCCCGCCGGGTGGTCATCATGCTGGGCACCAACGACAACAGCATGAGCACAGAGGACTTTATCAGCAACTACACTGCGCTGGTGCAGGCCATTCAGGCCAGCTATCCCTATACCGATATCATCGTCAACACGGTGCCGCCTGTCCCGTCCAACCATGCCAACTATCCTAACATGGACCAGACCCGCATTGATGATTTCAACATGGCGCTGTTGACCATGTGCGAGCAGCTGGGGGTCAAGTTCCTCAACTCTGCCGAGGCGCTCAAGGACGCAAACGGTTATGGCAATGTCGATTACTACCAGAGTGGGGATATCCACCTCAAGCCCACGGGCCTGAAGGTACTGCTGAAGTATCTGCGCACCCACGCCTATGAGACTGAGGATCGCCGCCCGGATACAAGCAATATCCCCACCCGCGCCGAGTATACCGCGAACCCCAGCTCTGCTGTGGAAGCACCCAGCAGTTCGGAGGAGGCTTCCTCCTCTGCTGCCGCAGAAGAAACACAGTATCAGGCTGACTACCGGGTGGATAGATCCGGCGGTGGTTCTTTGACCTGCGGCAGCGAGAGCGGCAACGCTCTTACCGTCAAGGTGACCAGTGCCGCCCAGAGCGTTACGGTAACTGCTGTGCCGGAGGATGGCTATGTGTTCGTCAAGTGGAGCGATGGCGTGACCAAGCGTACCCGCACCGATACCAATTTTGACCAGAATGTGGATGTGACTGCTGTATTTGCGGCTGCCTCCATCCAGATCAGCCTCAACGGAAGGGCAGTGCTGGGGGATTCCTACACCTTTAAAGCTACCCTCAAGGGTAAGTATCTCGAGGCTTCCAGCATCCGCTGGTATGTCAACGGCAGCGAGGTAACACAAGCTGCCGGTAAGACTACCGTAAAGGGCGAGGTAGACCCCTCTATGCTGGGCGGCACCTTCCGGGTGTACGCCACCGCCAGCTATAACGACTGCACCGTGACCAGCAACAAGCTGGAATTCACGGTCAGTGGTGCACCGTCCAGCAGCACCAGCAGTTCCAGTGCATCCTCTAAGGAGGATAAGCCTGCTTCTTCCAAGGATGAAACGTCTTCCTCTAAGGAGGAAAAACCGGCTTCTTCCAAGGAGGATAAGCCCGCTTCTTCCTCCTCGAACGGTACTTCCGAAAGCACCGGTAGCTCCTCCAAGGTGGAGAAGCCCGCATCTTCTGCGGCCTCTTCTAAGGAAGAAAAGCCCGTCTCTTCTTCGCAGAGCAGCTCCTCTTCCAAGGAGGAAAAACCTGCTTCCTCCAAGGAGGAAAAACCGGCTTCTTCTAAAGAGGAAAAGCCCGCTTCTTCCAAGACCGAGGCCAGCGCCAGCAAGGAAGCTGCCAACTGAGGGCACACTCCGCGCCCGCGCCGCATAGGCTGGCGTGAGAGGAAGGTGGAGCCTTATGTACTGGCAAGAAATGCGCACGCCCTCCCTGCCCGGGGAAAATGACGTGACCAACGGCAGCGTGGATTACTACGATACCGACTGGGAAAATGTGGATAACAGCGCACTGGAGGAAGAAATGCAGAAATGCGGTCTGACGCCCTGCGAGGGAAAGACGGCGTGCCCGGACAACACCTCGGCACAAACAGACCTGTCTGCGTATGAAATTGTTTCTGAATAACGAGAAGCCAGCTCTGCCGGGGGTGGGGCTGGCTTCTCCCTGTTGATACACCAAAGTGGGAAATGCTGAAAAGAAAGTGAGATACTATGGCAAAATATTATTGCATCCTGTTCGATGCGGACAATACGCTGCTCAACTTTGACGCAGCTGAAAACAAGGCGCTGGCCGAAACGCTGGTGAACTACGGCATCGAGCCGGACGCCGAGACCGTGCAGACTTACCGCACTATCAACGAGGAGCTGTGGCGGCAGCTGGAAAAAGGCCAAATTCGCCGCGAGAAACTGTTCGGCGAGCGGTTCAGCCGCTTTTTAAAGGCCATCAATGCCGCCGGTGACGGCGTGGAGATGAACCGCTACTATCTGGAACAGCTCTCAACCCACCCGGACCTGATGAGCCCGGAGGTGCTGGACGTGCTGCGCGAGCTTTCTGAGGTGGCAACGCTGGCCATCGTCAGCAACGGTGCCCAGAAGGTGCAGACCCGCCGTCTGGCAGAAAGCGGCGTGATGAACTTTATGGAGGACGTGTTCATCTCCGAGAAAATGGGCTGCGAAAAGCCCAATGCCCGCATTTTTGATGCCGCCCTGCGCGCGTTGGGCGTGGAGAACCGGGAGCACGTTCTGATGGTGGGCGACAGCCTGCCCAGCGATATTCAGGGCGGCAGCAACGCCGGGCTGGATACCTGCTGGTACAACCCCAACCACGCCGAGAACCCCGGCAAGGTGATCCCCACCTACGAGATCGCCAGTCTGGAAGAGCTGTATCCGCTGGTGATGGAGCAGGAGGAGCTGGCCAATGTTGGCCTGAAGAACCGCCGCCACCAGTGCTGAAATATGAAAAAGAACGGATAACGGATCAAAACTATGCTGATACATTTGGAAAAACTGGGTAAGACCTTTGGCGAAAAGGTGGTGCTGCATGATGTGACCGCCAGTGTCGAGCGGGAGGACCGCATCGGCATCGTGGGACAGAACGGCGCAGGCAAGACCACCCTGCTCAAGATCCTTACCGGTGAATATCAGGACTACGAGGGCGAGTTCAGCGTGACCCACGGGGTAACGCTGGGCTATCTGGAGCAGAATGCAAAGCTGGACGCTACGCTGGATATCTACGGCGAGATGCGCGCCACCTTTGCCCCGGTACTGGATGCCATGGCGCAGATGCAGATTTTAGAGCGGCGCATGGCTGCCCAGCCGGAGAACGCCGACCTGCTGGCGCAGCACGATGCCCTGCAAAACATCGTGGACGCCGCCGATGGCTACAACATGGATGTGAACATCAAAAAGGTGCTGTCCGGCATGGGCTTTGCGCAGGATACATGGCAAAAGAACATCGCGGTGCTCTCCGGCGGCGAGCTGACGCGGTTGCGTCTGGCGAAGCTGCTGCTGGAAAAACCAGATGTCCTCATTCTGGACGAGCCCACCAACCACTTGGACTTTGCTACCATGGAATGGTTGGAAAACTACCTCAAGGGCTACTCCGGCGCGGTGCTGGTGGTCAGCCACGACCGCTATTTCCTCGATAATGTCTGTACAAAGATCTGGGAGGTATCCTTCCAGACCATGACCACCTACAAGGGCAACTTCTCGGCCTATCTGCCCCAGAAGGAAGCTGCTGATGCCCTGCGCCAGAAGCAGCACGATGCCGACGTGGCACTGGCTGAAAAGCTGCAGGACTATGTGGACCGCAACCTTGTGCGTGCCTCCACCACCAAAATGGCGCAGAGCCGCCGCAAACAGCTGGAAAAGCTGGAGATCACCGAGGCTCCCAAGGACGAGACCAACCAGCTGAAATTTCGCTTTGAATATGACGTAGAGCCGTGGAACGAGCTGGTGCTGCTGAAAAACCTCAGCATCAAGATCGGGGAGCGCACCCTGCTGGAACCCTTTACCTATACGGTCTGCCGCGGGCAGCGGCTCATTATTGCCGGCCCCAACGGCGCAGGCAAATCCACCCTGATGCAGGTACTGGACGGCAAGCGCCGCCCCTCCGGCGGCATGGTGCGGCTGGGCACCGGGGCGCGTCCCAGTATTTTTGCCCAGCAGCAGAACCGTCTGGGGCAGGGCAGGGTGATTGATGTTATCTGGAACAAGTACCCCCGCATGACCGAGCTGGAGGTGCGCAGCCACCTTGCAAAGCTGGGCTTCCGGGGCGATACCGTGTTCAAGCCCTGCGAAGCATTGTCCGGCGGCGAGCTGGCGCGTCTGCGCTTTGCAGAGATCGTGCTGGAACGGCCGAACCTGCTGTTTTTGGACGAGCCCACCAACCACTTGGACATCTACACCCGCGAAAACCTGACTGAAGCACTGATGGCCTACACCGGTACCCTGCTGCTGGTCACCCACGACCGTCATTTGATGAACAGTCTGGCCTGTCCCATCCTCTATCTTGAGGACGGCAAGGCGGTGCTTTACCCCAGCTACGATGCCCTGATGGGACGCGCCGCCCCGGTGCAGGCTGCGCAGAAGGCTGCCGAGCCCGCCAAGACCGGCTACGGCAAGGAGCAGCGCCGCCGCCGCGCCGAGCTGCGCGCCAAGATCAAGGCCTGTGAGGACGAGATGGAAGCCTGCGGTGCACGCGAGGTGGAGCTGGACAACGAGATCAACTCCCCGGAGGTGTACAACGACCCCGACCTGCTACGCCAGAAAAGCGATGAGCTGAGCGACCTGCGCTTCCATCAGGAGGAACTTTTTGCCGCATGGGAAGCCGCCATGGAAGAGCAGGAAGCCTACGAGCAGACGCAGCAGCCCGAAGAATAAAGGAGCGTATCCTCTATGCCTAAAAATCACCGCAACTATCAAAAAACACGGCACATCGCCCTGTCTGGTCTGCTGTTTGCGCTGGCCATGGCGCTTTCCTTCATTGAGGGCACGCTGGTCATCCCGGGGCTTTTGCCGGGCATGAAGCTGGGTCTTGCCAACATCGTGGTTATGTACGCCCTGTTCTTCATGGGCGCTCGGCAGGCACTGGTACTGGATGTGCTCAAGGCGCTGTTCGTCTTTCTGGTTTCCGGCTTTACGGCGGGCTTCCTCTCGCTGTGCGGCGGGCTTTTGTCCCTTGCGGTGATGTGGGTGCTGTACTATCTTTTGTCGGTGCGGCCTACATGGTTCATCCTGTCGGTCTGCGGTGCACTGGCGCATAACGTGGGGCAGCTGCTGGGCGCAGGGGTCATCATCTCCTCGTCTTTGTCGCTGTACTATGCGCCGGTCATGCTGGTGCTGGGGCTTGTCATGGGTGCGCTCACCTCGGTCACCCTGCGGGCGCTGCTGCCCGCACTGGGCAAAATGGGCTTCAATACTCACGAAAACCGCCCCGAATGACCGACCATTCCGGCAGAGCAGTTGCATTTTGGCCGGAAATCTGTATAATAAGGAAACAACTGTATTTTTAAGACCCCAAAGGATAGCGCTGCCGCAGTGTAGGGATTCAAGCGGCAGTCGGGAGGTGTTTGTATATGTCTGAAAAAGTTACCATCAAGGTCGAGCGTAAGGAGCTTCATCTGCCCACCATCGCACTGCGCGGGCTGGTGGTGTTCCCCAACAACCTTGTTCATTTTGAAGTCGGGCGGGAAAAGAGCATTGCCGCCGTGGAGTGGGCTATGGCGAATAACTCCAATGTATTTCTGGTAGCCCAGAAGGAGATGGAGACCAGCGAGCCCACCCAGCAGGACCTGTACACCTACGGCGTAGTGGCCGAGGTCAAGCAGGTGCTGCGCGTGTCGGACGAACTGGTCAAGGTGCTGGTGGAGGGCAAGTACCGCGCCAAGCTGACCGAACTGGATACCACCGGCGATTTTCTGCTGTCTGCCGTGCGCTCCGCTCCGGTGCGTGCCGCAAAGCCCGAAGAAGCTGTGGAGACCGAGGCGCTGCTCCGCGCCCTTAAGACCGGTTTTGACGAGTATCTGGGCATGAACCCGCGCCTTGCAAAGGACGTGGTGTTCACCATCGTTTCCAGCGATGACCCCATGTTCCTCACCGAGTATATGCCGGCAAACCTCTTGTTCCGCTACGAGGACAAGCAGGCTGTGATGAACGAGAACACCCTCAACGGCCGTTTGCAGCGCCTTGTGGAGATGCTGCGCCGTGAATGTCAGGTGATGAAGATCGAAAAGGAGATCGCGGAAAAGGTCAACGAGTCCATGGACAAGAACCAGCGCGATTACTACCTGCACGAGCAGCTGCACATCATCAACGATGAGCTGGGCGAGGGGGACGATACCCACGCCGAAGCCGATGATTACCGCCGCAAGATTCGGGAACTGCACCTTGCCGAGGACAGCGAGAAAAAGCTGCTCAAGGAGGTAGACCGCCTTTCCCGGATGCAGAGCAGCAATCAGGAAGCTACGGTCATCCGCACCTATCTGGATACCTGTCTGGATCTGCCGTGGAACACCATGACCGTGGATGATCTGGATATCCACCGCGCCCAGCAGATCTTAGACCGGGATCACTACGGCCTGAAAAAGGTCAAGGATCGCATTCTGGAAACGCTGGCTGTGCGCAAGCTGGCACCGGATGTGAAGGCGCAGATCATCTGCTTGGTCGGCCCTCCGGGTGTCGGCAAAACCAGCATTGCACGCTCCATCGCGGAAAGCCTTGGCCGCAAGTATGTGCGCATCAGCCTTGGCGGCGTGCGGGACGAAGCTGAGATCCGCGGCCACCGCCGCACCTACATCGGTGCCATGCCCGGCAAGATCATCAGTGCCATGATCACCGCCAAGTCCTCCAACCCCCTGATGCTGCTGGACGAGATCGACAAGCTGGCAGGGGACTTCCGGGGCGACCCGGCGGCAGCTCTGCTGGAGGCACTGGACCCGGAGCAGAACAGCACCTTCAACGACCATTTCATTGATATCCCCTTTGACCTGAGCCATGTGCTCTTTATCACCACCGCGAACGACTTGGGCAGCATTCCCGGCCCGCTGCGCGACCGCATGGATGTCATCGAGCTGCCCAGCTATACCCGCGTGGAAAAATACAATATTGCCCGCAAGCATCTGCTGCCCAAGCAGCTCAAGGCCTGCGGCCTGACCGGCAAGGTCACCATGAACCAGAGTGCACTCTACGGTATCATCGATGGCTACACCCGCGAGGCCGGTGTGCGTAATCTGGAGCGCACCATCACCAGTGTGCTGCGCAAGTGCGCCCGCAAGATCGCTTCCGGCGAGGTGGAGAGCGTAGCCGTTACCGCCGCTATGCTGGAGGAACTGCTGGGACCCCGCATCGTCAAGCCGGACTTCCTCAACCGCACCAACGCCGTGGGTATTGCCAACGGTCTGGCATGGACCAGCGTGGGCGGCGAGACCCTGCCCATCGAGGTGCAGGTCATGGACAACGGCACCGGCAAGATCACCGTTACCGGCTCTCTGGGCGATGTGATGAAGGAGAGCGCACAGCTGGCAGTTACTTGGGTGCGCGTCCACGCCGAGGAATACGGCATCGACCCCGAGCGGCTGAAAAAGTGCGACCTGCACATCCACGCCCCGGAAGGCGCTGTGCCCA
>OQVR01000431.1_pt1 | contig 18546 bp, 14 predicted proteins | sample 1691521 | NCBI WGS metagenome assembly OQVR01 (sample SAMN03418256, study PRJEB22391) | human gut metagenome | biome: human-gut; feature: organic feature; material: feces | host: Homo sapiens | place: Tanzania | collected 2013-01
GCAGTGCATCTTGCATATGTCGTCTTCTGCGATGTTGATGCTGCCGTTTTCCTCGGCGCGGGTCAGATACTCTCGATTCTCAGCCATTCAGATATCCTCTCCTTGTTTGTGAATGCTCATATCGAAAGTATTTTATCATCTTTTTCCCAAAATTACAACAGCTAATTTACTTCCATGATCTTGATGCTCTCTGCACTGAGCCCCGTCTCCTGCTTGACGATGTCCGTGATGCGGGCAATGTCCTCGGTCTGAAGCCCCTCTTCCCCCGTCGAGACGACCACGCTCACACCGTCTTCGGACATGAAGACGACGCAGTCCTCATAGCGCATCAACATCGCAGAAGACGTGGTCGCCGCGATCGCCGCCGACGCTATCGGCGAGATCGAAGGCGTTGGCTCCATGTGCCAGAATATGACCGAACAGATCACCGAGCAGTTCACGGGCAAAAAGGGCCTGCGCGGCGTGCGCGCCGAGGTCAAGGACGGCGAGATCATCGTCGACGTCTACCTGATGGTGCGCTATGGCTACGCCATCCCCGAGACCGCGCGCAAGGTGCAGGACAGCGTGTCCGCCGCCGTGAGCGGCATGACGGGCTACAACGTCCACGCGGTCAATGTCCACGTCGGCGGGATCAGCTTCAACTAAAGAAAGATAAGATCAACAGATAAAGGAACAGACGAGAATGATTCGCAATACAGCGCGAGAGATCGCAGTGCATCTTGCATACGAACTGAGCTTTACGGACAAAACGCCGGAGGAGCTGCTCGACGAGCGGCTGACGAAGGAATACTTCGACACGCTCAAGGATGAGGACAACATCTACGAAAAGGCCCCCGGCGCCGCGCAGACGGAATACATCCGCTCCATCGTTTCCGGCGTTGCCGAGGGCTGCGTTCAGAGCGGTGCGGCTCTTATCGGCGGTGAAACGGCTGAGATGCCGGGCTTCTATCCTGTTGACGAATATGACCTCGCAGGCTTCTCTGTCGGCGTTGTCGATAAGTCAAAGATACTTGACCCCTCAACGATGAAAGCCGGAGATGTTGTTATAGCTCTCCCGTCGAGCGGAGTTCATTCCAACGGATTCTCGCTTGTCAGAAAGGTTTTTGACGTCGAAAACAGCGATATCAAGTCTCCCCGTGAGGAGCTTGGCGGCAAGTCGGTCGGCGAGACGCTTCTCACTCCCACAAAGATTTATGTAAGGCCTGTGCTTGCACTTCTTGAGCAGGTTAAGGTCAAGGGAATTTCACACATCACGGGCGGCGGCTTCTACGAGAATATTCCGAGAAGCATTCCCGACGGCCTCGGTGCAGTAATTGACCGTAAGAATGTTAAGGTGCTCCCGATTTTCGACCTCATTGCAAAAGAGGGCGGAATTTCCGAGAGAGATATGTTTAATACATTTAATATGGGCGTCGGCATGAGCATTGTTGTTGCTCGGGAGGATGCCGAAAAGGCTATTGAAATTCTCAAGGCGAACGGCGAGGACGCTTATGTAATCGGTAAAATTGAAAATTCAGAGGATAAAATTACGATATGCTGAAAACTTTTCGTGAAAGCCTGTGCGCAGGAATTCTCATAACAATCGGCGGAACGGTTTTTCTCTCGTGTGAAAACAAAACGGCCGGAGCGGTGCTCTTTTCGGTTGCACTTCTTTGTATCTGCTATAAAGGCTACTACCTTTTCACGGGAAAAATCGGCTACATAGTCGAACAGCATAAGAAGCAGGATTTTCTGAATCTCGCTGTCGGACTTTTCGGCAACCTCATTGCAACGTTTCTTCTCGGAATGCTGCTGCGGACGGTTCTGCCGAATATCGGCGAAAGGGCGGCGGAGATGTGTTCGGCAAAGCTGGCTCAATTTCCGTTGTACTCGTTTATCCGTGGCTTTTTCTGCGGAATACTGATGTACCTTGCCGTCAGCATTTATAAGGAGAAAAATTCCGTTTTGGGCGTTCTCTTTTGCGTGCCGGTGTTTATTCTGTGCGGCTTTGAACATTCGATTGCCGACATGTTTTATTTCGGAACATCCGGAATATTTGACACAAAAATAATTTTCTTTATGGCTCTCATTGTTGCCGGCAATACGCTCGGCGCAATGGTTTTACCTTTACTAAAAGGAGTACATACAAATGAAAAACAAGGCTAAGATTGCCGTTCTTGTTTCGGGCGGCGGAACGAATCTTCAGGCTCTTATTGACGCTCAGCGAAACGGAATAATCAAAAGCGGCGAAATTGCGCTTGTTGTTTCCAATAACAGCTCGGCTTACGCACTCACGAGAGCGGAAAATGCAGGTATAAAAACGGCTGTTGTTCTGAAAAAGGAGTGCAGAGATCAGGCGGATTTTGAAAGCCGGATTTTGAGTCTGCTCAGCGAAAACGGGATAGATATGATCGTGCTTGCCGGATTCATGAGCATACTCAGCGCAGATTTTGTCTCGCACTATCCCGAGCGGATAATCAACGTTCATCCGTCGCTGATTCCGTCCTTTTGCGGCGAGGGCTTCTATGGCCTCAGAGTTCATCGGGCGGCACTCGATTACGGCGTTAAGGTCACGGGCGCAACCGTGCATTATGTAAACGAGATACCCGACGGAGGAAAAATAATTCTTCAAAAGGCCGTTAATATTGAGAACGGCGACACTCCCGAAATTCTTCAAAAAAGAGTAATGGAGCAGGCGGAATGGAAGCTTCTTCCTCAGGCGGCCGAGCTTGTATCCGCCGAGATTGTTAAAGAAAGGACAGCTTGAAATGAATATATACGAAAACAAATCAATGAAAGACCGCATCGGCGGCAACCCGTATGTCGGACGTGGAATTGTTATCGGCAGAAGTGCCGACGGCAAAAAAGCCGCAACGGCATATTTCATCATGGGCAGAAGTGCAAACAGCCGCAACCGTGTGTTCACGGTAAAAAACGGTGAGGTCTTTACCGAGCCTTTTGACGCTTCAAAGGTTGAAGACCCGTCCTTGATAATCTATGCGGCACTGAGAAGCCTTGACGATAAGCTCATCGTTACCAACGGAGACCAGACGGACACGATTTACGACGGAATCGTAGTAGGCAAAAGCTTTTCCGAAAGCCTTGAAAGCCGTGAATTCGAGCCTGATGCACCGAACTTCACTCCCCGAATCAGCGGAATGCTGACTTTCGGCGAAAATAATTTTAAGTATGAAATGAGCATACTCAAAAGCCTTGACGAAGACGGCAGCGACTGTGCAAGATACACTTTCTCCTATCCGTCAAAGCCCGGTCTCGGCCACTTCCTCCACACATATGTGACGGACGGCAATCCGATTCCGACGTTTCAGGGTGAGCCTGAGAGAGTAACGATTCCCGACAGCATTGACGAGCTTGCCGACGAGATTTGGAACAACCTTGACTCGAACAACAAAATTTCCCTTTATGTAAGATATACCGACCTTGCAGACGGCAGCTATGAGGAAAAGCTTATAAACAAGAATTGCTGAAAAAGCGAAAGGAAAGAACTGAGCATGAAAGAATTTGAACTTAAATACGGATGCAACCCCAATCAGAAGCCGGCTAAGATATTTATGGAGGACGGCAGTGAGCTGCCCATAAAGATTCTCAGCGGCAGACCAGGCTACATAAATTTTCTTGATGCCTTCAATGCATGGCAGCTTGTCAAGGAGCTGAAGGAAGCTCTCGGCCTCCCTGCCGCAACGTCGTTTAAGCATGTCAGCCCGACATCGGCGGCCGTAGGAATTCCGCTTTCCGATAAGCTCAAAAAGGCCTGCTTTGTAGATGATATCGACGGACTTGATGATTCTCCGCTTGCCTGTGCCTTTGCAAGGGCAAGGGGAACGGACAGAATGTGCTCGTTCGGTGATTTCATTGCCCTTTCTGATGTTTGTGACGTTACAACCGCAAAGCTCATAAAGCGTGAGGTTTCCGACGGAATCATTGCTCCGGGCTACGAACCGGAGGCACTTGAAATACTCAAATCAAAGAGAAAAGGCAATTACAACATTGTTGAAATTGATTCATCCTATGTTCCGGCTCCGATTGAGCGCAAGCAGGTTTACGGAATCACTTTTGAACAGGGCAGAAACAATTTTGAAATCAATAAAGCTCTGCTTGAGAATGTTGTAACAAAAAACAAAGAACTTCCCGAGTCGGCGAAAAGAGATCTTATCATTTCGCTTATTACTCTTAAATATACCCAGTCAAATTCAGTCTGCTACGCTGTTGACGGACAGGCGATCGGTGTCGGTGCAGGTCAGCAGTCAAGAATCCATTGCACCCGTCTTGCCGGCGGCAAGGCCGACACATGGTTCCTCCGTCAGTGCGATAAGGTGTTGAATCTTCCTTTCCTTGAAACGCTCGGCAGACCGGAAAGGGATAACGTAATCGACGGCTATATCAACAAGAACGAAGAGGATGTTTGTGCCGACGGCAACTGGCAGAAGTATTTTTCACGTCGTCCCGAACCTCTCACCGATTCCGAAGCCCGTGAATATCTCGATTCAATCAGTGGCGTTTCGCTCGGCTCCGATGCATTCTTCCCGTTCGGCGACAATGTTGAACGTGCTTATAAAAGCGGCGTAACCTACATCGCTCAGCCCGGCGGCTCAATCCGTGACGACCTCGTTATCAAAGCATGTGACGAGAGGGATATGGTTATGACGTTTACGGGCATGCGTCTCTTCCACCACTGATTCTTGACGGATCTTTTTCCGTTATACAGTCCAAAGCTCTCTCGGCATATAAGAATATTGCCTTCGAGTTCTTTGAACTGCCTAACGAAAAAATCTCACGCCAATACATAGGTATCTTTTTCCGTAATGCGAATTTAATCCCTTTCGGCATATAAGAATATAGCCTTCAAGGAATAAAATCCGCCTAACGAAAAAATCTCACGCCAATACATAGGTATCTTTTTCCGTTATACAGCCCAAAGCTCTCTTGGTATATAAGAATATGGCCTTCGAGTTCTTTGAACCGCCTAACGAAAAAATCTCACGTCAATACATAGGTATCTGTTTCCGTAATGCGAATTTAATTCCTTTCGGCATATAAGAATATAGCCTTCAAGGAATAAAATCCGTCTAACGAAAAAATCTCACGTCAATGCGTAGGTATCTTTATCAATAATGCAAACAAACACTTCCTTATTGAAAGGATTTGATAAGCAATGAATATAATAGTTATCGGCGGCGGCGGTCGTGAACACGCCGTTATCAAAAAATTAAAGGAAAATAAATCGGTTGAGAAAATCTTTGCTCTGCCGGGAAACGGTGGAATTGCCGCAGACGCTGCCTGCGTGCCGATCGGAGCGACCGACATTGACGGCATTGTCAGCTTTGCCCGTGAGAACAGGATTGATTATGCTGTTGTAACTCCGGATGATCCGCTTGTTCTCGGTGCGGTTGATGCGCTCAACAAAATCGGGGTACCCTGCTTCGGCCCCGAAGCCAAGGCTGCAATAATTGAGGGCAGCAAGGTTTTTTCCAAAAACCTGATGAAAAAATATAATATTCCCACCGCCCGCTATGAGGTGTTCGATACACCGGAAGCGGCTTGCGAGTACCTCAAAACAACAACATTTCCGTCCGTTATCAAGGCTGACGGACTTGCACTCGGCAAGGGTGTTATAATTGCAGAGAATCTCGATGAGGCTCTCGCTGCGGTTGATTCCATGATGAAGGATAAGGTTTTCGGTGCAAGCGGCAGCCGCATTGTTGTTGAAGAATTTCTCACCGGCCCCGAGGTCTCGGTTCTCAGCTTTACCGACGGCGAAACGATTGTTCCGATGATTTCTTCAATGGATCATAAGCGTGCGGGCGAGGGCGATACGGGTCTCAATACCGGCGGAATGGGCACGATTGCTCCCAATCCTTACTATACAAAAGAGATTGCCGACGAGTGCATGAGAACAATTTTTCTGCCGACGATCAAGGCAATGAATGCCGAGGGCAGAACTTTCAAGGGCTGTCTCTATTTCGGTCTTATGCTCACTCCCGACGGTCCGAAGGTCATCGAATATAACTGCCGCTTCGGCGATCCCGAAACGCAGGTTGTGCTGCCTCTTCTTGAAAGCGATTTACTGACCGTTATGCAGGCAGTTACAAACGGAAAACTTTCAGAGACAGAGGTAAAATTCTCCGATAAAAGCTGTGCATGTGTTGTCATGGCGTCCGGAGGATATCCGAAGTCCTACAAGAAAGGCTATCCGATAACGATTCCCGAGGAAATTTCTGACAGCGTTATAATTGCAGGTGCAAAGCAGGAGGACGGCAGGCTTGTGACCGACGGCGGAAGGGTTCTTAATTCCGTTGCGGTTGCCGATACTCTGAAAGATGCCCTTGACAAGGCCTACGAAAACGCTTCAAAAATAAAGTTTGAAAATTCATATATGCGCCGTGATATCGGACAGAGAGCCTTAAAGGCCAAGGAGGTCAAATAATGGTTTATCGTGTTTATGTTGAAAAGAAATCCGAGTTTGCCAACGAGGCGAGAACACTTCTCAGCGATTTGAAATCGTTTATGCAGCTTAAAAATCTCAGCAATGTCAGAATTCTCAATCGCTATGATGTTGAAAATCTCGATGCGGAGCTGTTTGACTATGCGAAGAAAACCGTTTTCTCCGAGCCTCAGACCGATATTCTTTCCGATGAGCTTCCGCAGACCGAGGCGGCTGTTTTTGCTGTCGAGTATCTTCCCGGTCAGTTCGACCAGCGTGCCGATTCGGCGGCACAGTGCATACAGATAATTTCCAAAGGGGAGCGACCGACCGTTCGCACGGCGAAGGTTTATCTTCTCTTCGGCAGCCTTAGCGCAGAGGATATCAATACGGTAAAGAAGTACGTTATCAATCCTGTTGAAGCCCGTGAAGCTTCGCTTGAAAAGCCGACTACGCTTAAGGTGGATTACAATATCCCTACCGAGGTTGAAACTCTTGACGGATTTTGCAATTACGGCGAAGCCGAGCTTGCGGATTTTGTCCGCAGATACGGCCTTGCAATGGATGAGGATGACATCGCATTCTGTCAGCAGTATTTTATCTCAGAAAAGCGTGACCCGACAATTACCGAAATTCGCATGATTGATACCTATTGGTCGGACCATTGCCGCCACACAACCTTCCTGACGACTATTGACAGCGTTAAGTTTGAGGACAAGCTCATTCAGGAAACCTATGACGACTATATAGAAACAAGGAAGCAGCTGGGCAGAACAAAGCCTATAAATCTTATGGATATAGCGACGCTTGCCGTCAAGCATCTCAGAAGCGTCGGTAAGCTGGATAAGCTTGACGAATCCGAAGAAATCAACGCCTGTACCGTCAAAATGGATGTTGAGGTTGACGGAAAGACCGAGCCGTGGCTGCTGCTCTTTAAAAATGAAACGCACAATCATCCGACGGAGATTGAGCCTTTCGGCGGTGCGGCAACCTGCATCGGCGGAGCAATCAGAGACCCTCTCTCGGGCAGATCTTATGTTTACGGTGCAATGCGTGTAACAGGCGCAGGCAATCCGCTCAAATCGGTCAGCGAGACGCTTGAGGGTAAGCTTCCGCAGCGTAAAATCGTAACCACAGCGGCGGCGGGATATTCTTCCTACGGAAATCAGATTGGCCTTGCAACAGGCATTGTTGATGAGATTTATCATGACGGCTATGCCGCTAAACGCATGGAGATAGGCGCAGTTATTGCCGCAACTCCCGAAAAGAATGTAAGACGTGAATGTCCCGACCCGGGCGACATCGTAATTCTTCTCGGCGGCAGAACAGGCCGTGACGGCTGCGGCGGAGCAACAGGCTCATCTAAGTCGCACACGCTTCAGTCTCTTGAAACCTGCGGTGCAGAGGTGCAAAAGGGTAATGCCCCCGAGGAGCGTAAGCTTCAGCGCTTGTTCAGAAACGGCGAAGTCAGCCGAATGATTAAACGCTGCAACGATTTCGGTGCAGGCGGCGTATCGGTCGCAATAGGCGAGCTTGCCGACGGACTGGATATAGATCTCAACGCCGTACCGAAGAAGTATGACGGACTGGACGGAACCGAGCTTGCAATCAGCGAATCTCAGGAGCGTATGGCCGTTGTTGTCGCAAAAGAGGATGTTGAAAGGTTCATTGCTCTTGCCGACGGGGAAAATCTTGAAGCCACTGTTGTTGCGACGGTCAAGGACGACCCGAGACTTACGATGACATGGAACGGCAAGAAGATTGTTGACATTAGCCGTGAATTCCTTAACTCGAACGGTGCGGAAAAGCATATTGACATTGTCCCTGCCAAGGCGGAAATATATAAGAAAGAAATCTCCGGCAGTTTTGCCGAAAACTATAAAAAGACAGTTACCGACCTCAACCTTTGTTCAAAAAGAGGACTTTCCGAGCGTTTTGATTCAACTATCGGTGCAGGAACTGTTCTTATGCCGTTCGGCGGAAAATATCAGCAGACCCCGATTCAGGCAATGGTTCAGAAAATTTCCGTCGAAAAAGGACATACGGATAATTGTTCGCTTATGGCGTTCGGCTATAATCCGTTCATTACCGAAAAAAGTCCGTTCCACGGAGCATATCTTGCAGTCGTTGAATCCGTTTGCAAGCTTATTGCAACAGGCACCGATTTCAAGGACGTTTATCTGACCTTCCAGGAATATTTTGAGAGACCGGGCAAGGATCCCGAGAGATGGGGCAAGCCTTTGGCGGCTTTACTCGGAGCTTTCCGTGCCCAGAAGGAGTTCGGAATAGGTGCAATCGGAGGCAAGGATTCCATGAGCGGCACTTTTGAAAAGCTCGATGTTCCGCCTACTCTCGTTTCATTCGCCGTTTCAACGGATAAGGTTTCCAACATTGTTTCTCCCGAGTTTAAGCAGAGCGGACACAGGGTAGTTAAACTCAGTCCGGAATACGACGAAAACAATTTACCGAGAACCGATTCAATGCTTACTCTTTTTGACAAGGTGACTAAGCTTCTTCGTTCGGGCAAGGCAGTAGCTTGTTACACTCCGGGCATGGGCGGTATCGCCGAAGCGATATTCAAAATGGCAATCGGCAACGGCTTGGGATTTAATTATAACAGTGAGCTTACCACAGAGGAAATGTTCGGTCTCGATTATGCGTCGTTCCTGCTTGAAGTTACAGAGGATATTCCACAGGCAAAGCTCATCGGAACAATTCTCGATGACGGCAGGATAACATATAAGGATGAAGAGCTTTGCATCTCCAAGCTTCAAAGAGAATACGAAGAAAGGCTTGAATCTGTATATTCCTGCGATCTTGACGGGGAAAAGGATAAACTTGAAAATATCTCATTTACAGAGAAAAAATACCACGCTCCGGCAGTCGAAACAGCAAAACCCCGTGTGCTTATCCCCGTTTTTCCGGGTACAAACTGCGAGTACGATTCGGCTAAGGCCGTTACGGATGCCGGTGCAGATGCGGAAATATTTGTAATCAATAACCTTTCCTCTGACGGCATCGCAAGAAGTGTTGAGTCTTTTGCAAGTGAGGTTGCAAACTCTCAGATGATTTTTATTCCCGGCGGCTTCTCCGGCGGTGACGAGCCGGACGGTTCGGGTAAATTTATCACGGCGTTTTTCCGTAATTCGGCCATTAAGGAGCAGGTAACCGAGCTTCTCGAAAAACGTGACGGACTTATGATAGGAATTTGTAACGGCTTCCAGGCTCTTATTAAGCTCGGCCTTGTGCCGTTCGGTAAGATTATGGATACCGACGCCCATTGTCCGACTCTGACATTTAATTCGATCGGACGTCATCAGTCACGCATAGTTACAACCCGTGTAGCTTCCGCAAATTCTCCGTGGCTTTCGGGAACTCAGGTAGGCGAGCTTTATAATGTTCCGATTTCTCACGGCGAGGGCCGGTTCATTGCCGAGCCTGAAATGCTTGCACAGCTCATTGCCAACGGACAGGTTGCAACTCAGTATGTTGACGCCGAAGGAGATGCCACGAACGACATTCTTTATAATCCGAACGGTTCTGTGGCTGCGATCGAAGGCATTCTTTCGCCCGATGGCAGAGTGCTCGGAAAAATGGGTCATTCGGAGCGTATCGGCTCAGGCCTTTATAAAAACGTTCCGGGCAATTATGACATGCAGCTCTTCAAATCTGCCGTAAGATACTTCAAATAATATCAAATTACGATTTTTTCGGACGTAAAACAAATATAGAACCTAAAAAACAGTTAAACCAAAACCGTTTTCTTTCGTGCTAAAACGCACAAGAGAACGGTTTTTTCTTTTGGTTTTCCATTCTTCAACAACATTTTTATCGTTTTTTCACAACAGTAAGTACGCCTTCAAAAAAATTTGGTAAAAAACGGCAAATTCCTATTGACATAAATGCCATAAAATGGTAATATATCGTTGGAAAATTTAAGGAGGTAATTTTTATGGAAAATAAGGTCAAAATACTAATTGCGGAAAACAACGAATTTGGTCAGAACTGTGTCAGGGAATTTTCGTCCTACGGCTACAATACTGTGCTTGCGGATAAGGACGGCACACAGGTTCTGACCAAGATGAAGTTTGAAAAGCCTGATGTTGTGATTATGGATGCATTTATGCTTCATATTGACGCCATCGGTGTGATCAAGCAGATAAGGGAATCAAAGGACGGAAGAAAGCCGATAATTATTGTTCTTTCAAGTGTTGATAATATGCGGTTTGAAAGTGAAATCCTTAACAACGGTGCCGATTATTACTTTCTCAAGCCTGTTGAGGCAAATATAATAGCTCAGCGTATTACGCAGCTTGCCGGCTGGAAAAATACAGGTTCACATGAAAGAAACGAGAACGATTTGGAGGTCGTTGTTTCGGAGATAATGCATCAAATCGGGGTGCCTGCACACATTAAAGGCTACCAGTATTTGAGAGAAGCAATTATTCTTTCAATAAACAATACCGAGATGATGGGCTCGGTAACGAAGCTTCTCTATCCGACGGTTGCCAAAACCTTTAAAACAACATCTTCAAGAGTAGAGCGTGCGATTCGCCACGCCATTGAGGTTGCATGGGACAGAGGCGATGTTGATGTGCTCAGCTCATATTTCGGCTATACAATTCAGTCATCAAGAGGAAAGCCGACAAATTCCGAGTTTATCGCAATGATTGCCGATAAGCTCAGATTGAGACTCAAGGCATCGTAATTATTTTATAAGTGATTTGAGCCAGTCAAGTTCTTCCTTGTCTATAGAATGAAACAATACTATCATTCCCGTATAAAGTACAACAGCCGCAATAATTTCAAGGGAAGCGGCAAGCTTTAAGTTCGCTGTATTGAAAGAGTAGAAAATAAAATTCTTTAAAAGATTTGCGCCTATAACGCAAAAAATCGGAATAAAAATATCTTTGAAAAAAGAGATGTTAACATCACTGACTTTTGTCAGTCGCCTGAAACTGAGGATAAAATTGATTATCTCGCTGACGAAAACAACAATGACGTAACCCTTTACCGAAAGAATCGGAACAAGCAGATAAACAAGTATAACGCAGACGGATGCGTCTATAATATTGTATCGCATATAGCTGACCTGCTGATCCAGCCCTTTCAACATTCCGTCAACGGACATGTCACAGTACATGACAGGAATCAGAGGCGAAAGAATTTGAATATAGAAGAAAGCGCTGTCATTGCCATAAACGGCAAGTGACAGCCTTTTTGCGTTAAAATACATTATCCCTGCCGTGCCGATTGAAAAAATCAGCGTCAGGTGGAGAACTCTGGCTATCATATAGTTTATCCTCGGTTTGTTGCCCGAGATGTGTAACGCCGAAATCTCCGGTACAAGCAGTCCGGAGAGCGACGAGAGCAGGGCGGAGGGATAGAGAACGAGCGGAAGCGACATTCCGTGAATAATGCCGTAGGTTGCGAGTGCCGCCTGTGGATCGCTGCCCGATTTGCGGAAGCCGACGGGAATAAGCAGATGCTCAACAGTCATGAGAATTGAGCGCATCTCCGAGCCGACTGTGTCCGGAATCGCAATTTTGAATATCCTTTTCCAGATCTCACGTCCGTTTTCCGTTTCCTTCGGCTTGCAGACGGAGAGACGGTAGAGAGTATAAGAACAAATAAGCGAAAAGAATTCTGCTGAGGAAATTCCGAAAACTATTGCCGTGCACGAGGCCTCAAGCCCGTGAGTTAAAACGGATTTCAGCATAAAAACGGTGATGATAATTTTGAAAACCTGCTCGGCGAGCTGAACGACGGTGTAACGTACAATTTTTTTAACCGAGGTGAAATAGCCGTTGAGAGCAGCCGACATCGCAACGAAGGGCAAGCTCAGGCTGAGCACCTTAAGAGACGGAATGCTTCGCACATCGCCGATCCATTTTGAACCGATAAAACTCGAAAAGCCTGCCAAAATGGCGGCAATAACCGTGCCGCAGATTAAGGAATAAACAAGACAGCGACGCATTATCTGACGATCGTTGCATTTCCCGAGTGCAATGTTATCGGCGACAATTCTCATGGCTGCAAGACGTATGCCGGCAACGGAAAAGGTTATCGCCATGCCGTAAACTGCGGATATAAGCTGAAAAAGTCCGATTCCGTCCGCCCCTATTTTGTTTGTCAAATAAACGTTAAAGCTGACGGCGACCGTTTTCATCAGAAATGCCGCAGCGGTCAGCAGAAGTGTATTTGTAAGCAGCTTCTTTGCGTTTGTCATTTGCATCACTCCGTATAAATGACTATGACAATTTCAATAAAAAAAGAATTGATATTGATTAAAACTTATGATATAATACAAAAGAAATTAAAAACAGGGGAGGACTTATATGAAGAAGGTTGTCTCTGTGCTTCTTGCGGTTTTGCTGATTATTTCCGTTAATGCCGCATCTTTTTCTTCTTATGCAACAGACAAATGCGGCTGTTCGTATACGCCGATTGTTTATGTTACCGGCTTTGCAATGACCGATTTGGTTGCAAATCCCGGAACGGATGAAGAATATAATGTCTTTATGCCGGAGACCTCGGCGATAGTATCCGCAGTGGCAAAGCTTATCGCTCCGACGGTTATGCTCAGGATAACGGGCGATTACGAGAGCTTCGCAAGGTTATTGAGCAGGATTCTCAACGATACGATGAAGGATGTTGCCTGCGACGACAACGGCAATCCGCTCAATGAGACGGTAGATGTAAAATTCAGAGTTGATCCGACAGCGGAACACGGATATCGCTGTGACAATCGCTTCAATTACGATTGGCGTGAGGACGTTTTTGACATAGCGGCGGAGCTTAATGATTATATCGAAAAGACCAAGGAACTTACTCACCACGATAAGGTTGTTCTCAAGGGAGAGAGCATGGGCGGTGCGGTCGTCATGACATATCTCAAGCAGTACGGTTACGGCAGTGTTGACACCGTGATAATGCAGTCCTCGGCCTTTAACGGAATAAATCTTGTCGGCGGACTTTTCACGGGCGACCTTAATATAAAAACAAGGTCCGTGATGAATTATATCGGTAACTTCATTGAGGGCAACGACCCCATGACCGTTTTTTATCGCAGTATGTTCTATGCACTTTCGGGATTTCTTCTTTCTCCCGTGTGTGGTGAGCTTAACACGGTGTTCACAAAGGGCAAGGATGTGCTTTATGAGAATTGCCTGAGAGATCTTTTCGGGAATCTGACAGGTATATGGACGTTCGTTCCCAATGAATATTACGAGCAGGCAAAGGAATATATGCTTGATGAGACCGAAAATGCGGCTCTTATCAAAAAGATTGACGCATATCACTACGGAATTATGGACAGCACAAAAGAAATTCTTGACGATGCCACGGCTCACGGAATGAAGCTTGCAATTATTTCAAATTACGGCAAGGCGGCGGTTCCCGTGCTGACGGACGACGGATATCAGACGGACTTCCTTATAGACACGGCGAGAACCTCGCTCGGTGCAACCTGTGCCGATTTCGGAGCTGAGCTTCCCGAGGGCTATACTCAGAGCGTCGCCGACGGTCACAATCATATTTCCTGTGATAATGCTATTGATGCGTCAACCTGCATGTATCCCGAATACACATGGTTCATCAAGGATATGATGCACACCTGGTACACGACGGGTTATTATGATTTTACCTGGTGGCTTGCACAGCATAATGTTCAGCCGACGGTAAGTGAAAGCGATGTTTTTCCGCAGTTCCTTTATAACGATCAGGTCAGCAAAACGATTGTTCCGCTGACTGAGGAGAATTCCGACACTCAGAACACCGATGTTGACATAAAAGCAATGCTCGATAAAATCATCAAATAATACGGAGGATTACCATGAACAAAAACTTTAAAAAAGCTGTTTCGATTTTCATGTCTGCCGCAATCGTTACTTCGTGCACGGCTCTTTGCTCGTTTGCGATCGACAAGGACGTTGATTACAAAATCAACAGCACCTATGCCAACGTTGACTGGAGCACCTATAAGCAGTACAAAACAGACCTGCACAGCCACACGACGGGTACGGACGGCACATCAACAAAGAAAGAGACTGTCGAAAAGCACTATGACCACAATTTTGATATTCTTGCAATCACCGACCATGGCACAACGGATTACGGCTGGGACGATCCCTCGACAAACAAGGCTGTTAAAATCGCAATGAGCGTCAGAAAAGGCAAGCTTCCCATTGAGGTTCTTTCGTCAAAAGGCGAGACCTCGGACGGCAAGGAATATACATACGACGGCAACTATTATACCGAGTATGACGAGAACGGAAATGCCGAAAATTCGATGCTCAGAGTGCCTTTCGGAAACGAGCAGAACCCGACCTCGTTCAACAATGCTCACGTTTGCTCATGGTTTGTTAATTACGGTAACGACACAATCGGCGGTACAAGTGACTACGAAACCCCGATTAAGAATGTTGATAAGCTCGGCGGACTCTGCGTAATCAATCACCCGGGCGAGTACAGCGGAGCAAGAAATGTTGCCAACTATGACGAGGCCTATAACACGGATAATGTTAAGTTCAGGTATGTAGTTGATAAGTTTGCAAACATTCTCGAAAAATATCCGGCATGTCTCGGAATCGACGTGAACAGCAAGGGCGACTACAGAACCCGTTACGACAGAAAGCTTTGGGATCTCCTGCTTCAAAGAGTTGTTCCGACAGGCAGAAACGTTTTCGGACTCGCAACATCGGATTCTCATAACGAGGGCATCATCAATTCGGGCTATACCCTTATGTGCATGCCCGAAAAGACAATTCCCGAGCTTAAAACAGCTATGAAGGACGGCGCATTTTTTGCAGCAAGCTACTATATGGGCAGCAAGGCCGAGATCCGGTCATGGACCGAGGAGCTTAAAGCGGCAGGCGTGGGCCTTGAGCTGGCTGACAGCTTTGCCGAAACCTACAGCAAGATCGTTGAGGAAGAAAACGCAGGCAAGCAGCGTACGATTTTTGAATTCGATCAGGACGCAGCTACTCCGAAGGTAAAGACTGTTTCCGTTGATGACGTTGAGGATACTATCACTATCGGTACTCAGGACGCATACATGGTTCACTGGATTGCCGACGGCAAGGTAATTGCAACGGGCAACACGATTGACCTTGATGATTATTCGGATGAGATCGGCTCATATGTCAGAGCCGAAATCGTAGGCGAGGGCGGAGTTATCTATACTCAGCCGTTCACTCTTGAATATGACGGCGCACCCGAGGCACAGACAAATCGTTTTGTTGATCTCGGCGGAGCAACGACTCTTCTTGCCGATACAATCGTTAAGTTCCTTGTAAAGGTTCTTAAGGATTTCAGAGTTATTGATATCATTTGGTATTTTCTTACAAAATAATTAAAGGCATTAAAGGACAGAAGCAAGAGCATAATAAAGGCTTTCGTTTCTGTCCTTTTTACAGGAGGACAACATGGAAAAAATATGGAATAACGCAAAGTTTATTTACACAGAATTTCGAAACTATTTTGATGCTTCAAAAAATCCGTGGGGCAGCAGAATCCCTTATGTTAATCAGCATTGCGAAATTGTCGATAATAACGGACTGCCGATGTTTTGGAGCGATTTTGATATTGTAAGCGGCGAGAAAACCGAGTTGATTTTTTCGGCTCTCGGTATTGTTGATATCTATATTAACGGCAAGCGCGTCGGCAATGACGAGATGAAACCGGGCTGGACAAATTATAACAAACGTGCCTTTTACTACGTCTACGATGTTTCAAAGTATATTCATGAGGGAAAAAATCGAATTCTTGCAGTGGTATCGGCAGGCTGGTATTCAGGCAGAATTGTTCAGAGTACATACGGTGCAAATCCGCCCGCTTTCATTGCAAATATTGTGCATGGCGGTAAATCAATTCTTGTAACAGACGAAAACTGGGACGCAACGGTCGGCGGACCGGTTCGCATGGCTGACATCTGGGACGGAGAATATTGCGATGCAACAGAGAACGGTTATGATGAGATTTCAACAGTAGGATTTGTGCCGAAAAAGGTTCGCAAAGCGACGGTATGTGATTATTTCAACGGCGTGTTGACTCCTTTTATCGGGCCTAAGGTTCAAGTTCGTGATGAATTAAGTCTAAGAGCAAAAACTCTCACGGTTTATGACGGTATTAATTATAACGGTTCATATTACGGCGAGATAAATATCTGCGACAATCCTAAATCTTTCCCTCTAACGCTCAAAAAAGGTCAAAAACTTATCATTGATCTCGGTCAGGAAATGGTCGGCTGGGCTAAGCTGACCATTAAAGGTGAAAGAGGAACATTTGTTAATGTTCACTATGCCGAGTTTTTGAACGACAGCGGTGAAATTTCAAGAGGAAATGACGGTGCCAAGGGATCACTTTACACCATCAATTTCAGAACCGCACTTGCGAAGGAAACATATGTACTCAGCGGTAAGAATGAGGAGGTTTACAGACCTGCATTTACTTTTTACGGCTATCGCTATGTTCAGATAAGCTCAACGAAGGATATTGAAATACTTGATTTTATTTCCGAGGTTGTAGGTTCTGTTACAAAAGAAATAGGAACGCTTGAAACCTCCGACGAGCTTGTCAACAAACTTATTTCAAATACTCTTTGGGGTCAACGCAGCAACTATCTGAGTGTGCCGACCGATTGCCCTCAGCGTGATGAGCGTTACGGCTGGACAGGTGACGCACAGGCGTTCAGCATAACGGCTGCTTATAATGCGGATGTCAAGGAATTCTTCCGCAAGTGGATCCAGGATGCCCGTGATTCTCAGGGTGACGACGGCGGATATACAGAGGTTATTCCCAAAACGTTTTGCTGCCATGCGGAGAATGAAGCGGCATGGACAGATGCAGGCATAATCGTTCCTTATAACATGTATGTTATGTATAAAGATATTGAGCTTCTTGAAACTCATTATGAATCAATGGAGAAATACATTGCTCAGCTTGTTGATAAGTTCGGCATGGCAGGCGCAAATGCCCGCTTCGGTGATTGGCTTGCATATGATCAGTGCGACAAAACGTATGTTTCGTCCGTTTATTTTGTACACGATATTGACCTTATGATAAAGATGAGCGACGTTCTCGGTAAATCCGACAGAGCCGAGCATTATAAGAAGCTGAGAAAACAGGCTTATGCTTACTTCGTTGATAACTACATGAAAGACGGAAAGATTATCGGACAGACCCAAACCGATAAAATCCTTGCGCTTGCCTTTGACCTCGTTGATGCCGACTATGCAAAGGTTCTTGCCGATGAGCTTGTTGAGCAGATAAAGGCGAATGGCAACAGGCTTTCGACCGGCTTCCTCGGAACATATAATCTTTGTACGACGCTTTCAAAATACGGTAAGGATAAAATGGCATATACGCTCCTTATGCAGCGCAATGAGCCGTCATGGATTTACAGCATCGACCAGGGTGCAACGACCGTTTGGGAACGCTGGAATTCTTATACAAAGGAAAACGGCTTCGGAGATGTCGGCATGAACTCATTCAATCACTATGCTTACGGCTCGGTGGTTGAATGGATGTATCGCTATATGGCAGGCATCGAGCCGGGAATGCCGGGCTTTGAAACTGTTATTCTTCGGCCGAGAATTGATACAAGAACCGCCGAGGAGCTCCCTGACGGACAGCAGCGCATGACATATGTTAAGGCAAGCTATGATTCCTCCTCGGGACTTATCGTGAGCGAATGGAGCAACGAGAAAAACCTCGTATATAAATGTACCGTTCCGGTTTCGACCGAGCTGAGACTGCCGATTATGGGCGAAAAGCTCACAATAAACGGCGTTGAACACAGCTTCGATGAGTATGAGTGCAAGGACGGCTGTGCGGTTATCCGTCTCGCTTCGGGCGAGTATGTGTTTGAGGAGAAATAAAAGGCCGCATACGATACGCCGTGAGTTTAGAAAAATTGTTTTTGACAGCAAAATAAAATCACTTCCGACGGCTTGATCGCTGTCGGAAGGTTCTTTAAAAATAATTATGAAATAGGCCTAAATTTATTTCAAAAACAGTTGACAAACGGAAATGAATCTGATATAATATCAAACGTTCCTTGAGGGAACGACAATTGAATGCGAGAGTGGCGGAATCGGCAGACGCGCACGTTTGAGGGGCGTGTG
>OQVR01000433.1_pt1 | contig 18442 bp, 17 predicted proteins | sample 1691521 | NCBI WGS metagenome assembly OQVR01 (sample SAMN03418256, study PRJEB22391) | human gut metagenome | biome: human-gut; feature: organic feature; material: feces | host: Homo sapiens | place: Tanzania | collected 2013-01
GCAGGCGCCGCTTGTCCAGAATAATGCTGCTCTGGATGATCTCACCGGTGCGCTCATCTCTGAGCGTCACGGGGAAGCGTCTGGCCTCAATCGATATATTGGTTTTCATGCGATTTCTTCCTTCCTTTCGAGGTAAGCTAAGAGTTCATCAACATTGATGAGCTTCTTTCTGCCAACCGGGACAAATGGCACCTTCCCGGAGCTGATGAGCTGCCGGATATAGTGCAGCGTCACGGCGGTACCCGGATCCTGTTGCTTGATGATTTCCAACGCGCCGGTTGCTGTTCTCATTCTCGGCATCTTCTCGGCCTCCTTTCGATTCTGTCTACCAGAGCGAGTAGCCAGCGGGTAAGCTGGATTGCTCCGGCAGTGGTTACGATCAAATACATGACCTTATACCTCCTTTTCGATGATTTCTTCAGGATCTACGCTCAGTGCCTTGGCAATTTTTCCGAGTGTCCCAGGGCGAATTCCCCGGCCACCCATTGCATTGTTCAGCGTTGGGCGCGGTAGCTGCGTTGCTGTTTGTAGGTCTGCCGGACTCATGCAAGCGCGGGCCATCGTGAGCAGCAACTTCTGTCGGTCAATCTTCATCGTATCACCTCCAAGCAGATAAGTTTTGGTCTAATCAAGAATATATCAGATATATATTTATCTGTCAATATAAAAATAGATATTTTTTTATCTGTACTTTTTAATTGCTTTATGCTATTCTCATTCTAGAAAGGGGTATGGTAATGATGAATATAGTAATGATTGGAGAAAAAATTAAGTCCCTCAGGGAGAAGCAAGGGCTTACACAAAAGGAACTTGGTTCTCTGTGCGGAATGGCTGATTCAGCCATTAGAAAGTACGAATCTGGTGCAGTCAAACCCAAAATGACAACTGTATCGCGTATAGCAAAAGCACTCGGTGTAGAAACCCTGATTTTGACAAAAGATGATCCTAATTACCCAATCACATTTTCTATCCCTATTTCTGAGCTTGAAAGCACTATGAAAACAATGTTTGGAACAGATGATATTCCCCGCCGTATATCGGCATCTCTCACGAAACTCAACTCAACAGGCCAGCAGAAGGCTGTAGAGCGTGTTGAAGAGCTTACCAAGATACCAGACTACCAGAAAGAGAAAAACCCCGCAGAGGGCGATTAAAGGCCATCCGCAGGGTATAAAAGAACCTCCCCCGGCGCTACCAACACCGGGAGAGGCGATGCACAAAATACCCAAGTCACCAAACCAAGGCACCATTGCGCCCTTTTATTATACAGAATCGGGGCCATGGTGTCAAATCGAAAGGAGATTTTATACTATGGCAACCTACACAAAGCGCGGCAGCTCATACCGTATCCGGGCCTCTGTGGGCTATACCCCGGAGGGCAAGCAGGTGATGAAGTCTAAGACCTGGACGCCGGCGCCAGGCATGACGGCGCGGCAGATTGATGCGCTCTACAACTACATGGCCAATGGTAGTGTCCTTTACAACATTCATCTGACGCAGATTATCAAAAATAAGCGTATAAAAATCCTGATGCATAAAGAAATGCTCCATCTTCCAACGCTTCTTTGGCACAAATGTGGTGTCAGAACCATTGACAACAGGCAACGGGAACACTATACGCTTCATCTGCAACTTACGATTGGCCGCAAAGTTGAAGAAGAAGTCGTCGAACAGCTCGTACGACTTCGGTAGCATGGAAGGTATTCTGGCGCCCGAGCAGTGGTTGTCGTTTGCTCCTGAACTACCTAATTCCACAATATATAACATTCTGTACGGTCAGAAATATTCTGAAAGCAACCAGAAGATATTTGTCATTCGCGGCATAGCCAACGGTCTGGAAACAGAACTGACATTCCGCCGCAAAGGTGGACATTGGAAACTAATGAAACTAATAATGTAATGAAGGATATACTTGATTGCAGCCTTTTGGCGCACAACACGTTTGGCATTGATGCTCGATGCCGTCGCTTTCTTGAGTTTGAAACCGTTGACGAGGCTCGTCAGGTGGCTGGTATACTCGCCCAATCGGATATGCCGTTTATCATCGTGGGCGAGGGTAGTAATCTGCTTCTCACTCGCGACTATGAAGGCATTGTGGTTCATTCGGTCATACGCGACAAGGCTATGGTTATGGCTGACGCTTGCGCTGAATCGGCAGACGACGTGTTTGTAAGCTATGGTTCGGGCGTGACGTGGGATGATGTTGTGGCTGAGAGTGTGTCAAACGGATGGCACGGAGCCGAGAATCTGTCGCTCATTCCGGGCGAGGTGGGAGCAAGTGCCGTTCAGAACATAGGTGCCTATGGAGCCGAAGCCAAGGATTTGATATTTGATATTGAAGCAGTGGAGATAGCTACAGGCAATGTGGTGCGTATGTTCAATGCCGATTGTCAGTATGCTTATCGTCAGAGTCGCTTCAAGCACGAGTGGAAGAATAAGTATCTCATTACGCACGTCACTTATCGCTTCTCGCGCACTTTCACTCCCGATCTTGACTACGGCAACATCCGCCATTCGCTTGAAGCCAAGGGTATAGTAACGCCTACAGCCGAAGAGTTGCGCCAGACCATCATTGAGATACGCCAGGCAAAACTGCCCGATCCGAAGGTGATGGGCAATGCCGGCAGTTTCTTTATGAATCCCGTTGTTGGGCGTGACGTATACGAGCGTCTTGCTGCACAATACGAGGGAATGCCGCATTATGTAGTGGATGACGAGCACATCAAGATACCAGCAGGATGGATGATTGAACAGTGCGGATGGAAGGGCCGCTCGCTCGGTAGGGCAGGAGTGCACGACCGTCAGGCTCTTGTACTGGTGAATCGTGGTGGGGCTACAGGCAGCGAAGTGGTGACGCTTTACGAGCAGATAATAAAGGACGTGAAGGCAAAGTTCGGTATTGAAATACACCCTGAAGTGAACGTCATATAAAGGAATAGTGAAAAGGGAAAAGTGAAAAATCAATGTGTCTGCATGCTCTGTGCTTTTCCCTTTTCTCTTTTTCATTTTATGTTGCAATAGGATTTCTAACTCTTCATTCTTTCGTAATCTTCATGGATACTTCCATTTCTTCCCTTCATTCTTCACTCTTCACTCTTCACTCTTCACTCAAGGTCACTCTCTTGGGTACGGGTACTTCGGGTGGTGTTCCGTCGCTGGGCTGTCAGTGTGACGTATGTCGCAGCAGCGACCCTCGCGACCGTCGTCTGCGTTGCGTGGCCCTTGTTGAATCGGCTACCACACGTGTGCTCATTGATTGCGGTCCCGACATACGCCAGCAGCTAATGCCGTTGCCATTCAAGCCGTTCGATGCAATCTTGATGACCCATATTCACTACGACCATGTTGGTGGCATCGATGATTTGCGCCCGTTCTCTGTTTTCGGTCCAATCCGACTGTATGGCGACCAAAAGACATGTCAGCATGTGCGCAACATCATGCCTTATTGCTTCGGCGAACATCTTTATCCTGGTGTGCCAAAGCTCGAACTGCACGAGATAGCGCCTCATGAGCCGTTGCATGTGGGCGACCTGGCCATTGTGCCTATACAGGTGATGCACGGCAAGATGCCCATACTCGGTTTTCGTATAGGATCGTTTGCATATATCACCGACATGAAGACCATTGCCGATACCGAATTGCCGTATCTCGAAGGAGTGGAGACACTCGTTGTCAACGCTCTGCGATTTGAAAAAGACCACCACTCACACCAGTTGGTTGACGATGCCGTACGGTTTGCACATCGCATCGGTGCTAAGCAAACATACATTACACATGTGTGCCATCATATCGGACTCTATACCGATGCTCAGAAGCGTATGCCCGAAGGGGTGACACTGGCTTACGACGGAGAAGTGATAACAGTGGATGCGGAATAACGAGAGCACCTTTAGGCAAAAGGACACTTTTAACAATCTTTATGTGCCATTCGGAACGTATATTATAATATATTTTGTAATTTCGCAGCTAAATGGCATGAAACACCATTTAAAATGGTGGCAAAATATGGTGCTGTAATATAGAACATTAAAAACAAAATTCTAATAACTACATTGGTATGAAGAAATCATTGGTATTGTGCGCAGGTGTCTGCGTGGCATTGTCTTTCACAAGCTGTAAGTCGAACGAGAGTGCCTATAAGAAAATGTACGATAAGGCTCAGGCCAAGCATGAGCAGCCTGCAGCTCCGGTTCAGGAGCAGGCTCCGGTAGTAGCTCCTCTCGTTGAGAAACCTGCTACTCAGACTACAGTTCTTGACAACTCAGACAATGTGTCTGTACGTTCAGAGGACTTCACTCTTATTAGCGGTTCGGGTTTGAGCAATTTCAGTGTGGTTGTAGGTTCGTTCTCAGTTAAGGCTAACGCTGAGGGACTTCAGAGCCAGCTCAAGAATGCAGGTAGAAACGCCCAGATTGTTTACAACGCTGAGCGCGGACTCTATCGTGTTGTTGCTGCAACATTCGCTACAAAGACAGAGGCTGCAAGTTCACGCGACCAGCTCATCGGTCAGTATCCTGGCGCTTGGTTGCTATATAAGAAATAAAAAAAGTGTCTCGAATACTTTCCATTGACTACGGCAAGAAGCGTACAGGCTTGGCCGTTACCGACCCGTTGCAGATAGTGCCGGGTGGATTGGCCACAGTGGCAACGTCCGACCTTATGAAATATCTTAAGGACTATGTGTCGCGCGAGCCGGTAGAGCGTATTGTCATAGGCGAACCACGCCAACTTAATGGCGAGCCAAGCGAGAACTTGGCGCGTGTCAAGCAGTTTGTGGCGCAGTGGCGCAAGCAGATGCCCAATATTCCCATCGAGTTTTTCGATGAGCGTTTCACATCTGTGCTTGCCCATAAAGCCATAATCGATAGTGGCATAGGTCGAAAGGCACGTCAGAACAAGGCGTTGGTAGACGAGATAAGTGCGACGATAATTCTGCAGGACTATCTGCGGTCGAAAGGTTTGTAACCTTTCTATATACAAAAACTGAGGCTATGGCGTTTCCGTCGTAGCCTCAGTTTTTATTTACCCTTCATTGCTCCAATCATTCGTTCGCGGTCCTTGTAGACATTGCTGTTGGCAGGTGGATTGTACATATATTTCAGTGCGCGTGCTGTCTGCTGGTCGTTGGCATTGGGCGCAATGCCCAGTATCCCTGCCACTTCCTTGCGTATGCTCTTTGTCAGTCCGTCGGCAGTTATGGGGCTTTTCCCGTTGTGTCCGATGTTGAGACGGCACGAAAGTATTTCGCCAGTGCGGGGATGTACGGTCTTTTCAGACGTTACACCTTTGCCTCCGAAGTCGTAAGCCACAACTATAGCCTGCTCAACGGCTTTCGTTTGCTTGCCCAAAGGTTTTGCTGTAAGCCGCTTCTTCACTCCTGCTTTAGCCAAAACCGAGTTCCACGACTCAATGCCTTTTACTACAGCGCCTCGATATTGTTGAGGCATCAGCGAGTCGATGTAGAACACGCACGGAACATTTGTAGCCCATCTCACCACCAACGAATCCTCAACCATGGTGTAAGGATTCTGCGAGTAGTCGTTCAGATGAATTGTCTGGGCTGCAATATCCCTTGCACACAGTCGTATGGGTTCGCCGTTCGGGGGCAGCAGATTGAAGTAGTAGCTCGTTAGCAGCGGTTTGCTGGCATTGGGAAGTATTATCGCCATACTGTTGAACGAGTATTGTTCGGCTTCTGTCTCATACTGTCGTTCTACGCTCATAGCCACGCCGCTGGCAGAAGCGTGTACTTCGATCAGTCGGCCTGACCCCTCTACGAGCGAGCGTATTGCGCTATACTGCGAGCAGTCAAACCATTCCGTGCCGTACTCCACCAATTCGGTTATGTCGACAATGGGATTTCCCTTGTCTGATACAACTGCAGCGCAATACGTTCGTCCTACAGTCGGGCCGTTGGAGAGATTGAAAGCCTTGGTCAGCGGGCTGTCGGTATCCAGTATACGGTCGTGATAGAAAGGCTGATTGAGTACTACTGTAGCCGAGTCGGGCACTGAAAGCTTAACGACTCCAATCGATTTCACAGCCCTGTCAATCAGTCCGAATCCGCAGTCGATTTGTCCTCTGAGTTCCATCTCGCGTCCGTCGAGCTGCCGGTCGAACTCCATATACACACGGTTGTCGTGCTGATATATTGGCAGAACGCCCTCGGCGAGCTTCGTTCCGGTCTTGACGAGATTGCTATAGCTTATAGGTTGCGGCTGAGCCATTGCCAAAGTGGCTGTCATAAGCCCCGCTATTATTAATGTATTCTTCATTCCTTTGTTTTGTCTTTAGTACCGTTCCCTATCAGTTTGTTCCACTTGTCTTGTACGTATTTGTTCAGTTCGGCATCGTCGCCAGTTGTGCCAAGCGCCGAAAGCGTACTTTCAATCGACTCGACAAGTTCGTCTTTGGTCATTACATCCTTTGCATCGGCAGGCTGTTTAGCCATAAGTTCCAGTGCGTAACGCATCGAATCCATGCAAGATTTGTACAGCTTGTCTATAGACTCTTGTCGGTCGGCGTGTACGGCATCAATGATTTGCCTGTCAAACAGCCATGTCGGTGGCGTGAACACATAGTCTTGCAGAAAGCGCACAGCCTTGCGGCAGTATTCAGCCGACTCCAGTTGCTGTTTGCCGTCAACATAGCGGCAGCCTCCAAGATGTGCAGTCACGTGTCCTACCCAATGTCCGTAATGCTCAATCATTGCCTTGTAGCGTTCGCGCATAATCTGTTCTTCGACCACAGACTTTGTTTTCCAGATGTCCTTAAGGCTGCACAGGTACTTCAGGTTTTCTATGCCTTGAGTGTTTACAGCCACATGGTCGTTGCCAAGGTCCTCCTGTTGCGATCGGACATCGCGCTGATCGTAGAAAGCAAGTTCCGGATTGTCCTTCTTCTTTTGTTCATACCATTTCCGCCGGTTCTGCTCCTGCTCTTCAGGAGTGTCGCCTGGGAATATGCGGTAGCCCCATTCTATAGCCCAACGGTCGTATGCTCCAATCTGTATACGACGATTGGCGAGCTTCACTTTGTCGCCAGGTCGGAGAGCATAGTTGAATCGCACGTAGTCCATAATTGAACTTCCAATGCCGTGACGCGACAGATATTCGTTGTCGCGCAGATTGTCTATAGACGCATGGCTGCTTCCGCTGTGGTTGTGTTCCAGTCCGAGCGAGTGTCCGATTTCGTGGGTTATCACCAGTTTCAGCAGCTCGCATTGCAGCCATTCGGGCAGTATCGGCTTTCGAGCTACGGGGTCTAGGGCACCACATTGGACGAAATACCAGTTCTGAACAATCTGTAGCACACTGCTGAACACGCCAACGTGACACGCTGTAATCTCGCCCGAGCGACCCTCGCAGGGCGAAGGGCCGTAAGCGTTAGCCATTCCCGATGTCTTCCATGAAATGTAAGGATAGCGGCTATTGTACATGCAGAAGTCGGGGTCTTCCTTTGGCGTGGGTGCCAGTCGGGCATCGATGGCGTTCTTGAATCCTGCCTGTTCAAATGCCTGGCGCCACTCTCGCACAGCCTCAATGATACTCTTCTGATACAACTTGGGGAAGTTACGGTCGACATAGAACACAATCGGATTGACAGGTTCTACCAATTCGCCCTTGAAGTATCGCTCGTGGTCTTCCTGGCGGATGTCCAGTCGCCAGCGTTTTATTATAGGCATACGTGTCACACGTCCGCTGTCAGCCATGATTCTCTTGCTGATTTCGAAGTAAGTCTTGCCGTCGCCACGCTTCATTGGTATAGGAGTCTTGGGCATAAGACTGATGCATACGCCCGTCTTCCAGATGCCTTCGTACGACGGAATGGTCTTGCCGGGAGTAGGGCGGAGCGCAGACATATTGCGATAGGTGCGCGATATGCGTAGCAATATGCAGTCGTTGCGTCCCTTGACGTCTTCTATCGTGTCCTTTTTTGCGTCGCGTGAGCTGATTTTCATGTCGTAGTAGGCAGGCTCAAGAGCAAACAGAGTGAAGCACTTCAGCGTTGTTCCAATCTCGACGAGCGTCATTCCGTTGCTCTCTGCCACTATAGGCAGACTGCGGTAGGTGCGTTCTGTTGGTGTGAGCTTGGCTATACGGCCTATGTCTCCGGCTCGGTCGGTAATGATGAGGCTGTGCTGCGTGTCGGCAATAATCAGTTTGCCGTCACGCTTATGCAGTGCCATATACATCGGACCAATCAAGTCGCCGGCATATCCGTATTTGGTTTCAGATTTGCGGTTGGGACTTTCGGGAGCTTGAAGTATTGTTGTTGTGATGCTGTATTCGCGGTCTAACAGCGAGTCGGGTATCGCCCAGTACATATTTCCGTCCGATTCGTACGTGTCGAACATTCCATGCGTTATGCGAGGTGGGCTTTTGAAGCAGTTGTCAAACAAATGTTGCCCGCTCGCAGTAAGCGAGCAGGCAGACATTATTAATAAGGTAAGAAAGTATTTTCGTTTCACTTTCATTCGTTTTTGAGAAGCGCTTATTCGTGATTGTACGAGATGTCAACGATTTTGCCAAACGGATTGGCAGCATCATTGAATATAAATACGCTGCCTTCGGCTCGGTCGACGTCGCCGGCAACGTTGAGTTGCAATTCTGCCATAACGCCCTTGGCGTCGGATGTATTGATTGCAATGCCCAATACCATTCCGAGCGACTCCTCAGAGCTTTCCGGATCGCGGAATTTAAGGCAAGCTATCTTTGCGTTTTGGTCGGCATCGTAGGTGTAGATGGTCTCAATCTTCTGACGATCGAGGTCTATACGGTATACGCTGTTGCCCGCTGCCATAAAGATGAAGTGAGTAGAGTAGGCTGCCGAGGCTGCAAAGCGTGCCGAACTGAGGTCAACGTCGCCTGGCAGTTGTACAGTTGCCTTGCTCTTGCACATCGGATCGTCCCAATCTGCGCTGAAACTGAACACCGTCAGACTGTGTGAGCCGTCGCCCATGACTGCATAAGCGTAGTTGCCGTTGTCGCCTCCGCACACAATGTCGAGCAATTGCAATGAAGAACTGACGTTGTTGGGGTCGAAAGCGTATGTTCCTTCTTCGTCATCGTTAAGATCTCGGAACTGGAGAGGCTTCAAGTCTTTCCATTGCGACCCCATTCGATAATACATTGTAGAACGTGAATAAGTGAAATAATCCATAAATCCGGAGAAGGCGTTGCCCAAACGGAAACGATGAGTATCTTCGTTGTATGCCAACACATAGCTGCCAAATGTAGCAAAGTGGGTCGGCAGGAAAACTACGCTTTTTGTTTCTTCGTCTTTAACTTGCGTGTCGTACACAGAGTAGGGCACACACCATCCGTCGTCGTATGCAAAGTAGGCCTTCGAGTCGGTAACGAACATCTCGCCCTTCTTGTCCATCTTGTAATAAGACAGATTGACAGGCTTGTTGTTCATTGCGTGTTCAAACATTATTTTGTTTGTACCGTACTTCATAGAGAGTGTGCTCGGATCGTATGTAGCAATCTCATTGCTTGTGGCAATTGTCAAGTTAGCGAATCTTGTACACACACTTGCTTGTAAACCTTCTTTATTTCCGTATTTGCCTTTTGCAGCAATTGCCAAAGGTTTTCCGTTGAGTGCGAACGACTCACCGGTTTCCGATTTGAATACATCTGAGTATGCGAAGAATCCGTTGGCATCGCCTTCGACAGCGCCAACAACGCTTCGCTGCTCCGGTGTTTCCTGCAATACGAACCAGGCAGGGTTGAGCGGCTTGATAACGGTAACCTTGCCCAGCTCATACCATTTCTGTCCTGTCTCCTCGTTGCTGACGATAAGCATCATGCCGATGCTTTCGGGATTGTTGGGTTCAACCTCAACGTTGCACACTTTGCCCGTAGAATACTTGTCGTAATCATTGATTTGTTTCGAACCCAATTTCGCGTCAGCCTTCAGACGCAGCCATTCGAAGGTGAGGTTGGCTTCGTTTTGCGCCATAGTCTGCGACAGTTCGGGCGTCAGAGTGACGCTCTGCGCCTCTGTCTTAGGCATACGCACCTTGGCTTCGGGTATTTCTATCTTGATGTCGTTGACGTCGTGATAGTCGTAGTTGCCTTTGTCTTCGTAGCATCCATGTAGCAATGCCACCGACGCAATGCCCAATATGTATGAATATATCTTTTTCATATTGTTTCGTGTTTATAGTTTATTATTCATCCGGGAAAATATCGTTGCCGTTCTCGTCGAGTATCGGACCGTGCTCACGTTTGTATTCCTCGTAGGCAGTGCCGACCTTTTCCATAGCCTCGTCGTTCTCCTGATCGGTTGTTATCTTGTCGAACGTATATCCTAACACGTCCATTATGTAGCAGTATTTGGCTACGCTGAAGTCGCCCCAACCCTGCCATGAGTAGTCATACCAGTTGTCTGGCATTTCAATCTTCCAAACGTAGTTCACCTCGGCGTAGCTGTCACTTACTATGCCTTTAAGGAACTGGTGCTTGGGGTTGTCGTTGTCGAATACAATATTGCAACCGTAGGTCTTGTTGCCGGGCTTGTATGCAGGACGTTTCACCTTGAAATAGAACTTCTGTTCTACTCCGTCAAGCTTGCTGAACGTATATTTGTCGTCTATCAGCAGTTCGAGCGAGTTCTGATATTCGCTGTTGTCGCTCTGCTTGACGCAAAGGTCGCGGCTGGATGTGAGCAAATCGCCCTGTATTCTCACTCGGAAGCTGTCCACACGATACGGGTCGGTCTTTATCTTTACATAGTCGGTGTCGGTGAGTTCGCCGTATACTATACGTTGATTGAAGTTGATGCGTGGCTCCTGGTTGTACATCTCGATTTTCTCTTCCGAGCAACTGATGTAGCTGCAAGCCAAAACAACGGTCGCTATAAATAAAAGTATATGTTTCATAGTTGTTCTTACTTTTTAGAGTTGTTGCCGAATATCTTCTCGTTGTCGGGTAAAGGCATCTGATATTGCTTTGCAGTCATACCGTCGACGTTGCATCCGTAGTATCTGCTATAGGCGTGATTCTTGAGGAAGTAGAACAGTTGTCCCTCGGCGAAGTACTCCTTGCGATACTCCTTCATTATCTCGTTGATGCGGCGTGTCTGCTCCTTGTTCTCAGCCGATGCGACGTCTGGCTGGTCGTATCCGTTAGTGAATATCTCGTCGCTGTACGAAATGCCGCGTGCGAAGCGTACGGTGTTGAGTGCGTTGACACTTGTCTGAGCGTCGTCGGCACACTCGGCTATGATGTAGTACATCTCCGGAAGACGTATGAGCGGTATGGCATCGGCGCCCTGATAGCCGTATGCGCTGAGCAGCGGAGCTTGATTGTACTTCTTGCAGAAGGCGTTGGCATGGCTGTCGTCCCACGAGAATGCCACGATGTTCTGGCGCCAGTCGGAAGTGAATCCCTCGTAAATCTGGTTCATCATCTGCTCGGTCAGTCCGAAACGTCTGTTTGTAGCAGAGTTGTAAGAGTCGAGATCCATCATCATGAAGTTGTTGTCGAGCAATGTAGACAACTCGTGAACGCTGAGTCCGAATATCTGTTCGCCATAGCGTATGGAGTTGTAGTTGGATGCAGTCTGGCTCTTGTAGAGGCTGAAGATTTTGGAAGCGTCTATCACTTCCTGCGCCTTCTGCACGGCAAGGGCCTTCTCTCCGGCATAGCAATACACACGTGCGAGCATAGCCTTGACAGCATACACGTTCATACGGAACTCGCGGTTGCTGAGGAATGCGGTACGGTCGTTCTCATCGGTGAAGAAGTCGCGTGTGTCGTGAGCTTCGAGCAGCTGCTCGGCAGCCTTCAGGTCGTCTACAATCTTAGCCACAACCTCATTGGCAGGCAACACCGGAGTGGGTTCGGTGTCGAACGTTGTCTTGTAGGGGATGGCAGCATCGGTAGGATGCTGGCTGTAGATGGGGCCGTAGAGGCGCAGCAAGTCGAAGTAGAGGAAGGCGCGCAGACCCAGCGCTTCGCCCTTTATCACCTCGTAATAGTGGGGCGATGTGAGCACGTCGCGATGACTCTCCAGTCCGGTCAGCAAATTGTTGATGTTGGAAATGACGTTGTACTGTGCCTCGTAGATGCCGTTGCGCTTGTCGAGGAAGAGGTTGTCGTAGTCGAAAACCGTCGACTGATTGAACACGTTCGAATTGTTGCGTTCGGGATAGTCGCTGTACAGACCTGCCATTTCGTCAAGATAGGCGTAGGTGAGGTCGCCGGCGTAGAGGCTGGTGGTGCCCATTTTGAGATAGATGCCGGTGAGAATATCCTTGAAACCCGACTCCGACTCGAACATCTTGTCGGCTGGAATATATTGCTTTGGCGATACGTCAAGCCAGTCGTTGCACGAAGACAGGCTTCCCGTCAGCACGGCTATTACCAATATATATATGTATTTCATAATTATTGCGTGTTAGATTGTGATTAGAATGCTACGTTCAGAGAGAATGTGAACTGGCGTGAGAACGGATAGTCGAGACCACGCTCGCGCTTCACCGACGACAGATAGAACAGGTCCTCCATAGTAAATCCGAGTTTGGCGGAGCTTAGTCCCCAGTTCTTTATGAATCGGGCGTTTTTCGTATCCATGCGATAATAGAACGACAGAGTGCTGCCCTGGAAAACATTCTCGTCCATAACGAATCGCGATGTGGCCTTGGTGCCGGCTCCATGAGGATTGAGTGCGCGGAACATGGCGTGGTCACCAGGTTTCTGCCATCTGAGTTGGGTGACGCGTCGGTCGGCATTGTATGCCAGGTTGGCGTTCTCCACCTTGTCGACGAGTGTCTGGTTGTACACCTGTCCGCCAAATTTGTAACGGAAACTAACGTCAACGCCCAGACCCATGTAGGTGAACGACGAGTTGATATATCCCTGCCATGTAGGCTCGGTATTGCCGTAGGGCACAGCATCGGTGCCGCTATAGCCGGCCTGGTTGGTCAGTTCGCCATTGCGCTTGACGAGTATCTCGTCGCCGGTAGCGGGGTCGATGCCCAGCGAAGGCACAACCCAGATGCTCGACATGGAGTATCCCTCCTGGTATCTTGGCAGCGGACTGTCCTTCAGTTCGTTAGTGCTCTTCTCGTTGATGTGGCGCATAGCCTCCGAAATCTCAACAAGCTTGTCCTTGTTGTGCGACCCGTTGAGCGTGACAGTCCAGTAAGCCTGCTTGGCTGGGTTGCGATAAGGTATTGCCGAGAGGCTGATCTCCCAACCCTTATTCTCAATCTTGCCAAGGTTTTCGGGATAGGTTGTAAATCCGAGTGAGGGTGCAAGCGAGATGTTTGTAATAAGGTTGTTGGTCACCTTATTATAATGTTCGATGCGTGCTGTAAGTCGATGGTCGAACAGTCCGAGTTCGAGCGCGAAGTTGGTGTTGCGTGTGGTCTGCCACTTCAGGTTCTCGTTGTGCATGGCGAGGATGTTGGCGCCGGTTCCGTCAGACGACAGATAGGGCAGCAGCAAAGAGTAAGTGTAGTAACTGTGAGCCTGATAGGGCGAGAAACCCTGCGAACCCGTGGTTCCGTATGTGGCGCGCAGCACGAGGTCGGAAATGAACGACACGTTCTTCATGAAGCTCTCCTTCTTCAAGTCGTAGCGCAAACCGGTCGACCAGAAAGGTGCCCAACGGTTGTTCTTGCCAAACTCTGACGAGCCGTCGAGGCGTATGTTGAAGTCGACAGAATACTTGTACTTGTAAGAGTAGCCGCCGCTGAGTACCCATCCGATAGAGCGGCTTGTGCTCTCGCCACCCGTCACCTTCTCGTTATACTTCTTGCCGAAGAGTATGTCGTCCATGTTGTCGTTAGGAAAACCGGTCACGTAAGCGCCATACGTGTCGGTACTGTTCTCCTGAATGCTCATGCGGGCATTCGATGTGATGTAGTGGTCGTTGAGCTGCTTGTTCCAGCTGGCTGTAAGGTCGACTCCCCAGTTGACCGACTCGTTCTGTGTGCGTCGGTAATCGCCCTTGAGTGTCGGGTCGCTGATATTGTCGAAGTCGGTGTGCTGAGCCGGACGGAATATGTCGTGGTGTCCTACACTCTTCGAGAGCGAGAATGCACCCTCAAGACGCAGGTCCTTGGTAGGAGTGTACTCCACCTTGAACAGCTCGCGCACGCTGAAGTTCTTGCTGCGGTTCTTGCTGTTGAATGTAGTGTTGTAGAGCGGATTGGCATATTGCGACATTCCCATATTGGTGCCGGTGAAGTCGTCCATATTCTTCTGCAGATTGCCATTCTCGTCGTAGGGTGAGAGATACGGGTTGAGCTTGGTGTACTGGCTGAAGCTGCCATAGTTGGATTCGTCGGCAGTAGAATTGTCGATAGTGATGCTGTTCTTGAGCAACACCTTGTTGAGATGATACTGGAAGTCGAGCATACCGGTGAGCACGTCGCGTCCGCTGTTCTTCATCACACCCGGCGAACTGTTGTAGCCTACGTACATACGGTATCGCAGAGCGTCGTCGCCGCCCTCAAGTGTGACGGTGTGGCGCTGCTGAACCGATGTGCGCAGCGGCTTGCTGAGCCAGTAGGTGTCAACGCCCGAGAGCACGTTCTTCAGCTTCTTCTGATACAGCTGCCACTTGTCAACGGTTTCGCCACCCTCAACGTATACTCCAGCCTTAAGTTCGGCATCGAGCTTTTCCTGTGCGTTCATGAGGTTGTAGCCCGTCAAGTCGGGTGCCTCGATACGCATTTCTCCACCGTAAGTCACCCAGATGCGGCCCGGTTTCGGAGTCTTGCTTTCGATTACTATAACGCCATTGGCAGCACGCGAACCGTAGATGGCTGTGGCAGCTGCGTCCTTCAGAATGACGATAGACTTCACGCGGTCGGGGTCGAGGTCGGCAAGCGTCTGTATGGAGATTTCAAAACCGTCCATGATGAGCAACGGCTGGTTGGCGTAAGTCTCGTACTCGCCCTGCACGGTGAGCACGTCCTGGCTGGTGCCGAGGTCCATATTGGCACCGCCACGCATACGCATGTCAGGCAGGTTGTTAGGGTTGGAGCCCGAAAGGTTGTTGTCCATTATGTTAAGTCCGGGCGACATGGCGGCAATAGACTTTGCAACGTTGTTGGTACTGAATTTCTTCAAGTCCTCGCCCTTGATAGTTACTGCCGAACCGGTAAATCCTTCCTTCTTACGATTGAACATACCCGTAACCACAACGTCGTCGAGCTGCTTGCTGTCCGACTGCAGCGTCACCTTCATCTGAGCCGAAGGCGATACCGTGGTGGTAGTCATTCCGATGTACGAGATTTTCAGTTTGCTGTCCGATGCGACGTTTGTCAATTCGAAACGTCCTTCGGCGTCAGTCATGGTCTGCAGCTTGCTGCCAGCCACCTGGATGCTGGCGCCAATTACGGGCAGTCCGTCGTCAGCCGACAATACGATACCCTTTACGGATGGAATGGTCTTGCGGTTGCCATTCTCCTGTTTTGTTGCCTGGTTAGCATTGTGCTGTTGCGCCCAAACCGTCTGTGGCGAGTTGGCGCATGCGAGCATAGCCAATGCAGCAACAATCATCTTGCGTTTTCTCATAAGCAAATTAATGGTTTCTGTATTTATAATGTTATTTTATTGTACTTTTGTTGATATTCTCTATCTGTAAAATCCTTGTTTTCAAGTAGTTGTGCAATGCGTTTTCAAAAGGAGTCCTTTTGACCTGTAAAAGGAGCCCTTTTGACCTGTAAAAGGAGTCCTTTTGGAGTGTAAAAGGAGTCCATTTGCAAGCCAAAAGGGCTACATTTGAAATATCACGATATTCTCATCGGTTTTTTTGTCATGAATTTTCACCTTTCCAAGGTTTTGTTTTGCAAAGATATTGATTTTTTTTATAATTCTGTTGTCGAATATAAAATATTTCTTAAATTAATTTTTCGATTAGCTTATAATTTGTACTTTTGCATTATGATACTACCTATATATACTTACGGTCAGCCCGTGCTTCGCAAAGAGGCGCAGGACATCACCCCAGAATATCCCGAGCTTTCGACGCTCGTGGCCAACATGTTTGAAACACTCACAGCCAGCGACGGCATCGGTTTGGCAGCTCCACAGATAGGTCTCGACATTCGTCTTGTCGTCATCGACCTTGATGTTCTGAGCGATGACATGCCAGAGTATAAGGACTTCCGCCATGTCTATATCAATCCATACATCCTCGAATACGACGAGGATTCGAAGAAGGAGACAATGGAGGAGGGTTGCCTCTCTTTGCCCGGCATACACGAGAGCGTGACACGTCCTACACGTATACATGTGAAATATCAGGACGAGAACTTTGTAGAGCACGACGAGTGGGTGGAAGGTTATCTTGCCCGCGTAATGCAGCATGAGTTTGATCATCTTGGCGGCAAGATGTTCATCGACCGCATCTCGCCAATGCGCCGACAGATGGTGCGTGGCAAGCTTAAGAATCTGTTGCTCGGACGCTTCCGCTGTGCTTACCGCACCAAGGCCCCGAAGAAATAAAAAGGCCCCAACGATACATATGGGGCATACCAACAATAATCGTATGACCATTTCACAAATAATGAAATATCTGTTGCATCAATGCAATGTCCGCTCCATAACGCCATACCCTTGGCGCTATGGAGTGATGCTTGTTGCAACAATGGTGTTAGTGCTCACGCCCCAGCGCACCTCAGCCCAATATAATACCGACCGCCTTATGGTGTCGGGACGCAGTGCGCTGTACTATGAAGACTACGTGCTGTCGATACAGTATTTCAATCAGGTGCTCACGGCAAAGCCATATCTCTACGAGCCTTGGTTTTTTCGGGGCCTTGCCAAGTTCTATCTCGACGATTTCGGAGGGGCCGAATCTGACGTGACGCACGCCATAGGGCTCAATCCATATATATATAATATGTACGAGTTGCGCGGATTGTGCCGTATACGTCAGAAGCACTACGCTCAGGCCATAACCGACTACGATGCAGCCATACGCCTCAATCCGCAGAACCAGAGCGCATGGTACAACCGTGCACTGTGCCGTGTCGAAGACAAGGACTACAGTCGTGCACAGCTCGACCTCGACACCGTCATCGTGAAGTGGAAGAAGTTTGCACCAGCCTATTCGCTCACGGCGCAGGTGTATCTGGCGCAAAAGGATACTACCAAAGCCGACCACTGGCTCGACCGCAGTCTGGAAGTTGACCCCTACGATGCTGACGCATGGAACACACGTGCCATGATATCGCTGTCGAGAAGCAAGTGGCGTGATGCCGATACGTATCTGAGCAAGTCGATACATCTGAAGCCTAAGAATGCAGGCAACTACGTCAATCGAGCCTTGGCACGTTACAACGTTAACAATCTGCGTGGTGCTATGGCCGACTATGATACGGCGCTCGATCTCGACCCTGACAATTTCCTTGCTCATTACAACCGTGGACTGCTGCGTATGCAGCTGGGCGACGACAACCGCGCTATCACCGACTTCGACTATGTGATACGTATGGAGCCCGACAACGTTCTGGCTATATACAACCGTGCCATACTGCTCGACAAGACGGGCAATCTGCGTGCTGCCATTCGCGACTATACACGCATGATCGACGAATATCCCAACTTCTGGACGGGTCTGTCGGCACGCGCCAACTGCTATCGCCGCCTCGGCATGACAGCTAAGGCAGAGATGGACGAGTTCCGTATCATGAAGGCGCAGATGGACAAGCGTCTTGGCATTCAGCCACGATGGAGCAACAGCAAGCGTAAGCAGATGCGCCGACGCAGCGAAATCGACCCCAACAAGTACAACCAGATTGTCGTTGCCGACGAGAACAACGCCGAGCATGAATACAAGAGCGAGTATCGCGGACGTGTGCAGAACCGTGCAACGGGTCTCGACGCCCAGCCGATGTATCATCTGTCGTTTGCTCCGATGGCCAACGATGTGCACACATATCATGCCTTCGCGCAAAAGGTGGAATCCTTCAACAGTGCTCATCCGCAGCCACGTCTATATGTAGTGTGTGGTACGGTGCCGATGGACGAAGTGGCTTCACGACGCATGCTGCAACGTGTCGATTCGCTCACAACTGTTGTTGGCACAACGAAAGGTCAGCAGAAGCTTGCCGCTGCACTTGTGAAGAGAGCTGTGGCAGAGACGGTAGTACAGAACTACGAGGGTGCCATCTCCGACCTTGAGGCCAGTCTGGATCTTGACTCTACATCTGTCGTTGCGCTTTGGCAGCGAGCCTATTGCCAGACAATGATGAACGAGTTTGACACGCAGTCACGTAATGCTAAGGCCGACGCTACATCAGCATCGCTGAAGTCTGCACGTATAATGTCAGATCTTGGTTTGGCAATACAGGCCGACAAGGACAATCAGTATCTGTACTACAACCGTGGTTGTGTATATATGGCCGAACGCGACTATACGCATGCCATCGACGACTTCACACGAGCCATTAACATCGACCACAATCTGGCAGAAG
>OQVR01000435.1_pt1 | contig 18367 bp, 16 predicted proteins | sample 1691521 | NCBI WGS metagenome assembly OQVR01 (sample SAMN03418256, study PRJEB22391) | human gut metagenome | biome: human-gut; feature: organic feature; material: feces | host: Homo sapiens | place: Tanzania | collected 2013-01
GCCTGGGGAAGGCTTCGCGTCCCATTAGCTAGTTGGTGGGGTAACGGCCCACCAAGGCTGCCGTCGGGCACGGCGTTCGGCGCGTGGGCATCGGCCAGCACCACCAGAATGGTGGGTGCGCCGTACATGGGGTCGCTGTCGGCACCCATGACGGCGGCGTTCATCCGGGTCAGCTGGGCGCGGGTAGCGGCATCCTGCACGACCACGATCTTAGCGCTCTGGCGTCCCATGGCGCTGGCGGCGTAGGTGCCGGCCTCCAGCACGGCGTCAAGCTCTGCATCCGTGATCTGCTGGGGCTTGTAGGCGCGGCAGCTGCGGCGGCTGTAAATGGTTTGTAAAGTCTCGTTGGTCATGAAAGATCCCCTCCTTAAATAGTGGATGGTTTTATTGTACCACAACCTGCGCCGGAGTGCAAAGTGCCCGCCGATAAAAAACATTGCGGGTCTCCGAAAACGTTTGCGCTGCATAAACACGACAGAATGCACAAAAAACAAAAGAAAGATTATGGAAAAGCATTCTTGTTGCCAGCGAGCAAATCGGGTATAATAGGGCTACCATAGCGGAAAGGAGTTGTGCTCTATGGCAAAGGCATCGCAGGTCGTCATTATGGAGGGGGAATACTACATTATCAAGGCCCCCAACGGGAAGGTACTGGAAGTAAAGGACTTCAACACGGAGAACGGCGCCGGTATCCAGCTGTGGAGCTATGCGGGTCATCCGTGGCAGCAGTGGCAGTTTGTGGATGCGGGCGAGGGACGCTGGCGCATCCAGAACCGCTTTACCGGCAAGATGATCGATCTGGCACTTGGCGGTGTGGTGGAGGGCACATGGCTGCACCAGTGGAGCCGCACCAGCGGGCTGAGCCAGTGCTGGGCGTTGGAGCCTACCCGCAGCGGACGCACCCGCATCCGCAATGTGCTTTCGGATAAGTACATCGACCTTGTGGGCATGAATACCGCAAACGGCGCACAGGCGCAGATCTGGAACTATGTGGCGGGCGGTAATCAGGAGTGGACGCTGGAGCGCATCGACCCCGATGTTGCCCAGACCGGCAAGCGCGCCGGGGAAGCCAAAGACCCCCAGCCCACGCCCAGCCAGCGCAAGCACCAGAACGATCTGGTGCGCAAGCTGAACAGCGCAGGCAAGGGGCGCGCCGGACGCAAGGCATAAATCGAAAAACGCTTCCGCTGCTCTGTGTGGGCATCCGCAGCGGAGACACTTCCTAAAGGGCTGCTGCACAGCGTTTCATGCAGCAGCCCTTTTTATGAAAAGAGATACGGTCAGCAAGCTGACAAAAATCATCGGACAAAAAGGAGAACGACCCATGAACTTAGGCGCATTTATGGACCCGGAATTTCCTATCTTCAGCACCACCCTTTGCTATCTGGAGCGGGAGGACGCTTACCTGATGCTGCACCGCATCAAAAAGCAGGACGACTACAACCACGACAAATGGGTGGGCGTGGGCGGCAAATTTGAGCGGTTTGAAAGCCCGGAGGACTGCCTTGTGCGGGAGGTGCGGGAGGAGACCGGCCTTACCCTGACACGCTACCGCGCCCGGGGACTGCTGACCTTTGTGTGGGGCAATATGACCGAGTTCATCCACCTGTACACCGCCGACCGGTGGGAGGGCGAGATGATAAGGGGCGATGCCTGTGCCGAGGGCGAATTGCAATGGGTGCAAAAGACCGCGGTGCAAATGCTGCCCATCTGGGAAGGGGACAAACTCTTTTTCCGTCTGCTGGAGGAAGAGCACCCCTACTTTTCCCTCAAGCTGGTGTATGACGGCGATACCCTCAAACAGGCCGTGCTGGACGGAAAACGCATCGTCTGAGCAAGCTGCAAAAAAGAACAAAAAGCATCGGCAGACTCCGCTGGTTTTCTGAGGTTCAGAAGCGGAAGCTGCCGATGCTTTTATTTATGTTCGTTGTTTGTGCGCGGTCATCCGCGCACGGCGTCCTTCATGCGTTTGACGTAGGCACCGATCTGCTCCGGTGCGGCAGTGCCGTACTGCTCCAGCAGCTTGATGATGGCCGAGCCGACGATGGCACCATCGGCGATGCCTGCCATTTTTGCGGCCTGCTCCGGGGTGGAGATGCCAAAGCCGATGGCACAGGGCGTTTTGGTGTTCTCCCGCACCACCTTTACGATAGCGGCAAGGTCGGTCTTGATCTCGCTGCGGGTGCCGGTGACGCCAAGGCTGGACACAATATACAAAAAGCCCTCCGCTTCCTTGGCGATCATGGCAATGCGGTTTTCCGAGGTGGGTGCGATCATGGAGATAAGGTCTACGCCGTACTGGCGGCAGAGGGGCGCAAACTCGTCCTTTTCCTCGTAGGGCAGGTCGGGCAGGATCAGTCCGTCGATGCCGATCGCTGCGCAGGTGGAGAGGAAGCGCTCTGCGCCGTAGGAGAACACGACATTGGCATAGGTCATGAACACCAGAGGGATGGTCACATCCCGGCGCACCTCCCGCACAAGGTCAAAGACCTTATCCGTGGTAGTGCCTGCCTGCAGGGCGCGGAGGTTTGCGCCCTGAATGACCGGGCCCTCGGCGGTAGGGTCGGAGAACGGAATGCCCAGCTCAATGAGGTCGGCGCCGTTTGCAGCCATGGCGCGGATGGCGGCGGCGGTGGTTTTTAAGTCGGGGTCGCCGCAGGTGATGAACGGAATAAACGCCTTGCCATCTGCAAAGGCCTTGGCAATGTTACTCATGAAGATCCTCCCCTCTGTAGCGGGCAATGGCGGCGCAATCCTTATCGCCGCGGCCGGAAATGGTGATGACGATGATCTTGTCCTTGTCCATGGCGGGCGCCAGCTTGATGGCCTGTGCCACGGCGTGGGCAGACTCGATGGCCGGGATGATGCCCTCGGTGCGTGCCAGATACTCAAAGGCGTTCACGGCTTCATCGTCGGTAACAGCTACATATTCGGCGCGGCCGATGTCGTGCAGCCATGCGTGCTCCGGGCCGATGCCCGGGTAATCCAGACCGGCGGAAATGGAGTACACCGGCGCGATCTGGCCGTATTCGTCCTGACAAAAATAGGACTTCATGCCGTGGAAGATGCCCAGACGCCCCGTGTTGATGGTGGCGGCAGTCTCAAAGGTATCAATGCCGCGGCCTGCGGCTTCGCAGCCGATCAGGCGCACGCTCTTATCGTTGATGAAATTATAGAAGCTGCCGATGGCGTTGGAGCCGCCGCCCACACAGGCAATGACGGCATCCGGCAGACGGCCTTCTTTTTCCAGCATCTGTTCCTTGATCTCCTTGGAGATGACCGCCTGAAAATCGCGCACGATGGTGGGGAAGGGGTGCGGCCCCATCACCGAGCCAAGGCAGTAGTGGGTGTCGCTGATACGGCTGGTCCACTCGCGCATAGCTTCGGACACGGCATCCTTCAGCGTGCCGGTGCCGCTGGTAACGGGGATGACTTCTGCGCCCAAAAGACGCATCCGGTAGACATTCAGCGCCTGACGTTTGGTGTCCTCCTCGCCCATGAACACCACGCACTCCATGCCCATCAGGGCGGCGGCGGTGGCGGTGGCTACGCCGTGCTGACCTGCGCCGGTCTCGGCGATAAGGCGGGTCTTGCCCATCTTTTTGGCAAGCAGTGCCTGCCCGAGGACGTTGTTGATCTTATGTGCGCCGGTGTGGTTCAGATCCTCGCGCTTGAGGTAGATCTTTGCACCGCCAAGATCCTTGGTCATCTTTTTTGCGTAGTACAACCGGCTGGGGCGGCCTGCGTATTCGTTGAGCAGCTCGGTAAGTTCCCGGTTGAAGGCGGGGTCGTCCTTATAATGGTTGTAGGCTTCCTCCAGTTCGATCACGGCATTCATCAGAGTTTCGGGGATATACTGCCCGCCGTGGATGCCAAAGCGTCCGTTGGGGTTCGTCATGGTCGTTCATTCCTTTCCTTCGTTGTCCTGCCCGCGTACAGCGGCTGCAAAAGCCGCCATCTTTGCGGGGTCCTTCTTCCCGGCGGTCTCAATGCCGGAGCTTACATCCACCGCGTAAGGATGCAGCAGGGTCACGGCATCTGCTGCATTGTCTGCATCCAGCCCGCCGGCCAGAATGTAAGGCCGTGGAAAACCCTGCAGCAGCTTCCAGTTGAACACCGTACCGGTGCCGCCTGCGCCGGAATCCAGCAGTACCATGTCTGCCGTGCTTCGGGCGGCAGCGGCTAAGCCTGCGGCACTTTCCACCCGGAATGCCTGCCAGAGCGGCTTTGCGGTCAGGCTGCGCAGGCGGGCAAGGTAAGCGGCATCCTCCTGCCCATGTAGCTGGGCAATGTCGATGAGTTTTTCGTTCAGCAGCAGGGCGACCGCCTCCGGCGGTTCGTTCACGAACACGCCCACCGCCTTGATGGCGGGGTCAAGCCTTGCCCGGAGCAGCGCCGCCTGCTGCGGGGATACATACCGCTTGCTCTTGGGGGCAAACACAAAACCGATGTATTCCGGCTTCAGCGCATTTGCCGCCGCGATATCCTCCGCACGGGTCAGGCCACAGAATTTGATCTTGGTCATATCACAACAGCCCTTTCAGCTCCCACAGCTTTGTGGACTTGTCCGGTGCACGCATGAGTGTTTCGCCAATAAGCACGGCGTCTGCCCCGATGGCGGCAAGCCCGGCAACATCCTCGGCGGTTTTTACGCCGCTTTCCGAAACAAACAGCACGTCCTGCGGGATACGCGCCCGCAGGCGGCGGCTATTTTCAGTATCCACCGTGAAGGTTTTCAGGTTGCGGTTGTTCACGCCAAGAATGCGTGCCCCAGCGGCAAGCGCCCGGTCCACCTCGGCATCATCGTGGGTCTCTACCAGAGCGGAAAGCCCCAAGTCCTCGCAGATGGCGAGATATTCCCGGAGCTGTGCATCGTCCAGAATGGCACAGATGAGCAGCACTGCCGACGCACCGAGAAGCTTTGCTTCATAGATCATATACTCGTCCACCGTAAAATCCTTGCGCAGGCAGGGCGTAGAAACGGCAGCAGCGATTTCCTTTAAATAGCTGTCGCTGCCTAAGAACCACTTCGGCTCGGTCAGCACCGAAATGGCATCTGCCCCGGCGGCTTCGTATTCCTTGGCAATTTGCAGGTACGGAAAATCCGGCGCGATCAGCCCCTTGGAGGGCGACGCCTTTTTGCACTCGCAGATGAAGGAAAGCCCCGGCTTTGCCAGTGCTTTTTCAAAGCGGAGATCGCCCCTCGGCAGCGCCAGCGCCTGCCGCTTTCTCTCGGCAAGCGGGGTCTGCTGTTTGGCTTTTTCCACCCGCTGCCGGGCGGCTTCGGCCAGCTGGTCTAAAATGTTCATGCGGTCTCCTCCGGGCGGTTGCTCACGGCGATGAACTTTTCCAGCATAGCCGCCGCCTTGCCGCTGTCGATCAGCTGCGCCGCCAGCGCGATGCCGTCCCCCATGGTCTCGGCCTTGCCGCCGATGTAAAGGGAAGCGCCCGCGTTCAGCAGCACGGCGTCCCGCTTGGGGCCTTTTTCCCCGGCAAGGATCGCCCGGGTGATGGCGGCGTTTTCAGCCGGGGTGCCGCCCACAAGGTCGGCCTTTTCGCAGCGGTTCAGCCCGAACTGCTCCGGCGTAATGGTATAGCACTTGTACCAGCCGTCCTTGATCTCGCAGACCTTGGTGGGAGCGCTGAGAGAAATCTCGTCCAGCTTATCCTTGCCGTAGACCACCATGCCGCGCCGGACGCCCAGACTGACAAGCACCTGCGCCAGCGGCTCGACCAGATATTCATCGTAGACGCCAAGCAGCTGCATCTTGGGGGAGCCGGGATTGGTGAGGGGGCCAAGAATGTTGAACACGGTGCGGAAGCCCAGTTCCCTGCGGATGGGACCCACATATTTCATGGAGGTGTGGTACTTCTGCGCAAAGAAGAAGCAGATGCCCGCTTCCTGCAGCAGTTCCGCACAGCGGGCGGGGCTTTGCTGGATGTTCACGCCCAGCGCCTCCAGACAGTCGGCGGTGCCGCACTGGGAGGAAGCCGCCCGGTTGCCGTGCTTGGCTACCTTCATGCCGCCTGCCGCCGCCACCAGCGCCGAGGTGGTGGAGATGTTAAAGCTGTGGGCGTTGTCGCCGCCGGTGCCCACGATCTCAAAGATGTCCATGCCGGTCTCCACCTTGGTGGCGTGGTCGCGCATGGCGGCGGCACAGCCTGCAATTTCATCGGTAGTCTCCGCCTTGGTGCTCTTGGTGGAAAGCGCTGCAAGGAAGGCTGCGTTCTGGGTGGGAGAGGTCTCGCCGCTCATGATCTCGTTCATGACAGCATAGGCTTCGTCGTAGGTCAGATCCTGCTTATTGACGATCTTTACAATGGCTTCCTTGATCATTTTTAACCCTCCATAAAATTCTTCAAGATCAGCCGACCCAGCGGGGTCAGGATGGATTCCGGGTGGAACTGCACCCCGTAGATGGGGTATTTTGTGTGCTGCACCGCCATCACCTCGCCGTCGGCGGTGCGGGCGGTGATTTTAAGCTCCGGCGGCAGGGTGGCGGGGTCTGCCGCCAGCGAGTGATATCGCGCCACCAGCAGCGGGGCTTCGCAGCCGCGGAACAGCGGGCACGCGGGGTCAAATTCCACCTCGGACTGCTTGCCGTGCATGAGCTGCTTTGCGTAGGTGACCGTTGCACCAAAGGCTGCGCAGATGGCCTGATGCCCAAGGCAGACGCCCAGTGTGGGAATCTCCTTGCCCAGTGTGCGGGCGGCTTCCAGCGTGATGCCTGCATCCTCCGGTCTGCCGGGCCCCGGCGAAAGGATGATGCGTGCCGGGTGTAAGGCGCGAATTTCGTCCAAGGTCAGCTCGTCATTGCGGATGACCCGGATGCCGGGGTCCAGCTCGCCCACCAGCTGGTAGAGGTTGTAGGAAAAGCTGTCGTAGTTGTCGATCAGCAGCGTCATAATCCTTCCTCCTGTGCCTGACGGAGTGCGCTGACCACGGCCTGCGCCTTGTTGATGCACTCCTGATATTCCTTTTCGGGCACCGAGTCTGCCACGATGCCTGCACCACTGCGGACGAATACCTGCCCGTTTTTCTTGTAGGCGATGCGGATGGCGATGCAGGTGTCCATGTTGCCGGTAAAATCAATGTAGCCGATGGCACCGCCGTAGATGCCGCGCTTGTTGTTTTCCAGTTCCCCGATCAACTGGCAGGCGCGTATTTTGGGTGCACCGGAAAGAGTGCCTGCTGGAAGCACCGCCTCAATGGCGTCCAGTGCATCGCATTCCGGCCGTAGCTGGCCGCGCACGGTTGAGCCGATGTGCATTACATGAGAATACCGCTCGATGGAGTGCAGCTTTTCCACCTCCACGCTACCGAAGCGGCTCACCTTGCCAAGATCGTTGCGGCCAAGGTCTACCAGCATATTGTGCTCGGCCAGTTCCTTTTCGTCTGCCAGCAGCTCTGCCTCCAGAGCCTTGTCCTCGGCATCGGTCTTTCCGCGCGGGCGGGTGCCGGCCAGCGGAAAGGTGTGCAGCACGCCGTCCTCCAGCTTGACCAGCGTTTCCGGCGAAGCACCGGCCACCTCAACATCCGTACCGGAAAAATAGAACATATACGGCGAGGGGTTGATGGTGCGCAGCATTCGGTAAGCGCCCAGCAGACTGCCCTCAAAGGGTGCTGCCAGCCGGTTGGAAAGCACGATCTGGAAAATCTCGCCTTCATGGATGGCGTGCTTTGCCTTTTCCACCATTGCGCAGTAGGCGGCTTTGTCAAAAAGCGGGGTCACCTCGCCCAGCAGCCTGCCTGCGGCTTCCTGCTTTTGGGTGCCTGTTTGCAGCAGCTGCGCCAGCTGCTGCAACCGAAGAACGGCTTTGTTGTAGTTCGTTTCCAGCGCGTCAGGCTGCAGCGGCATATTTACGATGAGCACGATCTTCTGCCGCAGATTGTCAAAGGCAATGACCTGATCGAAAAGCATCAGGTCCACATCCTTGAAATTTTCGGTATCCTGCGCTCCGGTGCGGGCTTTCGGCTCGCTGTAGCCGAGGTAATCGTAGGCAAAGTAGCCCACAAGACCGCCGGTGAAGGTGGGCAGCTCTGCAAAGCGCGGGCTTTTGTATTGTGCAAGGATCTGTCGCAGCGTCTGCGAGGAATCCTGCGTTTCAAAGGTAAGCTCCCCTGCCTTCATCACGCCGTTGCGGCAGGTGATCTCCATTTTTGGGTCAAGCCCCAGAAAGGTGTAGCGTCCCCACTTTTCGCTGGGCTGGGCACTTTCCAGCAGGTAGCAGTGGGTGGAAACGTTTTTCAAGATCTTCAGCGCCTCAATGGGCGTGCAGATGTCGGATAAGATCTCGCCGCTGACCGGCAGCACCTTGTAACCGCCCGCCGCCGCAATGGTTTTTACTTCGTCCAGTGCAGGCCGTATCTTCATAGCCGCTACCCCTTTCTGCGTCAAACAAAAAACTCCCCCGGCGCTTCTGCCGGAGGAGTGTAAAAGAAAAACGCCCCTGACAGAAGAAACCTTCTTCTGTCAAGGACGAATAAAGCTAGGCCTTTGATCCGCGGTGCCACCCTGACTTCATGGGAACGACCCCATGCACTTGACGGGATGCCAACACATCCCCGGCAACTGACGTATGCCCTACGTTGCAGAATACTGTGCGGCAAAAGCGCCGCAGTTCCCTGCACCCTCAGCGGTCCATTTCGGGAAGAAGTGACGCAAGGCCGCCTTTTCCTTGACGAACTGTTTCCGGTCTGCTTCTCAGCTGCGCAGGCTCTCTGTACAGGCATGGTTCGCCGTTATCTCCGCTTCAACGGTTTAGTGTATTGAATTTGCCTATATTAAAGCACGGATTTTGGATTTGTCAATACCAAATTTTGCTTTGGGGAAAATTTTACCTACATTTGCAGTTGGTTTGGGCTTGGGAGGTGAAAAAACGGTTTGCAAAAACGCGCAGCCTGCATTCGTCGGATGGAGTTCAAGGGTTTGGAATTTCTCAACAAGCATTTTGAATTGCAAAATGATTTTTCAGTTGCTATACTGGGCTTACCAAAATTTTGTCGGGAGGATGCCGCAGTGACTGCACAGACAATGCAAATCGGGAGCAGACCTTGCCGCATTTACGGCGAAGCCAATGCAGAATACCTGCTGCTCCAAATGACTGGCGAGCACGAGCAGCAAAGCATGGACAACGAAGTGTATGCTATCGCACAAAGCAGCCGGAATTTTCTGTTTGCCGCCGTTCCGGTCTCAAACTGGAACGATGCACTTTCTCCGTGGGAAGCCCCTGCCGTGTGGGGGAAGCAGGGTTTCGGCGGCAATGCTGCGGACACCCTGCGCTTTCTGACAGAACAGGTCATCCCCACACTGAAACAACAGTTCAATCTCCCGGAAAACGTCAAAATCATTCTGGGCGGATATTCGCTGGCGGGATTGTTTGGGCTGTGGGCATCCACCCAGACTGATCTGTTCTACGGTATCGCCGCTGCCTCGCCCTCTGTTTGGTTTCCGGGCTGGATGGAGTTTGAACAGCGACACCCCATGCAGGCGCAGCGCATTTATCTGAGCCTTGGCGACAAGGAAGAGCACACGAAAAACGCCGTCATGGCTGCGGTGGGCGATAACATCCGCACTCTGCACAGTCGGCTTACAGCGCGTGGCGCAGACTGCACCCTTGAATGGAACAGCGGCGGGCATTTCAAAGACGCCGACCTGCGCACAGCGAAAGCTTTTCAGTGGGCGATGGAGAAACACACATGACCATTCGCGTTTGCGAAGCAATGAACGCCCCAGTGGGGCATTTAAGCGACAGAACGGTTTGCGAAGCAAATGGAGGGGGCTTGCCCCGACAAGTTCTGATTGATGCAGACGGCTGTCCGGTGGTCGACCTGACATTGCAGATTGCAAAACAGTTTGATGTTCCGGTTATCATCCTATGCGACACAGCTCACCAAATCGAGCGAGAAGGTGCGCAGACGCTGGTGTTCGATAAAGGGGCTGACAGCGTAGACTTTGCGCTGGTGAACCGGGTAAAACCGGGGGATATTGTCGTAACACAGGACTACGGGCTGGCGAGTATGTGCCTTGCCAAGTGTGCACGCGTGCTGAACCAGAACGGTCTGGAGTACACTGCCGATAATATAGATGCCCTCATGCTGCGGCGGTATGAAAACAAAAAGCTCCTCCGTGCCGGGAAGCACCCCAAGGGGAGCCCAAAGCGGACGAAGGAACAGGATGTCAGGTTTGCGGACACGCTTGAGAAGATTCTGAGCAAAAAATATTGATACATTCTTTTTGATGGCTGGAGAACATAAAAAGGCACCAGCCTAAGCTGATGCCTTTTGTTGGCGGAGATGGTGGGATTCGAACCCACGTGCCCGATTAAGGACAAAACGATTTCGAGTCGTTCTCGTTACGACCACTTCGATACATCTCCATGATAAACTTTATATAGTATAGCAAAAAAGCCTGTTGGCGTCAACACTTTTTCGCATTCCGAACCCCTGGGCTGCGGTGCAGCAGTCCCGGGGTTTTCAGCTTTTTTGCGCAGCACGGAAAATTTTGCAAAAGGGGCTGGTATTTTTGCGGGTTTTGAGTATAATAGAGGAGAAATAGTTCAAATTTGAAATAAAAGGAGAATCACATCCATGGCACAGGCAAAACAGGATATGGGCTCTGGCAGCGTAAAAAAGCTGATGCTGCAGCTCATGATCCCGGCGGTCGTTGCACAGGTGGTCAACCTGCTGTATAACATTGTGGACCGCATTTACATCGGACATATTGCCGGCATCGGCGCGGCAGCGCTGACCGGCGTGGGACTGTTCACCCCCATCCTCATGCTGCTGAACGCGTTCGCCATGCTGGTGGGCGCGGGCGGCGCGCCCCGCACCGCCATTGCGCTGGGACAAGGCGACAAGGAGCAGGCGGAGAAGATCATTTCCAACAGCTTTACCATGCTGCTGCTCTTTTCGGTGGTGCTGACTGTGGTGTTCTACGCCGGAGCGCCCACCCTGCTGCGGCTCTTCGGTGCCAGTGATGCCACCCTGCCCTATGCGCTGGCGTACAGCCGCATCTACATTCTGGGCTCGGTGTTCGTGCTGCTGGTGCTGGGCATGAACCCCTTCATCACCACGCAGGGCTTTGCCAAGACCAGTATGCTTACCACCGTCATCGGTGCGGTCATCAACATTATCCTCGACCCCATCCTGATCTTTGGTCTGGGGCTGGGCGTGCGGGGCGCTGCCATTGCCACTGTGCTCAGTCAGGCCGTAGGCGCGGTGTGGATTTTGCGCTTCCTCACCGGCAAAAAGACCATCCTGCGCTTGCGCAAGGACTATATGCGCCCGGAAAAGAAGGTCATCCTGCCGGTGATGGCGCTGGGCATCTCCACCTTTGTGATGATGTCCACCGAGAGCCTGCTGTCCATCAGTTTCAGCTCCAGTCTGGCACGGTACGGCGGCGACGTGGCTGTGGGCGCTATGACCGTTATCACCAGCGCTTCCCAGCTGTGCACCCTGCCCATTCAGGGCATCTGTCAGGGCGGTCAGCCGGTGATGAGCTTCAACTTCGGCGCGGGTAAAAAGTCCCGCGTCAAGGAGGCGTTCCACTTCCAGCTGCTGCTGTGCAGCTGCTACACCTGCCTGTTCTGGCTGCTCATGATGCTGGCACCGGGGGCTGTGGCGGGCATCTTCACCTCGGATACGGCGCTCATCGACTACACCACATGGTCCATGCGCATCTACATGGCCGGTATCTTTGCCATGGGCTTCCAGATCGCCTGCCAGCAGAGCTTTATGGCGCTGGGACAGGCCAAGGTCAGCCTGCTGCTGGCCTGCCTGCGCAAGATCATTTTGCTGATCCCGCTCATCTTCATTCTGCCGCACCTGCTGCCGGACCCGGTGTTCGGCGTCTTTCTGGCAGAGCCAGTCAGCGATATTCTGGCGGCGACCATCACCACCATCACCTTCTTCTCCCGCTTCAATGGCATTTTGGAACGGGGCGCTGCAAAGGTGTAAGGAAATAGAACAAGCCCGGGAAAGGTGCTGGCTCTGGGCGAGGGGCTGTCAAGCCCCATCTTCGTTCTTGGCTCCCCTTTGTAGGGGAGCTGGCGCGGGAGCGCCTGAGAGGGTTGTTAGACGGCCTCCGGCTCGCCCAGAGCCAGCACCTTCGTCAGTTCGGCCTGCACCTTTGCGTTAGTGGCATCGGTGACGGCCAGCACATCGGAATAGAACTTTTCCATCTCGTCACGGGTGGAGAAAGTGGCCACATACATCTGGTTGCCCATGGCACCGGACAGCGCCTCGGGGATGCGGTCCACCATGCGCATATTGTCCTGATACTTCTGCATCAGCTGCTCGTGGCTGTAAACAAAGCTCTTGCCGTCCCGGCGGCCGGCAAAGGCGCAGTAGTAGTGCTCACCCACCGGCATATCGGTGCCGCCAAAGGCGATCATGTCTGCCCAGATCTTGTACACGTTGGTGGAGCGGGCAAAGTCGATCATGTCCGGAGTAAAGCCGCCGCAGGGACGCATATTGACCTCCAAGGCCACGATCTGGCCCTTTTTGCCCATGCTGGCCTGATCCTCGGTCATGCGGAAGAACTCGAAGTGGACAAAGCGGCTCTTCACTCCAAAGCTCTTGACGGCGGCACGGCCTGCGGCGCGGGTGTCCTCCGGCAGATCCTTGATGATGTAGTAGATGGAGTTATCGTCGTTGTTCACGATGTCCATGATGGACACGGGGCTTACGTTGCCCGCCTCAAAGATGGGGTTGCCATGAGCGTCGATGATAGCATCGTAGCTGTTCACCTCGGCGCGGACGAACTCCTCCATGATGTAGGCCACATCCGGGTGCTCTTTTTCCTTGTAGGCGAGAAATTTCTCCAGTTCCTTGTCGCTGGAAAGGCGGTGGGTATCCGAAGCGCCCACGCCGTTGTCCGGCTTGACCACCACCGGGTAGCCTACCTGCGCCACAAAGGCCTTGCAGCCTGCAAAATCGTCTACCATGTGGTAGCGGGCGGTGGCGATACCGGCCTTCTGGTAGTACTCCTTCATCTTGCTCTTGTACTTGATGCGGGGCATATCAGAGGTCTGGAAGCCGCTGGTGATATGGAAATCGGTGCGCAGGGCGGCATCCCGCTCCAGCCAGTATTCATTGTTGGACTCCAGCCAGTCGATGCGGCCATATTTGAAGGTGAAAAACGCCACGGCGCGGTACACCTCGTCGTAGTTTTCCAGACTGTTCACCTTGTAATATTCGTTCAGGCTTGCCTTCAGTTCAGGCTTCAGTTCCTCGTAGGGCTGGTCGCCGATGCCCAGCACGTTCAGGCCGTTGTTTTTCAGTTCCCGGCAGAACTGCCAGTAGTTCGTGGGGAAGTTGGGGGAGATAAAAATAAAGTTCTGCATGGTATTTGTTGATTCCTCTTTCCGTTACCTCTATGATTACAAAGCCCCTGCGGGGGCAGGACAAACTTTAAACAGGGGCACAACGGCGCGTCTGCGGACGCGCCGTTGTACCATTTTCACGAGAAGGAGCGCAGCTTTGCCAGAAGCTGCACTGGCGGGGCAAGGGTCACTGCTCGCCCAGAACGTAGGGCATATAGTATGCCACCTGCTTATACCACCAGTTCCAGTCGTGATTGACATCGTGACCCCACAGGTCTACCCAGATGGGGATATGCTTTGCCTCAAAGATGCGCTTGAGCAGCCATGTGGTGTCCGGCTGTTCCCAGTCGCCCTGACCGCAGCAGATAACAGCCTTCTGGCTGCGGAACAGCTGCATATAGGGGTGATCCTCCGGGAAGTTCTTCATGTAGTCCACAGGGGAGTTCATGTACACCAGCTCGTCCATGTAGTTACCAAAACCGTAGTGGGCGGTGTAGATGCCGCTGAGCGCCAGACAGCCGCAGAAGATATCCGGGCGGCGCAGGTACAAGTTTACCGCGTGGGTAGCGCCCAGACTGCACCCGAAGGCGATGATGCCGGGCAAATCGCTCCAGCCGTTGCGCTGCTGCGCCAGATGCTGAAGCATCGGAGCGACCTCGCGGGTGATATAGCGCAGCCACTGCTCATAGCGGCGGATGCGCCAATAGGGGTTGCCCTGTGCGTCCGACCATGTTTCCTGATCCATGGTGTCGATGGAAAGCACCATGATCTTCCCGGACTCGATCCACGGGGCAAGGGTGTCGGTCATGTGGAAATTTTCAAAATCAAAGAACCTGCCATCCTGACAAGGGATATACAGCACCGGACGGCCTGCGTGGCCGTAAAGCTTGCACTCCATATCCCGGCCAAGCTCCGGGCTGTACTCCTTGAAATACTGCATCTCCATGGTGTTTCCTCCTTGATGTTACTATGGTATTGCCCTTCTCTTACTCATCCACCTCATACAGCAGGGTGTGGAACACGAAGGGCAGCTGTTTCTCCCAGCTGGCCTCGCTGTGGGTGCCGCCGGGCACGATGCGGCTGGTCAGGTGGATGCCTCGGGTCATCAGCTTGCCGCTCAAGGCAGAAAACTCCCGGCGGATGCCATCGTGATTGCCCATCTCCCGGGAGCCGTAGTCCATGTACAGCACCGTGCCGGGGGAAAGCTTTGCGCGCCCCACAAGGCCGGAAAGCTTATCCGGTGCCACCCAGATGGAGGGCGACAGCGCCGCGGCGCGGCTGTAAGTATCGTTATATTGCAGCAGGGCGTACAGGCTCATCAGCCCGCCCATGCTGCTGCCGCCGATAAAGGTATGTGCCCTATCCGGCAGGGTGCGGAAATTCTGGTCGATCAGGGGCTTGAACCGGTGGATGAACCAGCTCATGGTGGCCTGTCCCTTGCCGTCAAAGTGGCCGTAGGTGGGGTCATCGAAGCGGTAAGGGGAATACTCCACCAGACGCTCGTTGTTTGCCCCGGCGTTGCACTCGATGGCCGCCACGATCAGCGGGGTGTCGGTATAGTCCAGATAATCTGCTACGCCCCAGCTTTTGCCGTAGGTGGCATCCTCGTCGAAAAACACGTTCTGCCCATCGAACATATACAGCACGGGGAACCGGCGTTCCGGCTGTGCCTCGTACATGGTGGGCAGGTAGACATACACCCGGCGCTGCTCGGTGCCGTTGACCGCCGGGTAACTCATGCTCCATTTTTTGATCATGGTGCTTCTTTCCTCTCAAATCTTCCTGCAAAGGGCACAGGCGGCAAGCCCACGCCCCTTATAGGTAGTGTAGCACCATGCGGCGGGAATTGCAATGATTATAGAGCAAAGGGACTGCTGCCCCAAATGGTATGCAGCAGTCCCTTTAAAAGCCGTAGGGTAGCGGGCGGCTTCTTAGTATTTCTTTTCCACAGGCACGATCCAGCCCTTGGTGTCGGGCAGCTTGCCCCACTGCATACCGGTCATGGTGTCGTACAGCTTCTGGGTGACAGGGCCGATCTTGCCGTCGCCGATAAAGGCGTGCTCGCCCTTCCAGACCAGCTCCTTGACGGGAGAGACGACAGCGGCAGTACCGGTGCCGAACACCTCTTCCAGCTTGCCTTCACGGGCAGCAGCCATGATGTCGGCAATGGCGATCTTGCCCTCAACGACCTCGTAGCCCCAGTCCTTCAGCAGCTCGATGCAGCTGCGGCGGGTAACGCCGGGCAGCACGGTGCCCACGGTAGCAGCGGTGTACACCTTGCCGTCGATCTTGAACATGATGTTCATGCTGCCCACTTCTTCAACGTACTTCTTCTCAACGCCGTCCAGCCACAGCACCTGTGCATAGCCCTGCTCCTCGGCCAGCTCGCCGGCCTTGATGGAAGCAGCGTAGTTGCCGCCGCACTTGGTAAAGCCGGTCAGACCCGGGGCGGCGCGGATGTACTCGTCCTCCACATAGATGCGCACGGGGTTGATGCCCTCGGCGTAGTAAGCGCCGGAGGGAGCGCAGATGATGCAGAAGATGTAGTGCTTGGAGGCGTGCACGCCCAGACCCACATCATTGGCAAAGATGAAGGGACGGATGTACAGGGAAGCGCCATCGGTGTGGGGCACCCAGTCGCGGTCCACATCCACCAGAGCCTTGACAGCCTGAATGTAGTCCTCTACCGGGATCTTGGGGATGCACAGACGGTCGGCAGAATCCTGAAAACGCTTGGCATTGCAGTCCGGGCGGAACAGCTGCACGGTGTCGTCGGCGGTACGGTAGGCCTTCATGCCCTCAAAGATCTCCTGTGCGTAGTGGAACACCACGGTAGCGGGGTCCAGTTCAAAGGGACCGTAGGGGACGATGCGGGCATCGTGCCAGCCCTCGCCCTCGGTGTAATCCATAACGAACATGTGGTCGGAGAACTTTTTGCCGAAGCCGAGCTTCGTCTCATCGGTGGGCTTTGCCTTGGGCGCAGCCGTGCGGGTGATCTTGATATCCAACATAGTGAGTTTCCCTCTTTCCTTTTATGCGCGTGCGCACGATTTCCGGCGCTTTATGACACAAATGTTGGTTTCTATTATAATATTCCCAGCCGGTTTTGCAAGGAATCGCAAAATGTTTCATCTTTCTACCAGTAAAGTTGCACCAGATTGTGAGCACAATGGTGTGCAAACTGCCAAATCTATGATACAATAGGGGCACAGAGCACTTTGCGGGGCACAGCCCCGCTTTTCTATGGAAGGAGATACTGCCATGATCGACGGCGTTATTTTTGATATGGACGGCCTGATGTTCGACACCGAGCGGGTCTGGGCCACCCTGTGGGAGCCGGCACTGGCCACCCTTGGGCTTTCTTATAAGGAAGGACTGGACGTTGCTGCCCGCGGCACGGCGGGGGACTCCATGCGGGCGGTGCTGCGCCGCTTCTACGGGGAAAACTGCGACACGGACGCCATCATCGCAGCGCTGCACGCACAGGCAGAAAAGGCGTTTCAGGCACCGCCGCCCAAAAAGCCCGGGCTGGACGAAATTCTGACTTGGCTGGACGCGCAGCACATCCCCATGGCGGTGGCTTCCTCCAGCCGGATGGCGTCTATCCGGCATCATTTGGACGGCTGGGGTCTGACCCACTATTTTAAGGTAATCGTCTCCGGCGAGCAGTTCTCGGCTTCCAAGCCCGACCCGGAGATCTTTCTGCGGGCAGCAGAAGCGCTGGGCACTGTGCCCAGCCGCACCCTTGTGCTGGAGGACAGCTACAACGGCGTGCGCGCCGGTGCCGCCGGGCACTTTGTCACCGTGATGGTGCCGGACATGGCCCCCGCCAATGACGAGATGCGCCGCCTGTACACCGCCGAGTGCCGCGATTTGTACGAGGTGCTGGACGGGTTGCAGAAGGGGAGATTCTGATTATAAAAATACCATGCCGGACAGCCCGCAGACTGTCCGGCATGGTGTTTTCTTTATTCCTCAAATTCCAGATCGCTGGGCTGGATCAGGTCAAGCTCTGCGGCTGGCTCCGCCACAAGGCGGCGGCTCTGGTTGAAGATGGCCTTTTCCAGCGTGTTGCGCGCCAGACGGCCATTGCCGGCAGTGCGGCTGTCCAGCGCCTGACGGCGCTTGTAGTACCCCAGCAGCGGGAAGGTGCAGCTCTCGGCAAGGCGGTAGCCCTTGCCCTTGGCCAGCACGGCGGTGATGTCCAGCAGCTCGTCCGCGGTGTAGTCCGGGAACTCGATCTTGTTGGGGAAGCGGCTGGCAAGGCCGCTGTTGGCGGTGAGGAACACCTCCATCTCCCTGGTGTAGCCCGCAAGGATGACCACCAGCTCGTCCCGGTGATCCTCCATGCCCTTTACAAGGGTGTCGATGGCTTCCAGCCCAAAGCTGTCCTGCTCGCCGCGGTACAGACTGTACGCTTCGTCGATGAACAAAACGCCGCCCAGTGCGCTCTCGATAACGCTGTTGGTCAGCGGGGCGGTGTGGCCGGTGTAGCGCCCCACAAGGTCGGCGCGGGTCACCTCCACCAGTTGCCCGCCCTTGAGCGCACCGATGGCCTTGAGGTACTTTGCCACCAGCCGGGCAATGGTGGTCTTGCCGGTGCCGGGGTTGCCGGTAAAGATCATGTGCATGGACAGGCTTGCGGTCTTGAAGCCCGCCGCCGCGCGGCGCTGCTGCACCTGCAAATTGTCTGCCAGACCGAACACATACTCCTTGACCGGGGCAAGCCCCACCAGCGCATCCAATTCGGCGCGGATCTGCTCCACTGCGCCGGTGTAGGCCGCCGGCAGCAGGTTGAACAGGTCTGCCGGGGCGGCACCGTTCAGCGCAAATTGCAGCCCTTCGGGCGCGGCGGTCAGCGCCACCGTGCCGGACAGCTTTGCGTCGGTCTGCAAACAGTACTCGCTCAGGGCGCGGAAGATGCGCTCACAGCAGTCTGCCAGCCCTTCTGCGCCCTTTTCCTTGGAGCACTGCGCCGCCACATAGTCCCGCACCTCTGCCCCTGCGGCGAGGGTCAGTCCCAGACGGCTGTTCACCCGCT
>OQVR01000450.1_pt1 | contig 18163 bp, 16 predicted proteins | sample 1691521 | NCBI WGS metagenome assembly OQVR01 (sample SAMN03418256, study PRJEB22391) | human gut metagenome | biome: human-gut; feature: organic feature; material: feces | host: Homo sapiens | place: Tanzania | collected 2013-01
GTGGATCCGGTGGCAAGAAGACAGTTCTGGGAACTCATCTACAAGGCGGCCGATGACGGAATCACCATATTCGTGACCACTCATTATATGGATGAGGCTGAATATTGCGACCGCGTCTCGATTATGGTGGACGGTCAGATCAAGGCTTTGGACTCCCCTGCCGCGTTGAAGCAGAGTGTTGGAGCGGAGAGTATGGACGAGGTGTTCCGCCGTCTTGCAAGAGAAGCCAAAAGAAACGGAGAGTAAAATGAAATCATTATCAGCATTCATACAGAAGGAGTTCCGACATATCCTTAGAGACAGGTGGACTCTGCTCATCATAGTCGGGATGCCGATCGCGCAGCTTCTGCTGTTCGGATTCGCCATCACCACCGAGGTGCGCAACGCCTCCGTGGCCGTGTTCGACCATGTAAATGACGAACTCACGACACGCATCATCGAACGGATGAATGCCAGTGAATATTTCAACGTCAGCGAAAGGATCACAGACATCGACCGGATCAACGACATCTTCAGGGAAGGCAAGACCAGCCTTGTGATGGTCTTCAGCGACAACTTCTCGAACGATGTACTTAACGGAGAAGCGTCCGTGCAGCTGATCGCCGACGGCACCGACCCGAACCAGGCCTCGATGATCACGGCCTACGCCGCCAACATCCTGGCCACCTGCCAGCAGGAGATCGCCGAGAAAAGCGGAATGGCAGGAGCGGCGATCAACCCAGTCATCAGAATGCTCTATAACCCCCAGGGCAAGAGCGCCTATAATTTCGTGCCTGGAGTTATGGGCTTGATTCTGATGCTGATCTGCGCGATGATGACAGCCGTAGCGATTGTCCGGGAAAAGGAAACCGGCTCGATGGAAGTGCTGCTCACCTCCCCGATAAGCCCGATGATGATCATCATCGCCAAGGCGATTCCGTATCTGGTGCTGTCAATCTTCGATCTGGTGCTGATCATTGTCTGCGCTGTGTTAGTGATGGGCGTCCCGATCGCCGGAAGCCTGTTCTCGCTGGCTCTGGTCTCGATCCTGTTCCTGATCTGCACACTGTGCCTGGGGCTTCTGATCTCGACTATGGTCGAGACCCAGATGGCGGCGATGATAGCCTCCGGAATGGGTCTGATGATGCCGACGATGCTGCTGTCCGGACTGATATTCCCGATTGAGAGTATGCCACGCATCCTGCAATGGATCTCCACGATCGTCCCCGCGCGCTGGTACATCCAGTCGATCAAGATGATAATGATCCAAGGCACGCCGCTAAGCTACACACTGCCGGAAATCGGAGTGCTGTCCCTCATCACAGTCATACTCATAGCATTGAGTGTCAAGAATTTCAAGACAAGATTAGCTTAAGAATATGTTATCGTTCCTCATAGAAAAAGAGTTCAAGCAGCTGGCTCGGAACAAGATCATCCCGAGGATGCTGGTGGCGCTGCCGCTAATGGCGATGCTGGTCTTCCCTTGGGCGGCGAACCTGGAGATCAAGAACGTCCGTGTGGATGTGGTTGACAACGACCATAGTCCGCTGTCGCAAAGGCTTGTGGCAGAAATCGGAGGATCGGCCTATTTCAACATCTCCGGCACATCGGACTCCTACCCTGACGCGTTGCGCAAGGTCGATTCCGACGAGGCGGACATGATATTCGTGGTCCCTCAGAACTTCGAGAAGGATCTTGTGAACGGCCAAGGCACGCAGGTCCAGATCGCCGCGAACTCCGTGAACGGCACCAAAGGCACGCTCAGTTCGTCCTATATGGTGTCAATGATCTCAGGATCAACGGCTCTGCGGGAATATTCAGAGAAGGTGAAGGTCACTTCCGCAGGGCAGGATATTCCTTCATTCTCGGTGAGCCCGCTCTACAAGTTCAACCCGTCGCTTGATTATAAGGTGTTTATGGTGCCGGCGCTGATGGTGATGCTTCTGACAATCATCTGCGGCTTCTTCCCGGCCCTCAACATCGTGGGCGAGAAGGAAAGCGGCACCATCGAACAGATCAACGTCACTCCGGTAGGCAAGTTCCAATTCATTCTGGCAAAGCTGATCCCGCTCTGGATCATCGGCATCGTGATAATGGGTTTGAGTCTGCTGCTCGCCAAAATCATCTACGGAATAGCCCCGGCCGGCAGCATCTGGACACTTATGCTTTTCACCGGAGTATATATTCTTGTGGTGTCCGGGTTGGGACTCGTGATCTCGAACTACGCCTCGACCATCCAGCAGGCGATGTTCGTGGGATTCTTCTTCATTATGATCTTCTTCCTGATGGGAGGAATGTTCACTCCGGTCAGCAGTATGCCGGACTGGGCGCAAGCGATAACAATCGTCAATCCTCTTAAATATTTCATTGAGGTGATGCGTCTTGTTTACCTGAAAGGTAGTAAATTTATGGATATGATTCCTCAGTTCCTCGCTTTGTGCGGCTTCGCGGCCGCGTTCGGAAGCTGGGCGATCATCAGTTACAAGAAATCAAGTTAATATTCAAATATGAACAGGACATCTGAATATGCTCTAACCATTGTGGTGCCTGTCTTCAACGAGGAGGACAATATCCACAATCTGGAAAAGGCTCTGACCGAGTTCATTCCTGTCAGCAAGGTCAAGACCTGCGCGCTGTTCGTGGACGATGGTTCTAAAGATGGCAGCCTCAAACTGATCCAGGAGGTCTGCTCCCGCAACAAAGACATCTTCTACATCAGCTTCTCAAAGAACGCCGGACTCAGCGCCGCGATAAAAGCCGGATTCGACTATGCCTTCTCTGAATATGTCGGCTATATGGACGCTGACCTTCAGACCACACCGGAGGATTTCAACCTGCTGCTGGACGGAATGAAGGAACACACCTTGATGACTGGCTACAGGGCGAACCGCAAAGACACGGCGTTCAAACGGATCCAGTCCAAAATCGCCAACGGATTCAGGAATATGATGACTCACGACGGGGCGAAGGACACCGGTTGCCCCCTCAAGATCATCCGCACGGACGCGGCCAAGAAGATCCCGATGTTCAAGGGAATGCACAGATTCCTGCCGGCGCTTATCCTGCTCCAGGATGGCGGCAGTTTCGGACAGGTTCCGGTAAGGCATTTCCCACGCACGGCAGGCACATCCAAGTTCCATCTCTGGAACAGGCTCTGGGGACCTTTCGCGGACTGCTTCGCCTACCGCTGGATGAAGCCACGGTACATCAACTACTCCGTGGGGAAGGACAATGTCAACGATGAGCGGAATTAATCTTCCGGAATATGTTTGACAGCATTCCCACCTGGCTCACACTCACGCTTGGCTTCTCCGCCCAGACATTCTTCGGATTGAGGACAGCGCTCCAATGGCTGAAATCCGAGATGGCACATGAATCGGCCTCCCCGGTGTCCTACTGGATCTTCAGCGTGATCGGAGCGTGCCTGATGTTCATCTACGGAGTCTTGAGGAATGATTTCTCGATCATCCTCGGACAGTTCATCGCCTACTTCATCTATCTTTGGAACTTGAACGCCAACGGGATATGGAGCCGGATGAAGATCCTCACAAGAGTTCTGCTGGCAGCTCTTCCGTTTGTAGCCGCCATGCTTCTGTTCAAGGACGCCCGGGGATATTCACAGAACTTCTTCCGCAACAGCGACATTCCGGTGTGGCTCGTGGTGTTCGGGTCAACGGGGCAGTTGATGTTCACGCTGCGGTTCGTCTATCAGTTTGCCTTCTCACACCACTGGCACACATCCGTGCTTCCGAAGGGATTCTGGGTCATCAGCATCGTAGGTTCCGGAATGATCATCATCTACGGAATCATAAGACTCGATCCTGTGCTGATCCTCGGGCAGATGTTCGGTTTTGTCGTTTACGTAAGGAATCTGATCCTGGGATCAGGCAAAAAAGAATCTTCAGATGAAAAATAACACTCTACAGCCGGGGAAGGGCAACATATTCACCCGCCATCCGATGATGACGGTCTTCGTCTTCACTTTCGTCTGCCTTTTTCCGGTGATGCTGACGAGGGATTTCACGCCCTCAAATGAGCTGAGGTACCTAAGCATCGCTGACGAGGCTCTTGCGGACGGGCATATATTCGCATTCTACAACCACGGGCTGGCGTATGCCGACAAACCGCCGCTCTATTTCTGGATCGTGATGCTGTGCAGACTGTTGTTCGGGCATCACAGCTGCCTTGCGTTGTCGATGTTCTCGTTGATCCCGGCGTTCGTCATCACGGGGATAATGGACAAGTGGGTGATGAAAGGCAAGTCAGCGATGGACAGAATGGCTCTGGCCGGAATGACGCTGACCTGCGTTATGTTCCTCGGGACTATGATCGTGCTGAGGATGGATATGCTGATGTGTATGTTCATCGTGCTGGCTCTCTGGACCTTCTATCGGATGTACTCAGGGGACGGAGCGCGAAGATCGGATTCCGTGATGCTGCCGGTGTGGATATTCCTCGCCCTTTTCACAAAGGGACCTGTGGGGCTCCTTATGCCGCCGCTGTCAATAGCCGTGTTCCTCGCCGTGAAACGGGACTGGAAAGGATTCGGCAAGTACTTGGGTCTCAAGACTTGGGGCATCATCGCCGGGCTTGCGGCCCTTTGGATCGGCTGTGTCTGGATCGAGGGCGGATCGGAGTACATCAACAACCTTTTGGTAAAACAGACCGTCGGGCGGGCCGTCAACGCCTTCACCCACGCCAAGCCGTTCTGGTTCTACCTCGTGGCGATTATCTGGTGTCTGGCGCCGTACAGCCTGCTGTTGGTCGGGACGTTTGCCGCCTCGCTGCTGCCGGTTCGGAATACATGTGTTGAAGAGACTTCCGGCCAAGCACAGTCAAAAGTCGGTATTTCTGACACATCAGATGCGTCGAATTGCCCAAAACAGGGCCGTTCCGACTTAGAGATTCTTTTCCTCTGCACGATCATCTCCACAGTCGCGATGCTGTCCTCCTTCAGTTCCAAGCTGCCGATCTACCTCGTGCCGGTCTTCCCGTTCTGCGTCTATCTGTTTCCTATCGTGCTTGACCGCATCGGGGAGAGAGGATGGATGCGATGGGGTGTAGGAATATTCTCGATCATATTCACAGTCATTGGTTTGGCCGCATTGCCGGTTCTTTTCGGGGCTGTCAAAATCCCGGCTCTCAATGACCTTTTGACTGAATATCCTTTCGCCCTCGAAGCCCCGATAATCAACGGCATAATTCTTCTGACTTTGGCGAATATTCTGGGAATATGGTTCCTGCTCAAACGGAAAGTCTGGAATATTCCCGCACTCTTTTTGGGTGCAGGTCTTTTCCTCGCGGTGTTCTCCGCTTCGGCGGTCGTCAAGGACATCAATCCGTACATCGGCTACGGCTCCATCTGCTCGAAGGTTCCCGAAGGCACCGATGTCGCCACGGTCTTCCTGCACAGACCAGAGAACATCGATGCCTACATCGGCCGTCAGATCACTGATTACGGCAAGGAGCCTGAACGCCTTGTGGAAGCGGTCTCCGCCTCCGACAAGCCTCTGACAATCATCACACGCACGTCAAGACTGGAAACAATCCCTGAATTACAGAAACTCTTCAGCAATGGCACCGTCCTTTACTCCGGGCCTTACTGCCTGACGACTATAAGCAAGAAGTAGCCCAGTTGCTTCGGCACTTCGACAAGTTCAGCGACCTATGGTTCAGCAAGTCAGCTACGGACCTATGGTTCGGTAAGCCAGATACCGGCCTATGATCCGGCAAGATCAACAACCGGCCAATTGTTCTGCGAATCGGCGACGGGACGATGGCTCTGCAAACAGGCGACGGGACGATGGTGCCGCAAACAGGCTGTCGGCCGATTCCGGTCACTGAGCATATCGAAGTGACCAATTGAATCATGGAAGTTGGGCAATCATACAAAACAACTCAGAATCCTTGGTTTATGTGAAATGTTATTTGCCAGCCGTGGCGAAGTGGTTTCTTTAGTGGTATTAACGAATAAATTTCTGTTTTTTATATTTCTTATAGGTTTCTTTTCGTTTTTTACGTTTATTGTGCATATTATTGCGGTTCAAATATTTATTTAAATTTTGAACCATATGTATTTCAATGAAAAGAAACAGGAACTCGCTCCGTTCGTGAACCTGAGGAGCGACGTCGGATTCAAGGCGGTGTTCGCCGACAAAAACAACAAGGACATCCTAATCGGGGTGCTGAACATGATCCTACCCTCAGAGGCCAGAATCGATGACATCACCGAATATTCCGACCGCGAGCAGCGGCGGGATGTACCCTATGGGAAAAAGACAGTGCTGGATCTGGTCTGCCGTGACAAATCAGGCAGAACTTTTGTTGTGGAGATGCAGGCCGCCGAGGAGGACAACTTCTTCGAAAGGTGCGTCTATTACGCGTCGGGGCTCTACCATCTTGAACTGTCGGACGGGGAACGATACAAGGGACTACGTCCGGTCTATGTGGTGTCATTCCTGAACTATCACCTGAAGCACGACGACGAGTCCCTCTGGGACACCGACCACTTCATCTCCAACTGGAGGTTCACCGAAAAACGCACCGGAATGGTTGCGGATCAGACAATTAGTGTTATCTTTGTGGAGATGACGCTGTTCACCAAGACGCTGGAGGAGTGCGTGACGGAGTTCGACAGGCTGTTCTACATATTCAAGAACAGTGATGGCTTCCAAAGGATCCCCGAATGGATTGAGGAGGCAGGCGGGATCTCAAGACGGCTCGCCGAGGCGTGTGAGGTGGCGGCGTTCGACAAGGAGAAGAAACTTAAATACGAGATTGACAAGATGAACGAGTGGGACATTCTGGCGCAGCGGGAATTCGCCGAGCGCAAGGGCTTCGAGGCGGGATACGCCGATGGCGAGGCCAAGGGAATCGCTGACGGGACAGCAAAAGGAAAAGCTGAAGGAAAAGCTGAAGGAAAGGCTGAAGGAAAGGCAGAGGTAGCCAAAGCTATGCTTCTTGGCGGAATGGCCAAGGAACTCGTGATGCGGTTCTGCGGACTTACAAAGGAACAAGTTGATAATCTGGCCGACGAGTTAGCGTAAAGTCAACATTGATTCGATTGTTGACCAAGTGGTCACAGTCTTCTTCACAATCATAATGTGGAATCGCACCCATTGATTCAGTGCGAGTTACGAAAGGCTGCCGGTCATTTTCAGAGGGCAGCCTTTACGAACATATTCATTTACAACACATTACGATTCACGCCTCAATAGCCTGATTCTATTGAGGATGGTGCAGAAAGTGACAGATGGAGGGCACAAGCCAGCAAGTCCCTTGCACGACTCTTTCGATTTGTAGGTACAGGAGATGTCAGACGGTGAGCTCAAGCCAGCGGGTTTCCTTGGTGTCGAGTTCCGAGGAGACCTCGGCGAAACGGGTGGTGACCTTCTGGAGCTCGGCAGGGTCGGTGAGGCCGCCATTCATCTTGGACTCCAGGTCGGACTTCTCGGCGGTGAGGGACTCGATGTCTTTCTCAAGTTGCTCAAGCTCACGCTGTTCCTTATAGCTTAGCTTGCGGGGAGCATCGGGACGGGAAGGCTTGGATGAAGCACCGGCGTCAAGCGGAGACGAGGCTGAAAGTGAGCCGGCAACAGCGGCGGACTTAGAGGCACGTTCCTCCTCACGGGCCTTGGCGCGTTTCTCGGCCTCATAGTCCTTGATGAACTCACGATACTGGCTGTAGCTGCCGATGAAGTCCTTGACCTCACCATCGCCGCAGAAGACAAACAGATGGTCCACCAAGCGGTCCAGAAAATGACGGTCGTGGGAGACAAGGATCAAAGTGCCCTTGAACTCTTTCAGATACTCTTCAAGAATATTTATGGTCACGATGTCCAGATCGTTCGTCGGCTCGTCCATTATCAGCAGGTTCGGCTGCCTCATCAGGATGGTCAGCAGGTAGAGGCGGCGTTTCTCTCCTCCGGAAAGCTTGCTGATGCGGTTGTTCAGCATATCGTGCGGGAAGAGGAACTGGCTCAACAGATGAGTGTCGTTCACGGTCTCCAGAACAGTCTGGTTCTCATCGAACTGCATTCCGCTCTGGCGGTAGTAGCCGATCTTCAGAGACTCTCCCCTCTCGATCACGCCGGTGGTTCTACAAAGCTCACCTACCGTGGTTCGGCCAGGCTCACCAACCGTAGAAGAACCAGAATCCGACTGATCCATATTCCCGATCAGAAGATTGATGAACGTGGTCTTGCCGACACCGTTCTTTCCCACGATTCCGACCTTCTCGTAGCGTTGGAAATTATAAGTAAAATGGCTCAGGTAGCAGTCTCCGCCGTAATAGAAACTGACATCCTTGCAGTTGATGATCTTGGTTCCGAGCCTGGAGGCAGGCCCCATCTCGCCGAGACTCACGCTGTCGGTCCTGTAAACCTGCTCGGCCCTGTCCTTCAGCTCGTAGAAAGCGTTCTTGCGGTACTTGGCCTTGCCGGTTCTGGCGCACGGACTGGCGTGCATCCATTCCAGCTCACGGCGGAGCAGATTCTTGATCTTGTCAGTCTCGGCATTGTAGTTTTCGATGCGTTCCTGCCTCTTCTCCAGATAGTTCTGATAGTCGCCTTTATAAATATATACGGCTCCGTGATCCATCTCCATCACGGTGTTAGCCACGGAATCCAGAAAATAACGGTCATGGGTCACCATCAGAAGCGTGCATCGGGCGTGAGACAGATAGTTCTCCAGAAACTCGATGCCGTCGATGTCCAGATGGTTGGTCGGCTCGTCCATCACGAAGAAGTCCGCCTCGCTGGCAAGCATCACGATGATGGCGGCACGCTTGATCTCCCCGCCCGAAAGCACCTTCATCTTACGGTCATATTCAGACATCCCGAAGGAGGTCAGAAGGCGGCGGACGCGCTGCTCATATTCAGCAAGATGTTCAGGATCAAGATTCTTCGTCCACTGTTCGCTGTCCCGCATAATCTGATTCCACACGGTGGATTCGGGATCATATTCATACTCCTGCTCAAGGAACGCGATGCGGATGTCCTTAAGGAATATGATCTTGCCGCCGGAATCGGAGCTGTCCTTGCCGGCCAGAATGCGCAGAAGGCTGGTCTTACCGGTGCCGTTCGGGGCGATCAGGGCGATCTTGTCGCCCTCGTTGATGTTGAAGCCGATGTGCTCAAACAGGACTTTCGGCCCGTATGACTTGGAGATGTTCTCTATCTGAAGGTAACTTGGCATATTCGTAGTAAAATGTAACCGTCAACAAAATCTTCTAAAACAACCAGCCCCGCTTTCCTGCCGCCTGCAAAATTAGCGATTAATCGCCGAATATTCGCTCTTCTGTCCCTCAAAATCTTCCCTGCCTCCGTCCGCATTTTGAAGTAATTTCACAAAACACGTTCAGCCGAAGTGGCAGCGGAAGGCGGTAAAACAATGAATAAGTTGAATAACTCGTGGTAAATCATCTGAGTTTTTCAACATATTCATTAATAGGCAACGTTCTAAGGCACATTGGCATGAACGTGTTTTGTAAGATGCAACGGCCATTTGCAGTAGCAGCCGAAGGCCTTGGAACATCCGAAGCTCCGGAACATCCGAAGCATCCGAAGCGAATCATTACGTATTTTTGTTTGTGTTTTCAGAGTAATTTCATATCTTTGACGTGATTATGAACCAGATCCATCAGGAGTACACGATGGAAAGGAGACCGGAAAGCCTTCCCTGGCGAGGGTCATTCCGGCTTATGACGACAAGAGAACCCTACTTTCGGAAGAAAACTAACAACCAAAGAATATGAATAAATACATCATCACTATCATTGTAGCCCTTATGGCTTTAGGAATCGGCGCCAAGGCGCAGACCGTGTATTCATGTCAGTACAAAAGCGAGGCGGACGTGAAAGTCCATGTCACCAAATACAAGTCCGAGGCGGATCTGGTTGTCTACAAATGCAAGTACAAGAGCGAGGCCGAGAACAACAAGGGGCTTTGGTTTTTTGTGAAATACAAGAGCGAGGCGAAAAAGAAGTTGTTTTTCGTGAACTACAAGAGCGAGGCCGACATTGTGATTTATTTTACTGACTACAAGAGCGAGGCCGGATGGAGGAACAATAGCAAAAAACATCTGATGTACTGACGTTTAGAAAGTACGACTTGTCATTGATCGCGGCTCTGGTGGCCGCGGTCGGTGTTTCCGCCAGAGCCACATCCGGCATTGGCGAGCGGCCGCACCAAATATTCGCGCCACGCAGTAGTTCTCAGAGATAGACCGAAGAGTTTTTCCACCAACATTCCCGTCAGCATTCATCCTCAAGCGGGATTTCTTTTGCGCGGAGGGGAGAAGAATCACGTTTTTTGTGTAAGTTTGCAGTCCCAACGGAGAAGGCGATGCGGCTGGAGGCCTTCCCGTCACGTGCGGGGATGGAAAAGCGAATAGGGATGTTGAATATTCACGAAAATTAAATAATTGAGAATATGAGGTTTACGAATAGGATTCTTATGATGGCACTGCTGGTGGCGGGTCTTTTTGCGGCGTCTGTCGACGGGTTCTGCTGGGGGCAGAAGGGGCATGATGTCACTTGCGCTGTCGCACAGCGGCATCTTACCCGAAAGACGGCAAGGAAGATTGACGAAATACTTGACGGGAAGAGCATTGTGTACTGGGCGAATTGGATGGACAATGCCAGCCACACTCCTGAATACCGGTACACCAGCTCGTGGCATTACAGAAACACTGACGAGGGCGAGACTTTCAGCGGAGCTCCCCTTAACGAGAACGGCGATGTCGTCCGCGCCGTCAACGAGCAGATAGCGGCGTTGAAAAGCGGGAAGCTTGACAAGGAGGAGCAGGCGCTCTCATTGAAGTTCCTGGTCCACCTTATGGGCGACCTGCATTGTCCGATGCACATGGGACACAGGTCGGACCGCGGCGGCAACAGATGGCAGGTGCAATTCTTCAACAACGGTACGAACCTTCATTCCATCTGGGACACCGGAATCATCGAGAGCGCCCACAAATGGACATATTCGGAATGGGTCGAGCAGATTGACACCAACCCTCGAGCCGAGAACAGAAAGATGGCGGAAGGGACACCGGAATCCTGGGGCAAGGAGACCTACGGGATCTGCAGGACAATCTACGCCTCGACTCCTGTCGGCTCCAAACTGTCCTATGACTACGTGGGCGAATGGACCGGGACGGTGGAAGTCCAGCTTCTACGCGGCGGCCTGCGGCTTGCCGCTGTCCTGAACGACATTTTCGGATAGCCCGGAGGAGCATCAGAAACCGAAATAGTTCCGGGCGTTGTTGTAGGAGATGTCGCGGACCATACGGGCGACAGTGTCAATCTCGGATGCCGGAATCTTGCCGGCCTCGACATCGGTGCCGATGATGTCGCAGAGAATGCGGCGGAAATATTCGTGGCGAGGGTAGCTGATGAAACTGCGGGAGTCGGTCAGCATTCCAACAAAACGGCTGAGGAGGCCAAGAGAGGACAAGGTGTCCATCTGACGGCGCATTCCATTCTCCTGATCGAGGAACCACCAGCCGGAGCCGAACTGCATCTTGCCGGGAACCGTGCCGTCGTTGAAATTGTACGCCATCGTGGTCATTACCTCATTGTCCTTCGGATTGAGGCAATAGAGAATGGTCTTCGCAAGGTTGCCGGTCATGTCCAAGACATCGAAAAATCTGTTTCCGGCCACGGCTATTTGCTTGTCATTCATCGAATCACAACCTGCGTCAGGTCCGACACCATTGAATAGCCTCGTACAGTTGTTGCGCAAAGGCCCTACGTGGAACTGCTGCGTCCACCCGGACTCCGCGTCCATCACGGCAAGGTCGTACAGGACGGCACTCTTGTACTTGACAGCGTCATATTCATCAACAGGCATTCCTGAAAGGGTGGTTTTGAATATTCTTTCAATCTCGCTTTCATCATATTCCTCAGCATAGAATGTGTCGAGACCGTGGTCCGAAAGGCGGCAGCCCATCGACCCGAAGAAGTCGTGACGCTTGCGAAGGGCCTCGATCAATGATGAATATGACCGTATCTCAACACCTGCGGCCTCGGAGAGTCTCCCAAGATATTCATTTAATGACTTGACATCCTCGATTCCCATAACCTTGTCAGGCCTCCAGGTAGGCAGCACTTTGGTGCCGAACGGATGCTCAGCGATCTGTTTGTGCCAACGCAGGTCATCCGCCGGGTCATCGGTCGTGCAGACCACCTCCACGTTGAACTTGCGGACGAGCGCCTGTCCCCGGAACTCCTCCGTGGCGAGTTTGGCGTTGCACTCCTCGAAGATCTCACGGGCTGTCTCCGGCTTCAGGATTTTGTCTATTCCGAAAACACGGCTCAGTTCCAGATGTGACCAGTGGTAAAGCGGATTACGCATCAGGTAAGGCATTGTCGCCGCCCATTTCTCGAACTTCTCCCAAGAGGACTTGTCTCCGGTGATATATTCCTCCGGCACTCCGTTCGCCCTCATCGCGCGCCATTTGTAGTGGTCGCCGCTGTGGCCGTCCACCAGCCAAAGCTGAGTGATGTCGCGGAACCGGACGTTCTCGGCGATCTCCCGTGGTGAAAGATGGCAGTGATAGTCTATTATCGGCAGTTTCTCGGCCTCGCCGTGGAACAACTGACGTGCCGTCTCATTGGACAGCATAAAGTTTTCGTTGATGAATGCGCTCATTGTCTGTTCTTTAACATTTGGATGTTCTTTCGGTCCGGAAGACTTGTAGCCTAAGTCATTCCTCCGTCAGAACCTGGCTTGACAAAGTTAACAATGGTAACGCTAATTCGCAACATAAATATGGTCTGACATTATGTCAGCGATTATGTAATTGGCAGATAATTTGATACCTTTGCAGTCGCTTTGGATGGTCCGGTGACTGTCCAGAGCGTGGATTGTTTTGATTATAAGGAGTATCAGATATGAGCAAAAAGAACAAGGAAGTAAATAATAAAGAGCAGGAAGAGCCTAAGCAGGCCGGCAAGACTGCCGAATCGGCGGAAAACAAAGCCGGAAACGAGCAGAAAGGCAAGGAAGAGGCTCCGGAGGTTGACGAGGAGGCCAAGAAGATTGAGCAGAAACTCAACACTCTTCTGAAAGAAAACGAGGAGCTTAAGGCCAGCGTGGCAAAGGAGAAGGATGACTACATCCGCCTGATGGCCGATTTCGAGAACTTCCGCAGACATTCCGCGGAGGCAAAGCTTGAGCTTGTCTCGTCAGCGGCGGCTGACACGATCAAGGGTCTGCTTCCGGTGCTGGATGACTGCGAGAGGGCGATGAAGATGCTGGAGGAGAACTCGGCCGATGAGGTGGCCAAGGAAGGCACAGCGTTGATATTCAACAAACTGATGGGATATCTTAAAACCAAGGGACTTGAGGTGATCAAGGCCAAGGGCGAGAAGTTCGATACGGACTTCCACGAGGCTGTGGCCCAGTTCCCGGTTCCGGAGGAAGACAAGAAAGGCTTGGTGTATGATGTCGTCCAGACGGGCTACACCCTTTCCGGAAAGGTCATCCGCTACGCCAAGGTTGTTGTCGGAATATAGGAGATAGACGAATATGGCAGAAAAAAGAGATTACTACGAGGTGTTGGGGGTCGCGAAGACAGCCAGCGCCGATGAGATAAAGAAAGCCTACAGGGCTGCCGCGATGAAGTGGCATCCTGACCGCTGGGTGGACGGCACCGAGGCTGAGAAGAAGACCGCCGAGGAGAAATTCAAGGAAGCTTCGGAGGCATATTCAGTGCTCAGCGACCCTGACAAAAAGGCAAAATATGACCAGTTCGGATTCGCTGGTGTGGACGGCCAGTCTGGGCCGGACTTCAGCGGAGGGTTCGGAAACCTGAACGACATCCTGAACGACCTGTTCGGAGGAGGCTTCGGCGGATTCACCGGCTTCGGTGGATTCGGCGGAGGTCAGGGACGCACTCAGCAGCAAAGGGTTATGAAAGGCCGTGACATCCGTACAAGGATTCGTCTTACCCTTGAGGAGATCGCCAGCGGAGCGGAGAAAGAGATCACAATCGAGCGCAACAGACCTTGTCCTGACTGCGGAGGACGCGGAACCAAGAACGCTTCCGATGTCAAGACCTGCCCGACCTGCAACGGCACAGGACAGACACAGCGTGTGGTCAACTCGCTGTTCGGAAGGACGGTGACATATTCAACCTGCCCGCAATGCGGCGGCGAAGGGAAAGTCATCAGCAATCCTTGCCGTACCTGTGGCGGCACTGGTTTAGTCCGCAGACGCGAGACCGTGAAGGTCAAGATCCCGGTGGGTGTCGAGGATGGTATGCAACTGACAATCAGAGGCGAAGGGCACGCCGCCCCTCACAACGGTGTGAACGGTGACCTGCTCGTTATCATCGAGGAGATTCCTCACTCATCATTGAAGCGCGACGGCAAGAACCTGTTTTATTCTACAGTGATTTCCGTTACCGACGCCATCTTGGGAACCGATATCACGGTACCTTGTCTGGATGGGTCATACAAAGTGAAAGTCGATCCCGGCACCCAATCCGGCACCGTGATGAAGCTTCGCGGAAAGGGACTCCCTGCCGTGAGCGGGTACGGAAGCGGAACAGGAGACCTCTACGTGAAGATTCTGGTATGGATTCCAAAGAAACTCTCCTCTGATGAGAGGAACGCCCTGGAGAATATGAGGACAAGCCGTTCGTTCACCCCGGATCCTTCCCGTGACGACAAGGCGTTGTTCGACAAGATGAAGAACATTTTCTAAATGAGAGGCAAACTAATAATCGGCGTAATGGCCTTCCTGTGCGTTTCGTGCGGGAGGGCTGTTTCCGTTCTTGACAGCGACTTCAAACTGGATCACGTGCTGGAGGTCGAAGGCCGCCAGGGGGTCGCCACCGACGGGGATTTCTACTATGTTTCCGGATCCACCGCACTCTATAAATATGATATGGAGGGCAATCTGGTCGCCAGGAACGAAGCCCCGTTCAAAGACCTTCAATTGGAATGCAACCACATCGGCGACATCGACGAATATGACGGAGAGATCTTCGCCGGTTGCGAATATTTCCTTGACGGTGTCGGCAAGAACATCCAGACCGCCATCTACGATGCGAAGACCCTTGAATATAAGCGTTCAATCCCTTGGGTTCCGGAATCCGGACAGGTCGAATGCTGCGGCCTCACCGTTGACCGTGACCGCAAGGAGGTCTGGATGGCCGACTGGGTACAAGGCTCGGAACTTTACTGCTACGACCTCAAGACCGGGAAGTACCTCAGGAATCTGACACTCTCCCCCGCCCCGAGACTCCAGCAGGGTATCTACTGCGTGGACGGGCAGATGCTCGTCTCCTGCGATGACGGTGACGCCGAGAAAGACGAGCCTGACAACCTTTACAAGGTAGATCTGGAGACAGGTGAGGTAACGTTGTTCCGCACGATGGACGATTTCATCCTGACCGGTGAGATAGAGGGGCTTACGATGAATCCCAAGAACGGTAATCTCATCGTGATGTCCAACAGAGGCGCAAGGATCATCCTCGGCATGCCGAAGGGCTTTTACCCAGGCTACGACCGGGAGATCCACAACATCTACATTTACACACCAGAAAATAACAACGAACGATAATGGCAAAAGTAATCACATTCGGCGAGATCATGCTCAGGCTCTCCACCCCGGGCTACCTGAGATTCTCGCAGGCAAAACAATTCGAGGCCACTTTCGGAGGCGGTGAGGCCAATGTGGCCGTGTCTCTGGCCAATTTCGGAATAGACACGGAATTCGTCACCAGATTCCCCGATAACGACATAGCGCGAAGCTGCATCCGCGACCTTCACTCCTACGGGGTAGGCACGAAGCACTGCGTCTTCGGCGGAGAGCGCCTGGGAATATATTTCCTTGAGACCGGTGCAGTGGCACGTCCAAGCAAGGTAGTTTACGACCGTGCATATTCATCAATCTCAACCATCCAGCCGGGAATGATCGATTGGGAGAAGGTCTTCGAGGGAGCGGACTGGTTCCATTGGACCGGTATCACTCCGGCGATCAGCCAGAGTGCGGCGGATGTCTGCCTTGAGGCGGTAAAGGCCGCGAACAGACTTGGAATATTCGTGTCCTGCGACCTCAACTACAGGAAGAACCTTTGGAAATATGGCAAGACCGCGGCTGAGGTTATGCCGGCCCTCGTGGAAGGCTGCGACCTCATCCTTGGCAACGAGGAGGACGCCGAGAAGGAGTTCGGTATCAAGCCGGAGGGATTCAACGCCGAACAGACGGATGGAGCCATTGACCAGAGTCGTTTTGAGAGCGTCTGCAGACAGCTTATGGCAAGGTTCCCGCGCTGCAAGAAGGTGGCCATCACCCTGCGCGGCTCGATCAACGCCAACCACAATACCTGGGGCGGGGTAATATTCAATGGAGAGAGACTCTTCCAGTCCCGCCGCTATGACATCACACACATCGTTGACCGTGTCGGCGGAGGAGACTCGTTTATGGGCGGACTCATCTATGGCCTCCTGACCTACAAGGATGACCAGCAGGCGATTGACTTCGCCGCGGCGGCATCTGCGCTGAAGCACACCATTTTCGGTGACTTCAACCAGGTCAGCGTCAAGGAAGTGGAGAATCTTATGAAAGGAAACGGCTCAGGCCGCGTGTCAAGATAATTTTACGGATATGTCAAAATACAGAAAGCTTGAGACCTTGACGGCGATGAAAGAGACGGGAATAGTCCCGGTCTTCTTCAACAATAATGTGGAAATCGCCCAAAACGTTGTCAAGGCCTGCTATGAAGGCGGCATCAGGGCCTTTGAGTTCACAAACCGCGGAGACTTCGCGATCGAGGTTTTCAAGGAGTTGTCCAAGTTCGTTTTGGCCGAGTGCCCCGGGCTTATCCTCGGTGCGGGAACCATTCTGGACACTCCAACGGCAGCTCTATACATTCAGATGGGCGCGAACTTCATCGTGTCACCGTCTCTGAACCCGGAGGTCGCCAGACTGTGCAACAGACACGGGATTCCTTACACCCCTGGATGCGGAAGCGTCACCGAGATCTGCAACGCGCAGGAACTCGGCTGTGACCTCGTGAAGGTCTTCCCTGCCGGAAGCGTGGGCGGACCGAAGTTCGTGAAGGACGTCCTCGCACCTCTGCCTTGGTCTATGATCATGGCCACAGGAAGTGTGGAGCCGACCGAGGAGAATCTCTCGGCCTGGGCCAAATCCGGAGTCACCTGCGTCGGGATGGGCTCTAAACTGTTCCCGAAAGAGATGATCGCGGCCGGAGAATGGTCAAAAATCACCGATTTGTGCAGATCAGCGCTGAAATTTTTCAAATAATCTCAAAAAGTTTTTGGAATTAAGAAAATATTCGTACATTTGCAGTCCGAAAAAACAAGAGCAACCGCTTACGGGTCGTTATCAAATGTGCGTAATGTTGCCACAAAATTTATTGAGAGATGGATTTGATTAAAGTTGTAGAACAGGCTTTCGCTAACGAGAAAGTCGCTACGTATCCAAAATTCAAGGCCGGTGACACAGTTACCGTAACCTACAGAATTAAGGAAGGTGACAAGGATAGACTCCAGAAGTTCAGAGGCGTGGTTATCCAGCTTAGAGGTGCTACTCCTCAGACAAAGACCTTCACAGTCCGCAAGATTTCAGGAGGTATCGGAGTTGAGAGGATTTTCCCGATTCAGTCACCATTCATTGACAGCATTGAACTGAACAAGGTCGGCAAGGTTCGCAGGGCAAGAATCTTCTATCTGCGTCAGCTTTCCGGTAAGAAGGCAAGAATCAAGGAAAAGAAGCTTGCCATAGTTAAGGAAGAGCAAGCATAGTCCTTGTAGAGATAAAGTCGGAGCGGGTCTCCGACAAACTGGTCCCCTAGCTCAACTGAATAGAGCATTTGACTACGGATCAAAAGGTTACAGGTTTGAATCCTGTGGGGATCACAAAGATGCGAGGCTATTGAACACAATCAATAAGTCTCGCATTTGTTTTGCGGAATTAGCTCAGTTGGTAGAGCGTTGGCTTCCCAAGCCGAAGGTCACGAGTTCGAGCCTCGCATTCCGCTCCAGATTAAGGTCAAGGAGACAGTCCTTGACCTTTTTTGTTTTCTATACGTTGTAACTCTCGGCCAATGTAAGACTTTGCAAGAGGCCAATAGCGAAAGTAAACGCACAAAATTCTATCCATCAATAAATTACAGCAACAAAAATATCCACTCAAAACACTTTTGTAAAACT
>OQVR01000451.1_pt1 | contig 18142 bp, 14 predicted proteins | sample 1691521 | NCBI WGS metagenome assembly OQVR01 (sample SAMN03418256, study PRJEB22391) | human gut metagenome | biome: human-gut; feature: organic feature; material: feces | host: Homo sapiens | place: Tanzania | collected 2013-01
GCCAGTTGATTTCTGACCATAGCCCAATTTTTAACCTTACTGCTCTTCCTCAAGAGTGGTCTTGCCCTCCCAGTAGCGCTCTAAAAGCTGGTTGATGTATTTATAGTCCATAATTGTCGTATTGTATGAATTGTTGCTTTATTGTCTGCCGTGCTCTGAAGATGTTTACCTTTACTTGCTCTTCTGTTATACCAAGCACAGCGGCAATTTCCTTGTAAGTCTTTCCTTCGATATCGCGTAGCTGCATACAGCTGCGTTGCTTCTCAGGCAGACTGTCGATGAGGTTTCTCACCAGTAGCCACAGGCGCTGGCCAGATTAAAACCGGAGCCCCCTGCCGCTCAGACCGAAACGCCAAATACAACCAGCTTCTGCGCATTCATGAGGCGCTGGGAGAGCTGGAAGTGTATGAAAATCCTTTTAAAGAGGCCGAAAAAACCTGTTAAAAACTCCGAAATGTAGTTGAAATCCCCTTCCGGCTATGTTACAATGAAACTCAGTTGATTAGGAGGTGTAACGAAGTGCAGATTGTTAAGATTATTCTGAGTATCATTTTCATAATAGATTGCATCGCCCTTACAGTCGTAGTTCTTATGCAGGAAGGTAAGCAGCAGGGACTTGGTGCCATTGCCGGAGCAGCAGAGACATACTGGGGTAAGAACAAGGGTCGTTCCATGGAGGGCGGACTTGTTAAGGCTACTACTATTATGGGAGTTTTATTTTTCGTAATTTCTGTAGCGTTAAATATGCTGGGTTAATTTAGAATGAAACTGGAAACACTCTTGTCACGTACAAGGGTGTTTTTTATGTCATATAAAAACATTTTGAATCACTTTTCTGATATAATAAATGATATGATATCGGATTCCATACCTTTTTATCCTGACATTAATGATATTGAACATTGTCTCGAATGAAAAAGAGAACAACTGCACTTTTAGATTGGCTATGAGTGAGACGCAAATGTGGATGATTTTATCCGTCTGATTCAAGCTACGAGGGAATGGGAATACATTTATTCACCTGATATTTTATAAGTTATGAATTAAAGGAGCAACATGAAGAAAAAAGATATAGAACGAAGAAAGAAGTTTATCCTGGAACTGCTGGGGGATCCCATTTATAAACCAATGAGACTCCGCGAGATCTCTACACTTCTGAGACTTTCCAAAGAAGAGAAGCGAGATCTCTACGATGTTCTGGATGAACTTTGCTATGAGGGAAAAGTATCCGTAGACAACAAAGGCAGATACGAAAAGTATTTCGCAGTTGGCGGCGAAATTGGACTTGTTGACGGTACTAAATTAAATGTTTGGTTTTTGAAAGGAACTTTCTCTTATCCACAGGAACAGGCAAAGACAGAAGATGCGTCAACAGATACAAATGGCATGAGTTTAACTTTTAACGCCGTTAGGACAATTTTTGAATTTGCTGGAAAGGGCAGTTGCAAGAGAGTTGTAATGGATACCGGCGTTTCAGAAATGAACGAATCTAAGGACTTTTTCGAACAGGTTGTTACACCTGCTAACGTCGGGACGCTAGTTAAAAAAAAAGTTAATAAGTAAAAAAATATCTAGGAGGCAAAAGAATGTATAAATATGGTATTGCGGTTTATTCGAATGAAGGTGCTTTGACTGAAACTGTCGGGACAAATTTTATAAGTACAAATACTTTTATTAAAAGTGTAAAGTGCTTAGAAGAGATTGAAGGCGAAAAAAATATTTCTGTTATTTTTGACAAATTAGCGGAAGTTGTAAGTCTTGCAATTCCTTCACTAAATAAAGAGACAATTTTAAATTGTTGTGATGTTTCTGATTGTTTAGCGTTAGTCAAAACAATTGTTAATAAATCAAGGGAGTTTGAGAACTCAAAAAACTAAATAGTTCAACACAAGAAAAGTCTGAAGAGAGCTGGAAGTCTCTCTATTCTTGTGTTGATAGTTTGGCAAAGGGTTACCAGTGCAGCCCATTAGCAATTTTAAAAGAAGATGTCGATATTTTTATTGGTTATTTAAATTTTTTGTACGAAAAAAATAATATAAAAAATGGTCGTGATATGCTTCTTGATTATTTATAGGCGTGAAAGATAAATCACGCCTTTTTTGATATAATAGAGTTAGGAGAAATAAATGGCTGATTATTTAGGCGGAAAAATAAGGCTCGATATATCAGAGTTACAAGCAAGTATAACACAAGCAAACAAACTTATAAGGGAAAATGAAGCAACATGGCGCCAAAGTGCTAGCCAACTAGACGATTGGACAAAGTCGGAAGAAGGGCTTACAAGTCGCGTCGATTTGCTAACAAATAGAATTGCAAAACAAAGAGAAATTCTCGAAACTCTTAAAAAGAAAAAAGAAGAAACAATAAAGATTTATGGCAAAGAATCTAAAGAGGTTGACGCTGTTAATAAAGAGATTGAAAAATATGGCAAAAGTTTAGATAGCTCAATCAAAGAGCAAGATGCCACAAAGAAAAGTCTAGACAATCTAAACAAATCGACAGATAAGCAAACAACAAGCCTTCAGAAAATGGATAAAGCTGTTGTTTCTGTCAATCAAGGGTTTACAATTGCAAAAGGGCTTGTCGTCAATTTTGCAACAGCTATCGTAAAAAGTGCCGTTCAATCGGTTCAAGCTTTTATTAATGCTGTCCAAAGTTTACCGGAATCGACTAAGGCGTTGCGACTTGAACTTTCACAACTTGAACAATCTTTTAGTAAAGCCGGCTTTACAACAGAAGACGCCCGAGAAAGTTATGTCGAGTTTACCGGCGTTCTAGGGGATGTAAGTGGAAATATTTCTTCTTCATTGTCTGTTTTGGCTTCTCTTTCTCAAAGTAATAAAGAGTTAGGCACATGGGTAACAGCCCTAACCGGAATTTATGCACAGTTTGGAAAAACTCTACCGATTGAAGAGCTGATAAAGAATGCACAGGAAACAACAAACACCGGAAAATTAACGGAAAATCTTAGAAAAGCTTTATTGAATGCAAATGTTGACGCGGAAAAGTTTGAGGAAACATTAGGCGGAATAAACACAAAGCAAGAGAGAAGTTCTTACATTTTGGCAACTCTCTATCAAGCTTATGGCGATATTGGAAGAGAATATAAAGAATTAAATGCTCAAGCTATTCGAGCGACGGTGGCGCAAACTGAATATGAAATTGCTTTGTCAAATTTCGGAAAAGTTTTAGAGCCGATAAAGACACAATTCACGGAGATAAAAACATCAATTCTAAATTCCTTGTGGGGGATTGTTAACGGGGTTGATGAAGCAAAAGGGGAGCTATCTGCGTGAGTGCTTCTCCAATTTGCTGCCTCCAGTGCTTCGCAATTACGACCAGCAATATCCAGAGTTCAGCATCGAGACGGAGAATGCCTATATGAAGGAGAGCTTCTCTTCTTATCCTAACATCTCCGTGGATTTCGGCATCTTGGATAAGCCAGGCAATGTTTGCATGATGAAGTGTGACTTTGGTTGGGCTGATTTGGGCACATGGCATAGTATCTATGAGGCGATGCAGAAGAGCGAGGACGATAATGTGATTATTGACAGCGATGTGATGATGGAGAATTGTCACAACAATGTGGTGAAATTGCCTAAGGGCAAGCTAGCCGTGCTCAATGGCTTGGATGGCTTCATCGTGGCAGAGAAGGACAATGTCTTGCTCATTTGCAAGAAGCAAGATTCTTCTGCCTTGGTAAGAAAGTATGTAAATGAGGTGCAAATTAAGAAAGGTGAGGAGTTTATTTAACTCCCCACCTTATTTTATATATATAATAAGGTTTATGATTAGAGTTTCTTGAACTCAGCATAAATCTTATCTGAAATCTCCTTAAACTCTTCCTCTGAAAGCTTGAGGTGAACCTTGCGGAAGTTGACATCAGCCTCGCTGTTCATAGGGATGAGGTGGATGTGAGCGTGAGGAACCTCCAAGCCCAATACTACCTGAGCCACCTTCTTGCAAGGGAAGGCTGCCTTGATGGCCTTAGCCACCTTCTTAGCGAATACCTCAAACTCAGCCAAGTCCTCGTCCTCCATATCGAAGATGTAGTCTACCTCTTTGCGAGGGATTACCAAGGTGTGACCCTTGCCGATAGGGCTGATGTCGAGGAATGCATAAAACTTGTCACTCTCAGCGCACTTGTAGCTAGGAATCTCTCCTGCTGCAATCTTTGAAAAAATGCTTGCCATAGTTGTATGATATTTAATGTGTTTATATGTCGTTTTGGATTATAGCAAAAAAGGAACTGTCATACAGGCTCTTATGGAGTCTGTATGATGGTTCCTTCTTTTGTCTTATTCGAATGAAATCTTGTCGATGCGGAGCTTGATGATACCACGAGGTATCTTGATCTCAGCCACTTCGCCTACCTTCTTGTTGAGCAAGCCCTGTGCGATAGGGGTCTTGATAGAAATCTTGCCCTCCTTGAGGTTAGCCTCGCTCTCGCTCACGATGGTATAGGTCATCTTAGCCTTGTTGGCCATATTGGTCATCTCCACCTTTGACATAATCTGTACGCAGTCGGTGCTGAGCTGCTTGGTGTCGATGATTTTAGCCTCGGCAATGGTGAGCTTGATGCGGTTGATCTTATCTTCTAGATGAGCCTGAGCCTCCTTGGCGGCATCATACTCAGAGTTCTCACTCAAATCACCCTTGTCTCGGGCTTCAGCAATTGCGGCAGATGCCTTAGGGCGCTCTACAGTAACGAGCTGTTTCAGCTCAGCTACGAGTTTGTCGTAGCCTTCTTGTGACATGTAAGCCATAATCCTTTTTGTTGTTTTGTTTAATGTTATTAATAATATGTTTGCTAGAGGCATAAAAAATAAAGAATTCCAGTGCCAGCTTAGCACCGGAATCCCATATCTATATGATTTCTCTATTTTCTTCTTATTTATTTCTTTTCGGTTGCAAAGGTAGGACTTTATTTTGGTATTGCCAAACTTTTTCGATTAAATTTCTCAAAATGAGTTGTTTTTGTTGAAATATCCTCCTTTTCCCTTCACATACTGCATCAATTCGTTAAATATCTGATTATTGCAAAGTATCTCTGGATTGCCAGTCATAATCATCTGCTTGCGGGCTCTCGTGATTGCCACATTCAGCTTGCGGTCGATGATGGTTCCATCTTCCACAAAACTGTTGCCGGCAAGGAAATCGAGCTGCCAGATGTTCTGAATGGTAAAGCTGTAGATGATGACATCTCGCTGGCTGCCTTGGTATCGCTCCACAGTGTCGATGCTTATCTTCTCCAGTTCGGGAATGCCGAGCTTCTCAATGCCTTTGCGCACCATGGCTATCTGGTTGCGATAAGGCACGATGACGCCCACCGTCTTCTGACAGTCGAAGCGGTCGCCATAGAAACGATGGATGCGGCGCAGTATATCTACCACGATGTCTGCCTCGTTGGCATTGATCTTGTCTGATACATTCGGCTCCTTGCAGAATGCCGATGGCAGGAAGAGCATGCGGTGCTCCTTGAGCATATCGTCGAGGGCATCTTCTGAGGGGAGGGTATATGACAGCTCCGTCTCCAGCTGGTGTGGACAAGGCACGGGCTCCAGTTGCTCCCTTTGGTAGAACATTTTGTTGGGGAACTCGGCTATGTCGGGATGCATTCTGCCTTGGCGGCGCAAGATGCCGATAAAGTCGGTTCTCTCCTCATGGTCCTCCCAATGGATGAGACGCTCGAAGAGGGAGTTGCGACAGTTGGTGAGGCAGATGTCTTGCAAGATGCTCATGTCGATGACGGCTCCTGGCTGACGGTCGTTGATGGTAGGGATGGCAGAATCCTTCTCGCTCTGTTGCACCACGGCGGGTAGCTGCTTGTAATCACCGATGAGGATAAACTTATCCACAGCTGATAGCAAACCTACAAGATTGGGTTCCAATATCTGGCTCGACTCGTCGATGATGGCGAGTTTGAAGTGCTTCAGATTGAAGATGAATGGCTTGGAGGTCATCATCGAAGTGGTGCCTACGATAACACGTGTGCCTATGATATATTGCTTGATGGCTTCGAGCTTCGGGCAGTTCTTGATGGTTTTCTCTATCAGATAAGGGTGGAATCGCTCATCGCAAGAGTACTCGCTGCCCAAGCGGAGGAAATGAATGCCACTGTCCACCAACATCTCGCAGATCTCATCCACGGCTCTGTTGGTATAACTCATCAAGAGGATGGAGGAGTTGGTTCTATCATTCAATGCCTCTTCCACCATAAACTTCAGGGCACGACTGGTCTTGCCTGTTCCTGGGGGTCCCACGAGCAGGAAGTAATCCTGGGCTTGCTTGGCACGCAGGATGATGTCGTCGAGCACATCGTCATAATGCTTGGTGAGCGTGAGCGAGGTGTCACGGCGTGGTGGGCGCTGACCTAATAGCAGGTCTCTCTTCTCCTTTGGGGCGCAGATAAACTGGTGCAGATTGCGTATGCTACCGCCTGTACTTGCATCTGTAGTTCCGTGCTCGATGGCGTATGGCAGGTTCATCTCGAAGATGTCGGCATTCTGCTGACCGTCGTTCAGGTGTACCACAATCTCATGCGAATGTATCTCTTGCAATACACCTTTATATAATATAGCCTTTCTTACGTCGGGTTCTTCTTTCAATTTATAGGTATAGAGATACACCATGTCGCCGATGCGGAAGTTGGGCAGGAAATCCTTGCCTTGGTCGGGTACGCTCAGGGTGATGCTATCATAACCTGCGCCCTCGCCACTCATCTCTTTCTTGATAATATGGAGGTCGGTATAGATGTTGCCGGCATCCTTCTTCTCGGCAAGCGGCATAGTCCAGAGGTCGCTGCTCGATGTGTTGGTGCCTTCTTGTGCTCCTATCTTGGATATCATCTGCTCTCGGAGCACAAAGGTCATCATGCGGCAGAAGTAGGCTTCTTCCAAGGGAGATAGGGTGTGCAAAGGGTCGGTGATGGCGGCGAGTTGAGGTTTCAGATACTTGTTGTAGAAGAAATCCTGCGCCCCTGCTACATTTAATACATCGGGAGTGAATTCATCGAGGGCATGCTCGAATCCCTCTCTGGCTATCTCGAAGGAGGCGGCAACGAGTTGGTTGCGGTATTCTATCGCCTCACGGAATAGTTTTTGGTAGTAAGCCACCACCATCAGTCCGTTTTGTGGCTGATATTTGGAGTAGAGCAGACGGATGTTTACTGCATTGTTGTTCAACTTGAAGTTGTGCTGCAATACGCCGTAGTAGAGCAAGAGCTGTACATAGTGAGGCTCCAGTTGGTAACTGTGATAATCGGGATCTACCTGATGGGTCTCGATGTTCATGTTCCTGCCCGATTTCTGCTCCACCAAGAGCTTGCAGTCGGTGGTCATGAGGTCAACACGGCCTTGAATGCCAAGAGCTTCGCAAACAAAGGATGGCTCCAAGATGGCTTTCTTACGGTCGTAGATGCCCTCGCCACGCATGCCGTTCATCTGGGCTTGCGAGGCGGTGCGAGGGAAGAGAATGTCCACTACCTGCTGTAGGTTGAAAGCTTGCAGGTTGGCATCGGTATAGAATTTCTTGCCGTCGAAGTAAGGACAGGTGCAGAACTCCAATGCCTTTTCTCGGAAATTGCTCTTCACGGTCTCGTTCACCTGATACTTGCCATGGCAGTTGATGATGTCGTCCAGGGCTGCGCCGGCAAAGTTACCCAGCAGGGTAGCTTGGGTATTGGCACGAGGCTTCATCAAGTTGAGCAGATAGAGCAGGGGATGATGACCGTAAGTCGTAAAGCAGGCGGCGATGCTACTGATGTCCACCAGATAGTCGGGCTCTACCACGATGAGTCGAGGGGTGATGATGGGCTGGCGCACTTGGCAGTCGAGCAGGTTGAGCTGCATGCCTTCTCTCATGATTTCGCAGAGATAGGTATGGTCGATGTGGTTGTCGTCGTCCTTGAGTTGAACCAAGTATTCCTCCTCGTTGGCATCTTGGTCGATGTCAACACGGATAAAGTCGCCATCCCAGTTCTTTACGATGCAGCGGATGTATCGGTTGTTGATTTCCAGTCCCTTCTGGAAAGGGCGGTTGGTGTGGGGAATGAGCACATTCAGCTCATGGGGTACGTCCACTCCGAATACGGCTGATATGAAGAGGGCGAGTGCTCGGGCATCATACTTTAGGTCTTCGCTGGATAGTGGCTCTTGTGAGTTGCTATGTCGGCGCATGGTCTGGATGGCTATCTTGTCGGCTATCTTGATGCCACGAGCCTTGCAGAGATAGTCCACCTGTGAGAAGAGGTTACCGAAGGCTTGCTGGGTGTCTCTTACTCCCTCATGGCAACAGAGAATGAGCGTATCGTGCATCATCTTGTTGCGAGTCTTTGGCTCCAAGTCGGGCAGCATCAATAGTTCCTTTACTCTCTGGAAGAGTTCTGCTGCGGATATATTTTGATTCATTTGATGAAATTACAATATGTTACTAGAAATCTAGATGGTTGATATATGCAAAATTACAAAAATTATAAATACTCTTATAATAAATACATTTATAATTATGGATAATTAACGAGACGATGGGATTAATAAATGTCTCATTAAGTATTTTTTGTGTTAAAATACTTGCTGTTTCAATTCTTTTTTGTAATTTTGCAATCTCCTTTCACCTTGGTAATATGTATGTGATTATCAGTATAATATGGTGAAGGCAACTAAAAGATTAAGATTATGACAAAAGAAGATTTGATGCGTAGAGCCATTGCGCTCTCTGAGAATAGTGTGAAGAATGGCGGTGGTCCTTTTGGGGCTGTCATCGCCAAGGACGGTATCATCGTAGCTGAGGCTTCCAATAGCGTGACCATCGACAATGACCCTACGGCTCATGCCGAGGTGAATGCCATCCGTCAGGCTACCCGTGCCCTGAAGACATTCAATCTGGAGGGTTGCGAGATCTATACCTCTTGCGAACCATGCCCTATGTGTCTCGGTGCCATCTACTGGGCTCACTTAGACCGTATCTATTATGCCAACGACCGTAAGGATGCGGCTAAGATAGGCTTCGACGATGAGTTTATCTACGAGGAGATAGGCAGAAAGATAGAGGACCGCCATCGCCCAATGATTGCCTTGTTGAGAGATGAGGCCCTCGGGGCTTTCCGTATGTGGGAAGAGAATACGAATAAAACAGAATATTAAGTGAAGAGTGAAGAGCGAAGAGTGAAGAATTCAATAGTCTATAAGGCACATGAATTCTTCACTCTTCGTTCTTCACTCCTATTGTCCTCCCAATCTTTCGAAGAAGGTGATGATCTCTTCGAAGGTCTTGAATTCATCACTTCCGTATTCGATGCTCGTTCCCATGAAGCCCTCTGCAGGTTGTGGGTCGATGAAATAATCACCATAGAGCAGTTGCTTCTGGTTGGTGAATATCACGTGGTCGTAGGCTGGGGCGGAGAGATATTCCTCTACCCATGCCTGCACCTCTGCCATATACGCATGGTTGTTGGTTGGGGCAGGAGCCACGATGTATACGTTGTAATGCTCGATGAGCATCTCGTAAGCCTTGTGCATCGAGCTGGTAGCCTTCATGTAGCTATCGTGCAGGGCATCGAAGGCGAGATATACGATAGGGCGCTCCTTGCCATCCTGCTTGTCGTCTATCCAGCGGATGATAGGGCAGAGGTAATGGAATGCCACCTTGTCGATGAGGCGGTGCTCGCCATGGAATCGGATGGCTTGTGGGTAATGCTCATGGAAGATGTCGAAGGTATGTACCACGGGGTCTTTGTCGCCAAAGAGACCATATACGCGCTGTTGCTCCTCTGGTGTGATGTCCTGGAAACACAGGGTGGTGATGTCCTTGTATTCCTTGATGAGACCTTTGGTAACCATCAGCTCGTTTACGCCATCCTTACGAGGATTCTGGAATTCCTGCTTCCCCGTCATGCTGCTCATGGTGTTGCCCATCTCGAAGGCTGGGTTTACGAGGATACGGTCGGTGCCCTTGAGCATCTCGGTGTACATACCGCCCATGGAAGTACCGATGATAAGGTCGGGCTTCTCCGTTTCCTGCATCTTCTTGAGCATCTCTACGGCTTCCTCTGGATGTACAGGGATGTCCTCGGCTATTAGTGTAGCGTTAGGCATCAGTTCCTGCAACATCTTCACGGTTCCGCTCTGTCCTGAGGATAGGAATCCGTGAACATACATGATTTTCTTGCCCGACATCAGGTCGGGGATTTGTTTGAAATATGGATTCTCCATTGTTTCTTTTCTTTTATTAATGCGATGCAAAATTACATCTTTTTGTGGATATAAGAAAATAATAGCTTACGTTTTTGCCTAAGATAACAAGTTTTTCATCAGTTTATGAGATTATCTCAGATTTTATTTGTACTTTTGCCGAAAGATTTTAGAAATTCTATATTATTTTTACATATTTAAAATGGAACAGTCAATAGAAAATCTCTACAAATTGGACGGAAGGGTGCCCGTCGGTAAAGCACTCCCATTTGGTCTGCAACATGTGCTAGCTATGTTTGTCAGCAACATCGCACCAATCATGATTCTTGCTGGGGCGGTTGGGCTTGATAGCTCCGTCAGTGCCGTGCTCATCCAAAACTGTATGGTCATCGCCGGTATCGGTACCTTGGTGCAGCTTTACCCTGTGTGGCGCATCGGTTCTCGCCTGCCTATCGTGATGGGTATCTCCTTCACATTCCTCTCGCTTGCCATCAGCATCGCTGCCGCTCACGGCATGGGTACCTTGATGGGGGCTGTCATCATCGGCGGTCTTGTGGAGGGTACGCTTGGACTTTTTGCCAAGTATTGGATCAAACTCATCCCTCATGTGGTGGCTGCCACCGTGGTTACTGCCATCGGATTCTCGCTCCTTCCTATCGGTGCCAACTCCTTTGCTGGAGGTCAGGGCGCAGCCGACTTTGGTAGCATGAACAACTGGATTGTGGGTTCTGTTACCTTGCTAGCTTGTCTTCTTTGTCAGATTTTCGCGAAGGGATTCCTTCGTTCTCTCTCCGTGCTCGTTGGTTTGATAGTGGGCTATGTGCTCGCTTGCTTCATGGGAATGATTGACTTTAGTGGCCTCTCCAATCTTTCCATTATCGCTTTGCCACAGTTCTTGCCTTTTACTCCAGAATTTAATGTGGGTGCCATCTTCTCGGTCATCGCCGTCTATTTGGTATCTGCCACCGAGACTATCGGTGATACATCTGCGCTCTGCAATGGTGCGCTGAAGCGCGATCCTGAGACCAAGGAGATGGGATCGGCTGTATGCTGCGATGGTTTCGTTAGTTCGGTATCAGGTCTCTTTGGTTGTACTCCTATCACTTCATTTAGTCAGAATGTGGGCTTGGCTGCTATGTCGGGTGTGGTGAATCGCTTTACCATCGCCATGGGTGCCATCATCATGATTATCGGTGGTATCTTCCCAGCCATCGGTTTTGTGCTTACTACCATACCTCAGGCAGTGCTCGGCGGTTGTACCATCATGATGTTTGGTAGCATCCTCTTCGCTGGTTTCGGCATGATGGCTCGTAGCGGTTTCTCACAGCGCAACATGGTTATCGTGAGTCTCTCGCTCAGTGTGGGTCTCGGCTTTACCCAGGCTACGGGCATGTTCGACATCTTCCCAGAGATAGTTCGCACGGTATTCGCAGACAACTGCGTGGCAGTGGTATTCTTGCTCGCTGTCATCCTGAACCTCGTATTGCCAAAGAGTTTGGAAAATAAAACAAAATAAACTATAATAATTCAAGTCAAAATGGATTTATTGAAAGAAAGAATTATGAAGGAAGGCAGATGCTTTCCTGGTGGTATCCTTAAGGTGGATAGCTTTGTGAATCATCAGATGGACCCTATCTTGATGATGGATTTGGCGAAGGAGTTCGTACGCCTCTTCAAGGACATCAAGTACAATAAGATTGTTACCATCGAGGCTTCGGGCATCGCGCCTGCCATCATGGTGGGCTATTTGACCAATCTGCCTGTGGTCTTCGTGAAGAAAAAGCAGCCTAAGACGATGGAGGATATGATTACATCGGTGGTTCACTCTTTTACTAAGGATCGTGATTACACCGTTTGCGTGAGCAACAGCTACCTGACTCCTGATGATCACGTCATCTTCATCGACGACTTCCTTGCCAATGGCAATGCCTCTAAGGGCGTGATGGACCTCTGCGAGCAGGCTGGTGCCAAGATAGAGGCGATGGGCTTCATCATAGAGAAGGCATTTCAGCACGGTGGCGATTTCCTGCGTGAGCAAGGTATGCGCTATGAGGCTCTCGCCACAGTGGAGAGCCTGGATGATTGCAAGATTGTCTTGAAGTAAATACACATTATTATATATTATATAAAAATAGCCGTCCAAAATTATGGACGGCTATTTTTATTTTACTATCTCTGCAGCGTAGGTTCCCATCACCTTATATCCCGTTGGGTTAGGGTGGAGCCAGTCGCTGCTGGCATATTCTCGCTTCATCTTCCTTTCGTCTTGTGGGTCTTGCAGGAGCTTGGCAAAGTCTAGAATGCCATCCACATTCTTGGCTTGGCTGCGTATCCAGTCGTTTACGTAGAGGCGGGCTGCCTCGTGGAAGTGGGTGTAATAGCCTGCTCCCTTGAAGGGAGTGATAGTGCCCAGGTAAACCTTCATCTTTCTAGCCTTTGCCTTCTTCATCATACCCTGTATGCTCTCTATGATTTGGCGTGCCACGGTCTCGCTGCTGCCGCTCTTGGCAGCGCCGATGTCGTTGACACCCTCAAAGATAATCACCTTCTTAACGCCGCTCTGTCCCAGGATGTCTCGGTCGAATCGTTCTTTGGCTAGGGCTCCAAATCCGCCAGGCACAGTCACTCGGTTGTTGCCGATACCCAGGTTCAGCACGCCTAGGTTGGTAACCTTGTGTCTCAGCTGGAGCATCTCTGACATTACGTCGGGCCAGCGGTTCTGGGCATTGTCGGTGGAGCATTTACCATCGGTGATCGAGTTGCCCATGATGGCGATGGCACTTATGTTGGTCTTCATCGTGTATACGTCGATGCCGCTGATGTTGTACCAGTGGTTCTCTCGGAATGCCTTGGCAAAGGAGGAGTGGGCATTGGTTACGCCCTTCATGATGTAAGAGGTGGTGCGAGATCCCATGTGTACGGTGGGTACATCGGGGGCAGAGGTGTAATTGATGGTGATGGCTACTCGCTCCAGGTTCTTGAGGGGGAACTTGAGGGCATCGCTCACCAGTTGTTTGCCCGCAGGTATGGTAGCCTTGTAGCTATTGCCAAACTTGAAGTATTGTGCCGATTTAGCGTCTATATCCGATGAGTCCTTGGCATGGGCAATGTATACGGAGCGAATCTCCACGGGTTGCATGGAGTAGATATTGCTCAGTTTGAGTCTAATCACATCTCCGCCCACGGATACCTTCACCACTTGCCTTACGGAGCGATTGGTCATATTGTTGTTATAGGGCATAAAGCTTTTTACCACAGTTTGTGGGGCTGTAGCCCAAGTACCTATCCAAGTCTGTGCTGCCGCCTGCATTGCGATGGTGCAGCATAGGCATACTAAAGCGATAATCCTTTTCATCTTTCTTCCTAATTTTAGTGCAAAGGTATAGCTTTCTGCTGGAAGGAGCAAATATCGGGGTATAAAAAATATAAAAGGTGTGCCCACGGCTGCTCGAAAGGATGGAGTGGCACGGTGGGCACACCTTATATTATACATGTATTGCTAAATCTATGTCTAAGATTTAGTACTCAGGATTCTGCTGGAGATCCTTGTTGTAATCAATCTCACGCTGAGGGATAGCCATAATGGTGTTGTAAGCATTATACTTAATTTCCTGTTTTGACTGATTGGTTACACTCTGGTGGTTACGCCAGTAAGCAAATGCAATCTGGTTCTCGCAGAACATCTCAATGACATACTCGTTGAGGATGTCCTCAAGAGTAACAGATGCCTTGTCCTGATAACCCTCGATACGATTCTCGTCGATAGCATTGATATACTGAGCTGCATCAGCACTTGTCTTGGTCAAGTCGTAAGAACCTGCATTGTCAAGATGCCACTGAGCCTCGGCTGCAATCAAGTAAATCTCAGAGAGACGAAGCAACTTAGGGTTGTTTACATAGAGATTACCATTGCGTCCTGGATACTTGTTTGGATAATAACCAGAAGCTTTAGCACTTGTCTGATCCTTAATCAAGCCAGAGCGTACATCCTTTGGATGGCTAGCGAGATACTTATACAAGAAACCATCTGTATCGAATCCATTCTCAGCATAGCCAGAAGCATCGCAATAGTAGCCAGGAGCATAACGCTGCTGGTTGTATTTCTCTGTCTGTACAAACTCAAGGATGGTCTCATTAGCAGCTTCCTTGCTCCAAGCATCCACGTAGTTGTCACGAGTCAACATCTTGTAAGCACCGCTGTTGATAATCTCCTGTGCATCTGCTAATGCCTCATTATACTGACCATTGTAGAGGTAAGCACGAGCACGAAGACCGAGAGCTGCATAATAGTTGAAATAACCATTATCTGACTTCTTTGCCAGCAAAGGAAGAGCATCCGTAAACTGCTTGATGATAAAATCGTAAGTCTCACTCAGATTCTTACGAGTGCCCTTATAGTCCTTGTCAAACACCTGGTCAGAGATGACCAAGCCAAGTTCGTTAGCTGGATTCTCTACTGTTGTAGGGATGTGGCAGAACATACGAGCCAAGTCGAAATGGAGCATACCACGCCAAGCCAAGAGCTGGCCCTTATAGTCGTTAATCTCATCAGCATCACCTTCTACCTGACCTTTGTCGATTGACTGCAAAGCACTATTTACATTACCCAATGCCATGTAAAAATACTGGTAGGCATAGTCGTTGAAGTCGCCATTAGCATTGTAGAGATACAATCTAACTTCACCCAACTGGTTGTTGTCCTTAATTACCTTGAACTGATTGGTACGTGTATCAGCAAAGAAGTTGAACTCTGACGCGTATGTCATACGACCATCAGAAAGGACGTAGCCAATACCATTGATGGCGTTGCGCAAGTCTGTTGTTGTGGTGATGGCAGACTCTGTAGGCAGCTGAGTGGATGGCTCTCTGTCAAGGAAGTCGCTGCATGATGAGAACACCATGCTAGCGGCAATGCCTAATACTAAATATATTTTTTTCATATCCTGTATTCCTATGAATTAATTAAAAACTAAAGTTAAGACCGAACAAGAACTGACGTGTTGTAGGAGTATCGGTCTGACGATAACCATTGATGTCTACGTCTGGATCCAAATCCTTGGCTGCATTGTAAATCAAGAATGGATTAGTTGCGCGGAAGTAGAGGCGCAAGTTGCTAATATACTTCTTGAAGTAAGGAATGGTCCAGCCCACAGTGATATCACGCATGCGGATGTTATCGGTAGAGATAATCTCACGAGAAGAGAACTTATCTGAACGATATGGGTTGCCGTAGATAGGACGTGGAAACTCAGTCTGGTCACCTGGCTTCTGCCAATAGTTGCCTGCTACATTCTTAGTTACATTGAATGTACCTACACGAACACCGTCACTGTAAGTCAAGAAGTAACCTGGATAATCGAATAAGTCGGCACCAAACTGATATGAAATCATGAATGAGAGGTCGAAGTCCTTGTAGCGGAAGGTATTGGTGATACCGCCTACCCAGTCAGGTACACCCTTGCCCACAATAGTCTTGCCTGCTTGGCTGTAGTACTCAGTTACACCCTTTGACTCATCCTCAGGGTCTACCCAGAACTCCATCAAACCAGTCTCAGAGTTTACGCCCTTTGCCTTTGGCAAGTAGAATGAGTGCATAGACTCACCCTCACGGAGGATATACATGTTACCGTCACCATACTGTACATCATCACCATTAGGCAACTTGTTCACCTTGATGCTCTGCTTGGTGATGTTGAAGTCTGTGGTCCAAGAGAAGTCCTTGGTGCGGATATTCTGTGAGCTAACAGAGAACTCAAGACCTTGGTTCTTCAACTCGCCAATGTTGTTCCAATAGCTATCGAAACCTGTTACGTATGACGTAGGCATCTCAAAGAGCAAGTCCTTGGTGAGCTTGTTATAATAATCGAATGTAAGAGTTACGCGATTATAGAGAGTCCAGTCCAAACCAACGTTGAAGTTGTGAGACTTCTCCCAGCCCAACTTAGGGTTAGAGATGTTTGCCCAGTAGATACCTGGCTCAGAACCATAACCACCAGTGGTAGCGTATGTGCCCATATAGCCATAATAGTCTGTAGGCAAGTTACCATTGGTACCATAAGAAACACGGAGCTTCAAGTCGCTGAACAAGTCATTGCCCTCCAAGAACTTCTCACTGCTGATGCGCCATGCACCAGATACAGAGAAGAAGTCTGACCAGCGGTTATCGGCAGAAAGACGAGAAGAGCCATCACGACGATAGCTTGCTGACAAGTAATACTTGTTGTCATAGTTGTAGTTTACGCTACCCAACCATGAGAGCATAGCTGCGCAATAAGTGGCACTGGCATTGTCATTAGCCTGGCCATTAGAGAGTTCAGGGAGCTTGAAGGTAGAGTAGTTGTGAGCAGAAGCAGTCAACATCATCAAGGTTCGCTTCTCGCTCTCGAAACCTACCATGGCACCGAGATTGTGCTTGCCAAATGCATGAGTATAGTTCAAAGTGGTAGAAGAAGTAAGAGTCTTGCTGGTATAGTTCCAACGTTGACCCATACCGTTTACAGAATTACCATTACCACTGGCTGGAGCCCAGAACTCGCGAGTGTTGTTGCTCATATAGTCGAAACCAAAGATAGAACGCAAGGTCAAGTCGAAAGGCAACTTGATTTCACCCTCTACGTTAGTTAAGCTACGCATCAACTCAGAATCCAATGTCTCAGCATACTCACCACCTTCCTGACCAAACATCATGTTAGGGTTGGTAACATTTGATGAGAATGAAGCGTTTGCATTGTAAGTACCATCCTCGTTCTTAACAGGAGCTGTAGGGTCCATAGAGAACAATACAGACATAGGAGCTGTGGTACCGAAGCCCTGAGCCTGATCGCTCTGGTCACGGAAACCTGCCTGCTCGGTAAATGCCAACATCTGCTTAGCGGAAACCTTGAACCAATCTGTAACCTTATGTTCCAAGTTCAAGCGACCGCTATAACGCTGGAAAGAACTACCCTTTACAGTACCATCAACCTTGTTGTAACCAAAGCTGGTGAAGAACTTAGTGCGATCATTACCACCATTGATAGAAATCTGATGGTCGGTAGACAAACCTGTACGATAAATTTCCTTGTACCAATCAGTAGTTGCATCAGAGTCATAGTTAGTAAAGTAACCATCCTGAATCTCCTCAGCGGCAGCAGCTGCAGCATCAGCCTCGCTCATGCCCTCGTAAGTTACGAAGTAGCCCTGGAATGCATCCTTCCAATACTGCTTCATTTCCTTGGCGTTCATTGTCTCCAATGCGCTCTTCTTGGCGATATTGCTCCAGCCAATCTGCATATCATAGTTTACATGAGTTTTGCCTTCCTTACCCTTCTTGGTGGTGATGATGATGACACCATTAGCAGCACGAGAACCATAAAGAGAAGATGCGGCTGCATCCTTCAATACTGTCATGCTTTCGATATCATTAGGGTTGATAGAAGCAAGGATAGACTGACCACGAAGGCCACTGCTCTGCATGTTACTATTGGTAATAGCAACACCATCCACTACATACAAAGGCTGTGTAGAACCACTGATAGAACCGATACCACGAATCAATACTTTCTGGTCAGAACCTGGGTCACCTGTGGAAGCACCGATGTTTACACCAGCCATTTTACCCTCAAGTGACTTGACGAGTGAAGACTTGGCTGCTGACATGTCCTTGTCCTTCATCACAGCAGCAGAACCTGTGAAGGAAGCCTTAGTTGTAGTACCATAAGCCACAACTACAACCTCGTCCAAAGACTTGTTGTCTGGATCCAAGGCTATCTTCATGTTAGGGGTAGCCTTCACTACCTTCTTGTTCATACCGATATAGGTAATCTCCAGAGTAGCATTCTTAGCCACATTCAATGAGAAATTACCATCGATGTCGGTAACTGTACCGGTGTTAGTTCCTGCTACTTTGACAGATGCACCGATAACAGGGCTTCCATCTTCAGAAGAGGTGATAGTACCGGAAACTTGAGTTT
>OQVR01000454.1_pt1 | contig 18126 bp, 19 predicted proteins | sample 1691521 | NCBI WGS metagenome assembly OQVR01 (sample SAMN03418256, study PRJEB22391) | human gut metagenome | biome: human-gut; feature: organic feature; material: feces | host: Homo sapiens | place: Tanzania | collected 2013-01
CAAGGGCAGGGACCTCCGAAAGCCCTGCTCTTTGTGCTGCGTGTAGTCTGCGGTGACCGCTGATCACTTCGTATCCGTCTGTTCCCTCTAATGGGCGAACAATCAGCGGGGAGAGAACGCCCTCATTTTGAACGCTCTCGGTCAACATTTTCATTTCTTCGTTGTCCAAGACCTTATAGGGGTGACCCTCAAAGGGGTGCAGTTTCTCTACGGGAATTGCAATAGGTTTACATAATTTATTATCTATTCTCATTTCATCCTTTCTCTGAATCTTTGATATGCCGCCTGTTCCAGGCGGTGTTCTTCTTGCAATAGTTCGTATAAATGTGGGGACTCGTCCAGAATCTTTTTCGCCTGCCGCAGCTTTTTCCGCAGCGGCGCAATTTTCTGGGTAAGTTCCTTCTTGCGGTCTTTGGCCTCTTGCCGCTCCTCCAGTGTCTTTGCCCTGCGGCGGGTGTTGTCGGCTTTACTGCGTTCCGCTTCCAGTACATCAATCTGGGATTGGATGTCCGGGATAGTGGTTTCCAACTGGGTGATCGTGTGGATTCCGTTTTCCTGTAGAAAGCGGTAGTCCGCACGGTAGCTTTCCAGGTCCTTTGCCGCCGCCCGCAGGTCAGGAGAGAGAAGTATCACATCCGTGGTTTGCAGCACCAGCTCTATCACCAGGATCAGCAGCAGAAGCACCGTGTCCACCAAGACTTCCTCCGTGTTATGACTATGCTCAATAGTAAAGGCCAGACGTTCCATTTCCCACTCCAACGGGAATTTCTTGGGCTTATAGGGTAGGTGGGTATTCCACTTCTGCCGGAAATCGTTGGAATAGAAATTCTCGTCAAACTGATTCCGAAGAACCTCTTTGGTATAGCCCAGCGAGGACAGCCTGACGGGCCGCTGCCAATTTGCTGCCTTGACAGAAAGCCGTACCCGGTCAATGGAATAGCCCCTGGACACCATCTGCTTTTCAAACTGCTCCCAGTTCTTGGCATAGGTCAGGCAGTATTCCACATCCTCCTGCAGCATATCCCGGTGGGTTTTCTTGCCCTGCCGGTGAAGCCAATAGGCTTTCTTTTCGTGCTTATAGAAGTCGCTGTTTTCCAGCACCGACAGGCCATGCTCCCGGCAGATGGCATCTGAGATTTTCCGCAGCTCCTTGTGGTCGCCTATCTTGTTCTGGAATTTGCTTCCGTCTTTGAACGAAACTGGATTCACAACAAAGTGGCAATGGATGTTCTCGGTATTCAGATGCACCGTCACAAGCACCTGATACCGGTCTCCCCACATCCGGCGGGCGGTTTCCTTGCCAATCTCAAAGGCCATCTCCGGCGTGACCTCGCCCGCCCGAAAACTCTGGATTCCGTGATAGGCCACCACGCTGCCACGGTTGCCAAAGCGTTTCTGAACGGCCACCATTTCCCCATAGGCATTCTGCTTGGAGCAGTTGATTCCAGCCACGAACATGGTGCGGTCTGTTTTGGCATCATTGGCGGCGTATTTCAGCGTGTCGTAGAGGTCGCTGTCTAAGTATCGTTGCGGTGTGGTCTTGTCCGGGTTATCCGCATAATCCAGCACGGCTTTCAGCTGCCCCTTTACGGGCCAGAATCCGGTAACGGCCAGGGTACGCCCTCCTTTCTGGGCAGAAGCAGGGTATCTGAGATTTCTTTCAGCAGCGTACAGATAGCGGCGTCCATTTCCGGGGATACCGTCAAATCCTGCAACTGGCCAATCTTTTCCAGAAGGGGAAATATACTTTCTGGAATGATTGGTTGCGGCGCATATCCCAATGCCCGCTGCTTCACATACTCGCTCACGCTCAATCCGCACTTTCTGGCAAGTACTGCAATTCTCTTTTTCTCCTGGTCTGTGACCCGGAACGCAATTCTGTTTTCTTTCTTCATAAATCAACTCCTTATGTCTTTCTTGCTCGGGGGATTGGGGGACTCCCCAAAGAGGAGCCCAGTACGCTGGGATTGAGGGGGAACTTGCGGCACACAAGTTCCCTGCTTGTTACACTACAGGACGGCATTCGCTTTCCGTAAATAGATACGTTTGCTTCTTACCGTTCGTTCAAAGGTCAATACACATTCTGTGCCAATTGGAGTATCCGCAAGGCCAAGATAATCCGCCTCTGGGAACGTGCAGGCAATAATTTTCCTGTCATCCGCAAATGTGAAGAAGCATTCCAGGCTACGCTTTCCCCATACCTTTAACTCCAAATATGCGGTAAAAGTTCCCGGTTCTGTAATGAAATGATAGTCTCTGGTATCAAATCCACTTTGAGCAAATTGCGCTTTGGACAGCGCCCTCATCTTTTCCATAGCAACCTCCTTTCTGACGGCGTTTTTGATGAAAAGAGCCGCCGTATTTTCCAATTTTGCCGCCGCAAACCATCAAATGCGACGGCAGATCGTTTTGAGATGTTAGCGTGGCGATGGCTTTTTCCCAAAAAAGTGCCGCCATTTTCTCACTCCATGCCGTCGAAAGCGTCCAAAAACGCCAGCGTTTGTTCGGCGTTTTTCTGTGACGGCTGGGGCGACTCCAAAGTGGACTGAAAAGGAACTGTATTTCCAAGTCCTTTCAGCTCCTCCCGGAGCATCAGCCGGAATCTGCCCATAAAGGAATCTTCTCGGCTTTCTGACTCTTGGGCATCCAGGCAGTCGTTAATGGCCTGCACCACGGATTTGCTGAAAGAGCTTCCAGATGCTTTTCTATCTCTCAGATATTCCAGCGCACGGGCATCCTCGGCACGGGACAGTTTGAAGCGTATCGTGGTTTTGGCAGCCCTCATTTCACGCCTCCTGTCACATTCTGCACGTCAGCCATGTATTCGTACCCCTTGGCTGTGGCGCAAATGTCACTGTTGATGATGATTCTGCCGGGATCAATTGGAAAGAAATTCTTCAGCAGACAGCCACCGCCGCCGACCACATAGAGCTTCATAATCCGGGGATCGTAACCATGCTCCCGGAGCTTGCGGAATATCCTTTTCGCATAGTCGCTGGCCGTAAGCCTCATAGTCCTTTCCAACTCCTCGTCAATGCCGACTGTACCATACCGCAGAAAATTGTGAATCATCTGTTCGTCCAGCTCGGCATGGTGTTCCCGCATGAGAGCTTCCTGGATGGCTAAAACACACTGCTGAACACCATACTTTTCCGTGAACATCTGACGCAAATCTACCTTGCTGTCCAGAGTACGCAGGATGTTTATGGTGCCGTTTCCGATGTCACAAAGCATATTGCTTCCGGTGAAGTGGTTGACAATGGGCGCGATTGCTGCAAATCCCTGGGGATAGACTGCCGCGCCTACAATGCGGATGCGGTAATCCTTTCTCCGAAAAGAAAACTCCACCTCACGATTCTGTAGCAGATACTCCTGGAACGCCTTCCGCTGTTTCACCACCCAGGACAGGGGCAGCCCCGCCGCCAGGAACACATTTGCCTGGGTAATTTGTTCTCTGCTCAATTCTCGGGCAATGGCCGCCAGGGTCAGAATGTAGTAGTCCTCGTCCATTACCTTTTCAGCGGCGTATTCCTTATGTCCAACGCCGATCTGGTAGTAGCGGCCCTGATAAATCAGCAGGTCATTCTTGAAGGTCGGTTCTGTGTCGCTGCTCTCCACGCCTGTAGGAAAGCAGCAGTTGGCTGTTTTGATGTTGCCATAGCCATGGTCAACACCGATGATGTAAATTCCGTTTTTGTTTTTCATTTGTTTCATCCTTTCAAAAAATAGTTGCGCACCTATTCGACCTCGCCCCCGTGCGCTCTGGATTCATCTGACGCCCGACAGCGAATCGGGTCCATGGGAGTTTCACCCCTGCGCTTCCGCCCAGCTCTTTCGAGAAGTATCATTGTCCTGCCCCCGCCGTCGTCGCCTTGCCGGTTGCTGTCCGGCATTTGAGGCCCGTGGTTGTCGCTCACATAAAACGGTCATGGCGCACGGCCTCCCGGCTCTGGTGGGGAAGAATGTATCAGATGAATGAATATGAAATTGTCAAGGTACATGGAGGTGATTTAACGCCCTACCATTTCGTCTTGGAATTTTCAGCCAAAAAATTTTTAATCTCAGTTTGGCTTTTCCCGGGACTCCTGGGGACTGCAAATGCCCTCTCACTTATGGAGCCCACGAAACGGGTTGTTTTTTTACATATTTCAGAAAATATTTTCTTTTTGTAGGGTATGACAACCGCCGCCGGAAATTTTCCCTTCACTTATCGCGGGAAAAATGAGGTTTTGTTAGGGTGTTTTCCGGAAAAATTATTTATCCCCTCATATGGTAGGCATCGAGACGGGTTTTCTATGAAATCAAATGTCTTAAAAGATCGAAGTGTTTTGACGTATTTCCCTTGTATTGTTTAGAAAAATCGAACATTAATAGAAATAAATTAAAAATACGGAAGAAAATATTCAAAAGTCGTATTGAAACACATTGAAAGATGTGCTACAATGAGCGATATTCAATCAACTTATGATATGAGTGATTAAAATGGAACGAATTGAAGAATATACGAAACAGCTCCACACCAGCATCCGCAATTATTGGATGCAGAAATCAACCCCGTGGATTACGCAGCTCTGCGGCAAAAGTGGAATGGGAAAGACCTCCTTGGCGCAAAGCTACCTGGAAGCATACGGCGGGGAATACTTTTCTTTCCGAAATCTGGATGCGGCATTTGCCCCGCAGATATTCCTGCCCGGGTGCAAGCTGTGGAGGGAGTTTTTCGCAGAGATTAGAGAAACAAAAAATCGCCCAGTCATCTTTTTCGATGACATGGACGATAAAAATGATAAGGAAGAGTTTTTGAATGCGCTTCCGGAACTCGTCGGGAAAGCTTATGTTGTGCTGCTTGTTCGGAATCAGATGGAGCTACCATTTCCATTTGATGTGATACAAATGACAGCAATGACGGTCCCTCTGCTTCTGGCTGAAAACAAGGGACTTGACCCGCTGGATGCGCTTCGGACAATTGCGATTACCGATGGTATTCCAGAGCTGGTGCAGCTATTCGATTTTCAAAGGACCTTTGCTGAGAATCTGGGAATGCTTTTTGCTCAGAATTCCACCTATTTCCGCTATGCTGAATCAGAACTGCGGCGGCACTTCCGAACACCAGAGACATACAATATCCTGCTTTACGGCATGGCAACCGGGCATAACCGTATCAGCCAGCTTGCGGAGTTTTCCGGCTTTCCGCAGAACAAGTGCGATAAATATTTGAAAACCTTAGATAAAGTCGGACTTTTGGAAACAGTGCAAAGGAAAGATACCACTGGCCACGTTCGCACGCACTACTATCCCAAAGGCGGCTATTGGAAGACGTGGTTTCGGTATGTATTTCCGTCTCAAGGATGCCGTCTGAAACCACTTGAAGGGAGCAATTTGCAGCAGCTGGCGGATGATATTGACTGTTCAATTGTTGTAGAATATTTCAAAAAAGTTTGCTGGCAGTGGATGAAGAAGAACTATGGTGACTATTACTGGGATGAAATTCTAGGTTTTGATGACCCAAAGCAGCAGAATGTAACAGTCAACGGCGTTCACTTCGATTATGCGCAGGAAACAAAAGATCACACAATCTATGTAAAGATTTGGGATGATATTCGCGAGGGCTTTCCCAAAGCTGAATTTCAAAGGATAGAGGCTGCAACGACTGCGGTCCGTCCATTTTACGAGAATATCTATTTTCTTTTCTCAGCTGGCAGAGCCTGCAATTATGTAGAGCAGCTCCGGAACCTGGACACGGTTTCGGTGGTGGATTTGAAGTCTCTGCTGGGGCAGAAGAACAAGGAGCTTTTTTGATAGGAATATCAGATACAAAAAAAGAAACGACAGACAGACTGGAGCAAATGCCAATCTGTCTGTCGTTTTTTCATAAAGGTCCGTGTTCTAGGCGTAAATCAGTTCATTCAGAACGATCTCATCGGCCCGATTCCGAATGCTGTTCATCCGGGCAACCCATTCCATTTGGTGTTCTGCTTTCAGCCGCTCGGTAACGCCTTCCTGCTGTGCCAGTTGGGAAATAAGCCGCTGCTCCATTTCCTGCGCCTGGTGGTCAATTTCTTCCAGATGGGGATTCAGCGTGTTCTCCATAAGCATGATGGTATAAAGTGCCTCATGATGTTTTCTTAAATAGTTGAAGCGCAGCATTCCCCAACGGCCTACCTTGGGGCTTTCCGGTGCAGCCAGATTGGGGTGATAGTAGTCCCCGACAAGTGTATAGGTGATTTCCATATGTGTCCCTCCAATTCATTTTCAGATGGTTTGAAGTCATAACTCTGTTGCTTCTCATCGCATATATGGTAGCAAATACGAGGAAAAAATACCAATGTGCAAAATCCGGATTTACAACTTTTGATAGATGGGCAAAAGAAAGGGCGTGTTGCAAAAAACGCCCAATAAAAAAACCACATCGACCATCCCAAAAAGGGTTGGCTGATGTGATTTTTTGCGTTAGAATTAAACTACCATGAAAAACTCTAAAACGCAAAGACAGTATAGCGTACCGGAGGAGAATAATCAACTGGTAATCATACTGAATAGTGAAATTAAATTGCCAAAGGATGCACCCGTCCGAGAGACCAGCGCCCAGCTTGAGGAACTGGACTACAGGAAACTGTACGCAGCGTATTCTTCCAGAGGAAGAAAATCGGTCACCGACCCGCGAGTGATATTCAAGGTAATGGCATACGGATACCAGTGCGGCATTTTTTCCAGCCGAAAGCTGGAAGAAGCCTGTCAATATCGAGTGGACTTCATGTGGCTTCTGGAAAATCAGAAGGCACCGGATCATGCTACCTTTTCCCGTTTTCGGACGGGCAGATGCTCAGAGGCGGTAGAAGATCTGTTCAACCAGTATGTATCCTGTTTGGAGACGCAAGGAGAAGTAGACCACAAAAGTGTTTTCATAGACGGGACAAAGCTCGAGAGCCGGGCAGGCAGATATACATTTGCTTGGCAAGGCACAGTGGAGAAGAATCTGGGAAAAGTAAAGCAGGCTGTTTTAGAAGAAACAGGCTATACAAAGCTGGAGCAATTAGAGGAATATCTGTTAAAAGTGAAAGAAAATATTGCATTTGTCTATGGAAAAGGAAAGCGCAAAACAGACAAACAGCATCAATGGGAAAAGCTGGATGCACTACGCCAGCGGTGGACGCAGTATGAGCGGCAGCTGGACATTATGGGAGAAGGACGAAACAGCTACGCCAAAACGGACACGGATGCGACCTTCATGCGGATGAAGGAAGACCACATGAGAAACGGGCAATTAAAACCGGCCTATAATGTCCAAATAGCGGTAAACAGCGAATATATCACAGGGATTGAAGCGTTTTCGAACTGGACAGATGTGGGAACATTTATTCCGTTTATGCGCAAATTGGAGCTGGCGCACCAGCAGCGATATGAGGAAGTAGCGACGGATGCCGGTTACGAAAGCTTGGATAATTACCTGTACCTGGAAGCCAACGGTCAAATGAGTTTCATTAAGCCAACCAATTACGAAGCACAGAAAACCAAGAAGTTTCGTGACCAAATCGGGCGGATTGAAAACATGAAATACAACCGGGATGAGGATTGTTTTATCTGTGCTGAGGGCAGAAAGCTGCATTGCCACAAGGAATCCACACAGATGCAGGACGGGATTCCGGTCACCCGGGCTTGGTATCGCTGTGAAAGCTGCGAGAGTTGTCCACAGAGGGAGCGATGCTGCCGAAAGCAGGACATCAATGCGCCCAAAGAGGTGATTTGGAAGAAGACATTCTGGGAAAAACGGGAAGTTTCTTTGCAGAACATTACAAGCGACCGGGGAATTATGCTGAGAATGAACCGTTCTATCCAGGTAGAAGGGGCATTCGGGCTGCTAAAGAACGATTTTAGCTTCCGTAGGTTCATGACAACCGGAAAACGGAATATCCGTATCGAGCTATTCTTCCTGGCGCTGGGCTTTAACCTCAAGAAGCGGTGGATGAAGCAGCAAAAAAGCAGGCTGGAAACCCATTATTCTGAGAAAAAAGCTTCGTAGTCGTAGAACATAAAAAGTTATCCACAGGAAGACCGGGAAATATGCCTCGGTCAGCTTTGCTATGCCTTAAAATAGAAATTTGGGCTGTAAATGAACATCTTCGCCTTGAATTGGAATGCTCAAGGCGTAAAAATTGGGCTGCTGCAAAAAAGAATTTTGCAACAGTCCCTGGATTACATATCAGAAAGATATTGCGCCGGTTTGAAAACTAAAAGTCTCAAAATACAGACTTAATAATTGCAATTTCACTCTCAAAGTGCTATAATACGAACTATATTTGGGTGGAGGTGCGGAAATGAAAGTACGGTACAACAAACTTTGGAAACTTCTGATTGACAAGGGAATGAAAAAGAGTCAATTACGAGAAGCGGTCGGGGCAAGCAAAAGTACATTTGCGAAACTCGGAAAAAATGAAAATGTTACCCTTCCCGTGCTGTTGAATATATGCGAATACTTAGAGTGTGATTTTGGCGACATAATGGAAGCCGTACCCGAAAATGAGGTGTAGGATCAATGAACAAGAAGATTTTAATTGTGGATGACGAAAAAGAAATCGTTGATCTGCTTGAAGTGTATTTGAGTAACGATGGTTATTCAGTATATAAATGTTATAATGGGTTAGAGGCGATGAAATGTATCGAACAGTCGCAGATTGATTTAGCGATACTTGATATTATGCTGCCGGATATTGATGGTTTTCGACTTTGCCAAAAAATTCGGGAAAAGTTTTACTTCCCTATTATTATGCTTACCGCCAAAATTGAGGATAGCGACAAGATTATGGGGCTTACGATTGGTGCGGATGATTATATAACGAAACCGTTTAATCCTTTAGAGGTTGTGGCAAGAGTAAAGACGCAATTAAGGCGTTATCAGAGCTATAACAGTCCTAATTTGAGCCAATCCGAAGAAAAAGACGAGTATGACATCAGAGGTCTACTGATAAACAGAGTCAGCCACAAGTGCTACTTGTATGGCAAAGAAATAGCCTTGACTCCGTTGGAGTTTTCTATTCTGTGGTATCTGTGCGAACATCAGGGTAAAGTTGTCGCCTCGGAGGAATTATTTGAAGCCGTGTGGAAAGAAAAGTATCTTCGCAACAGTAACAATACGGTAATGGCGCACATTGGGCGGCTTCGGGAAAAATTGAATGAACCTTCAAAAAATCCGAAGTTCATTAAAACTGTTTGGGGGGTAGGGTATGAAATTGAATAAAAAAGAAAAAAACTATCTGCTCTCTACCTTGTTCAAAGGGTATGTAATTCAATGTGCGATTTGCTCTGTGCTTATTTTTGGCGGTACTTTTCTTTTAGGAATTATGGCAGAGGAAATTCTCCGCAAGTATGTTTTGTATTATTACTTGTATTACAGAACAGTATATCTTTATATAGTGGCTGTAATCGTGTGGGGTTGCTGTATTATATACTTGACATACCTACTTTTGAAAAAAGTAGTCGCCTATGTGTACGAGGTACAGGCTGCGACAGGAAAAATGTTCGATCAGAATGTCAGTTACATTGAAATGTCCCCGGAGTTGAGTGAAATCGCCGCTAACATCAATCAGTTAAAACAAGAGGCTGAAAGTAATGCAAGGCTTGCAAAAGAAAATGAGCAGCGAAAAAATGACCTGATTATGTATCTTGCACACGATTTGAAAACACCGCTTTCTTCTGTAATCGGGTATCTTACTTTACTGCGTGATGAGTCGCAAATCTCAAAGGAACTTCGAGAAAAGTACCTTTCAATCACTCTTGGTAAGGCAGAACGGTTAGAGGATCTGATTAACGAGTTTTTCGAGATAACACGATTCAATATATACGATATTACATTACAATACACGAAAATCAATTTAACTCGCCTGCTGGAGCAACTTGTATATGAATTTAAGCCTATGCTCAAATCAAAGAATTTGCAATGTAATCTTTGTGTTGATGATGATATAATGCTTCGATGTGACGCAGACAAAATTCAGCGTGTTTTTGATAACCTTTTGAGAAATGCGGTTATCTACAGTTTTGAAAATACGGATATCACGATCAGCGCACAATGTCAGGAAGATACGGTCAGCATTATTTTTTGTAACCACGGCGATACTCTGCCGGAAGAAAAGTTAAACAGGATTTTCGAGCAGTTTTATCGGCTTGACGCAGCGAGAAGTACAAGCAGTGGAGGAGCTGGATTAGGTTTGGCGATTGCAAAGCAGATTGTTGAACTACACAATGGTACAATCGTTGCAGAGAGCCAAGAGGAACAAAACAAGTTTTCAATTACTTTGCCGTTGGCATAGGAAAATTGTAAGAATTTGCATAGAAAAAAAGAGGAATATCTTACGAGCAATCAAGAAAATACGGGCTTCTGTTTTGGTACAATAAAAGTATCAAGATAGAGGCTCGTATTTTTTGTGATACAGCATAAGGAGGAATGATGAAGTTGCTAAGAAAACAAATGCTGCTATGTTCTATTTTGTTTCTTGTATTTACGCTATCTGCCTGCTCTGCAATTGGGCAGACAGACGAAAACAATCTTACAGATAGCGCAACATCCGCAGAAAAAACGGTATCAGTTGTACGAGGGACAATTACTCCAACCGTTTCAACGCAAACGACTATTGTTCCGGCAGTACCGTTTATTATTTCCTCACCCGAAAATGGCATATTTAATACAGCGGTAGAATTAGAAGAAAAAATCACTGCCGGGCAAATTATTGGAACTGTGAACGGCAAAGAATTGAAATCTCCGGTGGATGGTACAATTACCTCTATTGCCCCATCCAATGAAAGCGTACCGAGTAATTATCCCGTAGCGATAGTGCATTATACAGGATTTGCCCTCAATGTAGAGGCAGATAATTTTTTGAGTACCTTACCGGAGTATGCAGAGTTGAAAGCAAAATTTCAAGTATATGATGGTGTAGGACCAACCGATATGATTGCCGTGGTGTCGCCTGCCGCAGATGAAAATGCGTTTACGGGAATCGTGCCGCAAGAGGGCATTCTGCAATGCTTGATCAGTCAAACAGTCGATGTGAAATCGGGGCAAAGTGCAACGGTAGTCATAACGGCGACAACGAGAAATGATGTCCTTATATTGCCGCTGTCGGTAATAGCGGGTAGACAAGGTACGGGATTGGTTACTGTAATTACTCCGAATGGAGAAAGAGTGGAAACAAAAGTGACATTGGGTGTGACAGACGGAGCCAATATAGAAATACTGTCCGGCTTAGAGGAGGGCGATGTGGTTTCTGCTACTCCGCCAAACCTTGATCCGAGGGGAATTTGATAAAATGAAAGGAATTTCCGAAAAGACTTTAATCAAAATAAAGGATTTGAAAGCAAGCGTCAAATTGAATAATGGCGATATGCTGACAACAGTAACCAACGCTAATATGGAATTGCAACGAGGGCGCAGTTATGCCATTGTCGGAAAGTCCGGCTCAGGCAAAACAAGCCTTATATCCATTATTGGCTTGTTAAATCGGGAATATGAGGGCGAGTACCTTTATGATGGTATATCTATTTCTGCTTTGAAAGACCGTGATCTGTCTATACTGCGAGCCAATAATATCGGATTTGTATTTCAGAACTACTCTCTGATTAAGCACTTGCGGGTATGGGAAAATATCGAATTACCCCTACTCTATGCCAAAAAGTCGTTTACCGCCAAACAGCGTCACGAGATAATTACAGGCTTGCTAAAAAGTGTCGGCTTAGAAAGCAAGGAAAATGATTATCCAATCAATTTGTCCGGCGGTGAACAACAAAGAGTTGCAATCGCAAGGGCGCTTGCAGTATCTCCGGAAGCCATTTTATGTGATGAGCCTACGGGAGCGTTGGATAAAAAGACGGGAACGCAGATTATGGAACTGTTGCACAGCGTCGTAAAAGAAAATGGAATTATGCTGCTGTTGGTTACGCACGATCCTGATATTGCAGATACCTGTGATACGATTTTTGAAATGGATGGAGGGAGGATAACTTGTGCTAAAAATGATACTTAAAGACCTTCGTCTGTCTCCACTTAGAAGTATTCTGACAAGTGTTTCAATGCTTGTAGGCATTATCGCAATGCTTGGATCGGTATTAGTTGGTACGCTTGGACGGGAGTATTTGATTTCCGTAAACGCACAGGTATATGGCTGGTCACCTACTTACTCATTCGTGATAACGGAATCCGATTTTCACGATAGAAATAAAATGGAACAATTATTCCAGAGATTTGAAGCCATTGATGATGTAGCCGCTGTTACTTTTTCTATGGGAGAGGATATTCGATTTGCACCAATGAAAGATTTAACGCCAATACCGCCGAATGATGTTTACCAAAACCTGATGGCTTTTGATGTAGTTTGCACCACGGAGGCATATAGTCAAGTCTATAATCTTCCAATGACATCCGGTAGATGGTTAGAGCCTTCGAGTGAGGGCGGATCGCTTGAAGTGGTCATAAACAAAGAAGCTAAAAACTATTTTAATGATTCGCCCTATGCTGCAGGGAATGTAAAAAGCACACTTTCGTTAACCCCATTCAATATTGTCGGAGTAGTAAACGATGGCAGGGATTTTCCGACTATCTATGCGGATTCTGCGGCGATCCTCAATTTCGCACCAGCAATGTGGCAAGTACAAAATGCAAATGTGTATTGGCATCCCACAACAGGACTGACAATCGAACAGATACGTTCTGCCCTTGGCGACATTTTGACTGATACCATTGGCGGTTACTGGGAAAGTGCTGGGCGGAGTGATATTGGAGATACCTATGATTCGGTATTGTCCATACTGCAATTAGGGCTTTTGGTTACTTCGCTTTTGTTGCTGTTTGTTTCCGTATTAGGGCAGATCAATATCGGACTATCTTCATTGGAACAGCGCACACATGAGTTGCTGATCCGCAGAGCGATAGGTGCTTCACGAACAAACATTGTGGCACTGGTTTTAGGCTCACAGTTGATTTTATCAATATTCGTTTGCTTTGCAGCTATTTTGATTTCGCTGATTTTGGTGCATTGTATTGGAGCGTTGCTCCCTGTGGATTCCCCGGTGGGAACACAGAGTTATCCAATCAGCGTTGCTGTTGTTGCAGTTGCTGTGTCTGTGCTTACAGCATTATTGGGCGGATTATTACCAGCATTGAAAGCAGCAAAATTAGAGCCTGCATTGGCTCTTAGATAATAAAACTCAATTCAAGGAGGAAACAAAATGAAACGAACAATCTCAAAATCCGAAAGACCGTACAGACTGTTACTGTGTGTTATGATTTCTTTGCTGGTGATTATGCTGGCAGGCTGCTCCACTTCTTCGGACTCCGACACAAACACAAGAGGTTTCACGGACTTTGCTACCATTGAAGAAGAATACCTAACGACCATTGAGAGTTTGAATTGGCCGGAGGGCTTTACGCCGCCTGATGCTTTGGAAGGCGAAGATACGGGAGCGTCTTTTCAGATAGGATATGGCGATACAAGAGCATCTAACCTTTGGGAATATTCTTGGATGCAGGAATGGCTTGATACTTACAATACGGATTCGGAAAGGGCGGCAAAAGCCTTAGCTGAACTCGAAAAAGCCTTTGATATGCCTTATATGGGAACAGATCGCTGTGATGACGCCACACGCAAATATCTTCGTGATAATATTGATAAAGCTAAGTTGGGAGATCCGTCTGGATTTGCAGAGTGTATTCAGGCAAATTATGCCGATTAAAAAATGGCACAAAAGTCGATTGTCGAAAGCCTGTAATCGTGCTACACGCTGTCTATTAGGGGAGAAAGAAAATCTCTCCTGAAAGCCAAGCCATTCGCCTACGCCAGAATATTTCGCCTAAAAATAGAATATAATTAGGTTTATATAACCCTAACTGTCTTGCATTTCTCCTAAAGATGTGCTATAATTAGGCGAACGAAAAGGAGGCGTAGGCGAATGCGGCAATTTGATTACAGCAAACTGAAAGCAATTGCATGGGACAGCGAGGTACTTTCTCTGGTAGCTCAGATCCACGAGTGCAAGGGACGGCAGGAAATGTATCTGGCGCAGAAACCTGCGGCTTTGGATCGGCTGGTGGAGATTGCCAAGGTGCAGAGTACCGAGGCTTCCAACAAGATCGAGGGTATTGTTACCACCAATACCCGAATCAAGCAGCTGTGCGAGGAAAAAACCACGCCCCGGAACCGGGACGAGGAAGAGATCAGCGGCTACCGGGATGTGCTGAACACAATCCACGAGAGCTATGAATACATCCCTCTGACAGCAAATTATATCTTACAGCTCCATGGGATGCTCTATCATTACTCCGGCCGTGGCATCGGCGGGCGATTCAAGAATGTCCAGAACTATATCAGCGAAACCCATGCTGACGGCACAACCTTTGTCCGATTTACACCGCTGGAGCCCTATGAAACGCCGGATGCTGTTGCAGCCATCTGCGAAAGCTACAACAAGGCCATTGACGATGGTATCATCGATCCCCTGCTCCTGATTCCCATTTTCATCAATGATTTTCTCTGCATCCATCCCTTCAACGACGGCAACGGCAGAATGAGCCGCCTGCTCACCACATTGCTGCTATACCGCAGCGGTTATGTGGTTGGACGGTATGTGAGTCTGGAAGCTAAAATTGAGCGAAACAAGAATGTGTACTACGATGTTCTGCACATCGCCTCTACCAAGTGGCACGAAGGTGAGAACGACCCAGTTCCGTTTATCAAGTATATTCTGGGTACCATTCTCTCCGCCTACCGTGACTTTGAGGACCGGGTGCAGCTGGTGGATGAGAAGCTACCCGCCGTGGACCTTGTCCGTCGAGCTGTTCAGAAGAAGGTCGGCAAGTTTACCAAGAGCGAAATCATGGAGCTGTGTCCCTCCATCAAGAAGGCCTCGGTTGAGAACTCCCTGAAGAAGCTGGTAGAAAACGGAGAAATCACCCGACATAGCAGCGGCAAAAACACCTTCTACACTCGGAACAATTAAGCATAGCCGTGGCAACGTTTTGGCAACAAAAAATCAGATAGCCTCTACTATCTGAATAATGAAAATAATGCCAATACCCTGAACTAAATCCCATAAGCAAATCTGTTTAGAAAACTTTTGGCAGGAGCGAGTGGGAATGAGATAATCCAATAATCATAGGGCCTGTTGCAAAATACGCCCATGAAAAAACCACATCGACCATCCCAAAAGGGCTTGGCTGATGTGGTTTTTTGCATTAGAATTAAACTACTATGAAAAACTCTGAAACGCAGTAAGCGCTCAATAACCCACCGCCTAGCATCTTCTGCACATCCATGAGATAATATCCCAAATCTCGAAAAACTCACGGTGAGTTTTTCGAGAAACGAAACAGGGATGGTGTCAAATGGGAGAAGTATTAGCGGTGCGGGATGCGTATCGGGCACAGGAATGGGCAATGCTCATACAAGAATGCAGTGCCAGCGGATTGACAAAGCGGGAATTCTGCCAACAGCGTGGGATTTCTGAGAAAAGTTTTTACTATTGGCTAAAGAAGCTACGAACGCAGATGGTTGGGGCTACCGCACCACAACTGGTACAACTGGAATCACTGCCGGCAAAAGACAGTATTCTTGAGATTCACTACCGGGGAGCAGAGATGAAGTTGCCGGATGGCGTGGATATGGATGCCGTTGTGGCCTTGCTTCGCTCCATTCAATCGCTATGATGGATCTGTCCAAAGTCCGCAGCTACTACATTGCCTGCGGCTACACAGACCTCCGTCTTGGGATTGACGGACTGGCCGCAGTGGTGACCCAGCAGTATGGTGGCCAGCTGAATGAAGAAAGCCTATTTCTGTTCTGTGGCCGCAGGACAGACCGAATTAAGGCACTGTACTGGACAGGAGACGGCTATATTCTTCTGTACAAGCGGCTGTCCAACGGCAGATTTCAGTGGCCCAGGTCAGAGGCGGAGCTGAAGCTGCTGGATCCCCAGAGCTTCCGCTGGCTCATGGAAGGACTCCGAATAGAGCAGAAAACAGCCATCCGCAAAGGAAAGCCCAAGGATTTGTTCTGACGAAAATATTCTAAAAACCGCATATTTTTCTGTACTTTATCCTGGATTTATGATATAATAAATCCAGGATAAATCTACTTTTCAGGGGTGAAAACTATGGCCGCAGCGGATAAAAAAAGTACATACACCGCCGCGGAAGTAGCGGAGCTGATTCGCCCGCTGGCAGATTCTGTTGAACTGCTTCAGAAGGAAAATGCGGAACTGAAGCGGAAGCTGGAGCACATGAATGAGGTCTTTGCCAATGCCCAGAGGGCCAGGTTCGGTCAGTCCAGCGAGAAAAACAGCTATGTTCTGCATGACCAGGCCAGCTTTTTCAATGAAGCAGAAAAAGAGCAAGCCCCCAAGGTGGAGGAGCCGACCCCGGATACCATTCTGATTCCTCAGCATGAGCGGAAGAAGAAGCGCAGCCAGGCCGAGATGCTGAACGGCCTCCCGGAAGAGGAAGTGCTTCTGGAACTGCCGGAAGACCAACTGGTCTGCGGCAAATGCGGCGGAAAAATGAAGCCCATTGGCAAAAAATTCCTGCGCCATGAAATGCAGATCATTCCCAAGCAAATCAAGCTGCTGGCTTATTACGCCGTTACCTATGCCTGCGACAGCTGCGAAAAGGATACGGGCTTTGCCCATATCGTGACCGTGAAACCGCCGGTCCCGCTTATGAAGCATTCCTTGGCCTCGCCCTCGACTGTGGCGTACATCATGACCCAGAAGTATGTGGATGGCCTGCCCCTGGCCAGACAGGAATAGATGTGGGCCAGAGAAGGGATTTCCCTCAGCCGTGCCACCATGGCAAACTGGGTGATCCAGTGCAGTCAGAGTTGGCTGAAACCTCTGTACAAGCACATGAAGCAGGAGCTTCTGATCCATTCCGTGATCCACGCAGATGAGACCGTTGTGCAGGTGCTGAAGGAGGACGGGAAACCCGCGACCTCGGAATCCCGGATGTGGCTGTATGCCAGCGCCGCCCTGATCCGGCACCAGGTGCGCCTCTTTGAGTACCAGCCGGACCGCAGCGGAAAGCGGCCGGAGGCATTCCTGAAAGGCTTTACCGGTGCTCTCGTGACGGACGGCTACCAGGGCTATAACCTGCTTACCCAGGTCACCCATTGCGGCTGCTGGTCTCACGCCAGAAGAAAATGGCGGGAAGCAATGCCGGAGGGCGCAACGGTAAAAAACAGTAAAGCCGCTGTTGGCTTCCAATACTGCAACAAGCTGTTTGCACAGGAGCGGAAATGCGCTGCCTATAAACCCAAATATCGCCAGGAATACCGCCAGAACAAGGAACTGCCCCTTCTGGAGGAGTATTATGCGTGGCTAAAAACAATCCACCCGGAAAAGGGCAGCAAACTGGAAGAAGCGGTGCGCTACAGTCTGAACCAAAAGCAGCAGCTCACAGCATCCCTATCTAACGGCGAGGTGCCGATCTCCAACAACCTGGCAGAGAACGCCATCCGCCCCTTTACCCTTGGCAGAAAGAACTGGCTGTTTTGCGATACCACAAAAGGAGCTGAGGCCAGCGCCATTGTGTATTCCCTGGTGGAAAGCGCAAAGGCAAACGGTGTTGAACCCTTTGCTTATCTCCAGCACGTGTTGGTGGAGCTGCCGTATCTCGGCAAAACCCATTCTCACCAAGAACTGGAGTCTCTCATGCCGTGGGCACCATATATTCAGCAGGAATTCGGCGTAAAGAATTCTGATGCTTATGTGAATACGTATCTTGACTAACATGCAGGCCCTTGGTTGCGGGCCTGCATGTTTTATAGACGGGTGGTTGTTGAGCGCTTACAAAAACTTTTTTGTTTGGGTTACGCTGTCCGGGTTCCCAATCGGTATTTAATAGGAAAGATCCCTAACATAAACAAAAAATCCGAACCCATCCCCCACAGGGAAGAAGTTCGGATTTCTTATGTTTGGTGGAGACTACGGGACTCGAACCTGTGACCTCATGCGTGTGAAGCATGCGCTCTAACCAGCTGAGCTAAGCCTCCGTAGCTGGAACATGTTGAATTATACCCTAGAATCACCCAAAAGTCAAGTGCTAATTTTATTTTTCTCTCTTGCGTTTCGCCGGGTCAGGGCGGCCAGGGC
>OQVR01000457.1_pt1 | contig 18078 bp, 16 predicted proteins | sample 1691521 | NCBI WGS metagenome assembly OQVR01 (sample SAMN03418256, study PRJEB22391) | human gut metagenome | biome: human-gut; feature: organic feature; material: feces | host: Homo sapiens | place: Tanzania | collected 2013-01
CAATAGATTTTACATTGCTGTCCTTACGTACCATGATCATCAGACCGGAGGTGTAGTAGGATTCAGTGAAATCAACAACCTTTTTACGCTCGTCGGTAATCGTCATGCCGGCAATTGCTACGTCGATATTGTTAGAGTTCAATGCCGGAATCAGTGCATCAAAGCCCATGCTGACCATTTCAACCTTATAGCCCATTTTCTGGCCCAAAGCCTCAATCAGCTCAATGTCGAAGCCAGTCAGCTCCTTGCTGTTTTCCTTAGGAAATTCAAACGGTGCGAAGACAGGCTCAGTGCCGACACGCAAAACCTTGGCGCCGTTATCAGCTGCCTTCTTCTCTTCACCGCCGCAGCCGGCGAGCAGCATGCTGCAAGCCATAATAGCTGTCATTAAAAATACTAACACCTTTTTCATTTTTGAGTCCCCCTCATTTAGTTTTTTCTTTTTTCTTTATAAATGTAAAACGGAGTCCGTTATGGTTCTGAAACCACGGCGCACTCCGCTTTGAACCAGGTATTATTTCTTCACTTCACCAAACCAGGTTTTGTAAAGCTTATCATATTCGCCGTTTTTCTTAAGCTCAGCCAAAGCCTTGTTGATGTCCTTAGCCAGCTGGTCGTTGCCTTTTTTAACAGCCAGACCATATTCCTCAGCATCCATAACATCGCCAACGGTCATCATGGTTTTGTTGCCGCCCTGTGCCAGGTAGTAGCCAACAACCGGACCATCGTTGATAATAGCGTCAACACCCTTGTTTTTCAGCTCCATAACAGCTTCATCATTAGTATTGAAAGCAGTTACCTTTGCGCCTGCAACGCTTCTTGCAGTTTTTTCACCGGTGGTGCCGATTTGGCAAGCAATGCGTTTGCCTTCGAGATCTTTAATGCTCTTAATTTCGGTGTTATCCTTGTTTACGAGGATGGTCAGACCGGAAGTATAGTACGGATCAGAGAAGGTTACAGCCTGTTTACGCTCATCGTTGATGCTCATGCCTGCAGCAACCATATCAATGTTGCCGGAGTTCAGTGCCGGAATCAGCGCATCAAAGCCCATGCTGACAATTTCAACCTTGTAGCCAAGCTGTTTGCCGATAGCGCGAGCCAGGTCCATATCGAAGCCATCATAGGATTTGCTGCCTTCCTTTTGGAATTCGAACGGAGCAAAGGTCGGTTCAGTACCAACACGCAGAACCTTTTGAGAGTCAGCCTTTTTATCTCCGCCACCACAGCCGGCAATCATCATAGAAGCAGCAGCCAGAACTGCCATAACTAAAAATAAAATCTTCTTCATCATCAATTTCCCCTTTCGATATTGTAAGCCATTTTGAGATACGTACATTATATACCTAAATTCCCGCAAGGTAAAGTATTTTTATGAAAAAAATCGGTATAAAAATAAAAATTTGCTGCATTTTTTTTCAAAATGCAGCAAAATGTAATTTAGGTAACAAAAAAAACAGTACAATCACCATTACGTAGAGTTAATCACGGTCAATAAAGAAATGCTATTGGGGCAAATCCTTCCCATACCATCTGACTTCTTAATTTAGCAAATCCAATAAATTCTCGACGTTATTTACATTAACAACACTTTTTAAAAACAGTTCTGCTGAAAAAAACTTAATTTCTCCCAAAGCTGATTCAAGAGTGTCATTCTCGCCGGTATAAATAACGTAACGTCCTTTTATTTTGCCAAAGCTCTCCTCAATATAATTATTGATCTCTTCGTTTGCTAAATTTTTAACTTGATTATCAGCTTTATATTGTGAATACCCCACTTCAAACAAATATGTATCCTTGGACTGCTTATCAACTATAGCCAGATTAACTTCTTTACCATCAGAATTTCTACGAATTTTAGTCACATAATAATTTTCATGAAGCGCCTTATAGGTATCATAGATAACAAGGTTTGCTAAAATAGCACCTTTAATTTGACGCTCTACTTTTTCTATGAATTTTTCCTTATTCTCTAAGCCGCATACTTTTAAATTTTTCCAATGCTCATCACTAGTAATTAATCTAAGTAATTCTGTAACATGACTATAAACCATGCCCGCCTGGCTTATAATCTGCATATTTCTTCCACGAACAGGCTGCTCCCCTTCTACCGAAAGATATGTTGGAACAGTCAATACCAAATCCAAATCCTCAAGAAATTTTCTTATAACATCTACATCTTCTTGCCTCATATTGACATGCATTTCATCTTTATTCAAAACTTCTAACGATTTTTTTATCTGCACATAAAGCATTTCAACATCCAAATGATTGCGGTAAAGAAAATTTCGAGCATTATCAACGCCAAGATGCAAAGGATGTGATTCAAAAATACCATTATTTCGATTAATCGCAGAAACAAGAAAATCCTGATTCATCTGATTAATACATCTATGAATAGTTGAAACAATATCTTCTTCAGGATACAACAAAGTAAGTGCATGAGTATCCTTATGCTCATTTCCACGAACCGAACGAATAATATTTTTTACAATAGCCTTATTAGTATATTCTATCGTAGAAGATCCATCTTTATAAGGTGATTCCTCTTTCAAGGTTCCACCAAACTGGATATAATCATTAAGTCCTTTACCTAATAATCTATTGTATTCCGAAAAAGAAACATATGAAGTATGTACAGGCTTAAGGCGGTCCATCATATCATCTTGAGACAATAAAGTAAAACTCAAAGAATCCGTACCCGCAACAATAATATTCAAACCCTGATTACCATAATAATTAGATAAAACATTACCCTGACCAACAAAATCTTTGATCAAAGTTATTTCATCTATAAAAACATAATTATAATCTTCTTTGATTGCGCTATTTAACAATTCATATAATTCATTAATTTCAGGTTTATGAACAATATTATTATTACGATCCTTAATTATATTTTCATATTCATCAGAACAACTAAGATATAAACACTTATAACCTTTTGCGTGCAGTTCCTTCGCTATCTGATTAAGAAGTACCGTTTTCCCGGTAGAAAGCAAACCACCTATAGTACAAATTTTTCCTTTAGTGCCCTTATGGCTATTCACGAAATCCTCTATTTCAGAATAGCAATTACGTTTATCTTGATAAACATCAAGCTTATCGATATCTACAATTCTAATCTGCTTAAATTTTTCATCCATAACAATCACCTCGTATAAACTACAAATTTACCACACTAATAATAACAATCTACCTATTACCATGCTAACTAATTACAGTATAAAGCATTACTTTAATATCAGACAAGGAGTAAATATCCATATTAAGATCAACAGGAGAGAATTTTCTTCAAAATCCTCTCCTGCTTCATAATCCCAATATGTAAAACAATTCTCAATTTACTTCATCTTGTTTTCTTGCACAAAAAACAACTCAGCTGACCTGGTTTTCGCCCCCACACTCGCCTGCTGGAAGGTTCGCTCCTAAGCATTTCGCTCCCCACTACTACCTCTCTCGCCCATAATTTTTTTGCGGCAGGACTTACTTCTAAGCTGCACCGTGCTCACAGCAAAATTTTGCTGCTTACGTGGATCGTTTCGCCTGCAACTGGCATCGACTTGCAACCACAGACCTGAGTTGTCCTATCTATTATAATGGCTAAAAAATTTTTTTGCAAGTCAATCGGCCTGCACACTTTTATCTTTTGTCAAAAAGTGCTATACTATTTGTACTCGATATTGAACGGATAAAAAGGAAATATGCTTTATGATTGCTATACCACAATGCCTGGACTTTGCAGATGCTCGCCTGACGAAGGATATCTGCGAGTTCTATTTAAGAATGCTGGAAATTAAAAATAGGGAAATTTATCTGCATAGCCAGCAGGTTGCCAATTATTCTGCCAGCACGGCGGCTAAGCTAGGTCTGCCTGCCAGCGAGGTTTCGCAGATAAAAACAGCAGCACTGCTGCACGATATCGGTCAGCTTTCCGTACCCAATATTATTTTGGCTAAGCTGCCGTTTCTTTCTACGCGCGAGCAGTCTATTTATAAACGTCACTGCATTGCAGGCTCCAGCATGCTGGAGAACATTCCCGGCTTTGATACCATCAGCGATATCATCCGCGCCCACCACGAAAAATGGGATGGTACAGGTTATCCCAAACGCCTTAAGGGACAAAATATTCCTATCGGTGCACGCATAGTTGCTGTTGCCAACTATTATGACCGCAACCTTAACCCCTGCACCCAGCATTGGCAAAAAACTCACGCCGACGCTATCATCGAGCTGCAGAACAAGGCAGGCCTTGATTTTGATCCGGCAATAGTTAAAGCCTTTATTGAATCAGTTATCCCACAATCATTACGCACACAATTAAAATAGCATTGTCAGTCCTGCCAAGACCGACAATGCTATTTTCTTTCACAAAGCTTCCCTGCATCTTTATGCCGGAAAGCTTTGCTGTTTATTGTTTTGTATATTGCTAGATGCTTAAGCCTTCGCCATCATCCCATTGTACAATGCCATCTGCCTTCAGCGATTCCTGCACCAGGATTACACGTTGGTTTTCGCTACCGCGAAAACGCAGATTAGGATTTTTCAGCTCCAGCTTAAATTCTCCGTCTACCAGTACGTCAATGTAGGACAACATTTCCTCAGTGATTTCCCATGGACCAAGATTACCGGTCAGCATATCCTTTTCGAAATTATAACCGCTGTAGCACCAGATATCCTTCTTGGGGAAGCGTTCCCTTACCTTACGCAAGAACGGCAAAAGTGCTGCCTGATTAGCAGGCTCAAAGGGTTCGCCGCCCAAAAGCGACAGGCCACGGATGTGCTCGTTCTCCAACAGCTGCAGCAAATGCTCTTGCGTTGCTTCCGTAAAAAGCTGGCCGTAATTAAAATTCCAGGATTCCGGGTTAAAGCAGCCCTTGCAATGATGCGTACAACCGCTGACAAACAGCGATACGCGCAAGCCCGGTCCGTTAGCAATATCCAAATTTTTTATTTCTGCGTAATTCATACGCCCTCACCTCGCAAATTACAGATGCATTACTCTGGCTTTGATTTCCTTGGTCTTGCCAACATTCCAGAAGTTTTCTCCCAGATAACCGCAGGTACGGCGAATAACTGTCATCTTGGAATGATCCTTGTTATGGCATGCAGGGCATTCCCATTCGTTATCATCGTTAATGGTAATTTCACCGTCAAAGCCGCAAACATGGCAATAATCGGATTTCGTATTAAACTCCGCGTATTGGATGTTGTCATAAATGAATTTGACAACCTCTTCCAATGCTTCAGTGTTATGACGCATATTGGGGATTTCTACATAAGAAATTGCGCCGCCGGAAGAAATGTTCTGGAACTGGCTTTCAAAGGAGAATTTGCTGAAAGCATCAATCTTCTCACGCACGTCAACGTGATAGGAATTGGTATAATAACCCTTATCAGTAACATCTTCAATAGTTCCGAAGCGCTCCTTATCGATACGTGCAAAGCGATAGCACAGGCTTTCTGCCGGTGTACCGTACAGACCGAAGCCAAGGCCTGTCTGTGCCTTCCATTTATCGCAGGCACCGCGCAGACGGTTCATGACGCGCAGGGCAAAATCCTTGCCTGCAGGATCAGTGTGGCTTACACCCTTCATCAGCTTGGTCAGCTCATAAAGGCCAATATAGCCGAGAGAAATGGTAGAATAACCATTTTCCAAATATTTATCAATGGTCTCACCCTTACCCAGACGGGCAATAGCACCGTACTGCCAATGTACAGGGCTGACATCACTTTTAATGCCCTTCAGCGCATTGTGGCGGCACATGAGAGCTTCAAAGCACAGCTCCAGGCGCTCATCCAGCAGCTTCCAGAACTTCTGCTCATCACCCTTGGCAACAATGCCAATCTGCGGCAGGTTCAGGGAAACTACGCCCTGATTGAAGCGGCCTTCAAATTTATAGTTACCGTTTTCATCCTTCCAGGGAGACAGGAAGCTGCGGCAGCCCATCGGGGAGAAAACATTTCCTTCATAGTTTTCACGCATTTTCTTAGCGCTGATGTAATCAGGATACATACGCTTAGCGCTGCATTTTACTGCCAGACGTGTAATATAATCGTACTTGCCGCCCTTCAGGCAGTTATGCTCATCCAGAACATAAACCAGCTTTGGGAAGGCCGGGGTTACATAAACGCCCTTATCATTTTTGATGCCCTGGAGACGCTGACGCAGAATTTCTTCTACAATCATAGCATTTTCCTTCAGATACGGATCATCCTTCTGCAGGTTCAAAAACAGGGTAACAAACGGAGATTGGCCATTAGTGGTCATCAAGGTATTAATCTGATACTGAATGGTCTGTACGCCGCCCTTCAGCTCGTAGCGCAGGCGCTCGTTTGTCAGACGCTCCAGAGTTTCCTCATCAATATTGCCTCCGGAGGTTTCCTTGATGCTCTTTTTAAACTTTTCATAGCTCTTACGCAGATATTTGCCCAGATGACGGATATCAACAGACTGACCGCCGTACTGGCTGGAAGCAACAGAAGCAATAATCTGTGTCATAACGGTGCAGGCAACCTGGAAGCTTTTGGGGCTTTCAATCATTTTACCGTTCATAACAGTGCCGTTATCCAGCATATCGCCGATATTAATCAGGCAGCAGTTGAAAATAGGCTGAATAAAATAATCAGCATCATGGAAATGCAGCACGCCTTCCTCATGCGCTTTGGAAATCTTTGCCGGCAGCATGATACGCTTCGTCAGGTCTTTAGATACCTCACCGGCAATCAGGTCACGCTGGGTAGCAGCCATCGTTGCATTTTTATTACTGTTCTCTTCCATTACGTCCTTATTGCTGTTGCGGATTAAGGAGAGAATAGAATCATCAGTAGTGTTGGCCTTACGCACCAGAGCACGTTTGTAACGATAAATAATATATTGCTTAGCCAGCTCAAATTTACCTGCGTCCATCAGGCTATGCTCTACCATATCCTGAATGTCTTCTACAAGCAGGCGCATACGGTTACGAGATTGCACGCTATCCGCAATTTCGTGGATTTTATCCTCCTCAATACGAAATTCCGGTTCTACGGCAGCATTGGCTTTTTGAATAGCAACAACAATTTTAGCGGCATCAAAGTCTACTGTCTTACCATCGCGCTTAATAACTTTCATAACCTTTCAGCATCCTTTCTTGTAAAATTTTGATATATAAATTCTAGTCTTCGTATAAGAACTAAGTTCCATAAGCAATTCTTAAAATACTCCTATACGTGATTCAAGGCTCTGACCTTAACAGCCAAAGCCCTGAGTTCCTCATAAAAAACTACTATGATTACTAGTAGTTTTTTCAGTAGCTTTATTCTACCACAATATATCGTGGGTGTCAAAGATAAATTCATCAATATGTTGATATTTTTGCTTGTAGACGATTTTTTTGCCAACTTTGCACTTAGCTTTATTTTTGTCTTTTTCTGCCAATTGCTTTACAAAAAAGTCCCGCGCGAGAGAATGTTCTGCAAAAAAATAGTCCAAATTATTACGCTCAACAGCGATTTTTCAAGCTGTTACCTTTGTACACGCATCACAAAATATGGTATAATATTTTTTATCTTATTGTTTTGTTATAGGGGTGTTGTTTATGCAAAAATTAACAGAAAATAATCACAGTACACGCGGCGTTTTTATGCTCACCCTGTGTGCCTTCATTTGGGGCACTGCCTTCATTGCACAAAGCGTTGGCGGCGATTACGCTGAGCCTTTGACCTTTAACTGTGCACGCAGTATTTTAGCTACTGTCTTTTTATTTGGCTGCTGCCTATTGTTCGACAAAAAAGCAGGTAAGCGCTTTACTGTTTTAGGCAGTGATGATCCTATCTATAAAGACCGTTTAATCAAAGGCGGTATTACCTGCGGCTTTTTCCTCTCACTCGCCTGTTTTTTTCAGCAACTTGGCATTATGTACACTACTGTCGGTAAAAGCGGCTTTATTACAGCACTCTACATTATCCTTGTGCCTGTATTAAGCTATATCTTTTATCGTCGCTCCGTTTCCCTGCTGCAGGGGATCAGCGTCGCTGTAGCTGCCATAGGTATGTACTTCATCTGCATCAACGAAGGCTTCTCTATCAACAAAGGTGATTTATACACCCTAATCTGCGCCTTCTGCTTCGCGGCGCAGATTATCGCCATAGAAAATATCATCAAAAACCTTGACGGTGTACGCCTGTCGCTCATCCAATTCATGACCTGCTCTGTAATCAATGGTGTGCTGATGTTTATTTTTGAAACACCTTCGCTGAGCAATATCATCGCAGGCTGGGCTCCTATTGCCTATGCCGGCATTATGTCCAGCGGCGTAGCCTATACACTGCAGATTGTCGGTCAGAAGCATGTCAGCTCCCTTGTTGCCTGCATGCTGATGAGTCTGGAATCTGCCTTTGCGCTTGTAAGCGGCTGGCTGATTTTAGGTCAGGCTATGAGCAGCCGCGAAATCTTTGGCTGTGCCCTGGTTTTTGCAGCTATTACCCTGGCGCAGCTGCCAGAGGAAATACTAGGATTAAAAAAGCGCTAAGCCTTGCATTTAAAATAAATTGACAAAGAAAATATTATTTCCTATAATAAGCAAAGAAAGAGAGATTTCTGATAGCCGTATTTCAGTCCTCTCCAGATTTGTTTTGAGAGAGACTGCCTACGACACTAGGCAGTCTTTTTTGTTATTATTTTATCGCATTTAGTCAATGCTAATTTATTACTCGCAAGGAGCTGATATTATGGATCATTTTCAGATTCACGCACCTACACAGATAATCTTCGGTAAAAATACCGAAAATGAAGCTGGTAAATGGTGTAAATATTATGGTGCCCACAAGGTACTAGTACACTTTGGCGGTCACAGCGCCAGGAAAAGCGGCCTGCTGGACCGCGTCTGCGCCAGCCTGCAGGCCGCAGGCCTGGAATATGTGCTGCTGGGAGGCGTTGTACCTAACCCGCAGCTTTCTATGGTAGAACGAGGCGTCAAGCTTTGCCGTGAGGAGAACGTTGATTTTATCCTCGCAGTCGGCGGCGGCAGCGTTATCGACAGCGCCAAGGGCATTGGCTATGGCCTGGCTAACCCCGGAGATGTTTGGGATTACTACGCCAAGAAAAAAGAAATTACCGCCTGCGCTTCGCTCGGCGCTGTGCTGACTATTGCGGCAGCAGGCAGCGAAATGAGCAACTGCAGCGTTATTACTAACGAGGACGGCATGCTTAAGCGTGGACTTTCTACCGATTACGGCTACTGCAAATTCGCTATTATGAATCCGGAGCTTACCTATACGCTGCCGGCCTACCAGACAGTCAGCGGCTGCACCGATATCATGGTACACACCCTGGAGCGTTACTTTACCGCACCGTCAACGCATCAGCTGGCACTAATCGACGGCATTGCCGAAACACTGCTACGAAACGTTATGCGTTATGCCAAAATCGCGCTCAAGGAGCCGGATAATTACGATGCACGTGCTGAAATCATGTGGAGCGGTACCCTGTCGCACAATGAAACTACCGGCGACCGCACCTTCGGTGACTGGTCCTGCCACCAGCTGGAGCATGAGCTGAGCAGCATGTTCGGTGTTGCTCATGGCGCAGGCCTGGCAGCAGTCTGGGGTAGCTGGGCACGCTATGTTTATAAAGAGAATGTAGGCCGCTTTGCACAGCTGGCAGCTAATGTTTTCCATATTCCCTATAACTTCCGTAATCCTGAAGCCACAGCTTTGGAAGGCATCGCAGCAATGGAAAGCTTCTTCCATCATATCGGTATGCCTACAAGCATTCACGAGCTTATCGGCAAGGATCTTACAGAAGATGAAATCAAAGAGCTGGCATATAAATGCAGCTTTATGAATACGCGCACCATTGGTCAGTTTAAAGTTCTGACTATCGAAGATATGGAAAATATCTACCGCGCAGCAAAATAAGCTGTTATTGACCAAAAGCTTCCCCCTGCGGGAAGCTTTTTTATATCTAGCGCCAAAAATACAAAAAACTCCGTAACCCAAGGGTTACGGAGTAATTTTTATGAAGATTACATTGCTGCTTCTTCAACAGGATATACACTGATTTGGCGTTTGTCGCGGCCTTTGCGTTCAAATTTAACGCGACCTTCAACCTTAGCATAAATAGTGTAGTCCTTGCCCATGCCAACATTGTTGCCCGGGTGGAATTTGGTACCGCGTTGACGAACGATGATGCTGCCGGCAGTTACCAGCTGGCTGTCATGTGCTTTGGTACCCAGACGTTGTGCGTTAGAGTCACGACCGTTGTGGGAGCTACCAGTACCTTTTTTATGTGCATGTAATTGCAGAATAATTTCAAACATTACTTTCACCTCCTATGTTCTTGAATGCGAACATATTGCGGACACTGACGTGCTATTGATTCCACTCCATAAATCATGGTTTGCAATATAGCCTCTGTCAGGTCGGTAGGAGCACTGTTCAATGCTACCTCGAAGATTCCGTCCTCCTGATTAACGACATAGGACGGATTGAGTTTCAAATGTTTTTCCAAGCCAAGCAAAGGTGCCTGCGTCAGAGCGGAAACCGCGCTGCAGACAATGTCTGAGCCTTCCTCACTGTAGCCAGCATGACCACTGACCTTATAGCCGGTAATCATACCCTGCTTGTTCCTGAATAAATCAACACTTACCATAAAAATTATGCGTTAATAGCGGTGATTTCAACAGTGGTGAACGGTTGACGATGACCTTGACGTTTACGGTAGTTGGATTTAGCTTTGTATTTGAAAACGAAAATTTTGTCTGCTTTGCCGTGTTCAACAACTTTAGCAACAACTTTAGCGCCTTCAACTACGGGCTTGCCAATCTTAACATCAGCATCATTTACAACGGTCAGAACTTCTTCAAAAACTACTTCAGCGCCAACTTCTGCGTTCAGTTTTTCAACTTGCAGAGTTTCGCCTTCGCTTACGCGGTATTGTTTGCCACCAGTTTTGATAATTGCGTACATCTATTGCACCTCCCTTAATGATAGACTCGCCAAATACGGTACCCTGACGCCAGGGATTTTCAGAACCTCTCTGCGCGGTTGGGGACGGACCAAATCAGTCCATACTGGAATATTTTACCTTAATGTCTGCTATTTGTCAACACCACTGTTGTCTAAAATCATAAAACTTTCTACATGCAGGGAAGCATCTGCCTCAACCTTCAGGGTGCAGGCTAATTCTCTTTCCCAGGCACGCAAATCCTTGCTCACCAGCCACTCTGCCAGCCAGGGATTAGCGGTAATCAAAAGATTCTTTGAGCTGCTGCGACGCTTCAGCAAGGTACGCAGACGACGCTTGATTTCCAAGGAAAGATTTTCTCTGCTCTGCACACGTCCGCTGCCGTTGCATACTGGGCAGGGAGTATATAAAACGCTTGATAAATTCTGACGCGATTTTTTTCTGGTAATCTCTACCAGATTCAGCACTGTGATATCCTGCACCTTGGGATGCATTTTATCACCCTTCAGCGCCTGCTGCAAAGAGTTCATAATCTCTCTTTTGTGATTGTCGGTATGCATATCAATAAAGTCTACTACTATAATGCCGCCAATATCACGCAAACGCAGTTGACGCGCAATCTCCAGCGCCGCTTCGCGGTTAATCTGCATTATCGTCTCTTCCAGATTTTCGCGACCGCTGAACTTGCCGCTGTTAACGTCAATAACAGTCATCGCCTCAGTATGGTCGATGACAAGATAGCCGCCGCTCGGCAGCGTCACCTGCCTGTCGCTTATAGCGGCAACAGCCTCACTCTGCTTGTTATAAGCAAAAATATCCTCCAGCCCCTGATACAGCGTCACCTTGATATCGCGCGCCTGCGGCATCTCCGCCAAAAGTTCCTCCACACGTTTATAAATCGGCAGATTATCAATCACGATTTCCGTCAGCTCCGGACGCAGATAATCGCGCACAATACGAATCGGCAAATCAAGCTCACGCCTCAGCAGGCAGGGAGCTTTCGCTACACGCTCGCGCGCCGCCAGCACCTTCCAGTCAGCCGCCAGCTCCTGCACATCGCGCTCCAAGAGCTCACGCGCAACACCGGTCGCCGCTGTGCGCACCACAATACCCATTCCAGCAGGACGCACGCCCTCACAAATCGTGTTCAGGCGCTCGCGCTCCTCCTTATCGGTAATCTTACGCGAAATACCCACATAATCTGCCTGCGGCAGCAACACCACATAGCGTCCGGGCAAGGTGATTTCGCGGGTAGCAGTAGGACCCTTAGTACCGCGTGCATCCTTTGATATCTGCACTACCAGGCTTTGACCTTCGGTAACATCCTTTTTATTGCCCAGATACAGAAAAGCATTCTGCTCCAGACCGATATCAACAAAGGCAGCCTGAATACCACGAACTACATTGCAGACCTTTCCCTTGAATACACTGCCTACAAGATGCTGCTCTTCCTTGCGCTCTACCAGATATTCCATCAATATTCCATTTTCCAGCAACCCCATACGGGTTTCGTCTTCGTTGGCGCTTATAATTATTTTAGCTATCATCGCTACTCTCCGCTCTTAAATAATCATGATATTATATTGTAGCATAAATTACGCCTGCTGGCAAAAGCAACGGCATTTCTGTATGTTAAAAATACATTAAAGCGCATCTAAGCAAAAGCTCTTAGAAAAAGGTTGCATTCTTGTTTCTGACAGCCTTGAATGCAGCAAGCATATTATCTGTTTTTTGCTGCAAGGGAGGCGGAAGCATTCTTGCCTGCTTAGGACACGCATGAATACAGGCCATGCAAAGAATACATTTTGCTGCATCTGTAGCCATCTTTCCGTCCATAATCGCAATAGCATCTGTCGGGCAAATTTTTGCGCATGCTCCGCACGCTGTACACGTTGGCAAAGAAAGCGGCGCTGCCGCTACATTCATCTCCGGCTTATAGGGGCAATTGCCTGGAACATGAACATTTTCTGCGGAAGTACTGTTCTTCACTGCTTCGGCAAATGTACGGATTTCTTTTATATCCTCCGCATCCGGTCTGCCTGCGCCAACCTCCGGTACAATAGAATGCTGCGCCACAAATGCTGCAGATGCTATTACCGTAAAGCCGCCTTGAATCAGAATATCATTCATCTCCAGCAAAGCATCTTCATAGGCTCTGTTGCCGTAAACTGCAATAGCTACGGCCTTCTTCCCCTTACCGGCAAGCGTTTTTATTTTTTCACGCACGACAGAAGGAATACGTCCGGCAAATACAGGCGCTGCAACAATAATCAGTTCACCCTGCGGCTGCTTCATCGGCGTTTGCTTATCTCCCAAATCATGCCACACTGTCTCTTTGCCTATGGCAGCGGCAAAAATATCGCTTACCTTTTTCGTTCCTCCCGTAGGACTGAAATAATAGAACTCCATTTTATCTGACATTTTTCATCCTCCTTTGCTTTGCACATGCTTATAGTCATTTTAGCTGCAGCCTCTTCAAAAAGTTTTTCCTTTTGAGCAATAATTATGCATCACTTGATATTATTGTAAAACAAAAAGCAAAATATGGCCAGCGCATAAATATATACAGACGCAAAAATCCCTTAGCTATGTGTTTTCTACTCACAGCTAAGGGATTAGTTTTTACTATTGTAATGTATCAGAAATTATTCGAACTCAATAGTCGCAGGCGGTTTGGTGGTATAGTCAAAGAGTACGCGGTTGATGTGCTTAACCTCATTGACAATACGGTTAGCAGCAGTAGTAATAGTTGCCGGCGGCAGCATGGTTACTTCTGCGGTCATGAAGTCGGTAGTAGTTACCGCACGCAGAGCGATAGCATAATCATAGGTACGCTCGTCGCCCATAACGCCAACACTGCGCATATTGGTCAGAGCTGCAAAGTACTGGCTCGGACGCTCGCTCATCGGCAGCTTGTCTACCTCTTCACGATAAATTGCATCTGCATCTTGTACGATAGCAACCTTTTCCGGAGTTACATCGCCGATGATGCGGATTGCCAGACCGGGGCCTGGGAACGGCTGACGTGCTACCAGATTTTCAGGCAGACCCAGCTCACGACCGGATTGGCGAACCTCATCCTTGAACAGGTCACGCAGAGGCTCAACGATTTCCTTGAAATCAACAAAGTCAGGCAGACCGCCAACATTATGATGGCTCTTAATGGTAGCAGATTCGCCGCCGAGGCCGCTTTCTACAACGTCAGGATAAATGGTGCCCTGTGCCAGATAGTCAACAGCACCGATTTTCTTAGCTTCTTCTTCAAATACGCGAATGAATTCTTCACCGATAATTTTACGTTTGCCTTCCGGAGCAGTTACACCTGCCAGCTTGCTGTAGAAGCGTTCGCGTGCGTCAACACAGATGAAGTTGATGTCGAACTGACCGCCTTCACCGAAAACAGCGCAAACCTCTTCACGCTCGTTTTTGCGCAGCAGACCGTGGTCTACAAATACGCAGGTCAGCTGCTTGCCGATAGCCTTAGCCAGCATAGCGGCACAAACGCTGGAATCAACACCGCCGGAAAGCGCGCACAGCACTTTGCCGTCGCCGATTCTTTCTTTCAGCTCAGCAACAGTCTGCTCTACGAAGGAATCCATTTTCCAGGTACCTGCACAGCCACAAACATTGTAAACAAAGTTGCTCAGCATCTTGGTGCCGTTTTCGGTATGCAGAACCTCGGGATGGAATTGTACACAGTATAATTTGCGGGCTGCATCTTCAGCAGCAGCAACCGGGCAGTTCGGGGTGCTGGCAACAATCTTGAAGCCAGGAGCTGCAGTTTCGATATAATCGTTATGGCTCATCCAGCATACGTTTTTCTCAGACAGGCCAGCGAACATCGGGCTGGTGGTGTCAAGATCAACAACAGTTTTGCCGTATTCGCGCTCAGGAGCTACGCATACATGACCGCCGAGCATATGCATCATCAGCTGGCTGCCATAGCAAATACCAAGAACAGGAACGCCCCAGGTATAGATTTCCGGATCAATAGTAGGAGAATCCTCCAGATAAGCGCTGTTAGGACCGCCGGTAAAAATAATACCCTTCGGATTTTTAGCCTTAATTGCTTCCAGGCTATGCTTATAGGATACGATTTCGCAGTACACGCCGCTTTCACGTACGCGTCTGGCGATTAACTGGTTGTACTGCCCGCCAAAGTCAATTACGAGCACCATTTCTTTTGCATTGTTTTGCATCAATCCTTCACTCTCCTTCAAAAATAAACATACTGCTTGAAGCGCAGTTATGTAAAAAATTATACGTTTTTAATATATTATAGATTACCATAAACGGCATGAAAATGCAATGAAAATGCTATTTCAGCGCCCATCTGACTTGTTTTGACGAATGAATACTGCGCGTTGTTAACGCAAAATGCTTTTCTACAATAAATATTGATGAAATACAGCGAAACAAGCTAAACTTCAATTAATATTCCCGCCTACTAAAGAGGCATTTACATATTTTTCAGAAAATGCTATAATATTCTTTAGGTATGCCGCAAAGCTACCTAGGGAGTATTAGCTGCCAGATATTCAAAAAAGTCTGACAGCACCTATTTTAGGAGGGATATGAATGCAGCAAAATGCAGATGTGAAAGATTTAGCACAAAAAGTGATAAATCAAAACAAATCACAAAACAACAAAAGTCAATTTATTCTATGGATGGGCGCATTGGTAGTCGGTGCCATTCTCGGTTACATGGGAATTAAACCCCTGAATGAATTATTCAATTTCATTGCTACCGTTTATACACGCCTCTTCCAATTTATCGCCGTACCGACCATTGCTTTAGCCGTAATTACTACATTGGCTGCTTTGGGAAGCAAAAAAGAAACCGGCCAGATTTTTGGTCACGCTGTAGTATACACCTTTTTGACTACAGTTTGCGCAGCAGGCATCGGCCTTGCAATTTATCTTTGGGTAGCCCCCGGCAACCTGCCTGCAGAAGTAGTTGGCAGCGGCATGTCCAACGTACCGCAAAACCTTGGCAAGTTGAGCTACTATGATCATATTTTAAATGTTATTCCTAACAACCTGCTGCAGCCGTTCCTCGCCGGCAACGTGCTTTCCGTAATGCTGATTGCTGCTGCTATGGGCTTAGGTCTAGCATTTATGCCTAAAACCGAAAACAGAGAAGCTCTGCTGAAAGCAGTATTAGGCTTTCAGGAGCTGCTGTTCACTCTTATTAAAGCGCTGCTGTTCGTACTGCCTCTCGGTATTCTGGCATTCGCAGGTCAGCTTTCCGCACAAATTGAAGCCGGCGTAATCGTTGGCGCTCTGGGCAAATATACTCTGGTTATCATGGCCAGCAACTGTGTTCAGTTCTTCATCGTTCTGCCTATCTTCCTGCTGGCAAGAGGCCTGAACCCGATCGATGTATTCAAGAAAATGTCTCCTGCTATTGCAGTTGCACTGTTCACCAAGAGCTCTGCAGGCACCCTGCCTGTAACCATGGCTTCCGCTGAACAAAACCTGAAGGTTAACAAAGCTGTTTCCCGTTTTGTACTGCCTATCTGCACCACCATCAACATGAACGGCTGCGCTGCCTTCATCTTGATTACTTCTATTTTCGTAATGCAGAACGCAGGCTTCGAGCTGTCCATGTCTACCATGCTCACCTGGCTGCTGGTATCCGTACTGGCTGCTGTTGGTAACGCAGGCGTACCGATGGGCTGCTACTTCCTCACCCTGTCTCTGATGAGCGGCATCGGCGCTCCTATCGGTATCATGGGTATCATCCTGCCGATTTACACCATTATCGACATGGTTGAAACCGCAGAAAACGTTTGGTCTGACTCCTGCGTTTGCGCTATGACCGACCATGACCTCAAAGGCAAAATTGCAGAAGAAGAATAAGCTGTAAAATAAGTGCTGTAAGGACACAAAAGCCTCCCTTCGGAATTAGATGCTTCGTCTAACTCCGGAGGGAGGCTTATTTTATTTCGGATTAATTCAATTGCAATTTACTTAGTGCGTGCCGTCGACAATTTTTATGCCGGCCTGCTCCAGCTCTTCGATAATCGCCTTAATAGTCGGGCACAGATGCTTCACGCCCTCGTCATCCTTCTTGTGCGTACAGTGGCTGATGTGCAGAGCGTCCAGCTCCAGCGCCTTCATGCGCTCAATCTTCTTGCGGATGCCCTCCTGATTCTCCAGCATCGAAGCGCCGCAGCCGTTGCAGGTCCACATAGCCATCAGGCGCAGCTCCTCGTCGCCATATTGTGCAAAAGCCTTATCATGCTCATAAAGCGCACGCAGACAGCCTGCTCCCGCACAGGACGCAGACGTTTTCAGACACCGTAAAATTGCTATTTTCTTCATGATAATTCCTCCAATCTATATCAGGATTGTACTATATAGCGTCTAAAAAAGCAAGAAATGCCATTCTCTCCATTTATCAAATCGTGATTTGTATAATCGTGATTAGATAAATGTGTATAACGTATTTCTGCGCTTGGCAAGTGGAAGAAGATTTCATTTTCCTATATCAATATTCTTCACTCAGCAAAAAATCTGCAACGTGCATAGTCTTAATACCTTGGTAATTTCCTCCTGCAAAATCGTCTGTCCGCAACACATATTTTGGGAAATTATCATCAATATCCAATAATCTTGCATATTCACGTTTTTCTGTTTCAGTCGAGCTTATCTGTTGCGTAACCTGAATATAAACCTTCTCGTTCTGTCTTGTAGCTACAAAATCAATCTCACCGGCTTGCGTTTTGCCAATATCAACCCTATAACCACGACGACAAAGCTCCATGTGCACAGAATACAGAACCTGTCGGATTCGCCAGATCTGCCTCCGAATCATAGGTTGACGCTGCCAGAACTTCTTCCTGATTATGACAGACATCATAACCTTTCAACGAAACTGCCATTCTTCCACGTCCACCTGTATAGGCAGTGAATTCTTTCTGATATCCGCGCATCAGGGACACCGGTGCACTTCCTGTCAGCACGGTTGTCTCTTCTTCTATCATCGGTGTTCCGAATTTACCGGACATATTTTGGATATCTGTCATAGCTCGTCCTACATTTTCTGATGGAAGTTCCATTCGAAATTCATAATATGGCTCCAGAAGAATGCTGTCTGCTTTCTTTAATCCCTGACGCACAGCCCTGTA
>OQVR01000458.1_pt1 | contig 18077 bp, 23 predicted proteins | sample 1691521 | NCBI WGS metagenome assembly OQVR01 (sample SAMN03418256, study PRJEB22391) | human gut metagenome | biome: human-gut; feature: organic feature; material: feces | host: Homo sapiens | place: Tanzania | collected 2013-01
CAGAAGAAGCTAGAGTTGATGATAAACGAGAATATGGATAATTTGATGACGAAACTTCGGAAGGATTTGCCAACAGCTACGGCCAGCGATTACCGTTTTATGGCTCTATGGCTTCTTGGTTTTGATGCAAAGACAATAGCGAGAGTTATGGGATATGCTGTATCTAGTGTATACACCAAACGCGGCCGTTTGAAAGAGAGAATCTCTGCGATTTCATCAGAAAATAAAGAGATATACCTAATGTTAATAGATTGAGATATCTTAAAGTATTGAATATTAAATAATAAGTGTTTTGAGACTGAACTCTATGTATTAGAAATAAATTGATTTCTAATTAATTATGGCCGACTGTTAAGATTTGATAATATTAACAGTCGGCTAATTTATTGATATATAGTGCGATACGAGATACTCTGTTAATACTGTTTTTCATTGAGGTATGAGATATTATGTAGAACTTTGCAACTGTAAATATAATACACAAAATATATGAGAAGAACGTATAAATTATCAATCTTGTTTTATGCCGTAGTGTTGGCGGTTGTAACAATTATGGCATTTAATGTAAAGAGGTCTGTAAATTTATTTTATTTAAATGTCGAAGCACTTACTGATAGTGAATGGGAGCCACCCACTGTGCATTGTGCTTTAGCACCAAAATTTGTATGCCCCATTATCGTGAGAGATATGGCAGGCAATGAGTTCTCGGTTGAGATTAACAATAACATTCCTACTACAATATTATGAGTAAAAGATTAATTGTTAGCATAACTTCGGTTTTGCTGTTGTTGTCAGCTGTGCTTTATAATAAAGAAGGTGCTACAAGTCTATTAGAAGAGAATGTTGAGGCCTTGACATATGCGGAGGAGACAATTCAGTCAAATTGTTATCCAATACCTAACAGCTATTGCCTTGTATTTCTCCGAACATATAGTCAAGAAGTCGTTTGCATAACTCTCAATAATGAAGTTCAAAATCCATACAAGTATATTTAATATACAGCAAAGTTATGCGTTACTCTGTCGTGATAATTTCTTTTTTTGTTATTATTATGATGGCTGCTTGCCATCATAATAATGACGATTTTAAATGTGCTACCGAGCATCTTATAGGTAAAGTATTTGATGATGAGCGTATAGGTAATGGGTTTGTTGGGATTAAATCGGATACTTTATGGATGTCAAATTATGGTCAGGGTGATGATGTCCTTTTGGGGTTTTGTATTAATAATGATAGTCTTTCTTTTCTGGGTGGAGGTTTGAATTATGGCAGAGGTCCTGGGGAATATGCCAACATTATCGGACATATCATCGATGATAGTTCGATTAGTCTATTAAGTTACAAAGGAGGGAATCTAGGCAGGATTGATTTTTTCCCTGGAAAAGGGAGCGTACTTGAAAAAGGTATTCCTGAGCAATCTTATGATTTAACGTGGATTAATTCTATGTTTGTTGGAGACTTTACGGAAGTGGGGCGTGACAGCATAATCGTTGTGGGGTCGCCATTGGATAACACCCCTACGATATTGTCTTGTATTGATCTTAAGAATAAAAATGTTGGTTCAATACAATTCTGGCCAGGAGAATATTTGACAAATTATTCATTAGCGGACAAAGTAATTTTGATGAATAATACAAAACTCTATTATAATAAAAACAAACATAAGTTATTATATGTTTGTGGCGAGGGTCGATTAGTATGGATATTGGATTATTATGATAATCAAGTAAAGGGCGTAAAAGAAATTTATTCACTAATGCCTAAATATACAAAGGATCCCCAAGGCTTGAATTTCATAATTCAAAGAGATAATGAGCGAGGACTGAAATCATTTGTTACAAAAAAATACATATATTTGGTTAGAAATGGTATTTTTAACTTTAGGTCAGACGAGAAAGAGTATCCATTTTATTATCGCAATGAGATAGAGGTGTTCGATTGGAATGGTGAAATCACTCTTAAATATATAATGGATAAACCGTTTTCCGATTTTGTAGTGTCATCAGATGATACTACAATATACACACTATCTCAAGATGTGAATACTAAAGAACCTCAGGTTGTAGTTTACAGATTAAAATGATTTGAAAAATATCTTACGTTTATGAGAAAAATATTACTATTATTATCGCTTGCGTTGTTTTGTTGTCAACCTATGTATTCTCGTGGTGAAGACCTTAAGGTAATAGCTGTTGTTGAGAAACAAAAGCCGACTACGAAGACTAATCGTGCTCCGGCGAAATCTCAGGTTGAGTGTTATTATTATCCTTCGATAAGCAACATAGAGTTGTCGTTCTTGTCGGATCACGGTTCTGTCACTGTGTTTCTTGAAAACCAGATCACTGGAGAGGTTTGGGATTATTTTGGCAACAGTGCTTCAGGAAGGATGGTAATCCCTGTGGAACCTGATACCGCCTACAGAATGGACATCACAACGGAGAACGGTCATAATTACTACGCCGTGTTCTTCACAGATAATGATTCTGACGAATAATCTTCATAATAATTCAGGAATATGCCCAACTCGCTTAAATGTTTGATTGTTTTTGCCACGCTTGTCGCATTCTCTTGCTCTTATGATCAAGTGGATGTCGCGCTGAGGTTGGCAGGAGACAACAGAAGCGAGTTGGAGCGTGTTCTGCGATACTTTGAAAAGACTGGAGATAAGGAAAAAATAGCCGCCTCCCGTTTTTTGATAGGGAATATGCCGGGGCATAAGTCAATGCGTGGTGCCTATGAGGAATATTGGGACGAGGCGGATCGTACTCTCTCGGCCTCTGATGGCTCGCTTTCGATCCTGGACTCCCTTGAGGCCCTGAAGGAAAAGTATGACGGGCGGATATATTATGATTTCGACCTGAATTATATATCGGCAGACTATCTTATTCACGACATCGAAACGGCGTTTGATCAATGGCGGAATGGTGAGTGGGCTCGGCATCTGACATTCGATGAGTTTTGCGAATGGCTGCTACCCTACACTTGTTCCGACAATCAGCCGTTGATAAACTGGCGTGAAAGCCTATCAGGCTCTGCACGAAGTTACATCGATCATTTGAATGAGTGTGATGAATATATAGGGAATCCGCGTGCGGCGATAATGCGAGTCAATAACAAACTTATCCCGATGATTAAGAAACAGAAGTGGATTCATTCCGGTCACGGATATCCTATTTATGATCCTTCGGTTTTTGTTAAACTTCCCGGAGCATCGTGCAATGAGTATATGACAAACGGGATGCTTGTAATGCGAAGTAAAGGAATCCCTGTGGGAATGGATTATACACCACAATTTGCGGATCGATTGTACGGGCATTATTGGAATGTTTATCCGAATTTGCGAGGTCGGAAGACAATGTTTACTTCATTCGGTGTCAATCCAGGTTATCCTCATTTTTGTAATGTCGTTTTTGCCAAAGTGATTCGCCAGACATATTCGGCGAATGAAGGATACCTGAAACTTCTTCGAAGGCATAATGGGGACATTCCTAAAATGTATGATTCACCTTTCTTTAAGGATGTCACTGATGAGTATCAGGAAACTTCGGAAGTTTGCGTTGAACTGATGAAAAGTGCAAAGTTGTCAAGCTGTGATGTTTTCATTTGTGTTTTTGGGAATGACGATTGGAAACCCATTTCTTGGGGGCGGGCAAAATTTGGTAAGGCCAAGTTCTTGAATATGGGAAGACGGGCAATGTATCTGGTTAAAGGATATGTTGGCGGTTCATTGGAACCAGTCTCATGCCCTTTCTTTCTCGATGACTTTGGTCATGTTGAATATGTCGGCTTGGGAAAGGACCCGATGAGGACAAGTTTCAGACTGAACAGAAAATATCCGATGTTTCAGCGTGTGATATCCGCTCAGAAATCCCTTCACGGTGGCATTGTCCTTGGGTCGGATGACATATCCTTCCGTAAAGCCGATACGGTATGCGTTTTTCCGGAATGGAGCCTGACTTCTGGAATGGTTTCCACAGATCAGGAAAGTCCGCATAGATATTGGCGTTTCATCTCAAATATGAGATCGGTGTCAGATATGGCGGAATTGTATTTCTATGATGATAACAGTCTGAGAGTTGATATGACTGCGGATTCAGATTCCTTATCTTATATCATAGATGGAGATCCATTGACATATTATTCGGCTGATCGTGATGATCCTTCTGGGGTACTAGATGCCGGAAAGCCTGTAATGTTGGGGCATATCTCATATATTCGTAGAGGAGATGGAAATGCGATTATCCCTGGTGATTTATATCGTGTGTCTTGGTGGAACGGAAAGGGATGGACAGTTCATTGTGAAGTTGAGGCGAAAGACATAGAACTTCAAATTGAAGATATCCCTGCCGACAAGTTGTGTTATATTGAAGGTTTATCAAGAGGAGTTCAGAATAGAATATTCACATATGATTTTGAACTTGATCGACCGGTATGGAGATAAGGTTTATTTATTATAGTTCAATTTATGAAAAAGAAATTATTTTTGATTTCAAGCGCAACGATAGTTGTACTTGCCGGAGTGTTCGGAATGAAATCCGTAATGGCTTTAACAAACCAGGATGCTTTATTTTTTGAGAATGTTAATGCTTTAACGGATGCGGAAACCACAGGAAAAGTATGTTATGATACCGTTACAATGGCTGAGGCTCAGAGGGTTTTATACTGTGGAAATTGTGCTTGGGTTGATGGAAAGCCTTCTACGTATTCTTCAAAGAAAAATTGTAATTAAGTAATAACAAATGAAATTCATTTGTTCTATTATGGTGGCCATATTATTATTGGCCAGCAGTTGCAGTAATTCCTATTGCCCTTCGTTAGAGAAAGTGATTACAGTAGAGGAAAATGATTTCTATGAAATTTCTCTTTCCGAACTCAAATCCAAGGAAATAAATCTTGGTTTAGTTGGAATTGTCGGAGTTCGGTACTGTGATTCTTTATTAGTTATCACAACTTCGGGGGAGGGGGTGGACCGGCTGCTTCATTTATATGATCGCTATTGCTTGGAAAGTAAAGGAGACTTCTTCACAAAAGGGCGAGGACCAAAGGAATTGTTATTTCCGTTATTCGGAAGTTCCTTGTGTCTGGATAAAGAATCTGGTTCATATATGATGCGTTTTGTGGACAGGTACACTAACCGCTTTGTAGAGGTAAACCTTTCAGAGTCCATAATAAAGGAAGAAGCGGTCTTAAAGGAGCGTGAATTTAAAAACGGGGAGGAACTTTTCACCGCATTGCCTCTTGACGGATCCCGTTGCTTTATGAAGCGTATGGTTAAAAAAGGCACTTGTTTGGAGCGTTATATCAAGAATGCTGAAGGAATAGAAAGTATGAGTCCGTCAATGATCAGATTGAACTCCTATCAAATAGGGAAGAATGATGGCTATAACATTAACTTGTTTTCAGGAGTCGTCGGCTATAACAGCTCTCGACAATTGATCGTTGAGGCGATGTGCTTGTTGAATCTTGTTCAGGTGTATCCTGTTGATGGCGATGGCGATTATACATTGTGCTATGGAAAAACTATGCCTGATATCCGGGTCCTTGAGAAGCAGTCGCCTCAGTTAAGCACTTATCATACAAATCTGTCATTGAATGATAGTTACTTCTCAGTTATGTACATCGACGAAAGTGCGGGTGGGGATACAAAGGAAATTCACGGCTACTCCTGGGATGGTAGTCCATTGTTCCGTATACCATTGCCTTCGATTATTACCAAATATGACATTGACTGTAAAACCGGATCCTTATTGACGATTGATGATGAGGATCATATTCTGGAGTACAATATTGAATATCTAAAGTCGTTAAGGATTGACTAAAGACCATTAGTATGTTTTGTTAATTGGTTGTTTATGAGGAGATTATTAAATATGATATTGTGCTCGGTACTGTGCAATACGGCTTTCGTCAGTTGCGGGAATCAGGATCTTCGTAAGCAAATGAGGGAATTTATGTCTAAGGAGATAGTAATGCCGGTTGAATTAACAGAAATAAAGGATGGTCATATGCGTTCTGTCAAAATGACTACGGATGAACCGATGCTGATAGTTTTTTACGGGAAAGACGAATGCTCCTCTTGTGCGATAAATCATTTGAATGATGATTTGTCAGGATTTGCGGATATTGAACAATCCGGTAAATGCAAAGTCGTGATTCTGTTTTCTCCGTCAGAAGATGATGTATTGGATGTTCAAGAGCAGATTAGAGAATTGAAATTTCCGTTTCCGATATATGTTGATATGTACGGAGACTTTTACAGAATCAATGAGGATTTTCCATCCGACCGGAGATTTCATAGCTTCTTAATAGGGAAGGATGCCCATCCTGTCTTTATCGGTAATCCGCTTCACGGAGAAAAGTTGTCTATAGTATTTGAAAATGTTTTAAAAAAGATAAACGTAAAATGTATAAAAAATGAAGAAAACCAGTAAAGAACTTCCAGGAACGTATAGGAGAGAATGAGTTTTTGTAAGCCATGAGAAAGATTTTATTTATACTTACCGCATTGGTGTTAATTCTGACATCGTGTGAACATAAGGACTATTTTGCATTCGACGATGTAAGTTTTGTGCGGAACTTTCCAAATAAGTATGTGTTAGGAAAGGCTGATACATTGGATGTGGAGCTAATAGGAATTCACGGGGTCAAGAGTTTCGGGGACTATCTTTTAGTGTCTTGTGCCGCCCCCAAGGGGTGCTTGTCAACCGTGACTTTAGGAAAAGAAACCAAAGTGACAAACACCTTCTTGATGATTGGCTCCGGTCCTGGAGAAGTCCTGTATCGTCCCTATATCTCCTGGATGAGTTTTTATGAAAAAGATGGCGGATGTGAGGCCGGAGTTTATGACTATGCCGGGTCATTTATTGAGCTTGATGTTTCGCAGGATTCCCTTTCAAATGCCTATAGATACTTGTCGCGTTCTCTTTCAACAAGGTCTGGCTCCCGTTATTTCTACGTTTCTCCAAACCGTTTTCTGTGTCGTAGGTCCAAAGCTGATGGCAGTGGATTTGAAAGGCTTTTGGTGGATTCTTTGGGAAGAGAATATCATATAGCTTCGATGGATTTTCTGAATGAGATCTCATCTTCAGAACAGAACCTTCTATCCTCCTCTATTGTTATAGATGATAAAAGCGGCATTGTGGCGGAAGTAAGTTCCTATCTTGATGTTGTTCAGTTATATTCATTGGATACTTCAAGAAAAGGATTCGCGAAGACGTTGGCTCTTGGAGGAAAGCTTCAAAACCTCCGTGATGTTGAAAGACAGGGCCTTGATCTAACTCCAAGAGCCTATTATGACGTACATCCGTACAAAGACTTTTTTGCTGCCCTTTATGTAGGAGCGAAAATGGACGATTTTGAGCAAGGGCTCTGCTCACCTCCATCCATTCATTTGTTCAGTTGGACAGGTGAGCCTTTGGCTGAGATTAAGTTACCTGTCAATGCTCTGTTATTTGACATTGACATAGATAATAATGTGATTTTTGTTGTGGAGAGTGATTCGGAGAAAATTCTGAGATATGATATGCCTGACTTCCGTATCTAACTATGTTGTTTATAGTTTCATTGGCCTTGTTCGTCTGTCGGCGAGAGGTGGCTGAACGCATAGTCGTCTCTGCGCTGTCGCTATGGCTTGCCTACGAGTCGGTGCTTGGGATTATGCAGTTGCTTGGAATCATTGTCTCTCATAACAGTATGTGCCCTATGACCGGAGACTTCGCTAACTCTGGTCCTTATGGCGGGTTCCTCGCGGTCTGCATAGCCGTGGTTTTTGCTGCCGCGAGGAAATGGCGTGACTCCGGAAACCAGTATGACAGAATACTATTCTGGCTATCATCTGTTTCCGGATGTCTGGGCATTGTCGTCCTGCCCGCATCAATGAGCAGGACCGGTTTTGTCGCGCTGCTCGTGTCTGCTGTTGCTTTCGCCTTGATCGATACGGAATCAAAGTCATATTTTAAATCGCATAAATGGTTGATTTTGTCTGTTGTAGCTGTGGCCTTTGTTGTCGGTGCGGGAGCGTTTTGCCTCAAGAAGGACTCGGCGCTTGGCCGTTTCCACATTTGGGAGATGGAACTGCGGGCCATAGCGGACAAACCGCTGACAGGGCACGGATTCGGGAAAGCTCTCGGGGCATACGGTGATGCGCAGGCGGAATATTTTGAGACAGAGGAGCGCGGTCAAGAGAGGGTAAGGATCGCCGGATGCCCCGAATATGCGTTCAATGAATATCTTCGTATGGGAATGGAGTTCGGGATCCTTGGCTTGTTGTTGTCGGTGGCTGTCATTGTTCTCGGAACGACGATGCTATGTCATTCAGATTCTTCCTTTCATCACAAAAGTAATTGTGCTTACACAACGATAATATTATAGTACGCTTCGCAGCGTAAATTAAATTGTAACACGTCGGCATTATGGCTCTACCATCCGAAAAACTGGCACAATCACTTGCTGTCTTGCGACAGGTTCAGCAGACCAAGAAAAGCATCCGCATGATACTTGGTGGTTCAAAAGCCAGTGCCATCGTCGAGAAAGACTATCGTAGATGGTATCAGGAAATGTTCGCTCCATCTGTTATGGCAGGCATCATCAAAATTTCTGACATAGCTGGATACAGATTAAATCAAGTGTACATCAGAAACTCCAAGCACACGCCTCTTAGTCCCGAGGCCGTCAGGGATGCGATGCCTGTACTTTTTGCTCTGCTTAAAAATGAGCCAGACGCTTGGATCCGTGCCGTTCTGGGACACTTCATTTTCACGTTCATACACCCATATATGGACGGAAACGGACGAATGGGGCGTTTCCTTATGAATGCTATGCTCGCCTCCGGTGGCTACCGCTGGACAATCATCTCCAAAGACATCATAGACGACTATATGGCAGCCATTGAGAAAGCCAGTGTCGATGGAGATATTCGTGAGTTTGCCACTCTCTTATCCGGCATCGTCCGGAACAACAAATGATAGACCCTAGTCAAGTGAGTCTGGTTCATCATCTTCTGTTATAGTGTTTCAGGTCCATTATGAATCAAAAACTTGTTATAGAAGAACGTAAGCTTAAAAGTGGGGATGAGCTCTTCACGGTGTTGCCTCGGTGGAATACATCGTCGGAGTCGTTATTCAAAATGTGTGACTTAATCTTTGAGTGGTGGAAGAAAACAAGATTCTCGGATAATTCGATGCCTTGTCTGAAATAATTGTTATCTTTATGGTGTAAACGGCCCCTTAATGGGCCGTTATCTGTGACATGAGATCATTAGAGATAGTCATTAGAACAATTGCGGTGGTCGCCATCATAGTATTTGTCTCTTCCTGTGCGAGCAAAGAGGCCAAGCGGATTATGGACACGGCGGATGCCGTTATGTGGACGAGACCTGACAGTGCGCTGGCTGTATTGGAATCGATTGACACGTTGAGCCTTAAGACCAGGGCGCAGCGTGCGAGGTACTCGCTGCTGTACACAATGGCCTTGAACAGGAACAGGATAGACACGACGGATCTTCACGTCATACAACCTGCCGCAAGGTACTACGAGCGTCACGGCTCCAAAGACGACAAGATGAAGATGTACTATTATCTTGGGACTGTTTATCATAGTGCGGATGACCTTGATTCCGCAATAGAGAGCTATATCAGAGCGAAGGAATATTCTACTGGTTCGGACAACTATATGTTCAGAGGATTAATCAGTTCCGCCATTTCTGATGTCTATGCACAGAACAATAATTATTATGAAAGTATTTCATATAGTGAGGAGGCTTGTGACTATTTCTCGCGAGCGAATGATGCTTTTCGTCTTTGGAACACGACAGGAGTTTTGGCTTGTTATTATTCGAACATTCAGGATTGGACTAAGGCGGATAGCCTTTATACAGTATTCTTTTCTCAGCCGGTTCGTGATACTTCTATCTATGCATTGCACTTGATGAGTCTGGCTTTTAATAACTACTTTAAACCTGATTCAAACCCTCAAGAGTCCATTGACTTGTTTAATAAAGCCACTCTGGAATTCGGGAAAAAACCATCGTTTCTCGATTATTGTGTCTATGCCGGTGCTTCTGAACTTTTAGGAGACAAAGAGACCGCTGATGATATAATCAGTCAATTGGCAAATAGCGGGATGGATTCTACTACATTAAATATTTGGCGTTACAGAATATTCAAACATAGAGAAAATTATAAAACGGCATTGAGTCTACTTGAGCGATCAATAACAGATCGGGATTATGAGGTCCTGCAAACTGTGAAACAGTCAGTCGCTTTGGCAGAATCCGACTATTATGAAAACAAGTCTTTACTGTTGGATAGCGAGCGGAAGATACAAAGCTTGGAAAAATGGATTGTATCACTCTTTTGCTTGCTGGTGATTGCATTCGCAGTTGTGTTTTATTCCATTGTGGATAAAAAATGGCGTAGTCAGTTGGAGGAGATGGCGTCTGTCAATGATGAGGTAAACCAACGGCTTAACGAAGTTCTTCTTTGCGAGGCGGGACATCTGCGTTCAATAGATTCACTTGTGTCAACGAATGAACAGGCTAAAAAGGAAATAGAGACCTTGTCATGGAAACTGTCTGCTGCAGGTAAGGAGTCCATGGTTGTTAATTTGAGGAGTAAGTATGTAGAGGCGAATAAGCGGCATTACCGCCAACTGAATGAACTGTGTCATAAATATCTGGAGGCAGGCATGTCATCCAGAGGTGGGAAAGACAAGATATATGCTGAGGTGAAAAGAATTCTGACAATACTAGATGAACCTAACCAAAAAGCTCTTGAGTCAATGCTTGATGACAATTTAGAGGGTATAATGACAAAACTGAGGATGGCGATGCCGGATGTGACCGAGAAGGATTTCCGGTTTATAGCCTTTTTAATTCTTGGCTTTGACACTAAAACTATTGCCAGAATAATGGGTTACAATGCAAGTACAGTCTATACGAAGCGCTATAATTTCAAGAACCGAATCTCAAAATTGAATTGCGAAGAGAGCAAGTTCTTTATGGAATTTATATCATGATGTGTGTAACTACTTGAAAATGTTCCTGTTGTAAAATCTTTTAATTTGCTTGATGCTTATTAAAGGATTGATAATTAGTCATTTATTGATTGAAAAGTGAAAAACTGATTTTCAATGCTTTATTGAATTAATTGAAACTCAATGGTTTGCCTTTCGGGTAAAGTGAAACTATTTTTCATTGGATTCAAATTCGTTTTACATAACTTTGCAATTGTTAAAACGATGCAAACTTTGTGTATTATGAAAAGAATCCTTACTACTCTGATGGCAATTTTACTGATGTGCCTAACCGGCTTATCCTTTGCGGACGAAGTCACAAAAATTATTATCATTGAGAAACCCATCGTCAGTGAAGGTAATAAAAACGTCAATCGTGCTCCAGCCAAGCCTCAAATCGAAGGTTATTATTCTTCTTTTACATGTAGCCTTGAACTTGTTTTCACATCAAATATCGGGATGGTCACGGTGTCGCTGGAGAATCAGACCACAGGAGAAACCCAAGACCATGTCGGTAACAGTGCCTTAGGACAGATGATAATGCCGATCGAATCAAATTCTGCATACCGAATGGATATCGTGACAGATACCGGGCGGACCTTTTATGCTATATTCTTTGTTGGAGGTGAGGATGAAAATCCTGACGTGCTCAATTTGAGATGTAAATGATATGTTATCGCGAAATCATATAGTGTAGGTGAACTGATCACCATAAGTTTAACTTAAATCTCTTTTTTTGATATGAAAAAAGGAATATTGTGGGCAGTGTCGGTTCTTTTACTGATATGCTCTGGCGCATCAGTTATGTCCTTGTTTAAGGCATCTTCTTCAGACTTATTCAAGGCAAATGTGGTGGCATTGGCGAATGATGCTAACGAATCATCTATCGGTGAGACCATAAGAGAGGTGCTTGGATGCCCTGGTGGTCAAAACAAATGTTTTACTGGATCAGTGAAAGTTGGACCTGTCGAGACATCTGGCACATGGTATTTACCATAAATAGTAGATTGTACAGCATAGCTAAGCATGTTTGGCTATGCTGTATAATTCCCATTATTTCTTTTGCTTGCGCGAGAGAAGAGGTTGATTTGCTGAAATCATTTGATGATGCGAAAAAACTGTCTCCCGACATGACGGTCGAAGGTATTATTGATAGTGAGCCTTTTGGATTTGCTGTGAGGGATTCCATCGCCTTCTTCTATAGTTCAATGATGGGTGAGGATCAGCTTTTGGCCGTGAACATGAATGACAACAAGCGGTACACGGCATTGAAGATAGGCCGTGGCCCGGGTGAGGCGATTCACGTCAATTCGATAGCATTGTCAGGAGACACCCTTAACGTTGAGGCGGAACCTGAAATGACGCTTCAATATAGGATTGACCGTATTCCTGAGACATTGCTGAAGCCATTCAATGTGATCGAACATCCTGGAGTGTTGGGTCGTGGGGAGATGACAGCCTTTTTGCATAACTATGATGATCCTGAGAACTCAACGATGTATGCCTCCATTCCGAGGAACGACTCTACAGTAGTGTTCTGGGGGAAGTTCCCTGAAGGAGACAAAATGGAGTATCCTGCTTTTGACGAATCGAAGCAAACCGCCTATCAAGGGCATCTTGTCATTTCTCCGGATTGTACAAAAGCCGTGTTTGTCTTTTACTATGCGATAGGGTTTGATGTGTTGGATCTTGGCGAACATACTGTCCGGCACTTCTTCTGGAAACATCCACAGGTGAATATTCAATATATCGACATGCTTAGTGTCAACTTGGTAAAAGGGACAGATGGTTGGCAGAGAGGTTTTTGCGATGCCGGCGTCACAGATAAACATATCTATCTTTTGTATAAAAATACAGATGCTTCGTTTGTGTTGGTATATGATTGGGATGGAGAGCCTGTCAAAGCGTATTCGTTTGAGGAAGAAGTTATTAAGATATTTGTGGAACCAACGGGGACAAAGTTATATACATTGTCCATTGATGAAAATTATGAATGCGATTTAAATATCTATACCCGAGTCTGATTATACTTGCCGTTCTTGCTTCTGTGCTGTTGTATTCATATTTGCGGAGTAATAGGACGTATTCAAGTATAGTTGAAAAATCATATGGACAGAAATTATCTATTCCAGATGATTTATTACGTGTGTCGGGAGATTTGGATTCGTGTAATTTTGATGGCGAAAGAATCGTTGTGTTCATCAATGGGAAAGAATGTGCTCTATGTTACATAAGGGTGTTTGCTGTCTGGAATTATGTAAATGATTTGGCGAAAAGGTCTCATGCACAACTGATGTTTATTTTTGACCCGGATGAAGAGGATGCTCCATCATTGATACCATATTTGAGACTGGTCAAAGAATTTAACATTTTCCTTGATGTGGATCATAGGTTCGTCATGCAGAATGATTTTCTTATGTTGGACAGTAAATATGATGTCTTCCTTATTGATAAGGACAACAAGGTCGTCTTAAGAGGTAATCCTACATTGGGAGATGCCATGTTGCATCTTTATGAAGAGATTTTGTCAAATAGTAATGGACTATATTATGAAAAAGAAATTAGTTTTAATCTCGAGCGCAACGATAGTTGTACTTGTTGGAGTGTTTGGACTGAAATCCGTTATGTCTTTAACAGACACAGATGCTTTGTTTGCTGAAAATGTTAGTGCTCTGATGGCTGCGGAAGTTACAGGTGAAGTCTGCTATGATACCATTACGGTTGCTGATGGCCAGATGGTTTTATACTGTGGAGATTGTAAGTGGATCAAAGGCAAACCTTCAACGTATGCCTCAAAGAAAACTTGCAAATAGGTAATAACAAATGGAATACGTTTATGCTGTTATAGTGGCCATGTTATTATTGGCCACCAGTTGTAGTAATTCATATTGCCCTTCATTGGAGAGAGTGGTTACGGTTGATGAAAAAGATTTCCATGAGATTTCTCTTTCCGACCTTAAGCCCAAGGAGATAAATCATGGCTTAGTGGGAATCATCGGGGGGCGTTACTGCGATTCTTTGTTGGTTGTCACGACTATGGGGACCGACCGTCTGGTTCACATATATGATCGTGATCGCATGGAATGTAAAGGTGACTTCTTTACAAAAGGACGGGGCCCGAAGGAATTGTTGTTCCCATTATTTGGAAGTTCCCTTACCATGAATAACGAATCAGGTTCATATATGATGCGCTTTGTGGACACGTATTCTAACCGCTTTGTGGAGGTGAATCTTTCAGAATCCATTATGAATCAAGAGCCAGCCTTAAAAGAACGTGAGTTTAAAAGCGGGGGTGAACTATTCTCCGCGCTGCCTCTGGACGGGTCTCGTTGCTTTATGAAGCGTATGGTTCAAAAAGGCACTTGTTTGGAACGTTATGTCTGGAATGTCGAAGGGACAGAAAGCATGAGTCCGTCAATGCTCAAATTAAACTCCTATCGGATAGGACAGAATGATGGCTATAACATAAACTTACTATCCGGAATCATTGGCTATAACAGCTCTCGCCGTTTGATCGTTGAGGCGATGAGCCTGTTGAATCTTGTCCAGGTGTATCCTGTGGATGGAGATGGCGGCTATACATTGTGTTATGGAAATAATATGCCAGACATCCGCGTTCTTGAAAAGCAGTCACCTCAGTTGCCCACTTATCATACATGCCTGTCATTGAATGACAGCTACTTCTCTGTCATGTACACAGAGGAAAGTGCGAGCGGGACTGCAATGGAAATTCACGGCTATGCCTGGGATGGTGATCCGTTGTTCCGTATTCCATTGCCTTCGAACATCACCAAGTATGACATAGATGATAAAACCGGAACATTGTTGACGGTTGATGATGAGGATCATATAAAAGAATATAATATCGAATACCTCAAGTCGTTGAAAAATTGATTGAGAGCATTCGTTTGTTAATTTGTTATCGATGAGTCGGCTATCAAGAATAATTTGTGCGATGGTATTATGTGGCGTTGTTTTCGCTGGTTGTGGAAATCGGGAGCTACGTAAACAGGTGTCGTTGTTTATGGCGCATAAAATAACATTGCCATCTGAGTTGTTGGAAGTGAAATGTGGTTCTATCAGTCCAGTAACGATTGCAGTGGACAAACCGATGCTTATATTCTTTTATGGGAATGAGGAGTGTTCTTCTTGTGCGGTAAGCCATTTGAAAGATGATTTGTCCGGATTTGTTGATATAGAGCAATCTGGAAAATGCAAGGTTGTGATACTGTTTTCTCCATCGGAAGATGATTTGATGGACGTTCGGGAACAGATCAGGGAATTAAAATTTCCGTTTCCGGTATATGTTGATCTGTATGGAGATTTTTACAGAATCAATAAGGACTTTCCATCGGACCGGAGATTCCATAGTTTTCTGCTTGGGACAGACGCACATCCTGTCTTTGTTGGGAATCCGCTGCACAATAATGAATTGTCAAAAATATTTGATAAAATCATAGATAGGAATTGTAAAAACACTAAAATATTGTCAAAATGAAAAAGAAACTAATTGTTATTGTTGTTGTTGCCATTTTAGGTGTTATTTCAGGAATGATAGTTCTGAAAAATCTCGCGCCCAAAAGTTTATTTGTAATGAATATTGAAGCTTTGGCTAACGGAGAAGATTCTTATGGCGGAACGAATTGTTGGAATAGCGTTGGATATAAAAGAGGAACAGACACGAGAGTATGTCATTCTTGTGCGATAGAAAGGAATATGCAACCGTCTTTCCCTGACTATGTTCTTCAGTGCTATAAACCTAATTAGGCAAAAAAATGACAAGATGGATTATTTCATTAATTGCGCTAAGTGTGGCGCTGTGTGGGTGTTCTTCTGGTGATATCTCCTTGGCTGTTTTCAAGGATGTGAAAAAGATAGGGGAATTTCCGTACTCTATTTCATTTGAAAAAGGTGAGGATTTGAACTTTGTCCCAGCAGGAGCCCTTGATATTGCTATAATTGGAGATACTATAATATTCTCGGTACCCTCTGAAAAATTTATATATGCTTATGACATAGCAGATGGAACTTGTCTAGGCTCATTTCTTCGTAAGGGAAACGGTCCTTATGAGTTTCTCAATCCGCCTTTTATGCAAGATTTGGTGATTTCTGATGGTATTGTCGGCATTTATGATCCTGAAGGACATTTCTATGATTTTGACCTTGAACAGTCAATTAATCAAAGTGTGCCGAAGGTCATAAAAGACATTGAAAAGTTACCTAGGGAATTGAAAAGTTGTTTCAGGATAGATGATTCCTCTTATTATTGTCGAAGACTTCGCTCAGATGAGAAAGGGCAACAGCGCTTTCTTTGGTCAAGAGGAAATGAGACCTATAATGGTTCTATCGAGGCATTGAATGAGATTCTTCTTGAAGGTAAAGGCGATGGATATCGCCATAATTTGCTGTCGTCCATAGCTGCCTATAATAAAGAGAAAGATATTGTTGTGGAGGCTGCTATATATCAGGATGTCATCAATATTTACTCTTTGCGCAAGGCGTTCGAGTTGTCCATAGTAACAGGAGAGAATATTAATACGATAGAAGAGTTGTCAACGTTACCGTATGGCGATTTCAAGGATGCGTATATGGATCTTCGCCTATACGATGACTGTTTTGCCTGCCTGAGAGCAGGGAATTGTTTGCAATTCTTTGATTGGTTTGGAGCTCCATTGATGCAAGTGCTGCTTCCTAAACCTGCTACGGCATTTGATATTGACTGGGACAACAGATTCTTATACACATACAATATTGAAACTGAGAGGTTATTAAGATACAATATTGGAAATGAGATAGAGTAATATGTAATACGATTATGCTAACATTTTCTTAGTTATGAAAGGAATATTTTTTAGTATATGGAGGCTGCCATCGGCAGCTTCCATATTGGCGTTAGTCTTGCTGTTGGGTTCGTGCTCCAATGTAGATAACGTTTATGATTCAATGCGCAGGATTGAAAGTGATGATGCTCCTGCTTACAATAGTGTGCGGCTGGAACAGCTTCAGTTGGATTCCGTCCGTTATTCAAGTGAGTCTTTCTCGTGGGCGCAGGAGGGTCAAGGAATATGCTGCCTGGACATATTCTATGGCTGGCTTTATAGGTTCGATGCTGAGGGGCGTCTGATAAAGAGGGCTCTCGGCAACGGCAGGGCTTCTAAAGAGTCTATTATCAAGCATTATATGATTGGCACCATGTCCAATGATGGAGAACTTGCGATTGCGGGGTCAAGTCTGGATTTCGAGTACTTCTCAAAAGATTTGACCGCTGTCAACAGGTTCCTTATCGTGAAAGACCAGAATAAGGAATATTCTCCGTTGGATTTTCTTGCCTACACGACTCCTGGTGAATGCATTGCCAGGTTCCATAAGGGCAAACTTTACGAAGGGCTGGTATCGGATGATCCGGATTTTGTATTTGGTCCTGATTATGAGAAAGAGGTCTGCCACATCGGAGTTGTGGAAATGGCTGAAGGGAAAGCATTAAAATCGGAAATTCAGGGACTACCATCTATGTTTAGTGATGACAGGGCGAAGTACAGAGGGATGGATTTTGTGGCCTTTGACATTGATATCAAGGATAATATGTATGTTGGCTTCGCTGCCGATTCCTTGGTTTATGTCTTTGACCATAACCGCAAACCGAAGTATGCGTTCGGACGTTCAGGAGTTGATATGGACACGGATTATGAACGATTCGGTTCTTTGGACGAGATGAAGGCCTATAGAACAAACATAACAAAAAAAGGATACTATTACTGGATTGAGTATATTGACGAAACAGGGATATGTTTCAGATCTTATAAGAAGGGTGCTGATTCAAAATACGATGGACTTCAGGTGTATAAGGATGGGAAACTGTTGGCCGATTGCGAGACTCCGAAGGGGTTCAAGGTCGTTGGCTACATCGCTCCATACTATTATTCTCAGATCATTGGTGGAGATGAGGATGACTCTATGATGGTATATCGATTTAAGTTGGATTAATTAAGACGATAACTAACGCTTCGGTGTGGTGGTTCTGCTGGCTATAATTCTGTTCTCATCTGTTTTGTTCGTCTGTCAGAGAG
>OQVR01000467.1_pt1 | contig 17986 bp, 15 predicted proteins | sample 1691521 | NCBI WGS metagenome assembly OQVR01 (sample SAMN03418256, study PRJEB22391) | human gut metagenome | biome: human-gut; feature: organic feature; material: feces | host: Homo sapiens | place: Tanzania | collected 2013-01
AGCTCCCTGGGATGAGGATATGGCAAGAGTGCCGGAAGAGCCAACGTCATTTAGAAGATGGGTGTTCCACGAGGCTGTATCTGAGAATTACATGATATATACATACAGCAAAACAGGTGCGAAAGAAGGTTGGTGCACGTACTGCGAGAGAACGGTACAGCTCAAGGAAAAACCTCTACATGGAAAGATTGGAATATGCCCTCGATATAGTCATTCAGCTCGTCAAGCTCGCGCACCTGCCGCCGCGCCAGCGGGCTGTCCTGACTGGTGAGCAGCAGGTAGGAAAACTCCATGATGGGCTCCTGCCGCAGGCCGTGGCGCTGGCAGTAGCGCAGATAGTAGTCCTCGTCCTCGGCGGCGTAGCGCAGCAGCGCCATGTGGTAGCCCTGCCGCAGCACAAAGTCCAAGGCTTCAATGGCACCGCTCTCCCGGATATGCACCCGCAGCTGCTCGCTGCGGGCGGCCTGCTGCAAAAAATCCACCGCCGCATAGGAGGCGTAGGTGGCATGGGTCAGCACCACCCGCAGCTCGGCGCAGCTGCGCTGCTGGTGCGCCTCCTGCTTCAGCTCGTCCACCTGCTGCAGCACCCGCTGCGCCTGCGCGATGAACCGCTTGCCCTGCTCGGTAGGGATCATGCCCGTGGAGGAGCGCTCAAAGATGCGCACCCCGTATTCCTCTTCCAAGTTCTTCAGCGCCTTGCTGACATTGGGCTGCGCCGCGTACAGCTGCTTTGCCGCCGCCGACACCGACCCCCATTTCATGATGGCTACCAGATATCGCAGTTCCGTAATATTCATGAACCCCTCCGCGTTGTTTGCAGTCGTAACCGTATTGTAACAATTTCCCCGCACCGCTGTCAAGCGGGGGGAGAATAAACCCTCTCAGTCATCGCTACGCGATGCCAGCTCCCCCGAAAGGGGGAGCTTTACGGCTGCGAGGAGCTGCCCGCCGGGCAGCCGGTGCTGTGCGATGTGACCCTGACCGATGCCGCCGGAGCTGCCCGCATCCTGCCCTACCCGGACAGGGAGCTGACCCGTCTGGGCATCGACGAGGGAGACACCGTCTGTCTGCTGCCGGACGGCACTCTGCACAAGCTGTAAGGAGTAATTTTATGCATAATATCTATTTCACCCGCCACGGCGAGACGGTATGGAACGTGGAAAATAAGATCTGCGGCATGACCGACAGCCCGCTGACCGCCCGCGGGCAGGAGCAGGCGCGGCGTTGATTTGAATTTAAATGATGATCAGTTGGTATTTGAGGATTACATAGGATTAGAGTGTTATTATGATGATAATAATTTAGGTACGATAATGAAGCTTGCACCGAAATCGAGAACGAGTTTGTCTTTCGCAAACTTGGTAGTATTTCTTGCGGTGAAGTTGTATCTGTCATACTTGCTCTCAGGAACAATACCTTTTGAGTTTGTAGTTGTAGCAGAAATATATGTCTGGCTGTTCTTGTTGCCTGTAGAAAGTGCAACAGAGTTGATCACGTCAGTACCGGTATTGAAGAACTTGCGAGGATCATAGCTGTAGCTCTCAGGAAGCTGGGCACCCCAGCTGCTGTATCCGCCGCTTCTACCGTAACGGTCCTGCATATCAGGCATCATGTATGCCCTTGAGAATGTTGTGTTGTTGCTGACAGTCACCTTGGTTGTGCCTTCAGCACCCTTCTTGGTGTTGATGATAATTACACCATTGGCAGCCTCAGAACCGTAAAGCGCTGCTGCTGAAGGACCTGTAAGCATATTCACAGACTCGATATCCTCCGGGTTGATATCGGCAGCAGACTCAGAGCTGACCATAGAAGACATGGTACCGCCTGAACCGCCGAAGCTCTTGTTGTACATAGGCACACCGTCGATCACATAAAGAACAGTGTTGTTCTTCTCGATAGACTTCATACCACGCATTACGACACGGGTAGTACTTCCAGGGCCACTGGCGCCCGAGTTGATCTGCACGCCGGCTACCTTACCGACGAGCGAATTTACGAAGTTCGCATCCTTTACGGTGGTAAGTTTGTCAGAGTCAACTTTCTGCACATTGTAAGAAAGCGTCTTCTCCTCACGTTTGATACCGAGCGCAGTGACAACGACCTCATCAAGGAACTCTGTGGATACCTCCAAGGTGAAGTTCAATTTCTGCTGGCCTGTCCATACGGCCTGCGCATCCTTGTATCCGAGAATGGTCACTACAATGACATCATTCATCTCAAGACCTGAAAGAGTATAATCTCCATCCATTCCGGAAATCACAGCTCCGGTCTTGTCCTTAATCATAACCGCAGCTCCCGGAACAGGTCCGTTTGAATCGGTTATGATACCCTCAACTGTTCCCTTTCCGGATGTATTCTGGGCATACGCAGAAAGAGGAGCAGTTACATTCAGGGCTGCAGCGGCAATCAATGCCACACATACCCTTAGAAACGTTTGCTTCAAGTGTTTAAACATAATTGATAGTGTTTTTAAATCGTAGATTTATACCTACAGAAATGCAAATTTACGATTATTAATCAAATACTCAAAACATTCACATATTTTACACTATTTTTTACCCATTTAGAATAAATTTATAACCAAAAAGACCAAGTAAAACATTACAATTTTTGTTTGGAAAAATTCAATCCTCGTGACTGGCAGTCGGTTAATCGGAAAAATATCCCTAACTTTGGAAAATTCGATACATTAATCCAAAAACAGACTGGAAATGAACATCATCAGAACAATATTGACAGCTGCCGCCATGGCATTGACCTTTACCTCGTGCAGCATCGACGGCGTCGGCCAGAGGCCGGACTCCCGCCCGCAGGGACCGGATGACAACAAATTGACATTCCGGATAAACCCTGATTGGACATTGTCACATTCGCAGGACGTGATTGAGGACGACAACGGTTTCCTCGCTGACATTGACATAATCACCGTCAAGAGCGTGGACCAGGAGACTTATTGGCTCGACGTGGTTACAGAGGAGAATCTCGAGGCATGGTACAAGGGCGACATCTACGAGTATATCAAGGATGAGCCGAATTTCTACACCGGAGAGACCTACAAGGGAACAATGGACATCACATTCGACAGGATGAGGTCCGGGAAATGGGTGGCAGTGGCATTCGGCGCGGACGACAAGGGCAACCTGACCGGAGACTATGCCGTCCTGAGGTTCACAATCCAGGAAGACGAGCCTTCGGAGGACTTCCTGAACTGGCTGGGAGACTGGACCATCACGGGAGCATGCAAGACTGACCAGTCGAAAGACATCACCTACAATATAAAGGTATCTTCGGCTGACGCCAATTTCCTTTTCAATGTTGCAGGATGGGAAAGCGGAAACGGTACCGAACAGGACATGAGCGACTACAGCATTGAAGTACAGTACGACAGGTTCACCAGACAGATGCTGTTCAAGAGCCTGTTCATCGACACCGAGACACTTGGCGGCAAACAGTACGACCTCTGTTTCTACGGCAACTTCATCTATGACGGCTCTATGGGATTCACGGACATGAAGGCCGGCGAAGAGCAGACCGTCTGCGACAACATCATCATCGCTGAAAGCTCAGAACTTTCTTCCGATGCCAGAAGCGCAACAGTCAAGGGCCTGATTTTCAATTTCCTGCATGAGAACAAGACCTACACCACATCGCTCACGTCAATGCAGTATTTCGACTTCCCTCACGATGAGAATGACTACGGCATATACGTAAAGAACGAGAAGATTCCTGTATTCCCGCTGACAATGACGAAGGCCGGCTCGGCAGAAAAGGTAAATTCAATGCCGGCAGACGCATCAGGCCGCAAGACATTGAAAATCAAGACCGGAAACCATATCCGGAGAAACGGCACCAAGGCTGTGACCACAGTAAGGTCCGCTTCTTCTGCCAATGCCAAGAAGACATTGACAAGATAATTCCAATGCCGGATGCCCGGTTTTCAGGCATTCGACACTGACATGACAGATAACCCCGTTGCTCCAGTTTCCGGAACAACGGGGTCATTCGTATTATAAGTCAGCATTGACCTGAACCCTAATCCTCCCCGAAGGGAGGACTGGTCTTATTCTGCGAGACGAGCCTTGATGGCCTTGGTCTGCTCTTCGAAGCCAGGCTTCTCGAGAAGGGCGAACATGTTCTTCTTGTAAGCCTCCACACCCGGCTGGTTGAACGGATTCACGCCAAGGGTGTAAGCGCTGACGCCACATGCGAACTCGAAGAAATAGAACAGGTTGCCGAGGGTCTTCTCATTGATTCTCTCGATGGAAACCTCGAGCTGAGGAACGCCGCCGTCGATATGGGCGAGCTTGGTTCCGAGCTGTGCCATTGCATTGCAGTGCTCCACATGCTGGCCTGCGAGGTAATTCAGCTGGTCGAGATTCTGCTCGTCTCTGCCGATAACTACGCTGCGGTTGCTGTTCTCGATGTTCACAACGGTCTCGAACATGATTCTCGCGCCATCCTGAACGAACTGGCCAAGTGAATGAAGGTCAGTGGTATAGGTAACTGATGCAGGGAAGATTCCTTTGCAGTCCTTGCCCTCTGACTCGCCGTAAAGCTGTTTCCACCACTCGCCGAGATACTGGAACTTAGGGCTGAAGGAAACGAGGATTTCCACGCTCTTTCCATAAACTGAATGGAGGAGGTTACGCATTGCAGCATAGACTACTGCAGGGTTGTTCTCTGATTTCTCTGCAAGTGCAGCCTCAGCCTCTTTGGCGCCTTCGAGCAGGGCCCTGATGTCAAATCCTGCAAGCACGATAGGGAGAAGACCTACCGGAGTGAGAACTGAGAAACGTCCGCCGACATTGTCAGGAACGACGAAAGTTCTGTAGCCTTCCTGGGTAGAAAGTGTCTTGAGAGCTCCCTTGTGCGCATCGGTAACTGCAACGATACGTGCTGCTGCCTCTTTCTGGCCATAAGCCTCCTCGAGATGCTGCTTTACAATTCTGAAAGCAACTGCAGGCTCAGTGGTTGTACCTGACTTGGAGATGACTACACAAGCTGTATTTCTAACCTTCATCAGGTCAATGAGTTCGCTCACATACTCCTCTGACAGGTTATTGCCGGCGAAAACGACCTCAGGCACATCCTTGCGGTGAAGTTCTCTTGCGAAGCTGTGGGAAAGAGCCTCGATAGCGCATTTTGCACCGAGATATGAACCTCCGATACCGATAACGACAACGAGATCCACGTTTCTGGATTTCCAGTCATCACGAACATCCTCACATGCCTTTACAAGTTCTTCAGGTGTCTCTGAAGGAAGGTGTTTCCAACCGAGGAAATCATTACCTGCGCCGGTCTCAGACTCGAGCACGTCAAATGCAGAAAGAGCCTTCTCTACATATTCCTTGTACTCAGACTCTTTTACAAAGGAGGAGCAACCTCCGATATTCACTTTAACCATTAGATTATTAATTTAAGTTCTGTTTTACAAATCCATTCCGAAGCCTGCGCCATCCACGAAGCCGGGATTACCTTGCAGGTTTCGTCCCCAAGCCGCAAACGAAACAATATTGCTAAAAAAGTTTCATAACGAAAGAAAAAAACTTTCAATCCGCAAATCATTGACATCCAGCGACTAATGGAACAAGTTAAATCCGTTTGGTCCGGCAAAGATAATTTTTTTTACTGAATAATCGTAATAACTAAGTATATTTGTATGATAAACCCGACGTTCCAAGAGCATGGAACCGGGCGTGTAACACAAACCATAACAGTTATTTATGAAAAAGTCAATCTTGAACTTCGCGCTGGCGGCATTGACAGCAGTCATGACGATTCCTGCCACTGCCCAGACCGGTTCCATCAGAATCGGAGCGCACAGAGGCTTCTGGAAATGCGACGAATCGCAGCATACAGAGAATTCGATAGCCTCCCTGAAAACAGCCCAGGACTACAATCTCTGGGGCAGCGAATTTGACATCCACCTGACATCAGACCACGAAGTCGTTGTCCACCACGATGCCCACATAGAGGGCCATGACATCCAGAAGAACACATACGGCTACCTGAAGCAGTTCAAGCTTGCAAACGGCGAATCCATGCCGACACTGGACGAATATCTCGACCAGGCTGCAAAATGCGCCACGACTGTCATGGTCCTGGAGTTCAAGAGCCAATACAGCAAGGAGCACGAGGACAGCCTTGTAGCCATTACCTTCGACAAACTGAAGAAGCACAACCTCTACGACCCTTCAAGAGTAATGTTCATCTCATTCAGCATGAACATCTGCAAGAAAGTCGCAGACGAGGCGCCGGAATTCACGAACCAGTACCTGAACGGCGACGTCGCGCCGGCGGACGTCAAGAAAGAGGGCATCAATGGCATTGATTATCACTATAATTCATTCTACAAGCATCCGGAATGGGTGAAAGAGGCGCACGACCTCGGAATGAGTGTCAATGTCTGGACGGTGAACAAGGAGAAGGACATGAAGGCCATGATCGACCTTGGCGTGGACTGCATCACTACCAACGAGCCTCTCACTGCCCGCAAACTTCTCGGCTCAGAAGAACTTAGGCTGGCCAGAGCCTCTGAGGACGACCCGAAAGCCGATCCTAAGGCAGAGGTTGTTTTCGGAAATGCGAGATTCACCGTTCTCGGCAGCAGACTTGTCCGTATGGAATGGGCCGCTGACGGGAAATTCGAAGACAGAGCCACACTCGGCATTGTCAACAGACGTATGCCGGTACCTGCATATACCGTCAAGAAGTCAGGAAAACGCATCACCATCAAGACAGCGGATCTGACATTGACATTCACCGGAGACAACAAATTCGATCAGAACAACCTCCATGTAACATTTACAATGCCGGAGCACACGTCCAAGAACGGAGTGAAGAAAGTCAGCTGGCATCCGGGACTTGACGACAGCGGAAACCTTCTCGGAACAACAAGAACGCTCGACGGATGCGACGGCGTAAAGACCAAAGAACCTTATGACAAAGGTGTCGTATCACGTGACGGCTGGGCAATCATCGACGAGTCTGAAAGACAGGTACTTGTCCCTGAAAACACAGACTGGAAGAACTGGGTGGCCAACCGCGAACCCGGTGACAGACAGGACCTTTATATCTTCGCCTACGGCCACGACTACAAGCAGGCCGTTTCAGACTTCACCAAGATCGGCGGACAGATTCCGCTTCCTCCGAAATATGCTTTCGGCTACTGGTGGTGCCGTTTCTGGCAGTACTCTGACTTCGAGTTTGTAGGCCTCGGCAAGGAAATCAGGTCCCTCAGCATTCCTATCGACGTGATGGTTCTGGACATGGACTGGCACGAGACATGGACTCTCCGCAGACGCAACTCTCCTAAAGATGAATTCGGACAGAGAATCGGCTGGACAGGATACACCTGGCAGAAGAAACTCTTCCCTAACCCAGCAAACTGCCTGCAGGACCTCCACAACCTCGGTCTCAAGACGACATTGAACCTCCACCCGGCATCCGGAATCCAGCCTTACGAAGAGCCTTATGACAGATTCGTAAAAGATTACCTCTCAAGAACTTCCGACTACGACGGCCCGAAGGGTTACATCAATGCCGACGGAAGCAAGGCTCCGGTACCTTTCAGAATCGATGACGAGAACTGGGCCAATGCCTATTTCAATTCTGTCATCCGTCCATTCGAGAAACAGGGAGTCGATTTCTGGTGGCTCGACTGGCAGCAGTGGATTGACAGCAAATACACACCGGGCCTCAGCAACACATTCTGGCTGAACTACACCTTCTTCAACGACATGGTCCGCCAGTCCGAGAACCAGGGCATCTACGCCAGAAGACCAATGATTTACCACCGTTGGGGCGGAATCGGAAGCCACCGCTACCAGATCGGCTTCTCCGGAGACTGCTATGCGACATGGAAAGTGCTCGGATACCTTCCTTATTTCACCACTACAGCATCCAATGTCGGTTACGGATACTGGGGCCACGACATCGGAGGACACCAGCAGCCGAAAGGTGTAACCACCACTGACCCTGAGCTTTACACAAGATGGATCCAGTCCGGAGTATTCACCCCTATCTTCAAGACACACTCTACCAAGGACTTGACGATGGAGAAGAGATTCTGGGTATTCCCTGACTACTTCGACAGCATGCGTGAAGCCGTAAGACTCAGATACGACCTTTCACCTTATATATATAATGCCGCACGCCAGACCTACGATACCGGCATTTCCATGTGCCGCCCTATGTATTACGACTATGCAGAGGACAATGAGGCATACGAGTGGAAAGAGGAGTTCATGTTCGGTGACGACATCCTAGCCACTACGGTCTGCCAGCCTGCCGACAAGGTCACAGGTCTCGCAAAACGCGGAATGTGGTTCCCTGAAGGCAACGACTGGTATGACGTGGCAACAGGAACAATGATTCACGGCGGACAGAAGGACACACTCACCTACACAGTGAACGAGAATCCTTACTACGTGAAGGCAGGAGCTGTCATCCCGATGGCGGGTTCAGACATCAAATCCCTCCAGGAAAAGAGCAACGTCCTCAAACTGTTCGTTGCGCCAGGTGACGGAAACAGCACAACCTCAGTTTATGAGGATGACGGTGAGTCTCAGGCATATAAGGAGGAATTTGCGACCACAGCCGTAAGCAAGGAGGCGGATGCGTCACACGTGAAAGTTACTGTAGCCGCACGCAAAGGAACATACAACGGCATTGACAATAACCGCAGGCTCCAGTTCGTCTTCGCCGGCGTGTTCGCGCCTGAAAAGGTTCTTGTCAATGGCAAGGAGGTGGCTTATTCCCGCTTCGCCGATCATGACTACGAGACTTGCGGCAAGACAGCCGTCTGGGGCTACAACGGAGCAGACCTTTCTGCAATCGTTTATCTTCCAGAGGCTTCCGCAGACGAAGAAATCACCGTGGAATGCCGCTTCAACGAATATGCCGCTTCTCACAGGGATCTCCTCAACGGCAAGAAGGCATTGATGCACAGGATGATGGCACTCACTCCGGAGGCAAAACTCGCTTTCGGAAAGACAGTGGACCCTTACATGATGCTGCCGGATTCATTCCTCGCGCTCGCACAGTGCGCAAGTTTCATCAATGAAGATCCGCAGAATACCGGGAAATATCTCGAGAACATCGACAAGGCCGCGCTCGTGAAGGAACTTGACAGTTTCGAAAAGCTGCCAGCTGAATTCACCGCGAAAGTGAAGGCTCAGATCAACGCCGAGTAAAACTTTCAGAAACATTGATTCTCCTGCCGTTCAGGTCGTACAGTCCGGGCGGCAGGAGTTTTCGTTCTATAATCCGGCTATCACTTCCATTATGAACAGCAATGCCGATGCCGCGTAATCTGTCGCCGTCACGAGCAGATTCGGGCAGAAGCCGATATAGGTCAATGCAGTTGTGCAAATCGCAAGAAGCATGAGCAGAGACGTAACCGGAAGGGCAAACAGATTGGTAATGAGGAAGTAGAGAGGAAAAGTCCGGAACCGCAGCCACGCCAAAGGACCGGTAAGAATCTGGCATGAGAGTGTCAATGCCGCAGTGTTCCAGATTTTCCGCGGAAGGTCAATGCCGGATTCCCTGCCGGGATACCAGGCCTTCAGATGCGGATAAATCAGGAAAATGCCGGCCATGGCCAGATAGGACATCTGGAACCCTATGGACGAAATCACGGCCGGGGTCAATGCCAGCTGTATCATCAGGGCTATGCAGAGCACATGGACCGGCGGAACATGACGATGCATAAGACGCGCAGTTTCATTGATGACGATGAAAAGGAAGGCGCGGACGAGGGACGGGGACGCACCGGTGGCGATTGTATAGAATCCCGAGACTGCGACAATCAGGATGCTCCGGACTTTGCGGACTCGAGGCGACATGCCTGCCAACGATGTCACTTTCAGCAAGATGACATAGATGAAGCCCAGATGGAGTCCCGAGAGGGCCAGAATATGAGCCGCCCCGCTGTCCCTGAAAGTGGCCACGGTATGACTGTCGAGTCCGGATTTGTCGCCTGTCAGGAGGGCCTTTAGGAGAGGTGATGTCCTTGGCGACGGAAATGGGATGGAATCCAGCATTGACCTGACATTGTCGGCACATCTTGCTGCGATTCCGCCGCTTCCCGCCGTTCCGGCACCGATGCCGCTGACGAAAGAGCATACGGCACAGAAAATTCCGGTAAAAAGAAAAAGTACGAGAATCTTCCAGAGACCGCCCCGACGCGAGAGCCGTGCCACCGTAAGGATTATCAATGTTACTGTGAATAAGCAAGTTAAGATGGCGTACAGCCCTCCCGGTGAGAGGTTCCGTGCCATGATTTGCGCAACCAATATGCTTCCCGCCGCCACACCTGCCGCGAAAGTCAATGACAAAGCGGCAATGTTCCCAGTCCTGTCCATGAATAGTAGGTTCTAAAGTTTTTTGTTTCTTGCTAAAGTAGTGATTTCTTTTTAACTTTGCCACGTTTCCGGAAGGAATTTGTCCTGACGGCATATAACCACCGATAAAATATTTTTAGAAGAATCTAAATTTTACAATATGATTATTCTTGTTATAAATTGCGGAAGCTCATCCATCAAGTACCAGTTGCTTGATATGAAGAGCGATGAGGTTTATGATGTCCTCGCAAAAGGTATCGTGGAGAAAATCGGCCTCGAAATGGGTCGTCTCCAGCACACTGCTACAGGCAAGGAGAAGGTCGTAAAGGATCTTCCTGTTCCTGACCACAAGGTGGGAATGAAGCTCGTCCTCGATGCCCTCACGGACGGCGAGCACGGCGTTCTCAAATCACTTGATGACATTGAGGCCGTAGGCCACAGAATCGTGCACGGAGGTGAGTACTTCTCATCCAGCGCGCTCGTGAATGAGGATGTCATGAAGAAGATCGAAATCTGCTGCGACTTCGCTCCTCTCCACAACCCTGCACACATTCTCGGAATCAGGGCCGTACAGGCAGTGCTTCCTTCAGTTCCGCAGGTTGTGACATTCGATACCGCATTCCACCAGAGCATCCCTTCATACGCATACATGTACGGACTTCCTTACGAGACATACTCAAAGTACAGAGTCCGCAAGTATGGTGCACACGGAACAAGCCACCAGTTTGTCGCAGAGAAGGGTGCCAAGTTCGCAGGTCTGGACATCAACAATTCCAAGATCATCACCTGCCACATCGGTAACGGCAGCTCCATCACCGCAATCGTAAACGGAAAATCAGTAGATACTTCCATGGGCTTCACCCCTCTTGACGGTATCATCATGGGAACAAGATGCGGCAGCATTGACCCTAACGTTGTCACATACCTCATGAAGAAGGAAAATCTCTCAGCTGACGAGATGACCGAAATCATGAACAAGAAGAGCGGCTTCCTCGGAATTTCAGGTGTGACATCTGACGCACGCGACCTGGATGCGCTTGCTAACTCGGGTGACCAGAAAGCCAAGCTCGCACTCAAGATGATGACTTACGGAATCATCAAGTACATAGGAAGTTACGCTGCCGTAATGAATGGCGTTGACCTTATCATCTTCACCGGCGGTATCGGCGAGCACAACAGCCGTCTCCGCAGAAGAGTCTGCGAGAACTTCTCATATCTCGGTCTCAAGTTCGACTACGAGGCAAACAGCGCATGGGGTGAGGACGCAATCATTTCACTTCCTGATTCCAATGTCAAGGTGGCTCTCATAACCACAGACGAGGAGATTGTCATCGCGCGTGACACAATGCATATCGTTCAAAGCGAAGAGGAAAATTAATAAAATACAGAAATGATCACAAGTTTTTCAGACGTATTTGCAGAGCTTAAAGAAAAGGGAATCTGCAAGAGAATGGTTGCCGCATGGGCAGTAGATGAGCATACAATCGAAGCAGCATCAAAGGCTGTTGACCTCGGTTTCATCAAGGCTACACTCGTGGGTGACGCGAAGATGATCAATGAAGTTTGCGAAAAGCACGGCATCGACGCTTCCAAATTTGACATTGTTGATAACCCTGATGAGCTCAAGGCTGTCGCTCAGGCTGTCCAGCTCGTTCACGACGGACAGGGTGACGTTCTCATGAAGGGACTCTGCTCTACCGACAAGTTCCTCCGCGCCATCTTGAACAAGGAGACAGGACTTCTTCCTCCGAAAGCGCTTCTCAGCCACGTAGGTATCATCGAGAGCCCTAACTATCACAAGCTTCTCTTCCTGACCGATATGGCAGTAGTTCCGCTTCCTGACCTGAAGCAGAAGATGACTCTTGCAAACTATGTCGTAAAGATCGCAAGATCATTCGGTATCGCTAAACCTAAGGTTGCATTCATCGCAGCTTCAGAGCAGGTTCTCGCATCAATGCCGGCTTGCCTCGAGGCAGCAGCATTGGCAAAGATGGCTGACAGAGGCCAGATCAAGGGCTGCATCGCTGACGGTCCTCTCGCCCTGGACGTTGCCATCGACAACGAGTCTGTGGAAATCAAGAAGCTCACCAGCCCTGTTGCAGGTGACGCAGACTGTCTCGTATTCCCTAACATCGAGTCAGCAAACGTATTCTGGAAGACCAATTCCAAGCTCGCTACCGGTGTCCGCCAGGCAGGTATGCTCGTAGGTACTACAGCACCTTGTATCCTCGCCAGCCGCGCTGACAGCGTAGATACAAAACTGAACTCTATCGCAGAGGCAGTCATGAGCGTGAAATAAATTTCACTACATATCTAAAAGAGCCCGGCCGGTTGATTGCGGTCGGGCTTTTTATATTACTGAAAACCAATTTGTTGTCAATGCTATTTTGTCAACGGTTCGAAGAAGGAGAAATGGACGCGTCCATAGACCTTTTCCTTCACGAAAGCAGGATGCTCCTTGAACGAATGTTCGTCTCCGTGCTCCAGAATCAGATAACGCTCCGGATAGACGAGACCGGCATCGAGTACCTTGTCCGGTATGGTCTCGAGACCTTCCAACGCATAAGGAGGATCCGCGAAGACAATGTCAAAGCGCTCCTTGCATATAGGAATGAAATCGAATACGTTATGGTGAACCGCAGTCAGATTCTTGAAGCCCAATGCCCTGGCCTGATCTTTTATGAATGAAGAATACTGAGGGTTCATCTCTACTGACCAGACATGACCAGCACCTCTGGATGCAAATTCATATGAAATGGAGCCTGTGCCGCTGAAAAGGTCCAGCACGCTGAGGCCTTCAAATTCAAATTCATTGTCAAGGATATTGAACAGAGCCTCCTTGGCAAAGTCCGTAGTCGGTCTTGCCCTGAAGTCAGGAGGAGTCAGTATTGTCTTTCCTTTATGTATTCCGCCTATAATTCTCATCGACTTAAAAATCAGATATAATCTTTTACTTGCCCTATAACTGCTCCACAGCCTTGAAGTAGCGGTAGAGCGACATCTCCTGCTCCGCATCGAGCGGGGTGCGGAAACTTATTGTGGAAACTTCCGGATTCAGCTGGAGCTTCTTCATCGTATTGAAGATGAAGTATTGGGCCGTGGTGAAGTCAGGTGCCTTGAAGACATTGGCTATCTGGAGGCTCTTTCCCTGGGCGACAGCCAGATGCAGATATGAATCGGCATAAGATGCAATGATTTTGTTATAGTCATTGCACTCTGACATTGACTCGAGCATGTAGTACATTTCCGGAAGGATTCGGGCCTGGTATCCGTCTGTCGTGAACACCGTCTGGGAAATCATGCGGGACAATGTTTCTCCTATGTTATTGGAGAACAACAGCACTGCCCCGAACTGGGGCATACGGATGAATTCTGCCTGGTCGCCATCTGACAGCCTCACCGTATCTGCAAGCAGCTGACGTATTTCGACAGGATTGAAGAAATGTTCAGGGACCAGTGCGACCTTATGTGTCATCAGCGAAATCCTCACGGAATCGTATCTCTTCTGGAATTCCGGAGTGGTAAAGATATGTTCAGGGCTGAGCCATCCGGAAGAACGCTCATCCCCATTGTCCGCTATCTTAAAAGAATATCCACTCAAGGAGACTTGAATGGATATTCCGTTATCTGTTTTTTGAAACATAAGTTCTTTTGCTTCTCGGCCGTCAAGCCGAAAATGGATGGGACTACTCCCAGTTACCTGCGTTGTTGTTAGGTGCGCTGATACTGCCCACCTGAAGACCCTCGTAGCGGTTCATAGCCTGACGGTCTGCATCGAGGTTAATTCTGAGCTGGTTGTCAAGACCCTTGAGGAGAGACTTGTAAGGCATCTTGGCCTCGAAGAGAGGAACCTTCACACCTGAAACTTCCTTGACGACAGCCTGCATCTGAACAGTATCGCCTGAGAACGGAATGTACTTGAGAGAATCAATGTTGAAATTGGTTCTTGTGTGGAAGAGAGTATCCTTCACAGCCACTTTATTGGAGATGGAGAATACAAGTCTTTCGCCCTGTTTGTAGAGTTCGTACATCTGAGCCGGTGTAATTCCGCGGTGTGCCTTCTTAAGCTTCTCAGTGTTAACTACTGCAAGAGAGTCATCGTTTGAACCGATCTGCATGAGGACTTCCATCTGGCCGTTTCTATAGAAATCAGCGAGAGAATCAGCTGAAGAGGTGAAATGACCTGTAACTGACTTGAATGCCTCCTGAAGAGTACGAAGGTCCTTCATTCTCTGGATACCTACGGTTTCGCGGTATTCCTTCTGCTTGTTGAAGTTAATAGGCTCCAGGATGCTCTTGATATTGGCATACACGAGACCAGCAATGACAAAGAGCAGCAGAATGCTGACAATCTTTTTAACTATTCCGTTCATTATGTTTTGAGTTTTTTATAAATTCAAATCCGTTCCGACAAAGTTATAAAATTGATTTATGATATGCAATATAATTTGTAAATTTGCGCTGATGAACACATTATTGCAGGACTATTGATGAAGAAAATCGACACATCCGGAATAGAGGTTCTGGACCTCATGATAAGAAAGAACAAGAAAATTTCACTGGTTGCGCACATCCGTCCGGACGGAGATGCGATAGGCAGCACATTGGCCATGCGCGGATATCTGGCAGCCCGGGGCTGCGATGCCGCAGTCATATATTCTGATATGGTACCGGAGACATTGGCCTTCCTCAGGGAAGGGACTCCGGACGGGGGAATCATCGAATTCCCGGCAGACAACGACAAGGCTTTCAGGAGGATAGAGGCTTCCGACATGATTATCTGTCAGGACTGCAACTCTTTCGCCAGGACAGGAGCCCTGGAGGAAAGCCTAAGGAACGCAAAGGCTGAAAAAGTCCTCATCGACCACCACCTGGCACCTGACACGGCAGCATTCAACCTGATATTCTCGGAAACGGAAGTTTCTTCGGCTTGCGAGCTGCTTTTCAACATACTCATGTCAATGCCGGAAATCGGAGGCGATGCAACAAAGCTCCCGGCCGTAACAGCCAGGGCACTCATGACGGGCATGACTACCGACACGAACAATTTCAAGAATTCCGTTTTCCCGAGCACATTGGAAATGGCCTCTTCCCTGCTCGCCGCCGGCGTTGACAGGGATGAAATCATCTCCAGACTGTACCAGAGCGGTAGAGAGAACAGCGTAAGGCTCTGGGGCTACATGCTTTATGAGAACCTGAAGATAACTTCAGACGGAGTCGCCTACATGATTCTCAATGCCGAGACGGCAAAAAAGTTCGACTTGAAGGAAGGAGAAACAGAAGGACTTGTAAATGAGCCGCTCAAGATCGACAATGTACGCATGAGCATCTTCCTGAAAGAGGACGGGGACGGATTCTACAGAGTTTCCATAAGGACCAAGAAAGGAGTTTCGGCAGTAAAATGCTCGGCTTCATATTTCCATGGCGGCGGACATGAGAACGCTTCAGGCGGAAGACTTTTCTTCAAGCCTGTTGACGGCAGGCCGGCCGACATCAATGCTCCGGAGGAGGCTGAGAAATATATCATTGACAAGACAAGCGTCTATTTCGCGGATGGGAGTTATGAAAGCAGGTAAGACATTGGCATTGACCATGATCGCGGCAGCAGGCATTGCTTCGGCTCTGGCCGGCTGCACGAAGGAGGACGTCAAGACGAAGTATTCGAGACAGGAACAGAACATCGAATCGTTCGTGAAGTCCATCAAATCCAAGGTGGATACCAGTTATGCCGTTTACCAGAACGGCGTGACAAGGCTCGTCACGACTTATGGTGTGGGCACTGACAGCCTCTCGTCACACGGGACCGTGTCGTTCTACTATGCGGGATACGTGCTGAACAATGCCTCGCTGAACACCGGGGACATGTTCGCGACCAACAGCAAGGACGTTGCGGCCTCGGCAGGATGGAGTCTGACCGACGAATCCGTTTTCGAAGTCAAGACATTGAAACTGGACGACAAGGATATCGTTCCGGGTTTGAGAAGGGGGCTTGTGGGAGTAAAGGAGGGCCAGGAATGTTTCATTCTGTTTTCGGGAAAATATGGTTTCGGAAAACATGAATTAGGCACGATTCCTGCAAATGCAGCCCTGGCCTACCATATAAAAGTGGAAAGCATTTCCAACTAACATGCAAATAAAATGAAAATGAACATATTACGCATTAAAAACTTAATTCTGGCCAGCGCAGCTCTGGCAGCATTGACTTTGGCGGGATGCGCGAAGTCCGAAAAGACAGAAGACAACGAGGCAGAACTCAGATACCTCGAAGCATGGGTCCAGGTGAATCATCCTGATGCACAGAAGACAGAACTGGGCGCATATATCATTGAGGATACCCCAGGCAAGGGCGAAACTTTCGAGGGCGACAAATTCGCGATTCTCCAGTATAACATCGAGTCCGTAGATGGAACCATTTCCGCGACGACCGACAAGAAAATCGCACAGCAAATCGGAAAATATGACAAGTCTTATTACTACGGCAATGTCGTGTGGGCCGCTTACAAGGGAGTCATCACCGAAGGTGTACTGGACGTTCTGAAAGGAATGAAAATCGGCGGCACCAGAAGGGCCCTGATTCCTTCATGGCTCTTCACATACAGTTCATACAAGAATGCCGGAGAATACTATAAGCATGCTGTGGACAAATCGTCTGCAGCCATCTACACCATAACACTGAACGGGCTCAGCAGCGACATTCTCAAGACTCAGGTGGACTCGATGGAAATCTACACCCACAAGCATCTTGGTGGAGTGGATTCCACATCTTACGGATTCTATTACAAGCAGTTGGCGGCACCTTCAGACACATCTGCCTTCCCGTCTGACACATCCATCTACATCAATTATACAGGCAGACTCCTGAACGGACAGGTATTCGACACCACAATCGCCGATACCGCCAAGTTCTACAACGTCTATTCGAGCAGCAGCAAATATGAGCCTCGGAAAATATCCTGGGGTGAAAAAGACACAGACCTGAGGCTTTATTCAAGCAGTTCCAGTGATGGTTCCGAGGTCGTGACCGGATTCTCCAAGACACTTTGGCAGATGAGGGCCCACGAAAAGGGCGTAGGAGTATTCTTCTCATCTTACGGATACCAAGGAAGCGGCAGCGGAAGTGTAATTCCGGCTTATTCCCCACTTGTATTTGAAATAGAAATTGTCGACAAACCATAAAGTAAGGAGGAAGAATATGGCTACTGCAGGTACTGCACCGACAGAACTTGGAGACAAAAGAATACGAGACCTTCTCATGCAATATGCAGTCCCGGCTATCATAGCCATGACTGCATCTTCGCTTTATAATATGGTCGACAGCATCTATATCGGCCATATAAAAGATGTCGGGTCCTACGCAATTTCCGGACTCGCCGTCACCTTCCCGCTGATGAATCTGGCGACGGCTCTCGGCACACTCGTGGGAGTCGGAGCCTCCACAATTTTGTCAATGCTACTGGGGCAGAAGAATTATGCCGTCGCAAACAAAGTCCTTCTTAACGAAGTGATGCTCAATGTCATAATCGGAGGCCTGTTCTCCGTCATAACATTGATTTTCCTCAATCCGATACTGATGTTCTTCGGCGCCAGCCAGAACACATTGCCGTTCGCACGCGACTACATGGTCATCATACTTCTGGGCAATG
>OQVR01000468.1_pt1 | contig 17970 bp, 14 predicted proteins | sample 1691521 | NCBI WGS metagenome assembly OQVR01 (sample SAMN03418256, study PRJEB22391) | human gut metagenome | biome: human-gut; feature: organic feature; material: feces | host: Homo sapiens | place: Tanzania | collected 2013-01
CGGTCGTATAAAAAGAAAAAGAGAAAAAAGAAGGCGAAAGTTGTTGATATTCAGATTATTGTTTGTAACTTTGCACCCGATTTGGGCCAATGTGCCCATTTCGCAGTACAATTCACATAAAGTCTAACTTTATTAATTCATTTATTTTTAACTATTTATGATTGATTACAAGAACGTACAGCCGTTGGACGACTTCAACTGGGACGAGTTTGAGAGCGGTTCCAAGGCTGGCAATGGCGAAGGCGAACTGACCAAGGCCTACGACGAGACCCTGAACAAGATTCAGGAGCACCAGGTGGTTGAGGGTACCGTTATCTCCATCGACAAGAAGGAAGTCGTTGTCAACATCGGCTACAAGAGCGATGGTATCATTCCTGCATCTGAGTTCCGCTACAACCCCGATCTCAAGGTCGGCGATAAGGTAGAAGTCTATGTCGAGAGCCAGGAGGACAAGAACGGTCAGCTGGAGCTTTCTCACAAGAAGGCTCGTCTTCAGAAGAGCTGGGACAACATCAACAAGGCCATGGAGGGTGACGAGATCATCCAGGGCTACATCAAGAGCCGCACGAAGGGTGGCATGATCGTTGATGTATTTGGCATCGAGGCCTTCCTCCCCGGCAGCCAGATTGACGTTCACCCCATACGCGACTACGACATCTTCGTCGGCAAGACGATGGAGTTCAAGGTCGTCAAGATCAACCAGGAGTTCCGCAACGTTGTCGTCTCTCACAAGGCTCTCATCGAGGCCGAGCTGGAGGCTCAGCGCAAGGAGATCATCTCCCACTTGGAGAAGGGTCAGATTCTGGAGGGTACTGTCAAGAACATCACGACCTACGGCGTCTTCGTTGATCTCGGTGGTGTTGACGGACTCATCCACATCACCGACCTCTCTTGGGGCCGCGTGAGCGATCCTCACGAGGTAGTGGAGCTTGATCAGAAGATCAATGTCGTTATCCTCGACTTCGACCAGGAGAAGAAGCGCATTGCCCTCGGTCTGAAGCAGCTCACCCCGCACCCATGGGATAGCCTCGACCAGAACCTCAAGGTCGGCGACCATGTCAAGGGCAAGGTTGTCGTCATGGCCGACTACGGTGCCTTCGTCGAGATCCAGCCGGGCGTTGAGGGTCTGATCCACGTCTCCGAGATGTCTTGGAGCCAGCACCTGCGTTCCGCTCAGGACTTCCTGAAGGTAGGCGACGAGGTAGAGGCTCAGATCCTTTCACTCGACAGAGAGAACAGAAAGATGTCACTCGGTCTCAAGCAGCTTACAGTTAATCCTTGGGAGAACATCCGTGAGAAATATCCTGTAGGTTCACAGCACAAGGCTGTTGTCCGCAACATCACCAACTTCGGCGTATTTGCTGAGCTCGAGGACGGTATCGAGGGTCTCGTACACATCAGCGACCTCTCTTGGGACAAGATCAAACATCCGTCAGAGATGGTTCAGGTAGGTGACACTATCGACGTCGTTATCCTTGACTTCGATGAGGCTAACCACAAGCTCAGCCTTGGTCACAAGCAGCTTCTCCCTAACCCATGGAACGAGCTCGAGAGCAAGTATCCTGTAGGAACAACAGTTGAGGCTACTGTAGGTTCAGCTACTGACAAAGGCGCTAACGTTACTCTTGAGGACGGTACCGAGGGATTCGCATTCAAGAAGGATCTCGTTAAGGAGGATGGCAAGCAGGCTGTAGAAGGCGAGAAGCTTCCATTCGTTGTTACAGAACTCAGAAGAAGCACCAGAAAACTCTTCCTCTCACACCTCAAGACTTATGCAGAGGTTAAGGCTGAGAAGGCTGCTGCTGAGGCAAACAACACCAAGAACGCTATCAAGCATGTCAATTCTTCAGTTGAGAAGACAACTCTCGGTGACATTGACGCGCTTGCAGCACTCAAGGACAAATTCGCTAAGGGTGAATAATTTTACTTTGAAGATAATGGGCACTGCTTCGGCAATGCCCGTTAACGATAGATTTCAGAGCGCTCACGTACTTGAAGTACATGGGCGCTTGTTTTTGATAGACTGCGGTGAAGCCGTCCAACGGCAGATGATAAAGAGCCGGGTGTCCCTTTCCAAACTTGACACCATCTTCATCTCCCATATCCACGGCGACCATGTTTTCGGTCTCTTCCCGCTTCTTTCCACATTGGGACTCTCTTCGAGAACCGCACCTGTCGTCATTTACGGTCCGTCGAATCTTGGTCCTCTTCTGAAATTCTTCCTCTCCTATTATGGCAAGGGCATCGGCCTTGACATTGACTTCCATCCTGTTTCCGTCAAGGAACCGCAGGTGATTTATTCCACCAAGTCCCTTGAAGTTCTGGCATTTCCGCTGAACCACAAGATCGAGACTTACGGTTATATGTTCAGGGAGAAGACACCTCAGCTGAATATCCGCAAGGAAGCGTTGGAAAAGTACGGTTTTACCAAGACCGAGATAGGAACATTGAAAAGAGGTGAGGATGTACTGCGTCCGGCCGGCATTGACGAGGGCGTGACCTTCCTCAATGGCTTCGTGAAAAGGTCCGGGACAGATGAGCCTCTGCTGATTCGCAACGAGGAGGCAACCTATCTTCCTTATCAGCCGAGAAGTTATGCATATTGCAGCGATACGGCTCCGTTTCCTGAACTCCACGAGTGGGTGAAGGGCATGGACCTGCTTTATCATGAAGCCACATATCTTCAGAAATATGCTGACCAGGCAAAACTCAGGTATCATTCCACAACTGTCCAGGCTGCCCGGTGCGCATTGGATTCCGGGGCAAGGAAACTCGTGATTGCCCACTATTCGTCCAGATGTAGGGATGCGGCATTGTATCAGAAGGAGTGCCGGGAGATTTTCCCGAATTCTTTCGCCGCAAATGACGGAGACGTCTTCGAAGTATAGTTGACTCTGGACGCTTTCGGGGTGTCCTGACATTGATATTCTCCATTTTTTGCTAACTTTACATGGTTGTCCCAATCATGGCATTGAAGATGAAAATAAGAAACAAATTCTTGTTATTGATGGCAGCGGTCACATTGCTGATTGCCGCCGGTGTTCCTGACAATACTCCTCAGGCCGCGTATATACGCAAATACGCGGAAGTCGCTGTCCGTGAGATGTACAGGTCAGGTGTTCCTGCAAGTATAACCCTGGCTCAGGGACTTCTGGAATCCGGTGCCGGAAAATCATCATTGGCGACGGAGGGCAACAACCATTTCGGAATCAAGTGTCATGACTGGTCCGGCAAGAAGATGTATCATGACGATGACAGGCGCGGAGAATGTTTCCGTGTCTATGGCTCGGCCGATGAGAGTTTTCGTGACCACTCCGATTTCCTGCGTTACAGAGACAGGTACAAGTCGCTGTTCGACAATGATATAACAGACTATAAGGCATGGGCGCACGGACTCAAGAAAGCAGGCTATGCCACCGACCCGTCTTACCCGTCCAAACTGATAAAAGTCATCGAGGATTATCATCTGTACGATTACGACAAGATGAAACCGGCTGATTTCCACAGCGGCAAGGCTTCTGTCAATGCCAATGTGAATGAGACCAAGGTCAATGACAGCAAATCCGGCGATATATATATGCCTGCGGCGCTGACAAAGAAGCAGAAACGGGAGGAAAGACGTGCCGAAAAGTCCACGAAGAAGGTCAATGTCAATGAGGAGTCGAGTGAATCAGTGATTCCGGCATCTCCACATGCATTGGAAGAACCGAAGAAATACAAGAGCAAGGGCAAGTCTGAGGTGTTTTCATTTGCATTGACACGACAGGTATATTCCATGAACGGAGTCCCGTTCGTCTATTCGGAGGAGGGCGAAAGCTACGGCTCGATAGCTGACAAGTTCAATCTTTTCTCTCGTGAGATATTGAAATTCAATGATGTTGCAAGGAATGCGGCCCTTGCGCCAGGAACGATAGTCTATATCCAGCAGAAGAAAGGACAGGCACCTAAGGGCCTTGACAAATATATTTCAGACAATGGGGGAGAGTCTCTCCATGATTTGTCACAGAGGTTCGGTGTCAGACTGGCTGACCTTTGCAAATTGAATTCATGCGCAGCAAGTTATATGACTGTGCCTGGAGATGAAATCAAACTTAGAAAATGAAACGAAACAAGAAACTGATTGCCGTAGCGGCATCTGCGGTAGCAATAGCTTGTGTTGCAGTGGCTTCCGCATTCGCGTGGAGAGAGTACTATGACAGGAAACTCCCCAATTTCGGAAAGAATGCGGAGATATATGTCTATCCGAACATGAACTCTTTCGATGTCCTCGAAGAACTCCGTGAGAAATGCGAAGTCAAGAAATTCCGCAGTCTGGAACGTGTGTTCAAAAAGAACGGACTTCTGGACCCTGGGCATCCTGTGGGCTGCAAGCCGGGACATTATTCCGTCAGTTCTTCAAATTCCAGCATGTATGTGGCGCGTATGCTCAATGGCGGATGGCAGACTCCTGTGAACCTTGTCCTTTCGGGGTCAATGCGTCTGAAGCGTGTAATCGCCAAGAAAATCAGCAACCAGATGATGATGGATACCCTCACCGTGCTGAATGCGTTACGCGACTCTGCCCTGCTTTCAAGATATGGCTTCGCTCCGGACAATGTGTTTGCCCTTTTCATGCCGGATACGTATCAGGTTTATTGGACTGATTCCATGGAGGTTGTGCTTGACAAGCAGAAGGCTGCCTATGATGCATTCTGGACCGATGCGAACAAGGAAAAGGCCAAGGTCCAGGGACTTACCGAGATGGAAGTGTCAGTGCTTGCAAGCATTGTACGCGGTGAGTCGAACCATGTGCCGGAGTACCCTATGATTGCCGGAGTGTATCTCAACAGGCTTCACCGTGGAATGAAACTCCAGGCGGATCCGACAATCGCTTTCTGCTATGACTATACCCTGAACAGAATCCTGAAGAAGCATCTCAAGGTAGAGTCACCATATAATACCTATATGAATTACGGACTGCCGCCGGCTCCGATCTGTGTGCCTGGAAAGGATGCCATGAGCGCTGTCCTCAATCCTCAGGGAGGAAACGACCTGTTCTTCTGTGCAAGTCCTGATTTCAATGGAACCCATTTGTTTGCAGCCACTTACTCTGAACATTTGAGGAATGCCAGGGCTTTCCAGCGTGCGCTGACTGCCAAACTCAAGGCAAATGCAGAAAAAAAGTAGTGCACTACTGGCGCACTACTTTCAGAACATTCTTCAGAGTCTTTATCTGGAAGATTATCTTGTCAAGTTCCATGTTTGAAGGAACTGAGACTTTCATTGAAATATCATAAGTTCCGTTGCGCTGGTTTTCATTGACATTGAACTGGCGCAATGTTGCTCTATAGGTATTGATGGTGTCCATTATCTGATTGATGATGAACGGCTCTATGGCGGCGATGACCCTGAGCGTGGCCTGGAATGTCCCGCTTGTCGGGGTGTCAGCCCAGCGGACCTTCTGGATGCGGTAAGGGTACATTTCTATCAGCCTTGCGGCATTAGGACATGACATACGGTGTATCTTGATGCCGTCCGTCCTGGTGACGAATCCGAATACGTCGTCACCGAATACCGGATTGCAGCACTTGGACATCTTGTAGTCCAGTCCTTTCAAGTCCTTGGCGTTCAATACGAGAATATCGTCGGATGAATGTCCCGAAATCCATCTTGACCGGGAAGCCTCGGCGGCTGCAATGTCCGCTGTCTTGGCCGCTTCGATAGCCTTCGCCTGCATCTCATCATGCTCCAGGATGAAGGTCTTGATGGTGTCAATGTCAACGGTACCGTCTCCGATTGCCGCAAACAATGAATTGACAGTCGGATACTTGTGCTTCTTCATGAACTCGGCCATCTGGTCATCAGGGAATTCCAGTTTCCAGTTCTTGAGCCTTCTGGACAGAAGTTCCTTGCCCTCGGCCGCAATCTTGAACTCCGATTCGCTCAATGCCTGTCGGATCTTGTTCTTGGCTTTGGCGGAAACCACATAATTCACCCAGTCCGGTGACGGCTTCTGGTTCTTTCCGCTCATGATTTCCACGATGTCTCCGGTCTTCAGCTTTTCCTTGATGGAGACAGCCTTGCCATTGACCTTTCCTCCTATGCACTTGAGTCCCAGGTTGGAGTGGATATTGAACGCGAAATCCAGCATTGACGAACCCGTAGGCAGAATCCTCAGTTCTCCTGAAGGCGTGAATACGAAAATTTCCTTCGACGGCGGCTGAGGGAGGTCTTCCGGCGAGGTGTTTTGCGGATGTTCGAGGTTGTAGCGCACCGAAGTCAGCCATTTGTCCATGGTGACTTCATGCTTGATGCCTTTGTATGACCAGTGCGCGGCATGGCCGTTCTCTGCGATGTCATCCATCCTCTTGGTCCTTATCTGCACCTCGATATATGCGTTTTCCTTGTTCTTGACCGTAATGTGCAGGGACTCGTAACCGTTCGGCTTCGGATTGGAAAGCCAGTCTCTGAGTCTCTTCGGATCCGCTTCATACTCTTTGGTCACGAGTGAATAAACCTGCCAGCAGAGGTCCACCTCGTTCTTGTGGTCAGTGTCGCAGTCAATGATGAAACGGATGGCGAAAACATCATATACGCCCTCGAATGGCACTTTCTGTTTCTGCATCTTCTTGTAGATGGAATATGCAGTCTTTGTGCGGATTTTGAGTTTGTACTTGATTCCGATATCGGACAGTTCCTTGGCCAGCGGCCGGATGAACTCCTCTGTAAGCTTGATTCTGTCCTTCTCGGTGGCCTTCAGCTTATTGGTGATGAGCCTGTACTCCACCGGGTCGGCAAATCGGAAATAAATGTCCTCCAGCTCGCTCTTGATATTGTAAAGCCCGAGCTGGTGTGCCAGAGGTATGTACAGCATCAATGTCTCCAGAATTTTGCGCTCTCTGGAGAGTTTCGGGAACATTTCCAGATTTCTCATCACCTCCAGGCGGTCTGCAATCTTCAGGACTGTGACCCGGGGGTCTGTAGAATACTGGACTATGAGTTTCTTGTAGTTCTCCGCCTCAAGTTTTGTGTCTTTCGGCTTGATGGTGGCAATCTTGTCGAGCCCGTCCACCATCTTGTATATCTCGGATGAGAAGTCTGCCGATTTTATGTCATAGTCCGGATGCTTGCGCAGTGTCTCATGGAGAAAAACAGCGCAGACGCATTCTACCGGCAATCCGATTTCATCAGAAACTATTTGGGCCACGTTCAGCGGATGCTCCACGAAAGGGTGCCCGTTATCCCTGAAATCGCCCGACAGTGCATCGGATGCTATCTGCCAGGCTTTCATTATCATTGACTTTCCTTCATCGCTGTAGTGGGGGAAACGGTCATCGACCATATCTTTGGTAACAGCAGGAACCTTTATTCCGTTTTCCGCGTTTGTGACCTTTTTGTCCGACAACGCAAGATTTTTATTTGTCTCTTTCTCCATGTCTTCTGTCTGTTATGAAGCCTCCGGGTGCGGGGTTTCGCCATGATTCGGTTTCAATGATGCACGACGGCTTCCAAGTCCGTTTTCAAATATAATAAAATTAACGGATAGTTGTACCCTTTTTTCACCGTGAACTTCAATGCTGTCCGTTTTCCGTCAGAATATATCTTACATTTGCGGAATAATGACTAAATTTGCTGTTTGGCAAATACATTATTTCATGCAGGCTATAATACTGGCAGCCGGGATGGGCAAACGTCTCGGTGAGCTGACAAAGAACAATACCAAATGCATGCTTGAGGTCAACGGCGTCAGGCTTATCGACAGATATATCTCAATTCTATCCGGTTACGGACTTGAAAAACTTATCATTGTGACAGGATATCAGGGCCAGAACCTGAAGGACTATATCGGGCACCGGTATGACGATGTCCTGAAGATTGAATATATTGACAATTCCATTTATGACAAGACAAACAATATATATTCACTGGCATTGGCGAAGGACGAACTCTGCAAGGATGACACTATCCTCATGGAGTCGGACTTGATTTTCGACAAGAAGATTCTGGATATGCTCGTGTCCAGCCCGGAGCCTGACCTTGCACTTGTGGACAAATATGAGAACTGGATGGACGGCACGATGGTCCGCATTGACGAGGACCGCAATATCGTGAATTTCATCCCGAAGCAGGCATTCAGATATGAGGATGTCGATGTCTATTACAAGACCGTGAACATCTACAAGATGAGCAAGGAGTTCTGCCGTGACAAATATGTGCCTTTCCTGGAGGCATACAGCAAAGTCATGGGCAACAACGAGTATTACGAGCAGGTTCTCCGCGTGCTGATTCTCCTGAACAACTCCAATATGAAGGCGCTCCCTGTGGGGGATTCCAAATGGTATGAAATAGATGATGTCCAGGACCTTGACATCGCTTCTGCCCTTTTCTCGGACGGTTCCGTGAAGTATCAGGCATATCACAGGCGCTATGGCGGCTATTGGCGTTTCCCGCATCTGCTGGACTATTGCTATCTGGTGAATCCATATTTTCCGACCAAAAGAATGCACGATGAGTTGAAGTCCAACTTCGACGTGCTGCTGGAGAATTATCCGTCAGGCATGTATGTGAATTCCCTTCTCGCCGGCAAGTATTTCGGCGTTAGCCAGGATTATATCGTCGTAGGCAATGGCGCCGCTGAACTTATCAAGATAATGATGGAGGAACATTCCGGTGAAAAGACCGGAGTGATTTTCCCTACATTCGATGAATATCCGAACAGGCTTGAGGACTCCAGCATTGTTCCATATGTCTGTGAGACAGATGATTACAGTTATACTGCCGATGACCTGATGGCGTTTTTCTCCGACAAGGGCGTGTCAATGCTGCTGCTCGTGAATCCTGACAACCCTTCGGGGCACTATATGCCGAAACAGGATGTGCTGAGGCTGACAGAATGGTGCAAGTCAATGGAAATCAAGTTGCTGCTGGACGAGAGTTTCGTGGATTTCGTGGATTCCGAGGCTGATTGCAGCTTGTTGCACAATGAAGTTCTGGAGTCGTATGAGGGACTTTATATAATGAAGAGCATCTCCAAGTCCTATGGCGTTCCGGGACTCAGGCTCGGTGTCCTGGCGTCTTCAGACAAGGGCCTGATATCCAGGATAAAGAAAGAGGTAAGCATCTGGAACATAAACTCTTTTGCGGAGTTCTACATGCAGATATTCGGAAAATATGAAAGCGATTACCATGCAGCCTGCAAAAAGTTCATTGCCGAGAGGTCGTCTTTCTATGAGGAGCTCAAGACCATCCCTTATCTGCGTGTAATCCCTTCACAGGCGAATTATTTCCTTTGCGAGGTCATTTCCCGATTTACATCGGCTGAACTGACGCAGCTCCTTGTGGAGAATGATGTTCTGGTCAGTGACTGCGGCAGGAAACGCAACATGGCAGGCAAACAGCTTGTGCGGCTGGCAGTGAGAAACCACGAGGACAATCAGAAGCTCATAGGCATACTGCGCTCTTTATAATCCTGAAATCTTTGACATGATGAAACTTGTTGATTTTGAACATATAAGCAGATTGGGCATAACTCCTGCGGAGTGTGTTTCATGGGCTGACCATATCATCCGCCATAAATATGAATGTGAGCTCCCGGCAAAAATCAGCATCTACCTTCCGGACAATGTCTTTGTGAATACCATGCCGTCTTATATTCCTGACGAGAAGGTCTATGGCGTGAAGGTGGTTAACCGTTATCCCCACAGGGTGCCGTCGCTGGAAAGCTGCATAATGCTCTTCGATTCCGTGACCGGAGAGGAACTTGCCCTTATGGATGGAACCTGGGTGACGGCAATGAGAACTGGAGCTGTGGCGGCATTGGCAGTCAGACACTTGAGGAAGCATAATGCCAAAGAGTATGCTTTTATGGGACTCGGAAACACGTGCAGGGCCACACTGCTCTGTATGCAGGCCATGGAACCGGAGCGGGAAATCCATGTGAGACTTCTTGCCCATAAGGGCCAGGAAAATGATTTCATGGAGCGCTTCAGGGATTTCGGCAACATCTCTTTCACCATTGTCAATGATACCGAGTCCCTTGTACGCGGTGCAGAGGTGATCCTTTCCTGCGTCACTGCGGCTGACGGGCTGGTCGCTCCCGATTCGTGCTATGATGAAGGAGTTCTGGTTGTTCCTGTCCATACCAGAGGTTTCCAGAACTGCGACTTGTTCTTCGACAAGGTGTTTGCGGATGATACCTCCCATGTGCGCGGATTCAAGTATTTCGACAAGTTCAGGTCTTTCGATGAATTTTCCAATGTCCTTCTGGGGAAAAATCCGGGCAGGGAATCCGACTCGGAACGCATACTTTCATATAATATAGGAATTTCACTTCATGACATGTATTTCGCGTCCAGGATATTCGGCAAGATAGGAAATGATGTTCCTGAATTTACATTGACACCGGACCTGCCTAAATTCTGGGTGTAGATTTTTTGAAAATAGCCAACTCTTTCATAACTTTAGACATTTTTCGGAGAAACAGATTTATATAACAGATATGGACGACAAATATAGAGCGGTTTTGCTCCGCACTATGAAAGATTTCATGAAGTTCTGCGATTCTGCCGGACTTACATGGTATCTCGCTTTCGGAGCGGCAATAGGAGCGGAGCGGCACAAAGGCATGATTCCTTGGGACGATGACATTGATGTCTATATGCCGAGGAAGGATTACGAGAAATTCCTGAAGATGTCAGGCAAGGTGGCACAGATTGCACCGGGACTGGAAGGTGAATATGACATTGTCAGCACCAGGACTTCCGATTCGGACTATCCCGTAGCTTTTGCCAAATTCATGGACATGAACACTACGATATGGGAGCAGGAGAAATATCCTGTCGTTTTCGGAATGTTCGTGGATGTCTTTCCTCTGGATTCTGTCGGTCCGGATCTGGACGCCAACAGGCGGCTTAAGAACAAGTACAATTCCACTTTCAAGAGATATCGCCGTTCAATCCGCAGATACAGGTTCACGGATTGGCTCCGTATGATTGCCGGAGGCCGTTTTATGAAGGCAGCCGGAGTAGTGAAGGACCTCCTGTGGATGCGTCCTCGCAAGAACAGTCTGCGTGAGGAGTTCAATGCCATGGATGCAGCAATGGCGGAATCTGCCGGAGACATGCGGATTACTCTCGCGACCTACTCTTCAGTAGAGAAAGTCTGTCATCAGAAGGCTCTCTTCGAAGGTTATACCTTGGCCGATTTCGAGGACTTCGAGGTCCGGTTGCCGATCGGAGATGATGCGATTCTGCGTCAGATATATGGCGACTATATGCAGTTGCCTCCCAAATTTGAAAGAATCTCCAGTCATTCGCACTTTTTCGTGGATTTGTCGAGGCGCATGACCATCAGGGAGGCCAAGGCTGAAATCAGAAGCGGAAAACGCGAGAAATATGCGGGAAGATGAGAGTCCTCTGGTTCACAAATACTCCTCCTGCCGAAGCCAACGGAAAACTGAAGTATAATGGCGGAGGCTGGGTCTCTTCTCTGAAGGATCTCATGTCAATGCGGACTTCCCTTGGAATTGCGTTCGTCTCCAAGTCACAAGGTGAGGTCTCCGTCATCGGCGGGGTGGAATATTATCCCGTTTTCAATCCCTACGAAAAGAGCCGTTCGGGGCGTGTAAGGAAACTTCTCGGAGGAAGTATGATGGAAAACGCATACATAATGGATGCGTTCACGAAGGTCATCGATGATTTTTCACCGGATGTCATCGAAGTCTTCGGTTCAGAACATATATACGGAAAGATAGCTGCCTATACGGATGTTCCTGTGGTTCTTCATCTTCAGGGTATCCTGGGGGAGTGCTGGAAATCATTCCTTCCTCCGGGAATGTCAATGTTGCGGTATTGCATGTCCGGCAAAGGACTGGCAGGCAAGTTCGGCAAGTTTTATTATGCCGAATCCTTCAGGAGGCGCAGCAGACAGGAGAAAATGATTTTTGAGACTGTTAAGAATTATATCGGCCGCACGGACTGGGACAGGCAATGCGTCATGAAATCCAATCCGGATGCCGCCTACTTCCCGCTCGAAGAAGTGATGCGCCCTCAGTTTTATGCCAATGCCGGAAAGTGGAAGGGACTTGATGCCGATAATCCATTGATTGTCACGACTATATCCGAGGCGCCGTTCAAGGGGATGGATCTTGTCCTCAGGACGGCTGATGTTCTGGTCCGCAAATACGGAAGAAAATTCCGCTGGGTGGTCTATGGCAATACCGATGCCGGGTTCTTCGAAAAATTCACCGGAATCAAGGCTGATGATGTCAATGTTACCCCTGCTGGCGTCATTGACGCGGACGGGCTCGCCGAGGCTCTTGTCAATGCCTCTGTGTATGTCCATCCTTCTTACATTGAAAACAGTCCCAACAGTCTCTGCGAGGCCCAGATGACAGGCGTGCCTTCGGTTGCCGCGGATGTCGGTGGCATTCCTACTATCATTGACGATGGCGAGACCGGTATTCTTGCGGAAAGAGGCGATGCCGGCAGTTTTGCGGCAGCGATAGTGTCCCTTCTTGATTCTGAGGAACTTTCCCGGAAAATCAGTGCTGCTTCCGTAAAAAAGTCCTTGGTGCGCAACAACCCTGGCGCCATCGCTGAAAGGCTTATGGAAATTTACAGAATTGTTAAAAATAATGCGGGAGAAAGAGTTTGAAAACCGGCGCAATTGCAATTTTTCCATAGATTCATTATATTTGCGAAATTAAGTTAAAAACAGATTATAAAATGGCATTAGCAGATATCATAAAGAAAATGTTCGGAACAAAGTCGGACCGGGACATGAAACAGGTAAGGCCTATTCTGGACAAGGTGCTGGCGGAGTACGCGACCATTGACAAACTTTCAAATGACGAACTTAGAGCTCTTACTGAGGATTTGAAGAAGAAGCTTCGCGAATGCGAGGCTCCTTTCGAGAAGAGAATCGCCGAAATCAAGGACGAGCTTGAGAAGGATATTCCTGTAGAAGAGAAGGAAACTCTTGCTACTGAGTCAGATAAACTTGTGAAGGAAGAGGACAAGGAAATCGAGAGAGTCCTTGATGAGATTCTTCCTAAGGCTTTTGCCATCATGAAGTCCACAGCGCGCAGGTTCGCGCAGAATCCTGTTGTCGAGGTGACTGCAAATGACTTCGACCGCAATCTCAGCACGACACGTGATTTCGTGAAGATTGAAGGGGACAAGGCTCTCTGGCAGAACCATTGGATGGCCGGCGGAAACGAGGTTACCTGGGACATGGTCCACTACGATGTCCAGATTATCGGTGGTATCGTTCTTCATCAGGGAAAGATTTCCGAGATGGCTACCGGTGAGGGTAAGACCCTCGTGGCGACTTTGCCTGTATTCCTCAATGCGCTTGCCGGAAAGGGTGTGCACATGGTGACCGTGAATGACTACCTCTCCAAACGAGACTCGGAATGGATGGGACCGCTCTACATGTTCCATGGACTTTCAGTAGATTGCATTGACAAGCACGAGCCTAACAGCGATGCCAGAAGAAAGGCATATGAGTGTGATGTGACATTCGGAACCAACAATGAATTCGGTTTCGACTATCTTCGTGACAATATGGCCACAAGAATGAGTGACCTTGTCCAGCGCAAGCATCATTTTGCGATTGTCGATGAGGTGGACTCTGTCCTTATCGATGACGCTAGAACTCCTCTTATCATATCAGGTCCTGTAGCTAAGACTCAGGATGACGAGCAGTACAAGATTTTCAGACCTTACGTCGAGAAACTGTATGCCAGCCAGAAGTCTTTCGTTACCAAGACTTTGAACGAGGCCAAGAAGGCGATTGCCGACGGGAAAGAGGATGAAGGCGCAAAACTTCTCTTCCGTTGCCATAAGGGACTTCCTAAATATCAGCCTCTCATCAAGTTCCTGAGTGAGCCGGGCATGAAGCAGCTGATGCAGAAGGCCGAGAACTTCTATATTCAGGACAATGAGCGCCAGATGCCTGAAGTTACAGATCCTCTGTACTTTGTAATCAATGAGCAGCAGCATTCCATCGAATTGACCGACAAGGGCCACGATGTGCTTGCCGCAGAGGTGTCAGACCCGAACTTCTTTGTCCTTCCGGATATGGGTTCGATGCTGGCTGACATTGAAAAGAGCAGTCTTTCCGAGGCTGAAAAGCATGAGAAGAAGGATGCTCTCATGGAGGATTACGCTCTCAAGAACGAGCGTGTACACACAATGATCCAGCTCCTGAAGGCATATGCGATGTTCGAAAAGAACGTGGATTATATCATCTCCGAGGACGGCAAGGTGAAGATTGTCGATGAGCAGACCGGCCGTATCATGGAGGGCAGAAGGTGGAGTGACGGATTGCACCAGGCAGTCGAGGCCAAGGAGAATGTCGCTGTGGAGGCTGCTACCCAGACATTCGCTACAATTACTCTCCAGAACTACTTCAGAATGTATCACAAGCTTGCCGGTATGACAGGTACTGCTGAGACTGAGGCTGGTGAGTTCTGGTCCATCTATAAACTTGATGTTGTCGTTATCCCTACGAACAAGCCTATTCTCAGGATTGACGAGGAAGACAAGATATACAAGACCAAGAAGGCCAAATATGCGGCAGTGATCAACCGCGTCGAGGAACTTCGCAAGGCTGGTCGTCCAGTGCTCGTGGGTACTACGGACGTCGATACTTCAGAGCTCCTGAGCCGAATGCTCAAGATGCGTGGAATTCCTCACAATGTGTTGAATGCCAAGCAGTTCGCAAGAGAGGCGGAGATTGTTGCACAGGCCGGACAGTCAAGTACTGTGACCGTCGCCACCAACATGGCCGGCCGAGGAACCGATATCAAGCTTTCTCCTGAGGTCAAGGCAGCCGGAGGTCTTGCAATCATCGGTACCGAGAGGCATGACAGCCGTCGTGTGGACCGTCAGTTGAGAGGTCGTGCGGGACGTCAGGGAGACCCGGGTTCTTCTACATTCTATGTGTCATTTGAGGACAAGCTCATGCGTCTGTTCGGCTCTGACAAGATTGCCTCAATGGTGGACAAGATGGGAATGACTGAGGAGGATGCTCTCGAGAGCAAATATCTTTCAAGGAGTATCGAAACTGCCCAGAAGAAAGTGGAGGAGAACAACTTCGGTATCCGTAAGAGACTTCTCGAGTATGACGATGTCATGAACTATCAGCGTGAAGCCATCTATTCAAGACGCCGTAATGCGATGTCCGGCGAGCGTATCGAAATCGATGTGATGAACATGATGATCGACGCTGCCGATGTCATGGTTGAAAAGGCAGAGGGCATGAACTATGCGGACTTCTCAAGTTCGCTGATGGGCCAGCTCTCTATAGATCCGGGCTTCGATGAGGCATTCTGGACAAGTGCAAAGAAGGAAGAAATCAAGAAAGCCCTCACTGCCCAGATGAATGCAGTCTATAACAGAAGAATGGCTGCCATGATCGAGAAGGTTTATCCTTTCATCAAGGAAATACAGGAGACTCAGGGTGAGAAATGGCAGAATATCGCGGTTCCTATCACTGACGGCCGCAAGGTCCTCCAGCTTACCTTCAATCTCAAGAAAGCGTATGAGACACAGGGGCGCGAGCTTGCCAAGTCACTCAGTAAGGTCATCATCCTCTATCAGATCGATGAGCATTGGAAACAGCAGCTCCGTGACCTCGACGACCTTCGCCAGTCTGTACAGAATGCCGCATACGAGCAGAAGGATCCGCTTGTAATCTATAAACTTGAGAGCTACAACCTCTTCGCTTCAATGCTGGAGGCTCTGGATAAGGACGTGCTTTCGTTCCTTCTCCGCGCTACCATCTTCCTGAAGCAGCCGGATCAGGCAGAGCAGGCTCCTAGAGAGGCGGCTCCTCAGCGCAGACAGGACATGTCAAGGATGCAGACCCAGCACGGTGACCTTGCTACAAACGGTGCTCCCAAGACCAAGATGCCGATTCACGTAGATAAGAAGATCGGACGTAATGATCCTTGCCCATGCGGTTCTGGACTCAAGTATAAGAACTGCCACGGAAAGGGGCTTGTATAATGATAATCACTTGTATAATGATAATCAACTGAAGCAAGTTATGAGTAAAACACAAGCACCTGTTGTCAATGTCAATGAGGTCAGCCGTATTTCCACCGGCACAGTTCTCAAGGGTGAGATCAATTCTCCTGTAGATTTGCGCATTGACGGAATCTTCGAAGGACGTATTTTTTCAAGCGGACGCGTCGTCGTAGGCGAGAAGGCTGAAATCAAAGGCGAAATCTTTTGTGAAAACCTCGATTTCTGGGGCAAGATGGATGGCAGCATCTATGTCAGGGACACTCTGACATTGAAAGATACCAGCCGGGTCAAGGCTGACTTGCACATCCAGCACCTCGTTGTAGAGTATGGTTCGCATTTCGACGGCCAGTGCTCTACACTTGCGGAAGGAGAATTCGAGAAGGTTTCAGGAACTGAACCGAAGGCAGAATAAATCATATGTCCAGACTTTTCAAGATACTAGTAATATTGCTGTTGTCATTTCCTTTTATGGGGAATGACGGCAGTAATGTATCCGGAAAGTCTGTCGGCAATGGTTTTGATATACTGCTCTCCCATACCGGTCATTCTTATAGCATTGACAATGCCGATTTGAGCGATGAGTTCTGCTATAATGACTGGAATACTCTTGAAATTGCGTCAGGCGCAAATCAGGTTGTCCCTGTCCGGGTGCACGGCAGTGAATCTGAAAGGACTTCGGAATCGCTTGCCTCAGGCGCCCATTTGAAATCATCGTTCTCCAAGAACGGAAAAATCGAAAGTGTAGTACGTTCCGTACAGTATTGTTTATATACTGGACTTCTTCCGTCCGGCACGGCTTCTTTTTCGAAGCATCTTATAAGTCTCAGAAAGATAAGAATTTAGAATGAGGTTTCGGCTGCGGCATCGCGTCCGGCGCTATCATTGACCTTCACAATTTCGCAGGCGCGTTGTCTGCGGGGAATTTTTATCAACCGGGGACATGTCACATCAGCATTGACAATCCCCACAAAAGAGATTTATTATCATGGAAAAAGAATTTATCCGCGTGCGTTCAGTGCGCGACATCACAATATCACTTGCACTTCTCATTATCGGCGTTGTACTCGTAATCCTTCCTACATCAGTATCTGTCAATATCTTCGGATGCTGTCTGGCTGTTCCGGGAGCGCTCCTGCTTCTTTTCATGAAGACTGATTACAAGGATTCCGTTACCGGTGAGCGCTTCAGCCGCATAATCAAGTATTTCCCGGCAAGCCGCAAGGCTGAGATTATGGCAGCTTTGAAAGGTAATCCTTCTGATATTTCTTGGGAGAATCTGAACAGTGCCAATGACGGTCTCATGATCGACATATACAATTCCAAGTCTGAAGACAAGGTCTGCCTGAGAGTTATGGAATTCGTACCATACAGCTATGTGCCTTGCAGCGACTGGTTCTTGTTCTCTGCCGACAAGGTTTCCAGACTCATGAAGTAGTTTGGCATTGTCTCGAATTTAGACTAAATTTGCAGTCTTTTCCGAATTCGCGGAAAGGGCTGCAAATTATTTTTGAAGGTTACTTAGCCGAGAGGCTTGCTGTAGAAACGATATGCCCGGCATATCAATGTATGTTTTCATGAGATATGAATAAGATTAAGGAAATTCTCCGTATCGGTATCCCGATTATGCTCGGTCAGGCTTGCGTAATTATCCTGGCATTTGCTGACAATATAATGATAGGATGGCACAGCGTGGACGAGCTGGCAGCATCCTCGTTCGTGAACAACATCCTTAACCTGTTCATCATGACAGAGCTTGGATTCGCGGCAGGAATGACTCCGATGAAATACGGTCTGATCAGGGGCAGGAGTTCCGGATCCTGCCCGAAATGTCCGAGGCAGAAATAGATGATGGTCAGCAGGATAAGGCTTATCCCGCCGAGAATCCCGTTCACCGTCAGTCCGTTTTTAAGCGTGGAGCCTATTCCCTTGATGTTTCCTGTCCCGTTGTGCGCTCCGA
>OQVR01000475.1_pt1 | contig 17877 bp, 13 predicted proteins | sample 1691521 | NCBI WGS metagenome assembly OQVR01 (sample SAMN03418256, study PRJEB22391) | human gut metagenome | biome: human-gut; feature: organic feature; material: feces | host: Homo sapiens | place: Tanzania | collected 2013-01
TTCGCACCCCAAGGGGCAGAGTAGATATGGTACTTCGCTCATCCACCCATCTCTACATAGTGGAGCTGAAGCTAAATCAGGATGCAAATGTAACAATGAAGCAGATAGACCTGAAAGAATACCCCCAGCGATTTGCTCTTACAGGTCTGCCTATCGTGAAAGTGGGTATCAACTTTGATATGACAACTCACAATATCACAGACTGGAAGATAGAATAAAAGACCATAAGAAACTATCAGAACAAGGCTAAAATAGCCCCAAAAGGTGTTGCATTCCTAGGAAAGCAACACCTTTTATTTCAGAAGGCATGTCCACCCTCATCCTCGCAATATCTATTGTGCTATTTACAGCCATGATCATTTGGATGACGATAAGAGACTGTCGCAATTACTGATAACGCAGCCTATAACAGCCCTGTCGACTTTACTGCAGCCAAGGTTGAGTACACCCGCAACTATCTCGGCGCAGACCAATGGCAGGCTGTATATGTTCCTTTCGAGGCTAAAGCTACAGATTGGACCGACAACGGCATCACCGTGGCAAGCATCAATAACTTCCATGAGTATGAAAAGGAAGATGGCAGTGGCTATGAGACGGTGCTCGAAGTGAAGAAAGCCACTTCTGGAGAGTTCGATGCCAACATGCCATACGTGGCAAGAACAAGCGGCAGTGACAGTGGAAGCAAGACCATCACCATCAGTAATGCCAAATTGCATAAGGCAGAATCGAAGAAATACGATTGTATGAGTATGACTCGCAAGTATGACTTCATCGGCATCTACACACCACAAAGTGGATTAGGACAAGATGACCCATCTGTCACAGTATATGCTCTTGACAAACAAGGTCGCATAGCACCACTCAAATCTGAAACGACTCTTGGAGCACAACGTTGGTATCTCACGGTAAGTGATCGCAATGGCTCCAGTTTGCCTCAGAATACGAAGTCGCGCATTATTCGAATTGATATGATTGGCGAGGGTTCGACTACTGGCATAAAAGACGTGCAAGTGATAACCAGTAACGAGGCAAATAACATTGCAAAAGCTGGCATATATGACTTGCAAGGTCGCAAGCTCAGCAAGGAACCTACCCAGGGTATCTATATCAAGAATGGAAAGAAATATGTAAAATGAAAAATATAATAAGTATGAAAAAGAAATATCAGAAACCATCAATGGTTGTAGTTGAGTTGGAAACTTCTACTACGCTTTTAGCTGGGTCAGAGAATTATCCACCCAAAAACTATGATAAGATCTATTTCACTGATGAAGATTGTGATCCTGCATAGTATAGTGTTTAATAAAAGCCGAATTACTCAATAGAGTAGCAGGCATATTTTACAACCCTACATTTTGCGGTTGTTCCAAGGGTCTATACACCTCGACAAAAGGGTGTGTAGACCCTTTCATCGTGATAAAAGTTAAAACTAAACGTTGAAAAAATCCTCCCCCTTGTTGGCATTGTCGAATAAAAAACGTACCTTTGCAGCAAAATAAAGAATAGAAACATTGAATAGTAATATTGAATAGAAACAATGAACACATTATACCTGCTTCAATTTGGCTGCCTCATCTTCATGGTGATTAATGCAGCCCTGCTGGTGATGAGCCGTTTGTACGTAAAATGGGAGAACAAGCGATACGAGCACTCTCGCTGGCTCATCGTTATAGCTTTCTTCATGCTCGCCTTTCAGTATCTCGCACAGATACAGGGTGGAATCAGGGCTTCGGGCGATGACCTCGGAGCCATCGTCAACATGCTGATCTATACCCCAAGCTTCGCCCTTATCGCCTATGGCATCTACAATATCGAGACCACCCAACCCCGTCGCCGTCACATGGTCATCGTGAGTACGGTGCTCTGCACCGCCATCTACCTCACCTGCGCCATCGGCTATCTGCATAGCGGCAGCCAGCACATCGGCTGGTGGCTCTACGTGATGCTCCTCTTCTATGCAGCCAGCGTAGTCTATGACGTGGTAATGATTAGCCGCGAGATGAAGAAGCGCAAAAAGATGCTGGAGAGGATGGCTGCCAACGACATCCAGCCCTACTTGAGATACTCCCGAGTGAGCCTCATCCTCCTCTGCCTTGCCGCTCTTGTGATGCCCTTCGCCATCCTTTCCACCACCTTATTAATAATACTAGGTCCCATGGTGCTCTGCGCCCTGCTCTTCTTCACCCTCACCTTCATCTCCCTGGGCACCAACTATGTGCCTACCGAGTCGCTTCTTGATGATGAAGCCGAGCGAATCGTAGCCCAGAGATATGCAGAAACCAGAAGTGGGGGGGCATCTTCTGTAACCTCTTCCGAAGCCGAACTGTCGGCTGATGCAATCACTGAAGACGGCAATCAATCTTCAGAGCCGTCTCTCACCGACGAGCAAAAAGCCATCATCGAAGAGAAACTGCAACAGTGGTGTCTCGGCAATGGCTATAAAGACACCGCCGTCAACATGCTCACCCTATCGGACAGCATAGGCATCACCAGGGCGGAGCTGACGCAATACTTCGACAAGTGTCTTGATACCACCTTCAGAATCTGGCTAGCCAACATCCGTTTCGAGGCAGCAAAGGCGATGATGCGCCAGTTCCCCCAATATAGCAATGACCTTATCTCAGCCGAGTGCGGCTTCTCCGCTCGCACCTATCTCTATCGCATCTTTAAAGAGAAGACTGGCAAAACACCAACAGAATGGCGCACTGGGGGTTGCTGTAATATTAGCCATATAAAATGATGGCTTTTCTGCCAAAAAGTGGCGATAGTGGTGCTAAATCTCTTAAAAAAACATAGTTTTAGCACCACTATCGCCAGTTTTTGGTAAAATCACGCTATCTTTCACCACAATTAATATGTAATGATATCTCTTTGTAGATTTCTCGGCATCTCTTTTCCTATCCTCAAAAGCAAAGAACTCCCGTCTCTTTTCTGAGATGGGAGTTCTTGTTTAAAAGGAATACTGGGCGGAAATCATCAGTTCGCGGGGGCGAAGATAATAGCTGTCAGTCAATGTACTGATGCCGCTATAGATGGTTTCCATATAGTTCTTCTTGTTGAAAAGGTTTCGAAGCTCTGCTGAAAGGCGGAGCTTTTTCATTCTCCATACTGCCGAGGCATCGCCAAGGAGGGTGTTAAGGTGGTTGCCCTCTTGCAGCTCATTGCGATAATGTACGAGCGAGAAGGAGAGGTCCACATGGCTGATGGTAGCGGTGGCAGATACGCTTTGGCGCCAATTAAATAACGATGACTTCGCCATTTTTTGACGTTTCGAGTTGTAAAAAGAGAATTCTCCCTCATAGCTAAAGGCACACCAGGACGGCGAGAAGTCGATGCTGGGCTTCACCGTATAGTTGTCGGCGGTGTAACTGATGGCATTGCCGCTGCTGTATTGCTCGCCCTTGCTGTAGTTGTAACTGCCCTCCAAGCGGGTTTTCAGATGCTGGTCGTAGAAGCCCTTCGATATGTAGAGCGAAGCCCCTAGATTGTCGCTCTTGCTGTCCTGCTTATATAATGAGGTATAGTATTTGCCATCCTCGATGCGTAGGTCGGATGCCGTGTTCATCCAGTTTTTGCTGGCATTGACCGATGCGCTGAAGAAGATTTCCTTGATAGGGCGCTTGTAGTCGTAACTCAACTTGCCATAAAGAGAGCGAGTTATCGGAATGATGTCGCTCGAAGTGTACCAAGAGCGATAACTTTTGCGATATTGCTTTATGGCGTAGTTGGTGGCATTGCCTGTTCCTGTACTGTATCCTGTGTAGATAGTCAACTCTCTACGGAAATCCAATTTCTTATATAAGTAAAGGTAGGGTGATACGGTAAGTAGAGTCTTCTGTGGATAGGTGAAGCGTTCCCAAATGAAGTCGGGAGAGAACGACATACGGAACGTCTCGGTCTTGTATTGCCAGTAAGGGGTGAACTTCCCTGTGATGTTAAGGCTGTTTTTGCCGATTTCATCGCTTCTTTCCTGATATTTCGCATAGATGTTGTTGAGGTCGATACTCATTCTATATTCCTGTGTCCAGTGGAAGCGATTCCTCATCCACTGTAAGGCGTGGGCTGTATGCCAAAGGTTGGTGCGGATGCGATTGCGTTCGTCGTTAACGTAGAGGTCCGCCACACCATGGTGATAGTCGGCAGTGCTACGCCAAGAGAGTTGACTTTTCTTGAAGACGAAGAGGCGGTAGATACTTGCCGAGAGGTCGAGCTTTGGGATGCGGACACGTTGGGTAAGCGTGTCGTTGATGTTTGACAAACCATCGCTTTGTGCTGCGCTGAGGCTGATGCTCTCGTTGCCATAATGCTCAGCCTTGTTTACCTTGTTCTCCCATTGCAGATTGAAGGCATCGCTGATCATCGTCTTGTGGTTGTGCTCCGTGGTAACTGTGGGAGCTTCGCCGCCGAGGTCGTAGATACTCATGTTCTCTCGCTCTTGTCTGGTTACCGTACGAAGATAGTTGGCTTCTATGCGAGTCTCTGCATCGTCCTTGTTCTTCTTGATATGGTTGATGGAGTATTTTTGCGAGGTGTTGAAGCGCAGGCGTTCTTCGTCGATAGGAGCGTCAAGCGATGGTACTGATATCCATGATGGAAGGGAGGCAGGAGCCAGACGATTGCTGTAAGATGCGAGTTGGTTAAGTGCATAGCCGAGATTTTTGCCTGTTCTGTCGTATTCTGCATCATACATCATCTGTTTCTTCTTGCCAATTTGCATGATATTGATGCTTCCGCCTACGTGGGATGGATGCCCTACGAGCATGTAAGGCTTGAGGGTGGGCATCAGTTTGTCGCGGGCACTGTCTTTCAGGGCGATGTTCATCGCTACATTATCCGTAAAGGTCTTGTTCTGGAGCGCCTTGATAGGCTGGTCATGCTCGATGACTTCGGCCTTTTTTACGTCTTTTGCCTTGATATTCTCTTCCAGCTGGTTATATTTGCCACCGGTCAGGTCGAGACCTTCTACTGTGAATCGGTTGATGGGCTTGCCATTGTAGTTGATACGGCCATTCTTCTCTATATCCACGCCCGGCAGCTTTTTCAGTACATCTTTCAGTGAGTTATCTCGTTCGTTGGCAAAGCGGGTGAGGTCGAAAGATATGGTGTCTCGACCCGTGATGCGAGAGCCTTTTACTTGTACTTCCTTCAAGACAAAAGCTGTTGAAGCCATACTGATGATGGTTTCTTTTCCCGATGAAATCGATGTTTTTGTCTTTTTATACCCCATAAACGTGGCCTGCAGTTTGTCGTTGGCTTGCTTTTCGGTGATAGGGAGCACGAAGGTTCCGTCCTCCTTTGTTCTTGTAAACTTCAAAGGCTTTCCATTGCGGAGCAGCGTGATGGAGACGTTGGCTAGACGGTTATGGGTCAATGAATCTTCGACATAACCATGAATCCCGGTAGCTGTGTTGTCGTTATCGAGTAAGATAGGAGTATTTCTCTTGCTCTGCATCGCCATTGGGATGCAGAACAATAGAAAGAAAGCGATGAAACCGATAATTATTTTCTTCATTTATTATTGTAGTTCAATCGGATTGAAGACATTCTTCTTATTCATGAATTTCTTCATGTCAATTGGGTTGCCCTTTTCGTCCTGTATTTTTACGTTCTTGATGTTTAATGTTTCCAACACCATTCCAGGCGTAAACTTTTCTTTGAATTCTCTGAGGTCTTTTTGGCTAATCTCTTCTCTCTTAGCCTTGGGGAACGTGATAGGTGTTGGTGCTGTCAACGTACTCATGCCGATGGCTGTGAATGAATATTCTTTGTTTTCATCGTATGCTTTCAGTATCAAGCCTGGCAGTCCAACCAACTTCCAAGGACCTTCTGGCAAAGGTATGTCTTCGGCGTACCATGCATACCAAGTTCTACCCTTGAAGTTGGTCTTGGCTAGTTGGCAATGATAGCCGATGATGGTTGTTGCGCTGTCGGGGATGAGTTGCCAGTCGGGGGTCTCCACGTTCTCTGTGCATTGGTAATCTGTAGTGCCGACAGATTCTAATTGGATGGATTTGCCTGTAGTTGGATAGTTCTTGTAATAGGAGAACGGGAATCTTCCACCTTTAGGTAAATCGGAGAAGTCGAAATTGTCAGTCTTGGCTTTTTCGTTCATGAGTGAATCCTTTATCTGTTTCGTTCTATCATAGAAGCTGGCCGCCTTTTCGCCAATGTCAAGGCGCATCTCGCTATCTGTGTAGATGAAGGGTTTGATGGAAGGATTGTTCACCCATTTCCCCTCATAGGTAATGCGATACTTGGCGTTGTCGATGTTCTCGACTTCCTCCTTACTGTTTCCCGAGATAGAGCGCACAGTGACATTTGTGACTTGTGCTTTTGTTGCAGCACTTCCCATAAAGAGCAAGGTTGCTAAAGTAAAGATGATTTTCTTCATAATTCTGTCTTTATCTGTTAATCTGCTTGCAAAGTTATACTTTTTGTGGCACTCTGCAAAAAAAACACAGCTATTTATAGCTTTTTAATAGACGCTAAAACTAGCGAAGAGTAAACTAAAAAGTTATCTGTTTTATTTTACATTCCTTTTAGTTGCTCCTTTACTTTCGCTGTAAGTTTAGCTTTTTCCTTTTCATCCTTCAACTTATCAGCTTTTGCCAAGAACATCTGGAGATAGAGTTTGGCCTGTGGCTTCATCTTGGCTCCGATATACATTTGCGCAGCATTGTAATAGTTGTGAGGATCGTCCTCGTCATCATATTCGATGCACTGGGCGAAGGCATGGCCTGCATTCTCGTATTCCAACTTATAGTAATAAAGCTCAGCAAGTTGCTGGTTTACGTATAGTCCACGACTGCGAGGGTAAGCCACGGTTATAGACCGTTCCAGGTTGATGATGGCGTGTCTTGCCAGGGTTTCCTTTTCCACGATGTTCTTGGTCTGTTCGGAAAGTTTCTTGCAAGTCATGCCCAAGTAGAAGAGACTGTTCATATTTGGGTTGTCTTTCTTCATCTCTGCCGCCTTGTTCAGATAGGTATAGGCTTCTCGGTACTTTTCCAAGTTATAATAGCACAATCCTATGACGAGGTTAGACTCAAAATTGTCGAATCCATCGGCTATAAGCTTCTTGTATCTAGGGATGGCTTGCTCGTATCTAAGCTGTAAATAGAGTGAATAGGCAAGCTCCTTGTTGATGAGAATATTCGTGGAGTCACGTTTTTCTACATACGACAAGGCGAAAGCTGAAACCATTTCAGGCTCCCCATGGTTGTTCCATTGCTGAAGTAGGGTGGCAAATACCTCCCCGTCGTATGGGTATTTGCCATAGATAGTCATGCCATATAATTCTACCTTTTTTTTATCGCCAAGATTAAGATAGGAATAGAACATCATGCGCAAGTCTTCATGGTTGAGACTGTCGTTAGGAATGCTATCCATGCAGGCGATGCACTTCTTGTTGTCGCCACGAAGACGATAGCAAGAAGCGAGCTTTCTGAGAACATTCAAATCGTGTGGATGCTCATTGATATATTGCTGGTAATAGGTGATGGCATGGAACGAGTCATGCTCGTTCATGCAACTGTCGCCCTGCAGTATCAAGTGTTGGATGGGAGTCTGCTCTTTTTGGGCTGATATTCCGATGATTCCAAGGAATACCAAACAAGTGATGAATAAATATCTTTTCATACTTATATTGTTCGTTTGTTGTTATGATGTAGAATACGATCAGTTAATCGAGTTGGAGTTACTCCAGCTCGATAGGGTTGCCCTTGTTGCTTCGGTTTAGAGCCTTGATGGCACCTTCGGGTAATTTCTTAAACGTAAATCCAGTTTTTCTCGCTGTTGCTTTGAGTGCTTCTGCTCCATCAAATTTATGCTTAGCCTCTCTTAACTCTTTCTGTGTTACTTTCTCTCTTGCCTTTTCCGTGAAAGTTATGCTTTCGGTCCCATTCATTGTGCTCATACCGATAGCATTGAATATGTATTGTTTGTTCTGGTCGTAAGCAAGTAGAACAAGACCAGGCAGTCCGGAAATTTTCCAAGGTCCTTCGCTTATAGGTATGTCTTCTGAGTACCAGGCATACCAGGTTCTGCCTTTGAAGAGTGCTTTTGCCAACAGGCATTTATAGCCAATGATGGTAGTTGTGCTATCTGGGATAAGCTGCCAGTTTGGCACCTCTAATTGTTCTGTACATTGGTAATAGTTACCAAGGACTTTATCCAGTAAAGTGGTTTGCCCCTTTGATGGATAGTTCTTGTAGAATTCCCAACGGATTCTGCCACCTCTAGGAATTTTACTCATGTCATATTGCCCCGTCTTAGCTTGTTCATCCATGATAGAATCGGATATTTGCTTGGTTCTATCATAGAAATGAGTTGTCTTGCTACCGATGTCAAGTCGCATTTCGCTCTCCCAATAGTTGTAGGGAACTGTTGTGGTATCTGGTACCATTTTCCCATTGTAGGTGATGCGATAGTTTACCTTGTCAATATTGACCACTTTCTCATTTTTGTTGCCTTTCTGAGCATTCAAGCTGCATACTGTGAGTATGGCTGCTAATAATAATGTTATTCTTCTCATAGTCGTTTGATGTTTTGAATTTCGGATGCAAAGGTAACACAAATGATAGAGATAGCCAAATCGGAATTACACGTCAGTGAGTGCAGATGTATTGATAGCGAGAGAGTTACGATTAGGAAAAACTTAAAATACAAGCTTTTTGTAATGCTTCGATAACTTAATGGAGCATAGCGGAAAAATGATGGGAGTGCTTATCTGATGATGTCATCGAACGACTCTGCTCCAGTGTCACTCTTGATTCTCGACTTTCTTACCCTGATATTCGAGAGAGAGTATTGCAGGATTTGCATCACTTCCTCATCGCTCTTGCCGATATGGTAGAGGATGCAGAAGAGGCTTTGTGATGGATTCAAGTCGTAGTTCTCCAATCGTTCGCTATACTTCTCGTCTATCACCTTGAAGCTGGCGAGAAGTTGTCGGATGCCTTGCTTACCTATCTGGCTGATGTTTTGATTTTGTATCGTCATCGAATAATACACCAAGCCTTGGCTGATGTCTGTGAGCTCGGTGATTTGAGACTTGTATTCCTCGATGTCCTTGTCACGACGTTTCAGTTTGCGAAGCTGGGTGGTGATTTCGTGGTTTAATCGTTCGCATTGCTCCGATAACGAAGAGTTCTCCACATCTTTTAACTGGTGCAGTGACTCATGCAAGTTTTTAATAGTTTGGTGAGCCTTTCGGATTCTGGAAATGGAGAGGTAAGTCATCGTCAAGAGAATGATGAGCACGATGATGATTCCTACAAATATATAGGTCTTAACCTTTTCATAGCGATAACGAGTGTTACCACCCTCGTACATCAGTTTTACTTGCTTTTCTTTTTCTGAGTTTTCGTCTTTGGCAAGCAAAGGCGCTTCTTGTCGTAATTCGTGGGCAATACGGTTTGCCATGAGTGTATCTCCTTTTTGTAGGGAGAGAAAATATAAGGGGAGATAATACTTATATCCTAAAGCAAAGGAATAGGATCCCCATGACTTTATTTGTTCTTGATCTATGCTATAGTTTTCTTTGATATGCTGCGTGGCGAAGGCATGGGTTTCCTCGCTGTTTCTTGTGAGCAAGCGATAGAAGTCGATGTTGTTGTCATATTTTACCCCGTGATTGTCTTGCGCTTTCTTTGCATAGCTTATCAAGATGGAATCAGGCACATTGCCCCTGTCCATCAAGGCTTGGAAGTAATGATAGTACATGGGTCCCAAGGTGCTGTCCTTGTTCTCTTTGATTTGATTGGCAACTTCGAAAGCTTGGTCGGCAAGTTCCTGGTCTTGGTTGTTGATGCCACGATAGAGTAGTGCCCAGGCACGGTAGCGGATATTGTTGGTTTGGCGAGCCTCGTCTTCTAACTCTACGGTGTAAATGTTTTGGTGGGTAATGCGGCACAATATGTCGTACATATCCAGTTTCTCCTTTTCTCTCATGTTGCTATCGTAGGCGATGGCCTGTGAGAACCATTTGATGGCTTTTGCGGTATCTCGATAGTTGTTGAGTATCGAGGCTCCCTTATAATATAAGGAACGTGCGAGAAGGGGTTCATCCTTTTCGTTCACGAAGATGTTGATGGCATCGTCTATGTAGTTTTCTTTATAAATGTAACCATTGAGCTGATACTCTATCTTGGCTGTTAAGAGCTTATAGTAGCCTTTGTTGTCGTTGCTGTCAGCACGAGAGAGGAATACCTTGGCTTGTGCTGGGTATTCGTCGGCAAGGTCGTCTATCTCAGGGAAGGATAAGCGATATCCTGAGTCCATGCAGCTGGCGAGAATGGCTAGCTGTATGATAGTGAACAGAAATATGATGATTTTCTTGCTTGTATGAATCATATTGTTATCGTCAAATTATCAACTTTACATTTGTTGTTTCAGAAATCTTTTTGCAAAAGTACAATAAATTGTCGATAAGAGCAAGAAAATAAGCTTTCTATTTCAGATTTTTGTAGAAACTCGCAAAAATCTGAAATGGAAAGCCGTAGAATTATCCCTATCGCTCGATTGGATTGAAGACACGTTTCCTTGCTTTTGGTTTGATCGGTTTTCCATTCTCATCTGTCCACTTTTCGTCCCTTAGCATCTCGCTTCCATCGTCTCTCAGCTTGATTTTGGTGAGGTCAGACTGGGAAACTTTCTCCGTCTTTTCAGGCTTGGCGTATTTGAGAGTCTCTTTGCCTTTCAGGTCTTCCAGTCCGATGGCATTGAGATAGAATTGTTGCTGTGCATCGTAGGCACGGAGTATGAGACCAGGCAGACCGCAGAGTTTCCAAGGACCTTCTGGCACAGGGATATCCTCAGCATACCAAGCCAACCAAGTTCTTCCCTTGAAGTTGGTCTTGGCGAGTTGGCAATGATAGCCGATGATGGTTGCAGTGCTGTCTGGAATGAGTTGCCAATCGGGAGTCTCGTCCTTTTCGATGCAGTGATAGGTTCTCATAGCCCACGATTCTTGAAATAGGATCTGCCCATTCTTAGGGTAGTTTTTGAGAAATTCAAAGTCCATACATTTTACCGGCTCGGCTTTTCTTAGATCAATGACACCGCCTGAAAGCATCATTTGTAAGACTTGCTGTCCCCATTGCTCCTTGGACTGGTTATAGAAGTGAGTGATGTTGCTACCGATGTCGAGTCGCATCTGTGCCTTGCGATAGATATACGGTATTTGTGTGGTGTCGTTCACCTGTTTTGCATCGTAGGTGATGCGATACTTCACTTGGTCGAGGGTGAGCGTGTCCACGCCCGATCTCATCTGTGCTTTTGCGGTCAGGCTGCCTAAGGCGAGGATGGCTGCAAGAATCATTAGAATCTTTTTCATATTCTCTATTTATTTCTTGATGTTTATTTACGAGTAAGACGCAGAGATAGGGAAATGGTAAACAGAATAATGACGGTTCAGTTGAACTATCTGAAGCAGGAGTAGTCTATGTAAATAATATTCAAGGAAGAGACAATCTAGAAGAAACGCCCGTAAAATGGGGAAAGAAGAGATTGAAAATTTTCCCTTAAGGATTTTTATTTTTTTCCTTAAGGGAAAATATATTTTTCCTTAAGGGAAATAAATTATTCCCTTAAGAGATTTTTTTCACCACACTTAACCTGTAAAGTTATTTCTTTGTAGATTTCGCGGCTAAAGATTCTATATGTTTCATAGTCTGTATGCCTTTTTCTTGTTAGCGTTTCTTTTTATCTGTTGCAACTCCTCCATCGTAGAGTACTTGGGTTGCGAGAAGACGTTCTTGATTTCTGAGGTGTATTCCAAAGCTATGGCGATACCTATCAGATTTTTGAGGGAGATGAGGCCCTTTTGTTCGAATCTGGTGATGTTGCTGACGGCAACGCCTGACTTGTCTGCCACTTGCTCACGTGTCAGATTCTTCTCTATTCTTCGTTTTCTGAAGTCGTTTGCCATCTCCTTTGCAATCTCATCAGGATTGTCGTGGAGGTAGTTATCTAATATTGCTAATATATTATTCGTTTCTTGCATAATCGTTGGGATAATAATAAGATATTATCAGTTGCAAAGATACAAAAAATAATGTTATGTTCCAAATAAAAATGAACTAAAAAGTCAAAATCCCTCTTAACCTTGTCTCTTTTCCCCAAAAGCAAAGAACTCCCGGCTCTTTTCTGAGAAGGGAGCTCTTGTTTAGAAGGAATACTGGGCGGAAATCATCAGTTCGCGCGGGCGAAGATAATAGCTGTCGGTCAATGTGCTGATGCCGCTATAGATGGTTTCCATATAATTCTTCTTGTTGAATAGGTTTCGAAGCTCTACTGAAAGGCGGAGCTTTTTCAATCTCCATACTGCCGATGCATCTCCCAGGAGTGTATTCACCTTGCTGCCTCCTTGCAATTCGTTATGGTAATGTACCAGTGAGAAAGTGAGGTCGATATGACTGATGGTGGCGGTGGCTGAGAAAGTCTGCTTCCAGTTGAATAGCGATGAAACCGCTTGATTCTGGCTCTTGGAATCATATTTCGTGAATTCACCCTCATAACTCAGGGCGCACCAGGATGGTGAGTAGTCAATGCTTGGCTTCAAGGAATAGGTATTGGCAGTATAGCCGATGGCTTTCCCCGATGAGTACTGTTCGCCCTTGCTGTAGTTGTAGCTGGCGGTGAGTCGGGTCTTCAGATGCAGGTCGTAGAATCCCTTGGAGATGTAGAGCGAACCTCCGATGTTATCGCTCTCGCTGTCCTGCCTGTATAAAGAGGTATAGTAATTACCGTTCACGATGCGCAGGTCGGAAGCTGTATTCATCCAATAGCGGTTGGCGTTGATTGATGCTGAGAAGAAAACCTCCTTGATAGGACGCTTGTATTCGTAGGAGAGATTCCCGTACAGCGAACGGGTGATAGGGATGATGTCGCCCGAAACATACCAGGAACGATAACTGCGTCGATACTGGCTCAAGGCATAGTTCTTCGCATCGCCCGTACTGGTGGTATATCCGAAATAGGCTGTCATTTCCTGACGGAAATTCAACTTCTTGTTGAGATATAAGAACGGTGAAACCGCCCATAATGTCTTCTGCGGATAGGTGAAGCGCTCCCAGATAAGGTCTGGAGAAAACGATATTCTGAAGGTCTCTGTCTTGTATTGCCAGTATGGAGAGACCTTACCTGTCAGGTTGAGACTACTCTGACTGATAGCTTCATTTCCATCATTTTTGATGTGGATGTTGTTGGCATCTATGCTTATCTGATATCGCTGCATCCAGTGGAACCGGTTCTTCTGCCAAGAAAGGGCGTGGGCTGTATGCCACAGGTTGCTGCGCAAGCGGCTGCGATCGTCATTCACGTAGAGATCGGATACTCCATGGTGATAATCGGCAGTGGAGCGCCAGGAGAGCTGACTCTTCTTGAAGACAAAGAGACGGTAGAGACTACCTGCTATGTCTATCTTTGGGATGCGGATGCGCTGGGTAAGCGTATCGTTGATATTCGACAAGCCATCGTTCTGGCTTACGTTGAGGCTGATGTTCTCATTGCCATAATGATTGGCTTGGTTTACCTTGTTCTCCCATTCCAGTCTGAAGATGTCACTGATCATCGTCTTGTGATTCTGCTCCGTGGTTGTAATCGGGGCTTCACCGCCAAGGTTATAAACAGAGGTGTTCTCCCGTTGCTGGCGGACAACCTGGCGCAGATAGTTCGCCTCAATACGGCTTTCTGCATCCTGCTTGTTCTTCCTGATATGGTTGATGGAGTACTTCTGGGTAGTATTGAATCGCAATCTTTCATCGTCTATTGGCGCTTCCAAACTGGGTGCACTATGCCAGGAAGGCAATGCTGCAGCTTTCAATCTGTCGCTGTAGGAAGCAAGGGTTTCCAGAGAGTAGCCAAGATTCTTACCGGTTCTATCGTATGCGGCATTATACATCAGCTGCTTTTTCTTGCCTATCTGCATCAGATTGAGTTCGCCACCTACGTGGGTAGGACTACCAATCAGCAGATAGGGCTTGATGGTAGGCAACAGTTTATCTCTGGCACTGTCCTTCAGGGCGATGTTCATTGCTACATTATCCGTAAAGGTTTTGTTCTGGAGCGCCTTGATCGGTTGGTCATGTTCGATGACTTCGGCCTTTTTCACATCTTTTGCCTTGATGTTTTCTTCCAGCTGGTTGTATTTGCCGCCGGTCAGGTCGAGTCCTTCCACGGTGAATCTATTGATAGGTTTACCATTGTAGTTGATACGGCCATTCTTCTCAATATCCACGCCCGGCAGCTTTTTCAATACATCTTTCAGGGAGTTGTCTCGTTCGTTGGCAAAGCGGGTAAGATCGAAAGAAATGGTATCTCGCCCTGTGATACGGGACCCTTTCACCTGCACTTCTTTCAGCACGAATGCCGTGGAAGCCATACTAATTACGGTTTCTACTTCCGATGAAACCGCCGTTTTTTGCTTTTTGTAGCCCATATAGGTAGCTTGCAGCATATCGCCAGCTTGCTTTTGTGCTATGGGAATCAGGAAAGTACCGTCTTCCTTGCTTCGTGTAAACTTCAAGGGCTTTCCATGGCGCAGCAGAGTAACGGATACGTTAGCCAGGCGGTTATGTGTAAGTGAATCTTCCACATAACCGCTAATCTTCTCTTGGGCAAACGCATGGCACGCCACGAACAGAATAGTGAAAAGAACTATTATTTTCTTCATCTTTTTTCTCTCTTTTCTATTTTACCTTAGACACTTATCTTGCTAATGTCTTTAAGACGCTTGTCTGGCAAAAAAGTAAACTGCTAATTATCTTTCAATCGGATTGTATGGCTCAGCACGCTTGGAATGCTTCAGGATATTTCCTTTTTCATCCTTGATCTTTACAATTGCAGCATACTTGGCATCTTGAAGCAGATAACCGATTGGATCGGCATAGTATTTTTTGTAAATGGAGGTCAATGATTTGCGGTCGATAGGCTCGAAAGTCTTACCTTTATAATAGATAGGTATGGAGCCTTTGCCTGTTGTGAGTCCTACAGCTGTAAATCCATAATCGTTCTCGGAGTCGTGAGCCTTGAGAATCAATCCCGGCAGTCCGCTCAGCTTCCAGGGACCATTGTCAATAGGGATGTCTTCCGTGTACCATGCAATCCATGTTCTACCCTTAAACTTGGCAATAGCCTGGTGGCACTCGTAACCGCAGATGGAATCGATACTGTCTGTGAGTTGCCAGTCTATCGGTTCCATCGGTTCAATGCACAAATATCTGTCAGCAGCAAAGAAATCGAGATAGGCAGTCTTGCCCTGTTCTGGATAGTTCTTATATACTTTCCAATTAATCTGTCCGCCATTACCGGAGAAATTGACAGGTATTCCTTTTGCCATATTTGCGGAGATGGTAGAGTCTCTTTGGAATATCGGATAACTGTAGAATGCGGAATACTTGTTGCCAATCTGCAAGAGCATTTTCTCTTCGATGCGGCCAATGAGGGTGTCGGTCTTGGTATATTTCTTTTCGTAAATATACTCGGCATCATACACTACCTGATACTTTACCTGATCTATGGAATCTCCCATGCCGATGCTTGATTCATCGAACAGGTTTACTGTTTGAGCTTGGAGCATGCAAGCATATAATGCAAGCCATGCTATTAATAATACCTTTTTCATAATCTTCGTCTATTATTCATTATTTTATCTGTTTCATTCGTTTTTGTGATGCAAAGGTACTGAGATCATCCGATGAAATCGATGATTTCTGTTACTGAGTTATTACTTTTGCATCTTTTCGTCTATTATTATTTTATTACTCTTGCCTTTGTTTACGGATTTTTCAGTAACTTTGCCGTCAAAATTCAAAAGATCAGGAAAGTATGAACAGTAACAGTAAGCTGAAAATAGTATGGATGGTATGTGGAGTAGCAATCGCATTGTTGTTCTGCACGCAGGCTTATTGGCTCCATCTTCAATGTCAATATAGCTTAGACCAGCAGGTAGAGCAATTCAAGAAGGATTGTGATGAGGTGTTGGCGCAAGATTTGAAGAATAGAAAAAAGTTGCAGGAGAATTCATCTACGAAAGGTAGAAGAGATACGGTTATGCTTAAGATAGAATCTGAATATGATATGAAGAAGGGATGTAGCCGTACAACGCTTTCTTTTTGGAACAATCATCGCTTTCTTGTCCGTTTGAATGATCCTGATCTTACGGGTGATGATGCTTATCTCATCATTAGCAGATATCTGGCTTATAAAGGTAAGCATCCCTCGTTGGCTTCTTATCAAAGATTACTGGATGATAAGGGATATGGGAAGATATCCTCTTTTCGCCATTTAGATTACAAGACCGTCTTCCTGAATGCAAAATATGATGTCGAAGGCAGATGGTCACGTGTGGTGACGGTGAAGTATCAGACGAACCCAATGTTTCGCCAAGGTATTTCTTTTCAGGTGCCCATTCCTATTACTCGAACGCTCAAAGCCATGATGTGGCAATTGATAGGAAGCATCTTTCTCTTTTTCATCTTGATAGGATGTCTGTATTATCTGGTTAAGACCATAGTCTTCCAGAAACGCATTGATGGCATTCGCCATGAGTTCCTGAAGAATATGATTTATGAGTTGAAGCAACCGAAAGAAGGCGGCAAAGGTGAAGAATCTGCTGTTTTTATCGGTTCCATTGCTTTCTACTATGCGCAGAATGAACTGCAATGTGGTAATTCCAGAGTAGTCATCACATCTCGTCAAGCTGAAATTCTGAAGCTTCTTGCCGAGAACCAGAACCAGCTTGTAGAGCGGGATTTCATACTGAATGAAGTATGGGGTGATGACTCATACTCCAATTCCCTTGCCCTGAACGTGCAGATTACCTATCTTCGCCGGGCATTGAACCTGGATGAAAAGGTAAGCATCGAAGCTGTCATCAAGAAGGGATATATCCTGCGAACCTGTTGATCTTGTTATCAACTCTCATCTTTTTAGAAAGGTGGGAGTTTTTTTATCTTAATTTATTTTGTCCTTCACCTATTTTGTTGTAACTTTGCAGGCAGAAATTCGAATTTAAATTATTTTATGTAATTATGGCAAAAAAAGCTCTTTTAATGATTCTCGACGGATGGGGAATCGGTAAGCATGATAAGGGTGATGTTATCTTCAAGACTCCAACTCCTTATCTCGATTATTTGACAGCAGTTTCAGCACATTCTACTCTCCAGACTTGTGGCGAGGACGTTGGTCTTCCTAACGGTCAGATGGGTAACTCTGAGGTAGGTCACCTCAACATCGGTGCTGGTCGTGTGGTATATCAGGACCTCGTTAAGATCAACAAGGCTTGCGAGAGCGGTGACATCTTGAAGAATCAGGAGATCATCAACGCTTACAGCTATGCTCAGAAGACAGGTAAGAAGCTCCACTTGATGGGCTTGACTTCTACCGGTGGTGTTCACTCTTCTTTGGATCACCTCTTCAAGTTGATTGAGATTGGTAAGGAATATGGTTTGAAGGAGACATACGTTCACTGCTTCATGGATGGTCGTGATACAGACCCTAAGAGCGGTAAGGGCTTCATCGAGGAGGTTCAGGCTTGCTGCGACAAGAACGGTGCACACATCGCAAGCATCGTAGGTCGTTTCTATGCTATGGACCGTGACAAGCGCTGGAACCGTGTGAAGGAAGCATACGACTTGCTCGTTGAGGGTAAGGGTAAGCAGGCTGACGATATGGTGAAGGCAATGCAGGAGAGCTATGATGAGGACGTAACTGACGAGTTCATCAAGCCAATCAATAACTCTAAGGTTGACGGTACTATCCAGGAGGGTGATGTTGTTATCTTCATCAACTACCGTAACGACCGTGCCAAGGAGTTGACACAGGTATTGACTCAGCAGGATATGCCAGAGGAAGGCATGCACACCATCAAGGACT
>OQVR01000476.1_pt1 | contig 17856 bp, 10 predicted proteins | sample 1691521 | NCBI WGS metagenome assembly OQVR01 (sample SAMN03418256, study PRJEB22391) | human gut metagenome | biome: human-gut; feature: organic feature; material: feces | host: Homo sapiens | place: Tanzania | collected 2013-01
GCCAGTATTGACCATGTGGGCACCGACGGACTGCTACACCTTGTCGACAGCCAAGGAGGCAGACGCACATACTCACTAAAAGAAGTGAAGTTCATCATATAATGACATAAAACGCCCTACTCTTTTCCTACTGTCAGATTTTTGCAGTAACTTTGCCAATAACAAACCGTATACTATATTTTCAAAACAAATATAATAATACACAATAAAAAAGACAAAAGAATTATGAGCAAGTTCAACAGAATCCTTCTCAAACTCAGTGGCGAAAGTCTCATGGGTAAGCAGAGTTTCGGAATCGACCCAGTTCGTCTGGGAGAGTATGCACAACAGATTAAGGAGGTGCACGAAATGGGAGTGCAGATAGGTATCGTTATCGGCGGAGGCAATATCTTCCGTGGTTTGAGCGGTGCATCGAAGGGCTTCGACCGCGTTAAAGGCGACCAGATGGGCATGTGTGCCACAGTCATCAACTCTCTCGCTCTCAGTTCTGCACTCGGAGCTATCGGAGTGAAGACCAAGGTGCTCACTGCTATCCGTATGGAGCCTATCGGCGAATTCTACTCTAAGTGGAAGGCCATCGAGGCTATGGAGAACGGTTACGTATGCATATTCTCTGCCGGAACCGGTTCGCCTTACTTCACTACTGACACTGGTTCAAGTCTGCGTGGCATCGAAATCGAAGCCGACGTTATGCTCAAGGGCACACGCGTTGACGGCATATACACAGCCGACCCAGAGAAAGATCCAACCGCAACCAAGTTCAGCGATATCACTTACGACGAGATTTATACTCGCGGCTTGAAAGTGATGGACCTCACTGCCACAACAATGTGCAAGGAGAACAACCTCCCCATCTATGTATTCAACATGGACGTTGTGGGCAATCTGAAGAAGGTTATGGACGGCGAACCTATCGGAACGCTTGTACATAACTAAAATTTATAAAAAGCCCTGATTCCATTCCTGAATCAGGGTTTTTCATAAAAATAAAAGAAAATAATTCGATCTATACTGTTGAAAAATTTCTTTTTCGATTTATTTTGTCATTCTGTCATTTCTTGATGTAACCGTTTGATATATAGGAATATAGTATGCTGACAGATTTGTTTATATTTACAATGTCTGTCATTAATCTGTCATAAAACGGGTTTAAACTGTCATTAATCTGTCATAAAACCAGCCGTATTCCTTTGTTTTGGCAAATATGGCTTAGTCAAGAAGCGACTTTCGAGTCATCAGAATGCGACTTTTGAGTCATTAGGATACGGTTTCCGAGTCATCAGAATACGGTTTTCGAGTTCTAACCAGCATGTTTGCGATACGTAAGTGCCATAGATACGATTCTATCTCCCATACTTAGAAACTTATCTCCCATACTTAGAAACTTATCTCCCATACTTAGAAATTTATCTCCCATACTTACGAAGCTAACTCCCATGATTAGAATTAATATCCCATGATTGTAAGCGGCTCCGCGTTTATACCATTGTAGCATTTTCATTTGTTCGTGCTTTTGCACCATAATTGACATAAATCTCATGATTATGCCCCTAAATCCCACGTTTATGAACCCTACTTTGTGATTTATGACTTCAGGCGTCGGGCACTTGGTTGATACCCATTATCTCGTCAATAGCATTGAGTGTCAGATAGTTAGGGTGGTTTGATGAGCATATTGCGGTATGACAGATAATGACAGATTCTTCTTGAATAAAAACTTCTGTCAAGTACCTATACTTGCTTGATACATAGTATATTACTAAAAGTGTCTGACAGAATGACAGATTTTTTTCCAGAAAAAAATTCTATATCATCATCACCTTTCCATCTTCAGAATCTGAAGCCGAAGATATATGCGTTTCCCTTTGTCTGTTCGGGATAAAGATGTAACTTTGCCGTGATAAAAACCACGCAAATTATTATTCCGTGAGGGGGCGACCTGTCCAATGTCCGTCTTTTTCTCAAGAGATACAAGGCTGTTTCCGATTCCGTCTGTATGATCAATGCCATGCAAACCGTGGCGAAGGGACGCTTTGAATGATATTTTAAAGGTTTCTTATTCCGAACTGAGGTGAAAAGAGAGTGCGTCGTTTTGACACACCTTCAAATAATAAGAAAAACTTAGTAGTTATATGTTATTTCACTATAACCTTCATCGTCCTTCCATTGCTCATCTTCAGAATATTCAAGCCCTTTACCGGGTGTATTGTGAAGCTTGTTTTTTAGCGTGAAGACAGAGCTACAGGAAGGCAAGATATTGGCAATATAGCGTTGATGATTTTATTTAAGGTAGAATCTTTTAAGAGAAGAACAAGCGTTCTTTGAATTTTTTCATAACTTTGCATATCGTAAATATAGAAAAATTAAAGAAGGCACTAACATCTTAAACAAATTACAGAAAAATGAAATTTTCAAATCATTTCTTATCCTGCATTAAGGCAATACTGCCAGCCGTGGCTATTACATGCGCCACACTGTCTGCAACAGCACAGATCAACGATTTGCCCCGTGTCGCACCGGAATCGGTGGGCATTAGCTCAAAAGTTATAGCCAATTATTTTGACTCAGTAATGAGTCTCAGGGGCACAGAGATACACAGCGTGCTGCTTATGCGCCACGGCAAAGTTATTGGTGAGATTCATCCGGCTCCCTTTAAGGCAGAATATGGACATACCTTGTTCTCGGCAAGCAAGACATTTACCTCTGCTGCCATCGGCATCGCCATAAAGGATAACCTATTGCGCATTGATGACCGTCTCGCCACATTCTTCCCCGACCTCTTGCCGGAAAAGGTGTCGCCACGATTGGCTGCCATCACCATACGCGACTTGCTCACTATGAACTCTGGGTTCAAACAGACTGACTACGTGCGCAACAACGAAACCGAGTGGGTGAAGAAATATCTCGCCGTTGACGTGGTGGCTGAGCCGGGAACAAGGTTCAAGTATGACTCTATGGATACCTATTTGCTCGCTGCCATCATACAGAAGGTGACAGGACAGACTATGTTCGACTATTTGAAGCAGCGTATGTTCGAGCCACTCCACATCACCGAGGCCAACTGGGAGAGAAGTCCCGAAGGAATCAACTGTGGTGGATGGGGATTGTATCTGCAGTCAGAATCGTTGGCTAAGTTTGGACAACTACTCCTAAACAAGGGTTCTTGGCAGGGCAAGGAGATTATCCCTGCGTCGTGGGTTGAAGAAATGATGAAGCCACACGTGAGTGATACCGGAGGCGATAGCTACTGCTACCAGATGTGGGAATGCAGCAATCCCAAGACCGCCCGTGCCGACGGTGCTTATGGTCAATATATTATCGTGATGCCCAACGAGGATATGGTGGCTGTGGTTACACAGGTGATAAGAGGAGGCAAAGCAGGAAGAAGAGAGCAGCAGATGCTGTTCAAGGATGTGCTCGGCGCAATCAAGAGTGAGGCATTGCCAAAGTCGGCTGCCGATTTCAGACTCTTGCAGAAGAAATCTGCCTCATACGTGCTGCCTTATGCCGAAGGCAGGTCGGCTGCCACAAGCAAAGCTGTTCTCAATAAGACATTTACTTTCGACAAGAATGCTTATGGTTGGAAGAGCGTTCGCATCGTGAAGGTCGGTAAGAACCTTAAGCTGTTCATCGATACCGAGGATTGTGGAACCAATGAGATAGAGTGTGGCTATCGCAAATGGACATTGTCTGAGGTGGCTACAAAGTTCCCACCAAATGCGCGTGGCAACACCAAGGGCGCTTTCTCTGGCTTCACTTCTCCGTTCAAGGCAAGTGCCAGCTATGGCTGGACTCGTGACGGTAAACTGAATGTAAAGGTACTTTATGTAGATTGGATGAGTGGTGCGAAGTTGCAGTTCGACTTCGTACAGAACCAGATGACGTTACAGGAGAATTATAAAAGCAAGGCTTCTCTGCTGAGATTTAAGTAATTGGTATGTAAAAGATATGAAGACGATACTTGCGATAGACTCATTCAAAGGCTGCATGTCATCCTCTGAAGTGGAGGAGACCATAGCCGGGGTGCTAAATATGAATGGTGTGGAGACGTTGTGCCTGCCCATGTCTGACGGCGGAGAAGGAATGCTTCCGGTGTTCACTTCTGCCATGAGCGGAACGCTGGAACCCGTATATATCCACGACCAGATGATGCGTCGTGTGGATGCCCAATACGGCGTTATGCCCGACGGCACGGCAATAATAGAGGTGGCGCAGGCTTGCGGACTGACCCTCGTAAAGGAGGAGGAGCGCAATCCGATGCGTTCCACCACCTATGGAGTAGGGGAGCTGCTGTCGAGAGCCATTAAGCGTGGCTGCCGTAACTTCATCATTGGTCTTGGCGGCACAGGCACGAGCGATGCCGGAATAGGAATGATACGGGCACTCGTTGACATCTTTGCCCGTGGCAAGAATTTCGACGAGGCTCTGAAGACGGAGCTTGGCGAATGTCGTTTCACTCTTGCCTCCGACGTAGACAATCCTTTGTGTGGCAAGAATGGTGCTGCCCATGTCTTTGCTCCGCAGAAGGGAGCCACACCAGAGATGGTGGAACAGCTCGACAGGAGAGCAAGACTCTTTGCCGAGAAATCAGCTTTGCATTTCGGCTTCGACAAGTCAAACGAACCGGGAGCGGGAGCAGCCGGAGGCTTGGGCTATGCCTTCATGCAGTATCTTGGAGCGGAGATGAAGTCGGGAGCCGACCTGCTCTTGGACCTTACAGACTTCAACGGCAAGATAAAAGATGCCGATTTGATAATAACAGGTGAAGGAAGTGCCGACCGCCAGACTCTGATGGGCAAGCTGCCGCAGCGTATACTGATGCGTGGAAAGCAGTTGGGGGTACCCGTCGGACTCGTCGCTGGGGGAGTGGAAGACAGGGAAGAGCTTCTTTCCGCAGGCTTCTCCTTTGTGGAAAGCATAACGCCGGAAGGCATGCCGTTGGAAGAAGCAATAAAAAAAGAAGTGGCATTCAGCAACCTCCGTCGCTTTGCCACTTCGCTTATTTATGAGAAAACATAATATCTTATTACTGAATTATCATCTCATAACCTTCACGACCTTGCCGTTGGAATACTTTTCAATGGTAATGCCATGATAGTCATTGTTGACTTTTGTGCCGTTGAGGGTATATCTTGCCACAACGGTTGATGCCGTGTTCTGTATTGTTGATGTAGAGATACCGCTTGTAGCATTAAGAAGCTGCCTTGCGGCATTCTCAATCTTGCAGTTCTTTATATCGTCGGCATCATAGTTGTATACGAACGCAACAACCTCCATATTGTCCTTGTTCCATGCCGGGTCAATATCGAAAGAACAGTTGTATGTGAAGAACTTGTCAGTCCATTCTATCTGCTCTCCCCAGATGGCGTTATAGGCACGTGTCAGATGCTGCTGGAAGTATTTGCCGCTGACGCCAGCCTGACTTATAGCCTCCACATCGTTCTCTATAAGGTAAACCATAACGTAAGGATGTTCAGCCGAATACAGTTCGTTACATACGCCACTTACGTTGACGCCAAGTCTGTTGCTTGCATCATCTTTGTCGAGCGTCAGATTGACGATGGCATTTGTAGACAGTTCTCTTTCATTTGCCACGGCAGCTTTCAGAATGCTGTAGTTGGCTGGATTGAAGACAGGAGTCGGCAGGTTTGCTGTCGTCGTGAAGTAAGGCATACGGTCCACCATTGCTGCCGGTGCATAAGTGTTGTCTGAGTTGTTGTAGAACCATAGCAGTTTTTCTTCCTCATATTTCCCTTTGCTGTCTTTCTTGCCAAGTGTGAAGTCATCGGTATAGTATCCAACGTGGTGTGCCACTACAAACACGTTGTCGGCATATCCCTCTTCCTGAAGCAAGGTGTGGATGTTGGTCGCAGCCGTAGGGCAGTTGCTGCATTTCTCTGTCGTAAACTCTTCAAGCACCACATTCTTTATATATGTATAGAACGGCACAGTAGTGTTGTTCTCGGCGTTGCAGTCCGTGGCATTGTCGATGCCTGATAGCTCCACGGTCCAGGAAGTCTTGTCGTCGGTATATACATTCGGGTCGAATGTCACGCTGATGGTAGTATCGGCAAGCGATGCCAGTTCTGTGTCAACATGCGACGAAACGGTATTCCCGTTGCCGGTCTTCATAGTCAGAGTGTAGCCCTCCACGTACTTCGTGCCATAGTTATGCACGCTGAGAGTAAGACACATTGCCGTGGCACTCATGGCAGGCTTGGGTGTTATCTTTGCAGAACTGATGCCCAGGTCATATTCCGGCAGGTTGTCGCCAGTTACGAGAGCCTCTATGCTCAGCACACCCTCGTCGCTGACATCTTTCCAGTTGCCGGTGCCTTGCTTGATGAAAGACGTGCCGATACGTGATGGCTGCACAATGCTGATGATCTCCGAAGTAGCCTTCTGCCTGAAGCTGTAGCCTACATACAGTCCGTCCTCTATGTCGTCAAGAGTGAAAGGTTTGTCGAAAACAAGCTTGTTCCAGCCCTTCACCACATTCTTCGTACCAACCTTTCTTATAGCCTTCGCTTCAGCAAGGTTCTCCCCGTCCTTGGTCTTCCTTACCCATACGACGAGAGTGTCGGTATTAAGAACGTTCACAAGACCGGCTCTGATACCGGCAATCCTGTTTCCTTTGTAAGCAGACAGAGCATCTTTCGACAGGTATATTGCAGCATTGTTCCATGCCTTGCCGTCCTGCTTGTGTTCTGTAGTGCTTGCCACTTTCCCGTTGCAGTATCCAATGGCCAGAGTGTCGCTCTGTGCGAAACCGCTTGTTGCAAGGAGAGTGAGCATAGCAGACAATAATATCTTTTTCATACTTCAGAATTATTTGAATATTTTCTTTACTTGTTTGCCGTTCTTCACGATGATGCAGCCCTTGGATGATTCGGCAACCTTGCGTCCAGCCAAGTCAAAAGTCTCAGCCTTCTTGCCTTCCTCGTTGCCAATCTCGCTTATTCCAGTTGCTGAAGGCAATGCCACGATACACTCATCAGAACGGTAAGAACGGTCTGTTCCGTCAGAAGCCTGTATGCGGTAGCTGTATTTCTCTCCACCGTTCAATCCCTTGAAGTCCAAAGCAGTCTTTCCTTCGGTCTTTACCTCATTGTAGCCATCCACCGGAGTTCTGAGAGTTTCGTGAATACTTGCCACTACATCATCGATGACAACGAATCCGCTTGTGCGTTCAAGTCTGATGCGCACCTTGGCAGCTCCGTCCGTTGCCACCTTAATAGTCTGTGCGGTAGTAGGAGCATCGATGGTCTTAATCTCGTTCCATTCCCCATTCTCTTCAACTTCAATATGAATCTTGTTTCCAGCCTTGCTTGAGCGTGCCCAGAAAGAGAGCGTCTCCATCTTGCTTTCAGGATAAGCCACGATGAGATAGTCATTGTCGTTTGACAGACGTAGAGAGGGTGCAGCATTGCCGTAATATCCTTTCACCGAGTAGTAAGTCTGGCTGTTTGTACTCCATAGTTCCGGCAGTCCGTCATACTTGTCGGTAAAGTCGTAGCCTTTGTCTGTAGTCTGTTCATTGAAAGTATGATGATACAGCGTTGCGAGATAGTCTGTCGCACCTTCCACATCATTCCATGAAGCTTTGAAACCATCGCTTGTAATATCAGTAGCAGTCAGTCCGTCTGGCATTCTCTTGGAGAAGACGAGCGGCAGAGTCTGCACAGGCACGGTAGTGTTGTCAGAACTATAACTTGCCAGCGTTGCTGAAACACTCACCTCATAGTCGGTCAGAGGCGTTAGTCCGTCGATGTTCAAAGTCGCAGTCTGAGGGAATATCTTGTCGTTAAGTCCCTGCAGATAAGTTTTGTTTCCTTGCTTGTCGGTAGTATATGCACTCACAGTATACGATGTGGCGTCAGCCACAGGGCTCCATGTAGCCACGAAGCTGCTGTCCTTTATGTCGCTTACGAGTACAGATTCCGGTGCAGGCATTTTGAATTTCGTTCCAGCAAGAATCATGCGTATGGTATCGTTGCGCTCTGCTACATGGTCAATCTTCAGCAGGTCGTTTCCAGCCCATGACTTCAGTTGGTATTGAGTAACATTTGCTGTTCCCGGCATGATGTCGCCGCTTCGGGTGGCGTCAGTAGCCGAACCGTCCACCTCCACGATATCCACACGCTGATGGGCAATGTCCGTATTCACATAGTTTCCTTTCCATGCCGCTTCGTCCATGTCAATATGCCATGTCAGCATGCCGTGGCCCGGCAGGTACTTGTCCCACCCCGTCTTCTGGCGGTTTTCAAGAATAAAGTATTCGTTGTCGTTAGTTCCGTCAACCTTTATTCTGTATGCCTTGTTGCAGTCGGCGAGATAAGGCAGCACGTTGATGCTGTCGGCATCAATGTTCAGGTCGGTATAGTCGAGCCAGCCAAGCTCAGCACGTTCGAAGGCAGAGAATACAGGCGGTGTGTTCATATCGTTGTTGTAGGAGCCGGAAGCCATAGTGTCCCATGCTCCCAGTCCGAAAGTAAGCATACCGTATGATGTATCATAATGGTCAGCCAGTCCGAGCACATGACCGAACTCATGAACGAATGTTCCGATACCGGTAGGCACCTTGGTGCCGTCACTCTTGTAGCGTAGTTCGTTGCTGCAGGTGTAGCGGTCAATCTGTTTGCCGTCGAGCACGAGGTCCTGCTTCCATCCTGTTTCTCCGAGATACCAAGAGTGTGGCCATATCAGTTCCGTGCCGTTAGGCGTGTCAGCTTGTCCGTTGCCGGCATAGAAGAAGTAAATGTTGTCCACCTTGCCGTCGTTGTCGGTATCATAGTCGGCAAAGTCGATCTCGTCGTCAAGAGCCTGGCATGATTCAATGATAGCCTCGTAGATTTTCGCATCCTGCGAAGGGGTGTCGCTGCCGTAGTAAGAGGCTGGTTTGGACAGCTTCACCGGACCTACGACATCAAATTCAGGGTCAAACTTGTTGAACGACGAGGCATGGTAGAAGTCTACTGCCGAACCGTTGATGCCTGTACCCTCCCATGTGAATCCGGGCGTGTTAAGCAAGCCGTTGAAGAACTGCTTCGGGTTGTCTATTGATGTGAAGTTTGTGTCGCTGAACTCCCACAGGATGACGAGGGACTTCTTATGTCCAATTGTAGGGAAGTCGTTGATGCGTATGCGCTTTGGCGAACCGGCTTTTCGGGAACCATTGCTCTTTGTCGTTTCAAAACTTCTGTTCTGCAAGGCTGCCTTTTGTATGGCATTCATATCCATCTTCGCAACGTAGGCCTTAGCCTTCATGTCACGGTCGGCGGCATCCTTGGCGATGATGCCGCTGCCCGAGAGCCTGCCAGCCTTGAGCTGTGCATATTCAAAGGCATGGGTCTTGGCGTTGTAGAATAGGGGAGTGCCGTCGGCGGAAAAGAGCATGTGGCAATGTTCGTCGCCACGCATCATTACTGTTACGTAAGACCCGTCGGGTTGTCTCATCTTCTTGGCTTGCGGGTCAGCAGGTATTGCCATCATGGTCTGTGTGGATGCTATTGCAAGCATAGCCAGAGCTGTCAGTATGTTCTTTTTCATTATCTTTTCTCTTATTGTTATTGAAATGTTCTTATAGAAGAAAAGATACAGGGAGGAATCTTTCAACATATTATTATATGTGGAATCTGAATCGCCCTGTATCTTTCTACTTTTATGTTATTGCCCTGAATGTCTTTTTACCTTACATTCATCTTACTTTACGTTTACCTTGTATGTTTTGCCGCCTACCTTGGCAACATAAACACCTGCAGGAACAGTCACGGTCTCGTTGTCGGCAGCCTTGATGCTTGCAAGCTTCTGTCCACCGATGGTGTAGATTGTAACATCTGCACCGTTGGCAGCCTTTATGCTTATCACTCCTTCGCCTCCATAAACCTTAGCGTTTGTGGCATTGAGTTCTGTGATGCCTGTCGTTACGGCTACGGCATTTGACAGTTCAGATTCTCCGAGGTCGTACACGGCACTTACTGCATAGTTGCCGCTTGCGCCTTCAGCCTTGGCTGATGTGGTAGTAGCAGAACCAGTGTTCTCTGTACCGCAGTAGATGTTGTAGCTGAGAAGCTTCGGAGCCTTGGCTTCGGTATACTTGATGTTGTCGATCATCGTTCCGAATCCGTCGAGTACAGTATGGATGGCAACGTATTTAGCGTCAGCTGGCAGAGTAACCTTAACCTCCTGCCATGCTCCGGCGGCGTCGTAAGTAACGGTCTTCACCTTGTTGGTGAATGACTCCGGCTCCTGGTCGGTGCTTGACGTGAGAATCTCGATAGAGTTCGTCTGTTCGTTGGCAAGAGTCATGAAAGAGAATTCAGTACCGCCCTTAATCTCTGGCGAAATGAACCAGTCGTCGTCCGGATCATTGTTTGTACGTCCTTCAGCGTCGACACCATAGTTACCCCAGTGAATCAAGCACTTCTCGCCTTCGTATGCCTGCCACATTGTAGCAGTAGGGCATCCGGCTTCCTTTGCGCTCCATGTCATCCATGCCAGTGGCTGGTGTGCGTATGGCCAATAGTTGTTGTAATACTGAACGAATGTCAGTGTAAGATGTCCGTCGCGGTCAACAGTCTTCCATCCCTTGATGTTGTCGGTAGTAAATGCCGGTATATCTTCAAAGTCGAGAGTCGTCTCACGTCCGTCCATAGTCTCAGGAGCCATCCATGAGAGTTCATCATCGTTGGTCACAGCCAAGTTTGTTGGTGCCGGCAGGTTGAGTTGCTCTGGAGTGAGTTCAACTTCCGTGCTAAAGTTGTTGTCTGTGTTGTCATCTCCGTCGTATGAAACTTCAGCGCTGTAGACATATTCCTTTGTAGCACTGTTGATGTTGAGTGGGAAATTGAATGTAGCCTGTTTGCCTATGCCAAGAGCTTCTGTCGACTCCTGCTCTGCAATAGCTTCGCCGTTGAGATAGAAGAGCACGGAGTAATTGTTGGCAACCTTTGCTCCCTTATTCTCTACAGTGACTTCTATTTCAGCATTGTCGCCTACTACAGGATAGTAAGGCTGTGATATTGCTGCAAGAGCGAGGTCGTTGCCTGTAGCTTCCTTTATGGTCCAGTTGTCGGAGAACACACGTCCGCTTGGATTTGGCAGATAAGCCTTCAGAGCGACCTGTGCCTTGCTGCCCTTCAGCGCAGAGAGATCGAAAACGTGTTCTACCCATCCGCTGTTGCCGTTCAGACTGACAGGGTCGCCAAGAGTGATGTAGTTTGCACCGTCTGTAGTGGCTATTGCCGTTACGGTTGTACCTTCAGACAAGCCCTCTGTGTGGTGTAACCAAGCTGTGAGTACCGGATTCTCGGCATTAGTGAAGTCGATGATAGGAGTAGTGAAGCGTCCGCTGAGGTCTTCCGTGCCAGGGTTGATGAACACAAGCTGAAGCTGGTCATCGTTCTGTGGCTGAACCTTGTCGTTATAGTGTCCCTGGTCGAGAGTCCATCCCTGGTCTGCAATCCATGGAGAGTGAGTTATTCCAGCCGTTGCGCTGAAAGGTTCTGTGAATGGCATGGTGTAAGGTACACCGAGCACGATGCCAGCCTTTGCGTAATCAGACTCTCCGTTTTCAGATGTTGCAGTAATGCCAAACACGTATTGGTCTTGTGTTTCGGTGGCATCCTTGATGTCAACCTCTACAGAAGTCTCGTTGCCGGTCTCTCCTATTTCAATATAGGAAGGATAGCTTTTGCTGTCGTATTTGTAAATCTTGTAGTTGACTGTTTCTGGATCTACGTATCCACCGTTTACGCCTTCTGTTGCGGCATCCCATGACAGATTTGCTATGGTGCGCTCTTCTCCCCATGTAACCTTGATGTTGCTGATAGGTTTTGGAGTATCTGCACCGACATATTTGCGGATGATGACAGGCCATCCCTCGCCGTCAGCGTTTGCAGCCACAATCTTGAAGTCGTTCCACCCGTGTATTGCCTTTACCTTTACAGAAGCGTCAGCGCCGGGAGCGACATTTGTTGTAGAACCCATTTCGTTGCCTTCCATATCGTATACAGTAACCTTTGTCAGGGCAGAAAGCGAATTGCCCTTGATGTCTGTTGCCGGAAGCTTGAATGAGATTGTTGCACCGAGTGCGCCCTTGTCGTCAGGAGTGAAGCTGAGCGAACGAACTTTATCTGGAGCGTTTGTCGTGGCGATGGCTTTAATTTCCACGTCATCGATGTACCAGTATCCGTTGATGCTGTAGTCGTGTATGCCGAAGTTGTATGTTCCGTTGTCTGATGGACGGAAGTAGTATTCTTTGGTTTCGTCACCTTCGGTTGTATAGTTGTCCAGACTGCCTATTTCATTATCCTGGGCTTCAACAGTGGTACCCTGACCGACAGTAGTCAACAGTATTCCGTATCCCTTTGCTTTGTATGAGAAGGCATAGAGTTTGTCGCTTGAAAGCTGTACGGATGGAGAGATGAGCCAGTCATCGTTTCCTCCCGGTATGTCATATATCAGTTTATAATATATGTTCCATGCCCATGTACGTGCCGAACCATCGTTGTTTGCATTGATGATAGTCCATCCTATCAAGCTGTTCTTGTCGTCGAATTCATTCTTGTAGGGCAGGGCAAGATATTTGCCGCCACTCACTTTGTTTGTACTTATGGCGATACTTGTCTGGCCGTGGCTTATAGCATAGATTGTGTATGAATAAGTCTGAATCTCATCAGCAATGTCGTCGCTTGCAGAAGTTTCGGTAATGCCATCGGCGATGACCTTGCCGTCGGTGTTGCGTACAACCTTGTATGTAAGGTCGGTAGCATCAAACTTGCTGCCGAAGTCGGCATAGCGTCCTTCAGTAGGAGCCTTCCATGTTATCGTAGCCTTATTGTCCTTTACAGTCAGAGTTGGGTCGCCAACGCTTGCCGGAGCATCATATCCTGCGCAAACAACCTTGCCGTTTACAAGTTTTGCAATTTCGTTGAACATAGGATAAAGCATTACCGTAACGACATGCATGCCACCTGTTAGCTCGGTTGTGAACTCTATCTTCTGTCCATAAGTGATCTGTGAAGGCAGACTGACGTTAGTGTAATTGTTGTCAACGTATATCCAGCAACGCAGATTCTTGGAAGCCCAGCTCGGGAATTCTATGTCTTCCCCTTTGTCGGTCTTGCTTGGAACGGTGAAAGACACTTTTGCCGTAGTGCCGTTTTCGTCCATTGTCACGCTCAGGTCATTAATGTCTGCCAGAGTGTAGTTGAAGTAAGAAGGCTCAGCTTCAGGACGCTTGTAGAACTGGTTGAATCCGGTAGGCAGCTTCTCCACAAGTGTGGTCTTCAGCAGTCCGGTAGTGTTGTCCTTGACATAAGGCGATACTTCGTAGTATACGGTACCGTTTGACATGTCATAGTGGTTCACAAGCAGACTACCTTTGTTGGCATCATATATCATCGGTTGCAGTCCGTATACATACTGAATAGGAATATTTGTCGTTCCCAATGTGCTGACAGCACATGTCTGTGGGTCTACTTTGCAGATGTATACAGAGTCGTCCTTGTTCTGTATGAATAGGTTACCTCCTGTTGCACAGAAGCCCTTTACGTTGAAGTTGCCCTTTGAACGTCCTGCCTGCCAGCCTCCAAGATAGCCTATGCGCTGCAGTTTGCAAGAGGTGGTGTCAAGAACGTTGAGATAGTATCCCTCTTCGTCGTCGCCAGGACACTCGTTGCCAATGGATATGGCATAAACCAAGTCACGCTGGTCGTCGTAGCTTAATATATACGGCACGCGGTCTTTAGGACCGGGAGCATCAAATGTCTTCTGACTCAGACGCTCCAAAGTGTTGGCATCATATATGGTGCGTACAACCTTGTTGAAATTTTTTGTAGCCGCATCCTGTATAGGCAGAAAGCTATACAGCTTTCCTTTCGCCATATATTGGTATGGTGAAAGACCGTTGTCACTTGATACCGTGTCACACTCGAACGGCTTCAGGTTGAAGTTCACAAGACCTCCCGTTACTGTCGTTCCGTCTTCTGCCACTCCAGCATAAGGGTTGAAACCTGTATAGGTCCACTTCTTCTGTTCGTCAGCCTTGCGCACCTTCTTCGCACCTTTAGTCGATGCCGTCTTGAAGACAGGCTTGCTGCCTGTGTTGGCTACGTAGTTGCCGTAAGCCAGCTTGTCACTTGCATCGTAGAGAGCCCACGGACTCTTGAAGTCCTTCATAGCCTCTTCTACAGATTGCTTTGCCTTGGCTTCCGCTTTCTGCGGATTTGCCAATGACGCCTTGTCAACACTCTTCTGTGGAGTGAAGGAAACCTTGGTCTGTGCGGATGCCGTTGTGGTGAACATCGCCGTTGCCAAGGTGAGCGTCAGAATCGAATTAGTAATTCTACTCATAAGCAAATTTGTTTTTTATGTGTGTGAACATTAATTGAAAAATTCTGCCGCAAAGTTAGCAATATGTATGGAATTAGGGCTATTTCCTTGTCGTCAGTTCTTTTAAATTCAAGAAAATAAAATAAAAATGTCGTCCGAAAGCTTAAAAAACAGGTAATTAGTAAGTAAAAAACTGAATCTTTATGACTATTCTTTATCGTTATCCTTATAATATTAATATATGGAAAACAGCCTGCATTGCTTTGTTCTTTGTAGGAAAATACTTAACTTTGCCACAGTTATGAACACTAATTGGAAATACATACACATTATAATATTATGTCTTCTTCTCCTGACAAGCGTTGCGGCAAGCGCAGTGGAAAAGAAGCAGGATCCGTCGCTTACTCTGAAGGTGAAGGGTGATGCCTGTTATGAAGCAGGCAGATATTCCGACGCCTTGGAGTTTTATACCAAGGCGCTGGAGAGTGCAAAGAATGAGAAAAACGACCAGATGTATTATGTCTGCCTCGGCAATATCGGCAACATATATGCAAGCATGAATGACATAAAGCGTGCTCTGCATTATTACACCACAGGTTATGAGGCAGCCAAGGAGACCAACGACATAGACCGTCAGTGGGGATTCTCCACCAATATCGTGGCTGCCTATTGTATGCTTCAAGAGGTAGACAACGCCAAAGCATTCTTTGATGTGCAGATGAAGATACCGTATGAGAACACGGAGATAAAGCGGTACTATTTCCTAAACAACCAGGCTTACATAGCTATGGCGGAGGACAACAGCCATATGGCTGAGTATTACTTCAAGAAGGTAATGGCTTTCGCACAGGAACGCCATATGAACACGATGTACTATGTCGGTCCGCTCGTGGAGCTTGGCAAGATATATCTGCAGAGGAAAAACAGCAGGGAGGCGATAGAATGTTTTGAGATAGCCCGTGACAGCGTGCTCAGGATGGAGAACAAAGACCGCCTGGTGAGCATCTTTCAGGCGATGTCGGAAGCATACCGCAAGTCGGGCAACGCCGATTCTGCCGAGGCTTACCGCAGACGATACCTCGCAATGTCCGACTCCATCTTCAATATCAGCCAGTTCAACCTTGCCAACGGCAAGCTCTTTGAATATGAAAACAAGGAGAACAAGGCGCGTATCGATTCGCTTACGTCGCAGAACTACATACAGCTCTTTGTGATTCTCGTCTTCGTAGTCTTCGCCCTGGCGGTGACGCTGCTGTATGTTGCTCTCCGCCGCAAGGCGCGCAACCTGCAGGAAGCGCAGAAGATGCTCGTGAGCAAGAACGAGGAACTGATGGCAAGCGACAGTCATAGCAGGCAACTCCTGAAGCGTTATGTTGAGGCTATGGATAAGCAGAAGATACAGACCGGTACGGAAAATCCAGACAAGGGCATGATGCAGGATGTCGACAGTGGCACCGAAAGCATCGAAGAGCATGAAGACCAGCGCACGGGTCTCGGTCTGAGCGAGGAGCTCCGCAACCGTCTGCTCAACAGCATAACCACGATACTCGAGGACGTTTCCGTAATATCCAACTCCGACTTCAACCTTTCCATGCTTGCCGAAAAGGCTGGTTCCAATACGAAATATGTTTCATCGATCATCAACGACGTGTATGGAAAGAACTTCAAGACGGTGCTCAACGAATACCGCATCCGCGAGGCTTGCCGCCGTCTTACCGACAAGGACCACTATGGCAATATGACCATACAGGCTATCTATGAGGAGTTGGGGTACAATTCCGCCGCCAGCTTCATCCAGGCGTTCAAGAAAGTGAATGGAATGACGCCGTCGGTATACCAGAAACTGAAGTCGGGAAATGAGCAAAAAATGTAGTTTTCCGCACCTTCTGAATTTGTAATATTCTTTATATACCCTGTCAGGCGATGCCTAACAGCTCAATCTCGAAGATGAGCGTGGAGCCGCCCGGTATTCCCGGTTGCGAGAACTTGCCGTAGCCTTTCTCGGCAGGGATATACACCTCCCATTTGTCGCCCACACACATCTGCTGCATGGCGATAATCCATCCGTCGATAAGGTCGCAGAGGCGCACGGCGAGCGGTGTTCCGCCGAGTGAGGAGTCGAACTTCTTGCCGTTGATGGTCCTGCCCGTATAGTGGACTGTCACTATGCTGCGTCTCGATGGATGTCGTCCGTCGTTGAGCCCCTCCTTCACCACCTTATAATATATACCTCCGGGAATCTCCTTCACTCCCTCTTCCTTTGCTTTCTCCTGCAGCCATTCCTTGTTGGCTTTGGCATATTCCTGTTTCTTCATATTTTCTTATATCTTGAGATGTTGCGCATGTCTTAATTTAGCGCAATGTGTAATTGTGGCAAATGTACTGAAAATAAGTGAGATACGCAAGCGTTTTACACTTTTATGAGGGACTTTTTGCTTGATCGCTACACTTTTATGAGGGACTTTTTGCTTGATTACTACACTTTTATGAGGGACTTTTTGCTTAATCACTACACTTTTATGAGGGACTTTTGCCTTTTTCTTCCTTTTGACAGCCTCTTGAAGCTGCTTTGGATATCAAGGATGAGGCGGTATCAGAATAGTCTTTGCTGTCGTAGTGTTTAGTGAAGAGGGTGGAGCAAAATGAGAGAAAATGCAATTTTTTTGAAAGGATTTGCAAGTTTTTTGAGAAGAATTGCCATTTCGGTTTGTTCGTTTCGTGCTTAACTTTGCAGCGGAAAACAAAAGGAGTTTAATATCTTGATTATTAACCAGACAAAAAACTTAAACATTATGGAAACAAAACGACATTTATGGAATAAGCTTGCTGCAATTACAGCATTGCTGACAATGATGTTTGCCGTGCCTGTCAATACGCAGGCTCAGGACGAAAAACTGGATTTATGGATTGCCGGTACGCAGGTGACGAGTGACAACTGGGATAATCTTAACGACTTGCCTGGTGTCAGCGGTGAGGTTATCTTATACCATAGTTCAGGCAGTCTGACACTTTTTCTAAATAATGCTACGATATACTCTTCAAAGTATCCTGCAATAGAAAGTAATATCCATAGTCTGAGCATCCAATTCGAAGGTAAGAATAAGATGATAGGCAGTTACAGGGGTATGCGCTTATTGGGAAATACCTGGATAACAAGTAATGGGACTTCAGAACAAGGTGAAGCCGTTCTTGATGTAGAAGCAACGGGTGGTATTGGTATTGAAGTTTCTAATTGCAGTATGGATGTCGCCCAATTTGCAATATTGAATGTAAAGGGAAATACAGGTATCGTCGGATTCCAAAGCGCGGAACTTGCGGTCAGGAATGATGCTATAGTTACAACCGATGCTAAGTCGGGTGCAATCTTCAGCTTTAAGAACATCATCCTTGAGCGCCAAATCTCTATCTGTGCGCCTGACGATGCTGTGTACGACAAGAAGCTGAAGGGTATTGCCAAGGATGGAAGCCTCGTTAAGGATAGGGTAGTGATAGGTCCGGTCTATGACCTTAAGGTGGGAGGAA
>OQVR01000477.1_pt1 | contig 17832 bp, 16 predicted proteins | sample 1691521 | NCBI WGS metagenome assembly OQVR01 (sample SAMN03418256, study PRJEB22391) | human gut metagenome | biome: human-gut; feature: organic feature; material: feces | host: Homo sapiens | place: Tanzania | collected 2013-01
TCCAAATACTTCAATTCTCTTCCAGAGAAATAGGGTTTGTTAAATGGAATCATAATATTGAAATTTTAAATTATTATTTTAATCCTTGTCTTTCGTTATCCTCGAACCAATCAGCAAGAGCTTCCTCGAAACTCCACTTAAACTGATAGCCGCAGTTCTTCAACTTCTCACCACAGATATTAGTAGAAATCTGGAGTTTCTTTACTCTCGCAGGACAGATACCCATTGGTGAGCCAAGAAGCATTGCCATCCTTGCCATAGGCATGATAACCCAGTTAGGAATATCAGGTACAAACTGAGTCAAGCCTGTAACCTTCTTCATAGACTCAACGATATGCTGAATGGTATAAGCTGGTTCGAAGCAACAGTTATACAACTCAACACCATGTTCATGATGTTCCAAGCGATACAGCATGAAGCGAACCAATTCCTTTACATAGATACAAGCCTTGATGGTATCTTTTCTGCCAGGGTATGCAAACTTATTACCACGGATAGCCCAATACAATCTGGTGAAATTACCATTCTCACCCTTTCCGAATACCACACCAGGACGAACGATAGTGAGCTGGCGATGAGCAGCATCTCCATTCTGCCACTTCTCATGAATCTTCTCAGCTACCAACTTAGAGATACCATAAGCAGTATTAGGAGTAGGCAAAGTTGTCTCCTTCTTCAACTCCTCAGCAGCTCCGTATGGTGCAATACTTGAAGTAAACACAATCTTCTTGATATTCCACTTCTCAGCAAACGCCACCACATTCTCAGCACCACGGATATTCGTCTCGAAATACTCATGATCTTCATGACCAGGAGTACGATGAACTGCAGCAAAGTTGAAGATCACATCATCCTCTGTAGGAGTAAATGGCAAGTTATCGATAGGCTTGCGGATGTCATATTCAATAAAAGTAGACTGCAACTTCTGACCATCACACAAAGCTGGCTTGTAATCCTTTACTACCGGATTAGGAGTACCAGGCTTAACGATATCGAGGTTATATACTTGGGCGTTTGGATAACGCTCCTTAATCAAATTTGTAAGATGGGTACCAATGAAACCAGTACCGCCAGTAATAATATAATTCATAGATTCCTATTTTTGTTCATCTATAGCAGCTAGCCAATAGTCCGTTAATCTCTTAGTTTCTGTTACGGCATCAAAACCTGATTTTATTAAATCATCTTCATGACCGCAACGAATAGGCATATTTTTATCAGTCTCTTCAATTATTATATCAGCCCATTTAGAAGCCGATTCTCTGAGACCAATAAAATGTCCTAAACTACATGCTGCAGCTTCTCTTGTAATGGCATCTGAAAAGAAAACTGGCAAACCAGCAGCTTGAGATTCCAATCCAACTACAGGTAATCCTTCATAGATACTTGGTAATAAAAAAGCATCAAAAGCATTATAAAACTGCTTTATGTCTTCTCTTCTACCTAGCCAACTCATTGATGAATCTAATCCATATGCATTAATTTTTGACTTCATTTCGTTCTCCAAGTTTCCCGCTCCGATAATTACAAAATGAGCATTAACCTTTTTCTTTTTGATTTCATTCATAATGTCTATCAAAAACAAAGGATTCTTTTGAGAAGCGAAACGACCAATAAAACCATATACAATCTTATCTGACCACCCAAATGTCTCTCTAGTTTTATCTCTTAATGCCTGATTAAATGTATTAGCTTTTGCATCAATACAAGTTTTAAAGATCTCTATTTTTCCTTGTTGATAAGCTTTCTTTCCAAATTGAAAAATACCACAATCCTTGCCACAAGCTACATAATAATTACAGAACAAATGAGAGAATTGCTTAAGAACTATCTTCAGAATTGACTTTTTCAACTCCGCTTTAGAAGCCATCGAAAGACTTTCACTTACCCTTACTTTTACACCAGCTTTTTTAGCGACATATAAAGGAAATATGTTCATTGTATTGTTCATTGCATGAAAAACATCATAATGGTTTTCATTGAACAATTTTTCCAATGCCTTAATATGTTTACAAATTTGTTGGTAAGGAGGAATTACATGTAGTTTACCTCCCAACTGCTCAACTTCTTCAAAGGGCAAACTATTTGAGTCAGAATCACAAACTAATTCAAATTGGACCATGCTAGGATCCAGGTTCCTCAAATAAGCCATAGTAAGGCTTTTCTGTCCCCCAGAATCCATTTTATTAACACTAATAAGAACTTTAATAGGAAACATCATACTACCATTCTCCTTTCTCCAAATGATTTTATATTAAATAATATTACTACTTTAATCATAATGACTAATAATTATAATATCCTTTTTTAAGTAGGAAATGCTTAATCCTCGCAATAGGATCAAGCAAAACATATATATGCAAACGTAGAAGGATCAAAACAACTTTTCGGAAAATATCCATATTCTCCCAACTCGTTTTCTTTATAGACTCTTTAAACAGAGGCTCATCATTAATCACTTTTGAATAATGTGAAAGTTTTTGAGACAAAGAGTTAGGATTCATAGGACTAAAATATGTATTCATGGCAATAGCCATCAACATATAAGTTGTTCTCTCATAAAAAGCTTTTATAAATTTATCTTTCATAACAAAGCCTTCTATATCTTCACGGATAACACGATAGCAATCTGCTAAGAATTTCGTATTATTTTCGTCAACCTTCTTCGAAATAGAATTAGGAACATATCTATAATGATAAAAACACCTATTTATATATAGAGCTTTATGAGCATAATAAAAAGCTCTCAAAGAAAATTCAACGCCCTCAGAGCCCTGTACCAAACGTTCATCATGATATATTCCATGCTTTTTGGCATAATCCATTCTGACTAGCTTACACACACCATCAGAAAGACCATACTTGTAAATAAGCGTTTTTACAGATAGTTGCTTACATTCATTTTCATCATATAACGTAAAAGGTGCTGATTTATCAGACCATTTATCTATGGCTTTTCCGTCTAATTCTTCAATATATCTCCAATAGACAATATCAAGTCCTTGGTATTCAGAGATGAATTTTGACAAAACCTCACATGTATCAATGTCAAACCAATCATCACCATCCAAATATGTAATCCATTCTCCTGTTGCATGATGATAACCAACATTTCTCGCCTGAACTAGTCCTTTATTGTCATGAATCGACTTAATACGACTATCCTTAGCAGCATATTCATCACAAATTTCAATGGTTCCATCAGTTCCACCTACAACTAATAACAACTCCCAATTCGAAAAGGTTTGATTCAATATAGACTCAACACATTGTCGAATATAAGGAGCAACATTATAACTTGGAACCACAATACTAATTAAAGGATTCTTTACCATTATACTAATTTTTTAATCAAAAATTTACACCACATAGGAATCATACTTTTAAGTTTTACCTTTAACGATGGGCTAAAACTTGCAGCAAATGTATTACTGAACCAATTTGGGGTGTTAATACCATCATAGATAAAATCTCTAATAGCTGCTTCACGTTTCGTTGGTTGCACCAAATTTCCATTATGTCTTGCCACTTTTTCAAATGTACTTTCTAAAGAATAAAACAAAGTAGAATACTTAGCCCATACAGTTAAGCCTTTCTGAGTATTTATCAAGATACAAGAAACACCTTTATTATTAAAGAATGAAGGATGCTCCTTTTCTATTCCCCAATAATCACCTATAGTTATATCGCCAGCACGTTGAGGATTACAATAATGACATTGAAAACAACACTCACGATATGTAAAACCTTCCAAGAAACGATAATAGTACGGGTCTATAGTACAGGATTTACGCTCGGACTTTTTACTGTATTTAAACATATAATCCAACCCCCATCCATATCGTTTATCACGAAAATCATAGTCAAGGATTGGTGACTTTTTTTTCTCCCCTAGCCAACTTATATACTTTTTAAACAAAAGCGGACTTGCAACACCATGACAAATCAAATCCAGGGTGAAAAGATTCTCATAATCTTTTTTCAAGTACGCTTTCAATCCTGCTATTTGGCAACCAGTACCACTAAAAAGAACCTTTCGCCCATCTTTTAGGTACTGCTTTACCTCTGTAAACGTATGTCTAGTATCAGCCTGAACATATTTACTACTAAGAATAGGACTAAGTTCGTCTAAAGTAGAAGCACAAACATGATGAGCATTCCATTCTTTATCATACACAACACCAAATACGACACCTCCTTCGTTTATCCACGCTTTTGCTATACCAGCAAAAGCACCACCAGAAGCACTTCGGTAAAGCATTCCATCATCCTTTAGTCGAATTGCAAATACACTCTGTGAATATTTCGTATCTACAGGAGTATTCTGAGGACAACGAGCCACGCACAATCCACAATCCACACACTGTTCTTGGTTGATTGAAGAGGTCAAAAAACCTTCTTTGTCTTCAACCATCGAGATTGCATGATGTGCACACAATTGTTCACAAGTTCGACATCCTGTACATAAATCTGTTATTTTCTCCATTAACTTATTGCCGTTTTGAGAAATTCCCAACCTATTTTTCTTTGCTCTTCTAAAATCTTATTTACATCCGTAAAATCAACACCTGTATTATCGACATATGAAAAATCATCAAAATTCTTCAGATGTCTATCTTCCAGTCCTACTAATTTTAACAAACTTGCCAATCTACTACTATAGCTATTTGGATAAATGCAAATCATAGGAGTGTTTAAATTACAGGAAAACGCTGTAGCGTGGAACGAATCAGTAATTACGCAACCAGCATTAGCTATAAGACCAATAAAGTCTTCAACATTCGGAATGAGTTCAGCCTTACCACATCGTAAACCTTGATAGTGACGAATACAAAACCGGACCAACTTCCAGCCTTTTCTTTTGGCAAACTCCTTGGCATATCTATCAAAATTTGGATTAGTATTCAACTGATAAATCAATACATACTTCCCTTTTTCATATTTCGCCTTATATTCATCTCCCAATACCGACATCCAAAACTCATTATTAACCTGCAAAGTCGGATCAAGAACATGGGTAGCAGAAGGAAGACCCAATTGTTTTTCAACGATATCTTTAGCACTTGCTTCTCTGACAGAAATATACTGATAACGAGAAAGTAAAGCCTTTGTTTCTACGACCTCCCAGTCATCAAGTTTGTTTTTACCTATACTAGCAGCATAAGATATCTTCTTCACATTATCAGGAACAAACTTAAGAAAGAGTTCTGGCAATATTCCATTATTCCAGCCAGAGTTCCAAGTTTGATCACTTCCTGTACAATAAATATCGCTGGTAATCGGAAAATCTTTAAAATCATCCATACAAGAATACTCCTTCTCTTGCTGATTGATGTATTTCTTTAAAAATGCTTTGAAAACTTTATCCTCCTTAATGAAAGATGGAATCAATATAAATGGATATATCAATTTAGAAAGAAATCCCTTTCCATGTGTAAAAGAATGGACCCTATCCAAATAAGACAGTTTTCCGTTTTTGTTATAATTAACAAAATCAACTATACACCCTAGTTCTCTAAAAACCTCTTGTGTTGCTAATGCTTGAAGCACAGAACCATAGTTTCGAACATTTTGAAGGGTAATGATTGTTATTCTTACCATAATAAAACACCATTTCAAATTAACATTTAATCGTCTACAAGTCAATAAACTATCGTTTTAAATACCCCTTCACCAGCAATTTGGATATAGAAATCTGCCAAATCAAAAAATGCTTAAGTTTAGAGAGCCAACCATTGTAGTATTTAGAGAGAAACAACTTTCGGTCCTTTAAACTAATCTTATATCTTTTCCAAGTATATTGAGAAGAAATACCACCATCTGTCATATTGGTGATGGTATTATCAAAAAACTTAAACTTACATCCAGCAGCATAAACCCGATGAAACCAATCGACATCACCAGAAAGCTTATATCTAATATCGTAAGCACCAAATTTATCATAGATACTTTTAGGAACCAATGTTGCTGGATGAGTTACACCTATGTCATCTTTTTCGTAAGCTTTCATAAGATTAGATGCTTCAGACTTACATTTTACCATCACAAGACCATTACTGTTAACAAAGTTCATTGCGCAACTAATAATAGGCAAATCATTATTATCCAGTTTTGTTATGATGTCAGCCAATTGTCCTAAAGCACTAGGTTCAATATAGTCATCACTATTGACAATCCAAACATAAGTACCAGTTGCCATATTTACACCTTTTGTAAAAGCATCATATATGCCCTTGTCTGGTTCACTAACATAACGCATTCTACCTTCAAACTGAGGTAAATAGCGCTTAATTACATCTACAGTCTTGTCCTTTGAAGCACCATCAACAATAATATATTCATAATCCTTGAATTTTTGACCAAGAACAGATTTCATCGTTTTTTCTATGCTGGATTCACAATTATAACAGACAGTAACTATAGAAAAAAGAACTTTATTCATATATTAACTTTTTAAATTTTACATCACAAAGCTAGCAATACTCAAACTATTTTGCTGTACTATATATTTTTTCTTGATAAATTGTGTAAGATTGTCCCCACTCTTTAAACAGCCTTAACTATTTGTAAATCTCAAAATTTCGGCATAACAAATTTGTTCTTAAAGAGTAATTCTCGTTTGCCATACTGTTCCTTAATTTTTCAGTAAAAGGGTGGGCCACAAGGACTTTTTTACCTTCAAGATATCTCGTCCAAGGATCCTCTGCAAAATGGCTCTAAATTTGCAAGTTCCACCAATAGACAAGATTGTAATCGTTCTTTTAGATATTTTTCATTATCTTGCCACGATCCAAGAACATCCAAACAAGAAGCAGAATCTATTGTCTTTTCACAAAACCTATCAACAAAACCAACTTGTCGTTTAGGTAAAAATCCTACATTTGTACTTAGAGCTTCAATACGATCAAACTCTAACCACCCGGCAGGTTGTCTATTTTGTATAAAAGAAAATAATTTTCGTTTACTTATTCATTCTACCTAAATAATTAACAGCATTATCCAGCTCTATTGAACCAAATCTAGCAATCATACAAGGCTTTCCTGAAGAAAGCAAATTAAAAATAATTTGCTGACTTCTATTTAGATCTTGTTCTGAAAAAGATATTCTATTTGACTTATAAAACAAGCTAACGTATATTTTACTTAAGAATTTCAATATGGCATAAATATATTGACACATCATATAAGTATATTTAAAATGTTTAAACTAAAAGTGATTTATATAATTTCTAAATTAAATATTTCGTTTCAACGTAGGTTTACCCTGAGAATCCCAAATAAAATATGTATCTATTTTATTGCATGTCAACGGGTATGAAACCATTGTATATAACTTTAAGACAAATACAACTAGTACTAATGCTGAAATAATAGATTTTTTCAACTTCCTCTTTCGATAAGAATCATAAAGAATTGCTATCAAAATAACTTTAAAAATGGTAAGAACAGAATTTACTCTGTACAATAATTCAATTTGTGAAGCTATTGGAGAAAACACGATACTGAATACAGCTATTACATAAATATACTTATATTTCAAGCCATTCTCAGTTTTCATCCAATATGCCCCTAAATATATAAGCAAAATATTTGGTACAATCTTGCTTAAAGAAGCTATATTAGAAGAAGTATCAAGAGCATCAACTTCACCCGTTAACCAACCACTAGTATTAGCTTGATACATTGAGAATCTACCACCAATATTAAACATGTTAATATATTGCTCAAAATATAACATCATGTCTGTTTTAAATGAAAATACACAAGCTAAATACACGCAACAAATAATATGAGGGCTTAAATTATACTTTTTGCATACTACCCAAAGTCCAATAAAAATCATTATAGGCATAACAAAACCATAATGCGTAAGAATAGAAGCTATTAGAAATAGCAAAGCTATAACTTTATGATTATGAAATTTATTTTGCCATGAATAAGCACAAATCAAGAAAAACGAAAAAGCCAAATACCAACGCTGTAAATTTTCTGCATCAATCAAATTTAAAACGAGTAATGGCAATATTACATATAGTTGTTTATTAAATTGCTTTAAATATAAACTAAATGATAATATCAGAAGAAATGACATGAAAAGAACCATAATCTGCCAAGGAAATCCAATGAAAGAAAACCCTTTTACTATAGCATAAAAAATAGGTTCCCAACCCTCATTATACCCTTTTCCTATTTCTTGGTATACATAATAATATATATTATAATCAACTCCTCTTCCCCAACGAAGTCCTGCAAATAAAGTATAAGCAACAATAACTGGAGAGAAATTCAATATTTTAACATTATTCAAACACGATAGTCTTTTGCCATTTTTAAAAGCAACTAACATAACTAACAAAGAAAGAACGAAATATATGATATGTGAACTATCCATAACACTAATTTAAACTTAAACTATCTTTTATAAAACCAAGAGAACTCTTTACATGTTCATCTCTAATCAAATTAACACGTTCCCAGGATTTTGGCTTTTCAAAAACAGAAACTGCATCCTTAACATCCACTACAAGTCTTTCTTGCAGTTCAAAGATATCCAATAAAGATTGCAATCTAGAGTTACCTCTTTCTGCATTTGCCAAAACAATAAATGGTATATTGAAATTAATCGCAAATGCGGTCCCATGAAAAGAGTCTATAATTAAGAACTTTGAAGCCATAAATCTTGTTAACCAACATTCAATAGAAGTACGTTTTTGTACTTTTCTGATATTTTTAGTTTTATCAGGCTCATCATATAAAGAATAAAACATCTTCCCCAAATCACGTTCAATGGCTCTTATTATTGATTTTTTGAACTCATCATTATCTAAAATGTATGTAGATATTTGCTTTTTATCAAAATGAGAATCATAAAGAAACTTTAGATTATCATTTTTAAATAATAATAATGCCTGGTCTAAAACATGAGATGCTTGAGCTCTAAAAATATTCTTATATAAAAAGATTCCATCGTGTTCTCTTACCGAAACTCTATCAAATCTCTTAACCAAAGAAGATATTTTATCTGCTATTTCTTTACTAAAAGTCAATTTATTAGTTCCGAAAGAAACTGCATAAGCTATTCTTTTAATTTTCAAAGGAATTGCAAAATCAATATAATAATAACCTAATGCTGTTGAATCCCAAGAACGCCAAACCTGATCACTTCCAACAACAATAGCATCAAGTTGAATTTTACGCTTTGAAATAGCTTCGTTTGAAACGGTATCTTTAAAATGTTTGTTACAAAAAATATCAAAATCTTCATTTTCTTTTTTTAAAATAACTCTTTGAGTATATCTATGAGATAATAACCCAACCAAATTATAGATACGTACTCCTACTTCCTTTAGTAACGACTTAAAAGTTAGACTCATTTTATGAGTAATCAAAATGACTCTAAACCCAAATCTTTCTAAAATTGTTGTCAATGCATAAACCTGTAAAAATCCTCCATAATTTACATACAAAGGCAACGTTAATAATCCAATGTTCATTTTTTCTGTATTCTGAAATTATAGATTTGGCATTTGCTAATTGAAGTACCATCATCAGCAACAGACATACGCCCATCCTTTGTTATCTTAATGGCATTTAAACTACATTTATCATCACTACTATATGATAGTATTCCATTTTCTAATATATTATAGTCACAAACGCCTTTCTCTCAATTATTTACTATCTTTTCGCTATGGGTCTCCAGATTCTTGATGAAATCAGACTTTCTTTTTGCATCCCCAGGATGTCAGAAGTCGACCACAAACCAAGCCTAAGTTTCATTTTCTCTATGCCATTAACGGCATTGTAGCATACCGTCACTACTCTATTATCTTTGAGCGTATTGGCAATCTTAACTATATCATTTCTCATATTTGAATTTGTAATAAAATAAATACACTTCCCAACTATTCCAGTAGCTTACGCTGCTAGAACAGCCTCGGTACTTACCGAGTTGTAAAAAGATCTCGACTATCTATTGTGTGTATCGTATGGTATCATTGAAGACCCACACGGATCTCACGGATTCTTTTTCGTTACAAGCAACGGTTCTCACTAAGCCTCACTGTAAAAACTCCGAAGGAGTCGATAAATCCCTGAGATCCGTATGCGAAAATCATCCTATCCTTTTTATCACCTTGCATGGATTTCCTACAGCAATACTATTTTCGGGAATATCCTTTACAACAACAGAACCAGCACCTATCACAGAGCCTTCACCAATTGTAACTCCTTTAAGGATGATACTCTTGGCTCCAATTAGCACGTGGTCTTTGATAACGATTGGTGCACACTTTGCAGTATGATTATCCAAACTCATCATAGGAGCAAACATCTCGCCAGAATCACGTATACGCCAATCGAGATTATGCGCATCAGAATCCATGATAATACAACCACCACCAATATTCACATAATTACCAATAGTTATTCGTTCCTTAGCCCAAAGGCAAGGTGAAGACATACCTACATGATGACCAATCTCTATGATTGAGTTTGGGCGTTCTGCTACTATGCAACCTCTTTGGTTACGACATAGTGGATTTATACATTCACCTGAAGTAAATGTAAAATCATCACCTATCTTAACATTCGATTCTGGATGAATATCTAGATAGATGTGATTAAATATCATGGCTCTCTTACCCAAGTTATTCCATCCAATACAAAGTCTCAAGCACAAGCGATTATATCGAAGATAAAAATGCTTGCGGAGGAAACGAGGAAAATGCAAGAATTTGTGGGTAAATAAGCTAATAAATCTACTCATTATATTTGTTTTATTAAAATCTATCTATTTTCTGTTTTACGAGATGAGCGATGATTCTATAACCTTCTTTTTTAAAGTGACATCTATCGACCATCAGCTGAGGTGGCACCATGCCATGACAGATACTATCCCTATCCTCTTGAGTAGGAATGAAACCTGCTTCCTGCAAGCCTCTGTTCACCATATGACGACGCAGATTGATATAGCTATGGCCAAAAGCAAGTTGCAAAGAGTCTTCCATTTCGCCCATACGTTTAGGAGTCGGCATCACGTCATTTGGCTTATGAAAAGAAACAACAACATAATGTTTGCAACGGCTATACTTTATCATAGCCTTTACTTGCCGTATAAGGTCTGCTGCATTCTTGAATCCACCATTCTGACCAACAAAGAATACATTGCACCAAGCTCCTCTCAGTTGTCTCATCGCCTGAGTTTTGATAATACTCCCCTTGCGAAGAGTATCAGTCTTCTCAATCTTCTGTTTGGGTGTCAAGAGATAATTAAACTCAAATTCAAATTTCTTGTTTGGATTCTGCCAAAACTTGGTCTGAGATTCAAGCATGATAGTTTTTCCATCAATAAGAACCGGGTTAACCCTAGCACATGCATCCTCTTTAAATCCACCCTGCAGAAGAGGAAATACCTCGCTCTTATGGTCATAGGAAGAGATAAAAGTCGGAATGTCGTTATTACCAATAAAGGTATCAAACTTTCGTTCACCATCATTGAAGAGCACTACATCATGTGCCAACAACATCGGATAAGCCCCTTGTCTTGCCATGATGGTAAGCGTATTCTCACCACCAACTCCACAATTGACGACATCATAGCCATCTCCTAAAAGATCTTGCAACATTCCAGGGTAACTATCATCCCCCTTTATCCAACCTTTGACCATACCTTTATACCCTGTGCCATTAGTATGGCTAGCTGTTAAAGAATCACCCCAACATACTATTGTTTTCTTCTCCTTTTCATCCGAACAAGATACAAGAATGGAAAGGAGCAATATCGCCCCCCCATAACCAGATTTCTAGATAATTTGTACATTGTTAAACATTTATTTTTTATCTCGATAAAACGCTTTCAGCCTATCGATATCCGTAAGTAATCGCCAATGCTCCTTAAACCAATTCTCAGAGTTATTCCACCATTGAATATTCAAAAGGAAGTTGATTGTTTCTTCATCATACCGATATCGAATAATCTTAGCAGGAACACCTCCAACGATAGCATAAGGAGGAACATCTTTTGTTACTACGGCACCAGCCAGTACCACTGCTCCATCTGCAATATGTACACCACCAATAATCATTGCTCGCTCACCTATCCAAACATCATTTCCAATTTCAACATCGAGTTGTTTCTCCGGAACGGCAAACTTTAGCTCTTCGAACATCTGCTCTGTTGCGAAAGTAGAACCAGATTGAGAATGATTAGGATTCAAAGAGAAAAACATCGGGCAAGTTGTAGCAAAAGGTGCTTGATAAGCATGACGACCAGCAACAGTACACACGTAGGAGGCAATAGAAGTAAATCTACCTATCTTAGCCGAAATTTTGGAATATGGTCCCACATAGGAGCCATATCCTAGATGACCTTTAAACTGCACATGAGAATGAAGCTGGCAATGGGACTCAAAGGAAGAGTTAAAGGAAGCATCAACAAATCCTGCTAATTTTACCCTTTCTCTATGCTTCCACTTTATATATACATAGCGAATAAAACTTCTAACTAGTTCCACCATTCTTTATATATTTTTTTTATCTTATGAAGTATCTTAGCAATAAATATCCTAGACAGATTTTTAGCCCCAAAACGATGTAAAAGTTCCGTTAAAGAAAAGCCATACAAATACTCTAGGTATCCATTATTTTGAACAAGAAGTGAATTTTCTGTATTGATATGTGTATCATACAAAAACAGACTAGAACCTTTATTATCAAATAAGATATTTGCTTCAATTGGCTGTAAGCTAATAGAATAGCTCTTTATTATTTTATATGGCAAGCCTTTCCTTGATAGTAAATATCTTTTAAACAGACACATATTTTTTAAACCATTTATATCAACACAAAGATTCTCAGAATCTACTTCTAACCAAGATGCCAAAAATAAAGGTTCAAAAAAACCATCATATTTAACTATACATTCCTCAAAAATAGGAAGTTTATAGCTAGGTTTACTCAATAATTGCAGTGAACTTTGAAAGATATTAACACCAACATCTTTCACGTGTGTACCAACATCGTTATTATTAGTAGACAAAGCTTCGTATGGATATACAAAAAATTTATTATTTTCTATACAATAACGAGTGTGATATTTTAGCCAAGAACTCTTAGGCCAAGAATTAATTGACTGTGGTAAATCTGGTTTGTTGAATTCTTCCGAATTTTTTTCATACCATTCTTTAAATTTTCTCCACTGATTTTTCATCCACACTTGCCCCCAGGATTGGGCACAATTCATCATAAAGACATCATATTCACTTTTAACAGGCTTAAAAGGAAGCTTTGTATGATAACTAACAGGGAAATTATACAAACTGATTCCCGCAATTCTTTCATCATTCGAATATTTTTCTACGCATTGTACCGTATATTGGAAAAAATATGGAGAAACTGTAATATCATCTTCTAAGACTACCATTGCATCATAATCTTCTAGATGTGTTCCGCATTCTAAAACATGTTTACGTAAACCTAGATTCTCCGAATGGGTATAAACAATTTTATCACCAAACTTCCAACAATATTCATTTGCATATTTTTCAACAACAGCTGTGCTGCTTTTATCTATAGATATAATCAAAGTAGGTTTGTTGACTCCATAATCAGCTTGCTCCAAAGAGTTTAACAACCGCTTTAGAGAATCTACTCTATTATAAGCAATACAACAAATTGAGATATTCATATTTATTATTTGATAGCTTTAATCAATATTTTATTTATTTCAGTTATTCTTGAAATAAGCGAGTTTGAAGAATAGTTCTCTGACAAATACTTGCGATTTATCAATACATCTTCAACTTCCATAGGTTCAGTTAGCAATTTTGCATCATCTTGTAAAGAATAAATTTTCAGTCCCTTCGATTTTAGATATTGAAACATCAAATTTTTATTAGACATAAACACTCTTGCTCCATATATCATTTGCAAAAAGACATTATCGGAAGCCTGCTGTCGATTATGGAAGAAAATTGCAGTTTTACAATTAGACATTATTCTTGTATATTTATCTAAAGGCATAAAAGATTGCAAAGGCATCATTCTATCACCAAACAAAGACTCTCCCTCATCTATCACAACTTTCTTGTATGATTCTGTGCCACCATAGCTCAATGGAATAATTATTTTTTTCCAAGAAGTAGTATCATTATTTCTTAGATAATTTAATATATCCAAATGATTATTTGTCGGTACAGCAGAATTTCCTATCAAAAGATTTACCTTATCGTTAGGATTATATTCAAATGAAGGAATATTAGGAATAAAGAAATCCGGAGAACCATAATAAAAATCCAATGGCTTTGCATTAAAACATGGAACATATTTCTTTATCAAATCATACTCATAAGGAAAAACACCAGAATAAAAATCGACACGATTAATTGCACTTTGATGTAATTTTTTCAATTTACACCAATACTTTACCTTAAAACGCATTATGCCTATTCTTTCTAGAAAAGACATATTTTTCAAAGTCCTTTTTTCATATAGCTTTGTTGGTATTACAGGATAAAAATCAGAATATGTATCCCATCCCCATGAAAACCACACAACTTTTTTTTCTCTAGGTATTGAAGAAATCAAAGAAAAATTTGGCAAAGCAAACAATGAATGAAGTATGATTACATCGAAATCGCAAATATAACTAATGAAATCAGAACTTAATACATTTATTACCTTTTTATTTTTAATATGGGAAAAATGTAGTATCGGCTTATCCGACACAACAACATATGTATTTTCTACATTAGGATTGAAATCCGAATCGAATAAACCAATAGCACCATCAATAAATTTTTCGTCGTAACAACAATGTAAATTCTTCATTTTTTTATTTTTGCAATAATTATTGTTAATAATACATCCTTAGTTAATAGCATTACAACCAAAGCAATTGTAAGGCATAAAGTTCCCTTAAATATAAGATTAAGCCACAAATTGAAATCAATATGAAATAATTGAAACATATAGTCTATAATCAAGATAATACCTGCAAAAGTCAACATTGGGACTAATTGTCTAAAAAGACAAATAGGGGATGATTTCAATACCACTTTGTATAATACAATATAAGAAAAAACAAAACCAATAGCCAAAGTTATGTCCCAAGCTAATGCAAACCATTCTATAGTTTTTCCGAAAGTCAAACTTAAAATAAAACCTATGATTGTTATGCCAGAATTAAATAATTCAACGTAAAACATATAATTTGTAGCATTTGCTGACTGATATATACTACCAGATGTAGAGAAGATAATTTGCAAAGGAATAGAAAGAGCTAAAATTCTAAATGTAGGAACAGCCAAAAGCCATTGATCGCCAAACATTACTCTAACTATCTCCTCCGATGCAAAGAAAAAAAACATACCAATTGGAAATGATATAGAAGACAAAACCTGAAATATCTTGGTATTTTTACTTGCTATCATTTTTTTCTGATCTTGGTAATCAGAAAGAAAAGGTTGCAAAACAGGATTTATAACACTTGTTATATTTGCCAATGGATACATCATCAACTGATAGCTTTTTTGATAATAGCCCAAAGCTGACATATTCAAATATTTTCCAATAAGTAATTTATCCAAATTACGTGAAAAATAATTCAGTATATTGAATAATAATTGAAAAAAAGAATATGAGAATATTGCTTTTATCGGCTTTAACGAAAAATTCCAATCTATTTTTAACGGATAAACTCTCAAACTAACAAAAAAAATTAGTATCGAGGAAAGAATAGGAGAAACCAATAAGGCATAACATCCCCCTCCATAAAACGCATAAACAACAGAAACTATACCTGTTATAACATTTATAAAAAATGTACGTTTTGCAATAAACTTAAAATTTTTATTTTTTAAGAACAAACTATTTGGCACAATATTAATAGTAGAAAAAAACAATTCTACCGCCAAAAGTTTAGTTATTACCTTTAAACTCTCATCATTGTAATATTTCGCTATAAAAGGAGCGCAGCAAATTAAAAGAATTGACAATATCAATCCAATTAAAATTGTATATGAAAATATACCATCTAAATCTTTTGCAGACAATCTTTTATTCTGAATTATAGCAGGTCCAAATCCCATATTAGAAATCATAGATAGAAAAGCTATGGCTACAGATGCTATAGCTACCACTCCAAATTCTTTTGGCGATATCAAACGAGCCAATACAGCAGTAACAATTATTGATATTATTACCGTCGAATATTTTCCAACTGCTGTCCACAAAATTCCGTTAGTTATGCTTTTATTAACCGAGGGCATACCTACAACTTTTTCAAAGATTTTACAATTGAACAAATACGAATAACATCATCGATTTCCAAAGCTGCATAAAGAGGAAGTGTTAGAACTCTTTTGCTTATATGGAGTGCAATTGGCGTTTTCTGAACGTCAAATTTACCATGGTAAGCATCAAAAGCATTAGTTAATGGATAAAAATATTTTCTTGCAAAAATATTATTATCAGCCAACACATCACATACTTCATTTCTTGTATATCCGAACTTCTTTTCATCTATAACAATTGGAAAATACGCATAATTAGGCTGTACATTCTCTTGAACTGGAGGTAACTGAATACCATCAACATTTGCAAGACACTGTCGATAGCATTCTACAACTTTTTTACGTTTAGTAATTTCACCATCTACATGACGGAGATTACACAATCCCATAGCTGCTACAAACTCATTCATTTTTGCGTTCGATCCAACTCCATCAATTGTTTCTGCATCTTTTATGCCAAAATCACGAAGTTTGTAAAGTTCATGCCCCAATTCCTTATCATGAAAGCAGACTGCACCGCCTTCAATTGTATTATAGACTTTAGTTGCATGAAAGCTAAACATTGATGCATCTCCAAAATTTCCAATACCTTGTCCCTTATATCGAACACCAAACACATGGGCTGCATCATAAATAACTTTTAAGCCATATTTCTTAGCGATACGCTCAATTTCTTCAACATTGCAAACATGACCATAAACATGAACAGGTACTATAGCCGATGTCTTATCTGTAATTAAAGCCTCTATCTTAGTAGTATCAATAGTATAATCTATTGGATTTACATCGCAGAAAACAGGCGTCAATCCATTACGAACAATCGCATGTGTTGTTGATGCAAATGTAAAAGGGGTTGTTATAACTTCACCACTCAAATTCATTGCTTGGAGACATAATTCCAAAGCATTATGACCATTCGTAAAGAGAGAAATATAGTCAACTCCACAATAATCCTTCAGTTTCTCCTGAAGCAAATTATGCTTTGGTCCCATATTGGTAAGCCAATGACTTTCCCAAATGTCCTTAATCTCTTGAATGTACTCCTCATAAGGAGGCATAGATGTTTGTGTTACTAAAATTCTTTTCATTGCTACAAAAATTAATTACTAATCTCTTCTAAAAATATCTCTAGTATATACCTTCTCCTTTACATCATCCAAACAAGCATCGTAGCGGTTGGCGATGATGGCATGGCTCTGTGCCTTGAAGACTTCGAGGTTGTTCTCTACTCTACTGCCGAAGAAGGTGCTGCCCTCTTCCAAGGTTGGCTCATAGATAACTACCTCAGCACCCTTTGCCTTGATACGTTTCATGATGCCCTGGATGGCTGACTGGCGGAAATTATCGCTGTTTGACTTCATGGTCAGACGATAGACACCAATCACACAGTCGTGCTCCTTGCTAGCATCATAGCTGTTATCATCAGCATAGCTATAATAGCCTGCCTTCTGGAGTACGGCATCAGCGATATAGTCCTTACGGGTACGGTTGCTCTCTACGATTGCCTCTATCAGGTTCTCTGGAACATCGGCATAGTTTG